>Ga0335076_10009017_pt1 | contig 10051 bp, 7 predicted proteins | sample Lox_Sample_25_FD_206717 | JGI IMG/M metagenome (GOLD analysis project Ga0335076, IMG submission 206717) | Soil microbial communities from Loxahatchee National Wildlife Refuge, Florida, United States - Lox_Sample_2.5 | ecosystem: Environmental > Terrestrial > Soil > Wetlands | place: USA: Florida...
GAGAGAAAGTCTCGCGGCGAGCAAGAAGAAAGCAGAATTGTGCCGATCGACAATGCCGCTATGAGAATTCTTCGCATACTTTGCGAATGACATCCTAACAGCTTGTGTCCGGGATAAATCAAATGCTCGGACCGCAAAGGTTGCGGAGGCGAGCCAAGAGCACCAAAAAATCAGCTACCGTCGGCAAGGATCGTGAACAACCGGGATCGTTTCTGGGGACGGAAAGGACGGTCGGTGATTTGTCCTTCGAATTTTGCGGCCCAGCGTCCGTGAATCTGGTAGGAACATTGGGGGCAGCGGCCATCCGGAGTGAGGTCGTAGTTTTCGATGAAGTAGCCGCAGCGCTTGATGAGCGTCTGGCGGCACCGCGGGCAGCGGGTGTCTTCCCATTCGCCGACCATGCCCGGGAGATTGCCGGCGTAGATGTATCGCAAGCCAGATTCGCGGCCGATTTCGGCGGCTTGGAGTAGGTCGTCCGCATTGGTGTCACGCGGTTCATTCATCTTGTAGTCGCCGTGGAAAGCAGTGACATGCCATGGAATGTCGGGCGAGATGCCTGCCAGGAATTCGGTGAGGCGGCGAATTTCGTCAGCGAAATCGTTGAAACCGGGAATCAGGAGCGTAACGATCTCCATCCACAATCCCATCGAGTGGATGCGGCGGATGGTATCGAGGATAGGACCGATACGCCCGCCAAGGTCGTGATAATGGCGGTCATCGAAACTCTTGAGGTCGACTTTGTAGAGATCGAGCCAGGGTCGCAGATATTCGAGGACCTGCGGAGTGCCGTTGCCGTTAGAAACGAATCCCGTGAGCAGGCCTGCGGCCTTCGCTGCTTTGAAAACAGCAACGGCCCATTCGCTGGTGATGAGCGGTTCGTTGTAGGTACTGACTAAGACCTCTGCGCCTTGCTCCAAAGCATCGCGCACAAGCAATTCGGGACTCGCTTCAATCAGCGGTGACACAGCGTTGGGATCGCGCAGCGCCTGCGAGGTGACCCAATTCTGGCAATAGCTGCAATGGAGGTCGCATCCCAACATGCCGAAGCTGTAAGCAAGCGCGCCCGGACGCGCGTGGAAGAACGGCTTTTTCTCGATGGGGTCGCACTGCATGCCGGCGGTGTAGCCGTAGGGAACATAGAGTTTGCCGCCGCGATTGAAGCGGACCTTACAGACTCCGGCTTGACCTTCGGGGATAGGGCAGGCGTGTCCACAAGAATAACAACGGACTCGATGGTTGCCGAGATCTTCGACTAGCGACGGTTCTGCCTCGCGGACGCGCGTTTCGAGGATGTTGCGCAGGGTGGGCACGGCTTTTCATCATTTTACGCCCGCAAGCACTAGCGAAACCAAACCTGGATGCAGAGCGCGCGGAGGGCTTGCATTGGCTTCGTCTGGTCAACTGTTCCGTCCTGGGGAGGACAGCGATGCAAGGAGACGAGGAAGTCTAATTAGCGGAGGGTTTGGTGCGGTCGTGTTGCTGGAGCCATTGCTGTGCCTGGCGCTCGATCGTAGTGGCTTGATCGCGCGTCAACTGACTGTGCAGGTGTTGCGCCCAACCTTTGGATAGATTGACTGCCGGGTCTTTTGCCGCACTGTCGGGATGGTCACAGGCAATCATGGTCCACAGATAGGCCTTGTTCAAGTCTTTGGGTACGCCGCGGCCATCCGAGTAGAGGAATCCCAATTTCGACTGCGCGGCCACGTAGCCGTTCTCTGCTGATCGTGTGAACCAACGAGCGGCCTCTTTTTCTGCCTCGTATTGTTCGACACCGTTTATTTCATTGCCTTGAAAACGCAGTCCGAGAGCAAATTGCGCGGCCGGATCGCCGCTGTTGGCCAATTGGCGCAATTGGTCGAGAGGCATGTCTTCCAGTTTGGAAACTTGCGATGCCGCGGAGGGCATCTCTGGTTTGGCAACTTCGGTCTTTGGTGCGCTGGTAGACGCAAGCACGGTTTGCAAGTGTGGATGGCTGTGTTGCTCAAACTTCGCCTGCAGCAATGGAGCAGAAAGATAGCCGAGCACTCCGGCGACAATCGCCAGGCAGCACAGCAGAAGAACAAGATGCGACTTCGGAAGTCGGATCCCGTGAATCGGATTGTCCGAGGACGCCTTTTGATTCTCCTCGTCTGCCGCGGCGAATAGAACACTGCCGAGCGGCGTGAAACTTGCGCTCTTCGACTCGGTCACTTCGGGTAAATCCGCGGCGCGCGTGGTGCGGTTTACAGCGGCGAGCACGATTTCTGCGAGGCGTTGCAGCACGTCATTGTCGTTGTCTGTAAAGACGTTGGGGTGCGCGGCAAACACTTCCAGGATTCCGACGGATTTTTCGCCGGAGCGCAGCGGCACAGCAAGAATCGAGCGCAGGCCCAGAGCGCGGCAGCGTTCGCGATCGACGCGGGAATCGACCTCGGTATCGTCGCAACGAAGGGTCTGACCGGTCTTGACGCATTCTCCCGAAAACCCGGAACCGACTTGCAAACGGGCGCCGACGGGCGGGGCGTCGGGACCTGAAGTAGCACGGCACTCCATGAACTCTGGATCCTCGGTCGAAAGCGCGATCGCCGCTCCGCTGGCGCGGACAAGCGATTGGGCTCGCGTGGCAACGAGTTGTAGTACCGCTGGCAGATCCGCGCCCAGGCCTTCTGCTTCACGCTGCACGGCGGTAACCGCAGCCAGCGTATCGGTATAGCTCGGCTTGGGCGGAACATGGCGCGCGATCGATTGCGCGAGCACGATCGCGTCGGCATTGGCAACTCCCGCCATCGCGTTGAGGAAAAGCCACTCGCGGAGACGGAACAAAGATTCCGCCGGGAGTTCGGTGAAATGCATCCCCACGCGGCCCAAACCATTCGACCAGATGACTTTCCCGGTAGTGAATATTTGTTCGGGGCACTCGGCCAGATCGAGGCAAAGGCTGATTTCGCGATCCTTATCGAGTTGTTTGGGGCAGTGGATGGCAACGCCTTCTTCACTGATGTCGACGATTTCGTAGAGGTCGAGCATCGCGCCTTGCGATTCTGTGGTGAAGGTGGCGTAGGCAGGAGTTTGAATCTTGTGCCGGACGCGCCGGCGACGGTTCGGCTTGGACACTCGCAATTCGGAGGTGATTGCCGCCATGGGGAAAGGGCCCGTTTTGCTGCGACACCATATTAGCGCGGCTTTCGGGAAATGTGTGCAGGGATTAGAGGGAGGCGCCCGTGGCTGTCGAAATCGGTGGTACATACGGATCCGCGAGCCCCGGAGCCTGAGACGAAGGTTGGCGGCGAGTCCCGGGGATATCGGGTAAACACCTGAGATTGGCAACCCCGGGCATTCCCAACTCCTCTTAACGATATCGCTCGTCCAGTCAATACTCCGGAGGCCCCAGTGAAGGTCAGATTCTTGTCTGCGCTTGCAGCGCGTTGCGCACAGCCTCACTTAGCGATCGGCATGGCGTTGGTCGCAATTTCTATGAACGCATTCGCGGTTTTGGGAGGGAGTGAAGCTTCGGTACAAGCCGATCGGACTCACATGCAGGCGAGTTTGAAAATAACGCCAAAATCGGCCTACACAGTGCACGAACTGACGCTTCCGAGCGGGACGATTGTCCGCGAGTACGCGGCGAACGGAACAGTGTTTGCCGTGGCATGGGAAGGGCCATGGCCTCCGGATCTCGAGCAACTGATGGGCAGTTATTTTCAGACATATCACGAGGCGGTGCTCGCACGGAGCGGAAATAACCGAGGGCGTAAACCCGTGAACATCGAGTTGCCGGGGCTTGTAGCGAGGATGGGAGGGCATCCGCGATTTTTCAAAGGGCATGCCTACGTGCCGGAGCAGATGCCGCAAGGAGTAAAGGAGGAGGAAATTCGATGAAGAGCACACAGAGACTTTCCCTCTTTCTTCTGCTTGCGATGTGCGGGCTCGGCTCCGCATGCGGAGGTGGAAGTTCCGCGAAGTCGAACGCCAGCAATACGATCACGGCTGGCGGGCAAAACGTGGCGGCCGTCTCGGTGAATGGTGGGCCAAATAACGACTATGCGAACGGCGTGTTTGTCAGCGTGACGGTGTGCGTTCCGTCCACCTCGACATGTCAGACAGTGCCCGATGTGCTAGTGGATACGGGATCCTCTGGCTTGCGCATTCTGTCGTCAGCACTGACGATTTCCTTACCGCAGCAGCAGGGAGCGAGTGGCCCGGTGGCAGAATGCCTGCCCTTCGTCAGTGGATTCACCTGGGGACCGGTGCAGACGGCGGACGTTTCCCTGGCCGGCGAAAAGGCGAGCGGTGTTCCGGTGCAGGTGATCGACACGAGCACGTTCCCGGTCCCGAGCCAGTGCAGCGCTTTCGGCAGTTCCATGAATACGCTGTCCGCGCTGGGATCGAACGGGCTTCTGGGTGTGGGATTGGCTGCGGCGGATTGCGGAACCACTTGCGCGCAGACTTCATCTCCGGATCTTTACTGGCAGTGCCCGTCATCGGGATGCCAGCCTGCTCTCGAAGCTGTGGCGCAGCAGGTCACGAATCCGGTGGCGATGTTTTCCAACGATAACAATGGCGTAATCCTGGAATTGCCCTCGGTGAGTTCGCCCCAGCCGAGCGTCAGTGGATCGCTAGTGTTCGGTATTGGCACGCAGTCGAACAATGCGTTGAGCGCGCAGACTGTATATACCGTGGATCAGTTCGGGAATTTCACGACCACCTACAAAGGCCAGTCGTACAACGGTAGTTTTCTCGACAGTGGCTCCAATGGATATTTCTTTCTCGATCAGGCTACGACTGGAATTCAGGATTGCACGATAGCGACGGGCTTCTATTGTCCATCAACCACACAGAATCTGGCGGCGACCAACCAGGGCACGAATGGATCATCCGGGACGGTTAACTTCAGCGTGGCCAATGCGGAGACGTTGTTCAATTCGAATAACTTCGCATTCGGCGATCTAGGCGGACCGGGCCAGGATTTCGATTGGGGTCTACCGTTCTTCTATGGACGGAACGTCTACGTCGCGATTGAGGGAAAGAGCAATCCGGGCGGAACGGGTCCGTTCTGGGCGTATTGAGAGACGTCCGCGATCGTCACTTCCGACATCGTGCAGATACAGCGAGACATGGATATCTCGCTGCACGTTTGCCTGCTAACCCGCTTTGCGTAGCGCGTTTGCTGTGCGCAGGCTGGAAATTCGCGAAATAGCGGCGACCATCATGCTGGAAAGCATTTGCATAGTGGCGACGTCTTTTTCGTCGAAGGCACCCGGCGATGAAGAGAGTACTTCGAAAATGCCCAGCGTGCGGCGATAGTGTCGCAGCGGCGAAACGAGAATTGAACGAACCCCTAGACGGCGACAACTCGCGAGATCGACCCGCGGATTGCGTTCAGCATCGTGGCATAGCATGACTTCGCCCGAGCGGACGGCTTCCGCGGAGATACCAGCATCGGTCTGCAGGCGAACGCCGAGATCGGGCGCGGTGCGGCCGGCGCGGGCGCGGCAAACGATCTCGTCTCCGGCCTGAAGCGCGATGGCGGCCCCGGTGGCTCCCGTCAGGTGCTGAGCACGTTCGGTGATGGCGCTGATTGCCGGTTCGAGATCGAGCTCGGCGGCGTGAATCTCAGTTTCTTCGACGGTTACTGCGCGAAATCCAGACACAGGATGGACGGCGTTGGCCACACGCAACTGGCTGCGCATGGCGAGTGATGGCATGCGCGACGAGAATTGGTCCTCTTCGCGCTGGAACGCCGGCTCCGGCACGGTTCGGAGCAGATCTCGTACGAGACTATTCAACTCTGAGTCAGTGATGAGATGCGCAGTCTGCTGGTGGCGCAGTGATCCGCCCAGCATGCGCGACAGCCCAATGACTGCATTGCTTCCGCAGGCAATGCAATAGGATCGGCTGTTAGAACAGATCAGCTCACACTGAACACAGAATGTGGCGGACTGCAGGGGGACAAAAGGAATGTCCTTGAAAGTCGTGCCATAAACACTCTTGCCAAACATGATTGCTGATTCCTCGCTTCTATCACGGTGCCATCGAAGGTAAACAGAGAGCGAAAGCGCAGAAAGTGACGGAGCAGGTTCCCGTGTGGAAAAACGGGCGTGAATTGGCCCAAGGTGTGCAAACTTTTGCAAGCTGGAACAAGAGAAAGTTGCAAGAAGCTTCACGCGAGATTAATTTCTGCGCTAATCAGGCCAATTTCGTTGATTTCTCCAGGAACGTCGACTATTCTTGATCCACTTCGCGGCGCTCGCTGCGAAAATTTCCTGGGGGTTTTTTATCATGCAATGGACCGCACCTGCTTTTGAAGAAGTTTGCCTGAACTGCGAAATCAACTCCTACGCAAGCGCGAAGCTGTAGGCTCTACACTCCCCCGCGTTTCTTTTCTGCTAAGTCTCTTGGCGTCGCAGGATAACGTCCGCGATGCGCTCGGATGCGTTTCCGTCCCACAGCGGCACTCGACGGGTTGAGCCTTCTCTTCCCTGCCTTCCGCGCTGAAGTATCTTTTCTGCGGCTTCTTTCAGTCGTCTCAAATCTCTGCCGACGAGTTGGTTCGTTCCTTCGCTGATCGTCACCGGGCGTTCTGTATTTTCACGGACGGTGAGACATGGCACGCCGAGGAACGTCGTTTCTTCCTGAATGCCGCCCGAGTCAGTAATGACCATGCTGGCGCAGCGTTGCAACGCCAGGAATTCCAAATATGGCAGCGGTTCCTGGAACTTAAGTCGATCCTTTCCGCCAGTTAACCCGAGTTCGTTGAGGCGCTGGCGAGTGCGAGGATGCACGGGAAAGATTACCTCGAGATCACGGCTTAAATCAGAAAGCGTTTGCAATAGTTCACGCAGCCACGCGAGGTCATCTACATTGGACGGGCGGTGCAAGGTTACCAGCGCGTAGGGAGCGTGCGCGGCACCCGGAAGCAGATTATCGGTTCGCGGCAGCAGTCGAACTAAAGTGTCGATCATGACATTGCCAACTCGATGAATCTTCCCCAGCGCGATGCCTTCCTGCAGCAAGTTTTCGTCGCCGTCGGTCGAGGGTGTGAACAGAAGATCGGAAAGCTGGTCGGTTAGCAGGCGGTTGATTTCCTCGGGCATGCTGCGATCGCGCGAGCGGAGGCCGGCTTCGACATGACCGACTTGGATGCCGAGCTTCGAACATACGAGCGCGGCGGCGACGGTGGAATTCACATCTCCGTAGACGAGGACGAGTTCGGGTGCTTGATCGCGGGCGACCGGTTCGAAAGCAAGCATGATCCGCGCGGTCTGCTCGGCGTGCGTTCCGGACCCGACGCCCAAGTTGAAATCGGGAGAAGGCAGTTCCAGTTGCTGGAAGAAGACGTCGGACATGGCTGCGTCGTAGTGCTGCCCGGTGTGGACGAGAGTCTGGAGGATGCCGTCCCGCTTCGATAACGCGCGGAGCACGGGCGCGGCTTTCATGAAATTCGGACGAGCACCAACGACGTGCAGGATGTGCATTGATCTCATCAAGGCAAAGCGAGATTGTATCTGGTTTGGCGGAGTAGTTTAGCCGGCTTGAGCAGTGACGAGGGATCCGTCTTGATCGGGCAGGGCGATGACCTGCGCCGTATGAGCCAGGGTTCGGTCAAGGGCATCGGCAAGAGCAGTGGGAAATGCCGCAGTCAGCAGATTGATGTCGAGTTGCAAATCGCGAGGGGAATACAGGCGATGGACCTTCAACGTTCCCCGGCGACGGCTCGCGGAACTCACCAAGTCGAGCGCTACCGTCCAAACGGGAGCGTCGTCCAGCGTTTTCGGAACGCCGGGCTTCGACCAGCGCGTGGCCGTGCCCTCGGTAGGTGTCTGCGCAAAAGCGTTTTGCACGAGCACCCTCTCCCCGGGCATCAGGTCGAGGAGCAGATCGAAAGCGTCGAAATCGTTGCTCCCGAATGCTGCCAGCAGGATGCGCAGAATCTGTTCATAGTCGCGCGCAACTTTGAGTTCTTCGGTAGCCCTGCGGATCGCGAGATTATTCACAAAAATCTGCGGCTGATTGATGGTGCGGTGCGCTACACGGGCTAACTCACCAAATTCGAGGTACCCGAGATGCTGCACGCCAATCCAGATGCCAATGCCGAGGACCGCGAGGACCAATCCCAGGGAACTACCAGTAGGCCACAGGAGGAATAAACTGAGCAGCGCAAAGACAGCCGAAACGCCATAAAGCAGGATCACGACCTGGCGGTGGGTCATGCCATGCTGCAGAAGCTTGTGATGAATATGTTCGCGATCCGCGGTAAATACTGGGCGTCCGCTGATCAAGCGCCGAACGATGGAGAGGCCAGTTTCGAGGATCGGCAGCCCGAAGGATACGACCGGAATCGCCACGGCGACAAACGTCGGCGACTTCTGCGCACCGGCCAGCGCCATGGCGCTGAGAACAAATCCGATGAAGAGACTGCCGGAATCGCCGAGAAAGATCGTGGCCGGATTGAAGTTGTAGCGCAGGAATCCAAGAATCGCCCCGGCGAGCGCAATCGAAGTCAGCGTGATCAGGGCATGGCCGCTCAACAGGGCGACCACAAACGCGACCAAAGTCGAAAACAGCGCGGAGCCGGCCGCGAGGCCATCGAGCCCATCGATGAGATTGAAGGCGTTGGTGATGGCCAAGACCCAGAGCACGGTCAGCGCAAGGCCTACAAATTTCGGCAGAGGATGATCGCCGAAGACGACCGGGATGTTCACAATCCGCAATCCGCCGAAGAACAGCATGGCGGCAGCAATGCCCTGCACCGTGAATTTGAAATAGGGCCCTACTCCTCGGAGATCGTCATAGACGCCCAGGAGAAACACCAGGGTGCCAGGAACCAGCACCGTCGCCATGGTGCGGAAAAAACTTGCTGAATGCAACCGCGGATGGCGCATTCCCCAAAGGGCGGCAACGCCCATACAGATCAGAAATGAAATGTAGATTGCGACGCCACCGAGACGCGGCAACGGAGTGGAATGGAGGTGCCGTTCTTGACTGGGAGCAGCGACCCAACCACGGGAATTAGCGATGTCTCGAACGTACCGGGTGAGTACGAAAGAAGACAGTAGCGATACCAAAAACATCGCTAAAAAAATGACAGTCAAACCAAACCACCTCGGAGCAGACGTGCCAGCGAAGCGCGCGCTAGCATCCCTGAAAGAAAGTATTGCAGCGAAAGCTAGCGGTTAGTAGTTATTGAACAGATTCCTTGAGGTTGCAGTGGAAAAACTCTACCAGTACCAGAATGGGGCTTGCAATCTGGATCAGCGAAAAAGCTGTGGAAAACTCATCTTTGGTCCCTGAAATCGCGGGATTCAAACGTGGCCTACCGTGCTAAACTCATGGTCAAATTCTCAATGAATACTTTAGGGGTCGTTTGATGGGCTCGGTCCGCGCGAAGATGTTCTGCCGCAACGATTATCTACTCATTTTGCTAATAGCCATCTGCTTACTATGCGCGATGAGCTCGGCCCAGCAACCTGCGACTGGATCACAGGCGAACGAACCGCAGAATAACGTTCCGGCAGTTCAAACACCCTCGCAGGCAGCTACGAGCGTGTCGAATCCACAGACCCAACCGGCGGAGCCGCCCAAGAATTCCGCAATCGAAGAAGCTACCGAAGACAGTTTGATCGTGCGGCTCGGCCCGGGAGACCTCATTGAGGTGAATGTTTACAACGTACCCGAACTGGCTACCAAGGCCAGGGTGAGCAACGCCGGAGATGTATACCTTCCGCTGATCGACTACGTACACGTAGAAGGATTGACCCAGGAAGAAGCGCAGGCTCTTATTCAGAAGCGGTTGGAAGATGGCGGGTTCGTGCGAAATCCGCACGTGACCATCTTTGTCGATGAGGCCAATTCCCAGGGTGTGACTGTGATCGGCGAAGTGGGGAAGCCCGGTATTTACCCCGATCCGGTGGACCGCAAGCTCTATCAAGTGATTTCCGAAGCGGGTGGATTCACCCAAACCGCCTCCCGCAAAATTACAATTCTGCGGCATAACCAGGTGGCTCCGGTCCGCGTGGAACTTCCCCGCAACCTTGGCGATGATGCGAGCGGAAACGTCGACATCTTGCCCGGC
>Ga0335076_10009018_pt1 | contig 10050 bp, 10 predicted proteins | sample Lox_Sample_25_FD_206717 | JGI IMG/M metagenome (GOLD analysis project Ga0335076, IMG submission 206717) | Soil microbial communities from Loxahatchee National Wildlife Refuge, Florida, United States - Lox_Sample_2.5 | ecosystem: Environmental > Terrestrial > Soil > Wetlands | place: USA...
AGGATCCAACCACCGCAACATGCGGCAGCCTCACCTTGACACTGAGGACAGGCTAGCAGTGAAACTGGAACGTGTTCTAACTCGAGGGGTTCAGATTTCGGAGATGATCTGGGCCCGCCGGCTGTTGTACTCCTGATCGCTCAGCGCACCGCTGGTGCGCAGCGACTCGAGCTCTTGCAGCCGCTGCGCGATCGACGGTGGTGGGGGCGTGACGGCCGGTGCCGGTCCCGCGGCCGCCGGCTGGGGGGCGGGCGCCTGTTGTTCGGCCGCCCGGCGCACCACGGCCTGGATCTGCTGACGCAATGCCGGATTCGACCGGATGTCGACCATTCGGTTGAGCGGAACATTGTTGGCCTTGAGGATCTGCAGGATGTCCATCAGCGGGCCGGCTTGCCCGCTCAGGTCGTAGGTCCTGTTGTCTTCGGACACGGTGAATTGCGCAGGCACCAGCCCGTTGACCAAAGCGCTTCGCTCCCAGTCGATTTGGTACTCCCGAGTGGTGGGATTAACCAGGACAACGAGCTTGCGCGCGGTAAGGTTGCCCAGCCGGGTGACGCTGGCGATGACCCGGTCTTGACTGTCGAACGGTACGAATCCCGGTCCGGCGATGTGCAGGTTGACCTTCACCAGCGGTTGTTCGTTGATCCGGGTTCCGGTTTCGGTGAGTCCGGTGATCTGAGCGAGTGCCAGTACCCCGTGCTGCTCGAGTTCGGCCGTTTTGGCGGCCGATTTCGCCCCGTAGTTGGTCAACGCGAGCGCGATCAACACATCGGCAACGGTGATGAGCAAGCCGACATAGAGCATCCACGACAGCAGGTTGCCCAGCCCCAGCGTGAAGTAGACAACCAAAAAGATCGGCCCAACCAGGCCACCGCACAGCAAAACCAACAGCTGGGTCTTCAGATAGCGCGCGAACACGTGTTTCTCCTCGCCTTGCTGGGAAGTCGGCGGGCCTCACCTCGGCGCATTTTGCGCCGCTTGCCCCCTGAAGGACCCCGCTGCCCCCGCTGCCCCCGCTGCCCCCGCCGGAGAATAAGTCCGCGTCGCCGCGGGAACGGCCGCGGCCGCCGCTGACGAGGCCGCGAGCGGTGCCGGCATCGCGGCTCCCGGAGAAGATTCCGGTGTTTCCGCCTGCGCGGCGGGTGCGGTGTGGTGGGCCAGCGTCGCGGGTGCCGAAGGATGAGCCGACGCTTCGGGCTGCACCGCCCCTGCCGGCGTGACGGCGGGCCCCAGCGGGCCCCGGCTCACCGGAACCGCCGCTCGCATCGCCGCCAGCGGCGCGGCGGCCGGTGCTTGCGCCGCAGCTACCCCCGGCGATGGCGAAACCGCTGTCGCCAGGTGTCCCGTCGAGGCCACCGACGCCGAACTGCCCGTCAGCCCGGCCGTTGCCGCTCCCGGCACCCCCGCCACCATCGAACCGGCCGAGCCCGCGGCGCTTAGCGCACCTTGCCCGACGGTGGTCTGAAGGGGCGAGGCGTTTGCCGCCTCGGTGGCGGCATACTGAGTCGCACCGCCATTCATGAGCTGCACAAACTGCTGATGGAACAGCGCCGCCTGAGCGCTAAGCTGCTGATACGCCTGGGAGTGCGTGTCGAACAACGCCGCAATGCTCGCTGAGACCTCATCGGCGCCGGGAGGCAACACACTCGACGTCGGACCGACGGCTGCTGAGTTTGCCGAGCTGATGGTGGAGCCGATATTCGCCAAGTCAGATGCCGCGGCCGCCACATATGCGAGCGCCGCATTCACGTACGACATCTGCACCCTCCGACCAGCCCAGGCGGTCAAGTCATTGCCCTGCCGCCAACCGCAGACTGGGCAAATCAAATCGTAGGCCTTGGCCCGGGTTTTTTGCGACTTTTCGCCAGCTTCGCTGGGCCAAACGCACAAGACCCGGACTGCCGGCAACGGCAATCCGGGCCTTGCGGCGAAATGACCTACTTGATGATTTTGGTGACCCGGCCGGCGCCGACGGTGCGGCCACCTTCGCGGATCGCAAATCGCAGACCCTCGTCCATGGCGACGGGCTGGATCAGCTTCACGTTGATGTTGGTGTTGTCACCGGGCATCACCATCTCGGTGCCCTCCGGCAGCGTCACCACACCGGTCACGTCGGTGGTGCGGAAGTAGAACTGCGGACGGTAGTTGTTGAAGAACGGCGTGTGCCGGCCGCCCTCGTCCTTGGACAGGATGTAGACCTGGCCCTCGAACTCGGTGTGCGGGGTGGTGGTGCCGGGTTTGGTCACGACCTGGCCGCGCTCGACGTCCTCACGCTTGATACCGCGCAACAACAGCCCGACGTTGTCGCCGGCCTGGCCCTGGTCGAGCAGCTTGCGGAACATCTCCACACCGGTGACGGTCGTCTTGGTGGTGGACGGCCGGATGCCGACGATCTCGACTTCCTCGTTCACGTTGATGACGCCGCGCTCCACCCGACCGGTGACCACGGTGCCACGGCCGGTGATGGTGAAGACGTCCTCGACGGGCATCAGGAACGGCTTGTCGGTCTCGCGGACCGGGTCCGGAATCGACTCGTCGACGGCGTCCATCAGCTCCTCGACGGACTTCACCCATTCGGCGTCGCCCTCGAGCGCCTTGAGCGCCGATACCTTGATCACCGGGGCGTCCTCGTCGAACTCCTGGGCGGCCAGCAGTTCGCGGACCTCCATCTCGACGAGCTCGAGGAGCTCCTCGTCGTCGACCATGTCGGCTTTGTTCAGCGCGACCAGGATGTAGGGCACCCCGACCTGGCGGGCCAGCAGCACGTGCTCGCGGGTCTGCGGCATCGGGCCGTCGGTGGCGGCGACCACCAGGATCGCGCCGTCCATCTGGGCGGCGCCGGTGATCATGTTCTTGATGTAGTCGGCGTGGCCCGGGGCGTCGACGTGCGCGTAGTGACGCTTCTCGGTCTGGTACTCCACGTGGGAGATGTTGATCGTGATACCGCGCTGACGCTCTTCGGGCGCGTTGTCGATCTGGTCGAATGCACGCGACTCGTTCAAAGTCGGGTACTTGTCGTGCAAAACCTTGGTGATAGCCGCGGTCAGTGTGGTCTTGCCGTGGTCAACGTGACCGATGGTCCCGATGTTGACGTGCGGCTTCGTCCGCTCGAACTTCGCCTTCGCCACTTCTGTGTCCTCCTGGACTTGTTGGTGCTTGTTAAAGCAGTGTTGTTATTTCAGTTCTGCCGCGGTTGTGACCGGGCAAGGTTACTCCCCGTCGCGATTCACTCGCCCGTCGCCTTCGCGATGATCTCCTTCGACACGTTGGCCGGCACTTCGGCGTACGAGTCGAACACCATGGAGTAGTTCGCCCGGCCTTGGGTCTTCGACCGCAGGTCGCCGACGTAGCCGAACATCTCCGACAGCGGCACATGCGCCTTGACCACGCGCGCACCGCTGCGCTCTTCCATGGCCTGGATCTGGCCACGGCGGGAGTTCAGGTCGCCGATCACGTCGCCCATGTAGTCCTCGGGCGTGGTGACCTCGACGGCCATGATCGGTTCCAGGATCACTGGCTGCGCTTGCGCCGCAGCCTTTTTCAGCACCTGCGAACCGGCGATCTTGAACGCCATTTCCGATGAGTCGACCTCGTGGAACGCACCGTCGAGCAAGGTGACCTTAAGGTTCACCAGCGGGTAGCCGGCCAGCACGCCGTACTGCATGGCGTCCTGAGCGCCGGCGTCCACCGACGGGATGTACTCACGCGGGATGCGCCCACCGGTGACCTTGTTCTCGAACTCGTAGGTCGCACCATCCTCGCCATGGAAAGGCTCGAGGTTGATCAGCACCTTGGCGAACTGGCCGGAACCGCCGGTCTGCTTCTTGTGGGTGAACTCGACCTTTTCCACCAACCGCTTGATGGTCTCCTTGTAGGCCACCTGCGGCTTACCGACGTTGGCCTCGACCTTGAACTCGCGACGCATCCGGTCCACCAGGATGTCCAGGTGCAGCTCGCCCATGCCGCCGATCACGGTCTGACCGGTCTCCACGTCCTGGTGGACCTTGAAGGTCGGGTCTTCCTCGGCGAGCTTCTGAATCGACAGGCTCAACTTCTCCTGGTCGCTCTTGGTCTTCGGCTCGATGGCCACCTCGATGACCGGGTCGGGGAAGGTCATCGACTCGAGCACGATCTGGTCGTTCGGATCGCTCAAGGTGTCGCCGGTGGTGGTGTCCTTCAGGCCGATCACCGCGTAGATGTGGCCGGCCGACGCGGTCTCCACCGGGTTCTCCTTGTTGGAGTGCATCTGGAACAGCTTGCCCAGCCGCTCCTTTTTGCCCTTGGTGGCGTTGATGACCTGGCTGCCCGAATCGACTTTGCCCGAGTACACCCGGATGTAGGTGAGCTTGCCGAAGAACGGGTGCGTCGCGACCTTGAACGCCAGCGCGGAGAACGGCTCGTCGGTCGACGGCTTGCGCGTGATCAGGTCATCCTCTTTGCCGGGCACATGGCCTTCGGCGGGCGGCACATCCAGGGGCGAAGGCAGGTAGTCGATGACGGCATCGAGCATGGGCTGCACGCCCTTGTTCTTGAACGCGCTACCGCACAGCACCAGGTAGGCGTCGGAATTGATGGTGAGCTTGCGCAGCGCGCCCTTGATCTCGTCGACCGACAATTCTTCGCCGCCGAAATACTTTTCCAGCAGCGCTTCATCGGTCTCGGCGACGGCCTCGAGCAGCTTGGTGCGGTACTCGTCGGCCTTCTCGCGAAGTTCCTCGGGGATGTCGATGGTGTCGTAGGTTTCGCCCAGCTTCGTCTCGCCGCGCCACACCTTGGCGTTCATCTCGACCAGGTCGACGACGCCCTCGAAGTCACCCTCCGAGCCGACCGGCAGCTGGATCGGAATGACGTTGGCGCCCAACCGGTCCTCCATCGTCTTGACGGAGAAGTAGAAGTCGGCGCCGACCTTGTCCATCTTGTTGACGAAGCAGATCCGCGGCACGTCGTACTTATCGGCCTGCCGCCACACCTGCTCGGACTGCGGCTCGACACCTTCCTTGCCGTCGAAAACCGCGACGGCACCGTCGAGCACACGCAGGCTGCGCTCCACCTCGACGGTGAAGTCGACGTGCCCAGGGGTGTCGATGATGTTGATCTGGTTGTCTTTCCAGAAGCAGGTGGTCGCTGCGGAGGTGATGGTGATCCCGCGCTCCTGCTCCTGCTCCATCCAGTCCATGGTGGCGGCGCCGTCGTGCACCTCACCGATCTTGTAGCTGATACCGGTGTAGTAGAGGATGCGCTCGGTCGTCGTCGTCTTTCCGGCGTCGATGTGCGCCATGATGCCGATGTTGCGGACCTTGGTCAGGTCGGTCAGCACGTCCTTCTGTGCCACAGAAGTCTTCCCACTCTTTCGATTGCTTGTTCTTCGCTGTCAGTTCGCGCCCGGCCACGGTGCCGGTTCGCCGCCCGGCGGCGTTCTACCAGCGATAGTGCGCGAAGGCGCGGTTTGCCTCGGCCATCTTGTGGGTGTCCTCGCGTCGCTTGACGGAGGCGCCCAGGCCATTGCTGGCATCCAGGATCTCGTTTGCCAGGCGCTCGATCATGGTCTTCTCCCGCCGCTGCTTGGAGAAGCTGACCAGCCAGCGCAGCGCCAGCGTGGTGGACCGTTCCGGACGGACCTCGACGGGCACCTGATAGGTAGCGCCACCGACGCGTCGGCTGCGCACTTCCAGGGCCGGCTTCACGTTGTCGAGAGCCCGCTTGAGCGTGATCACCGGATCGGTGCCGGTTTTCTCGCGGGCTTGTTCGAGCGCTCCATAAACAATGCGCTCAGCCAGCGATTTCTTCCCCTTCAGCAGAATCTTGTTGACCAGCTGGGTGACCAGCTGCGATCCGTAGACCGGGTCGTTTACCAGTGGACGCTTCGGCGCGGGCCCCTTGCGCGGCATCAGCTCTTCTCCTTCTTGGCGCCATAACGGCTGCGAGCCTGCTTGCGGTTCTTGACACCCTGGGTGTCCAGCGAGCCGCGGATGATCTTGTACCGCACACCCGGCAGGTCCTTCACCCGGCCACCACGCACCAACACCATCGAGTGCTCCTGAAGGTTGTGACCCTCGCCCGGGATGTACGCCGTGACCTCAACCTGACTTGTCAGCTTGACGCGCGCCACCTTCCGAAGCGCCGAGTTCGGCTTCTTCGGAGTCGTGGTGTACACGCGAGTGCACACGCCACGGCGCTGCGGGCTGCCCTTGAGGGCCGCCGTCTTGACCTTGGCGATCTTGTCGCGGCGCCCCTTGCGGACCAGCTGCTGAATGGTTGGCATCTACCGGCTTCCTATGTTTCTCTTCGATTCTCGGTGGTTCAAGTCTCTGTACTGCAGTTATGTCCCGTCGCAGTCCCCCGCGGCCGGGTGTGTCGCATGCGCTCGCCGCTAAACTTTGCTCGTTGTGGCGTGAACATGCGAATTGGCCCGGCGCGCGCGTCTTAGGTGAAGCGCCTTAAGCCGCCAGGCACGAGCTACCACAATACCCGCCGCCGGTCGGGCAGGTCAAAGCGGCAGCATCGCTCTCGGGTGCCGTGCTACCGGGGATTATGTCGTGGTGGCCTGGCTGCGGCGTTCCATGCCCGCCGCCAGCCGCAACACCATGTCAGAGAACACCGTGTCGGTGTCGACGATGTCATCCATCACGCCGGTCATCTCCAGCAGCACGAACCCATGCATTGCCGACCAGAATTCCAGCGCCGCATAAAAGGCCTCCTCGCCGTCAAGACCGTAGGACGCCAACACCGCGATCACCGGGCCGGCCGCTCCCCTGGTGGCGGCCGCGTATTCGGGGTCCTCGCCGCCAAGCGGCATCCGGGTGAACGCCGAATACCGGCCCGGGTGGTGGTGGGCGTAGCTGCGGTAGGCGCCGGCCATCACCAGCACGGCATCGTCACGGGCCCGCCCCTCGGCAACACGGTTCAGCATGGTGATGATGTCGTCGATCACCCGCATCCGCACCGTGCGGCGCAGATCCTCCAGGCTGTCGACGTGGTTGTACAACGACGGCCCTTTGGTGCCGAGCTGGGTCGCCAGCGCATTGATCGTCAGCGCGTCCCAGCCCTCCCGATCCAGGAAGGCGAGCGCGGCGCTGACGATGATGTCGCGACTCAGCCTGGCCGGACGGGCCGCGGACTTTGACCCGGCGCCCGACCGACCGGCGGATGACTCCGGCTCAGTTGGCATGGCGATCGCCCCTCGGGTTGCAGACATCGGCTGGGCCGACCCGACCTAATTAGCCAAGTACTCTAATCGGCCGACTACCCGCATGGTGGGAACCGCCCAAGGTGGCTTTCGCCCGCGTACGCTCTCCTCGAGCAGATCGCGCGGCGCAGCGAGAGGAGCACAGAAGTGAATTGGACGCTCCCCTGCCAAATGTTGGCCGCCTGTGCGATAGCGATCCCGTTCGCCTCGGCCGCCGGCGCGCCGACCGGGCACGCCAAAAACGGCGACACCCATGTCACCGGCATGGGTCTCGAGCAGACGATCGACTGCAACGGCGCCACGCTGCTGGTCGACGGGACACGCAACGTCGTCAACGCGCTGGGCACCTGCTGGGCGGTGACGGTGATGGGCTCGGGTCACACCGTCGTCGCCGACAACGTCATCCACGACATCACCGTCTACGGCTATAACGAGTCGGTGTTCTACAAGAGCGGCCAGCCGGTTGTCTGGGACCGCGGCCGCGAACTCGGCATGACCAACCGCATCAGCCAGGTTGGGAGTTGAGGCGAAGGATGCGCAAGCACAGCACGTTGGTGATCGCGCTTGCTGGGGTACTGGTGTTCGGGATGGCCGGCTGCGGCGGCAAGAACAACAACGCGGCGCCATCGGCCACGTCCCCCGGTTCGACGAGCTCGACGCCCTCGACAGCAAGCACAGGCGCGCAGTTCGACATCGGCAATACGATCAACTACACATCGCTCGGTACCACCACCACTCTTGATTGCGGCGACGGGAAGTCGCTGAATGTGGGTGGCTCCAACAACATTCTGACCGTCAACGGCACCTGCGGGACGGTGAGCATCGGCGGCGCCGACAACAAGCTCACCATCGACAAGATCGACAAACATCTCAACGTTGTCGGCTTCAACAACACGATCACCTACAAGGACGGCAACCCCAAGGTCGAGAATCTCGGCTCTGGCAATACCATCAACAAGGCCAGCTAGTCCCTGCGCCCGGCATGGTGGCAAACGCTAACTGAGAAGGACCGCAATGCCGTTCGACATCCTGATCAATGGCGGCGGTATCGCCGGGCCGAGCCTGGCCTTCTGGCTGACCAGACAAGGCCATACCGTGACGATCGTCGAACAGGCTCGCCAGCTGCGCACCGGCGGCCAGGCTGTCGACTTTCGAGGCCCCGCACTGACCGTGCTCGAGAAAATGGGTCTCCTCGAACAGGTGCGAGCGGGTGCCACCCGCATGGGACCGCTGGTGCTCGTCGACGACCGGGGCAAGGAAGTCGGCCGCCTGCCCGCCGAAGTCATCAGCGGCGAGCTGGAGATGCACTGGGGCGATTTCGCCCGCGTTCTGTACGAAGCCGTGCGCAATGACGTCAATTACCGGTTCGGCGTTCGCGTTACGGCCCTCGACGACAACGGCCAACGAGTCGCCGTGACCTTTAGCGATGTGTCGACGGGCAGCTACGACCTCGTGATCGGCGCTGACGGGCTGCACTCCGGCATCCGCAGATTGGTGTTCGGCCCGGAAGATCAGTGCGTCACACAGCTTGGTCAGTGTTTCGGATTCTTCGACGTCGAAAACCGTCTGCGCCTGGACCATTGCGGCATGGCGTACATCGATGCCGGTCGAACCGTGGCACTACAGGGCATTGACCCCGACAAGCCGGCGCGCGCGAGCTTCTTTCTCATCGACCCGGATGTCGCTTTCGACTATCGCGACACCGATGGCAACAAGCGGCTGTTCGCCGAGCGCTATGCGGGGATGGGCTGGGAAGTTCGCGACTTGCTCGAAGGCCTCGCCGAGGCTTCGGAGGTGTACTTCGATTCGATCGCTCAAGTGCATATGGACTCGTACTCGCGCGGACGGGTGTGCCTGACCGGCGATGCGGCCTGGTGTGCCTCGCCTCGCTCGGGCATGGGGACCACCCTCGCGCTAGTCGGCTCCTACGTGCTGGCCCACGAAATGCGCACGGCGGGAGACGATTACGCTGCGGCGTTCGCTCGATACCAGCAACTGCTCGCGCCGTATGTCGCGCGGTGCCAGAAGCTCGCCATCGACGCCCTGAAGACCGAACGATTCTCGTCGGGCTGGCGTACCACGGTCCGCAACGCCGCTCTTCGGCTACTGCGCATCCCGGCCGTCAGCAAGTTTGTCGCCAGGCAGTCGCTGTCGGTCGCGCGGTCCTTCACGTTGCCGAGCTACTGAGCCGTTACACCGCGGCCGCGCCGTGGCGGCCGGCGCCGCCTGCGAAACGTCCCGCACCTTCCATCGCCTCGGCGGCCACCCGGGAGATGCTGGCGAATTCGTAATCGAGAGCGTCTGATTCGTTCACCCCCCACTGGTGAAGCGCCGAAAGCCGATCCGATCGCATGCACTGCTGTGGCAACGCGGCGAGCTCCGCGGCCAGCTGCTCGGCGGCTTGCCGGGCCTGCCCTTTGGGCACAACGCGATTGGCCAGCCCGATCGCCAACGCTTCGGCGGCATCGACCGCGCGGCCGGTGAGAATCATGTCCATCGCCCGGCTCTGCCCGATCAGCCGAGGCAGCCTGACGGTGCCGCCGTCGATCAGCGGCACACCCCACCGGCGGCAGAACACGCCGAACACCGCGGTCTCCTCGGCCACCCGCAGGTCACACCACAACGCGAGCTCCAAGCCGCCGGCGACGGCGTAGCCACTTACCGCGGCGATCACCGGTTTTGACAGCGCCATTCGCGACGGCCCCATCGGGCCGGGTCCGGTCCGGTGCACCACGTTAGCGTCCGGTGTGCCGAAAGCCTTCAAATCTGCTCCGGCGCAGAAGGTTCCGTTGTCACCCCATAACACCGCCACCGAAGCGGAGTCGTCACGATCGAAATCTTCGAACGCCGCGAACAACGCGGCC
>Ga0335076_10009020_pt1 | contig 10049 bp, 9 predicted proteins | sample Lox_Sample_25_FD_206717 | JGI IMG/M metagenome (GOLD analysis project Ga0335076, IMG submission 206717) | Soil microbial communities from Loxahatchee National Wildlife Refuge, Florida, United States - Lox_Sample_2.5 | ecosystem: Environmental > Terrestrial > Soil > Wetlands | place: USA: Florida...
GAGAAGAGGAGGACGGTCGGCTCCTCGCCGTACTGAGCCGCGGCGGCGTCGATCAGCTCGCCGCAGAGCGCGTCGACGCGCTCGTAGACCCGCAGGAGCTCGTCGCCCGAGCCGGTCGCGGCGTGAGCGGGGTGCTCCGGGTCGAAACGCGCGTAGCCGAGGTGGCCGACGTGGTCGGTGCTCATGAAGTCGACGCAGAGGAGGCCGAGGTCGGGCTCGAGCTCGAAGACGAGCTTGCATACGCCGGCCATCTGCTCGGCGTGCTCGAGCAGACGGCCTGTGTACGCGGGAAAGTCCTCCCACCAGCGCTCCGCCATCGGGTGGTGGGCGGTGACGAGATCGGGGTACTCCGCGAAGATTCGCTGCTCGGCGCTCGCAGGCAGGATCTGCGGCCGCTCCGGGCCTCCGTAGCCGGTGACGACGATCCCGTCGAGCGGCTCCGCCGGATATGTGAACGGGATGCCGATGTAGGCCGAGCGGATCCCGGCCGTGCCAAGCAGTCGCCAAAGCGGAGTCCCGGCCCTGCTCGCGGCACTCTCGAACTTCTGCGTCCCGCGGTTCGGATTCGTCGTGAAGTTGAAGATGCCGTGGCCGCCGGGGTTGAGCCCGGTCAAGAAGGACGACCAGGCCGTGGGCGTGAAGGCTGGGATCGTCGAGCGGAGCGGCCCGAACGTCCCCTCGCGCGCGAGGCGGGAGATCGTGGGCAAGCGGCCCTCTCCGATCAGCCGCCGGACGAGGTCGTAGTCGGCGCCGTCGAACGCAAGGGCGAGAACCCTCACCGGCCGAGCACCTCGCCGTAGACCTCCTCGAGCTGGGCCGTCGGGTCACCGAAGCGCGCGTGCACCTCGCGCACGTTCCGGTCGCCGTAGCGGCGGCGCAGCTCGGGGTCGCGCGCGAGGCGCACCATGGCGGCCGCGACCGCGGCCACGTCGTGCCGCTCCACGAGCTCGCCGCCCTCGCCCTCCTGGATCCACTCGTCCAGCGACGGCGCGATCCCGACGACGAGCGGGACTCCGCTCGCCATGGTCTCCAGAAGCGAGGCGGGGGAGGAGTCGACGTCGGCGAGTGTCACCGCGAAGTCGGCGGATGCGGTCACCGAGGGCAGCTCGGTTGCGGGTACGTCCTGCACCGCCATGTACGGCTCGATCCCGAGGTCCGCCGCGAGCCGGTCGAACTCGGAGCGGGTCCAGCCACCACCCGCGCTCGAGAAGAGCCGGAGCTCTTGCACCTCCTCTCTCGCTCTTGCGAAAGCCCGTAGGACGGTCTCGAGGTTCGAGTAGGGGCGGAAGTTGCGCAGGGAGAGGCAGACGACCGCGTCGTCGGGCCACGCCAGCGCGCGCCAGCGGCCGCGGTCGGCGCGGTCGGGCGAGTACGCGTCGATGCGCGCGTGCCAGAAGATTCGGTGGAACTTCTCGCGAGCGGCGCCGAGTCGGACGGCCGCGTCCTCGAGCGCCTGCGAGTTGACGACGTACGCGCGGGCGCGCTCGGGGGCGATCGCCACGCGGGCGCGCTTCTCCGCCTCGGGCGACTGCCAGGCGTCGACGATCGCGTCCTTCCCCCACGGGCTGACGACGAGCGGCTCCAAGCCGGCCCGCGCAGTCCAGTAGCCGTAGGGGAGGAGGTAGTGGGAGTGGACGACGTCGGGCTGCACGCGGCGGGCGAGCCCCGCGAGGGCAGGGGCCATCCTGTATCGCCGGGCGAGGGGCACGCGCAGTAGCCGGTCGAGATCCTGGAACTGGTGCACGTGGAGGCCGTCGAGCTCGCCCTCGCGCGGATTGACCCGGCCCGACGCGATGTGAACGTCGTGTCCTCGTTCGGCCAGCCGCGTCGCCCAGCGCGCAAAGTGGCGTGACTTCGCGTCGCCGACGCCGAGGATGCGGAGCGGCTCAGCCACGCCGGAACGGCCGCCCGAGCGAGCGGATCGCAGCGGGGCCGCTCGCCCATGCGACCTCGACGAGCGCGGCCGTGCCTCTCCTAGACATTCGGGCGAGTCTAGTTATGGGCCGGAAGGAGTCGCCGCAGGCGTTTTCGCTCGGCCGGCAGGTAGAACCCGAGCGGGGCCAGCACGAGCGGGTATGCGGCCGTCAGGGCGAATGCGATCGCGAGCGAGTGCGGGAACGCCTCACCGATCACGGTCAGGAGGCCCGCGCCGAGAAGGATGACGACGACCCGCCGCCACTGGTACTCCACCCGGTAGACACTCTGGGCGTTCCACGTCCGCACGACCATCAAGAGGATGCACGCGGCGAGGGTCGCGTAGGCGGCTCCGAGCATCCCGTACGCGGGGATCAGCCAGAGGTTCAGCCCGAAGTTGAGGAGCGCCGCGGCCGTGGCCGCGATCCAGTTGAACTGGGTCCGCCGCGCACGGCCCGTGGCGATCGTCACGACGATGAAGCCGGCGACGAAGACGCTGGAGTACGCGAGTGCCGGCACCGCATTCGCGGCGGGCCAGAAGCCCGGCTTGCGCCCGAGGAAGTGCACGATCCACGGCGCGAACAGGCTCAGGCCGATAGCCGCCCAGGCGGCGATGAACATGAGGTAGGTGAGGACGTAGGAATACGCACGCTTCGCCGCGCTCTCGTCCTCGATCGAGTACGCGAACGCCGGCCAAGCGATTTGGAAGGCGGTGAAGAGGAGCACCATCCCCTGGCTGATCTTGTTGGCGAGCGAGTACTGACCGACCTGGGTGATCGCGTAATGGCCGTGCAGGAGCTTTCGAATCATGAAGCGGTCGCCGAAATTCATTACCCACATAGCGAGCGCGGCCCCCATGAGGGGGAATCCGAACGAGTTCATCGTCCGCAGGAGCCTGTGGTCGAACTGGAGGCCGAGCTGCTCCCGACGGTAGGCGAGCAGCGCGACGAAGACGATCAGGGTGCCGCTGAGGTTGCCGACGATGATCCCGAGTGGGCCCTGGTGGTAGACGACGACGAGGATCACGGTGAGCGGGACGGTGACGGCGATGTTCACGAGCGTCGCGATGGAGAAGGCGACCGACCGCCGCTCCGCCCGGAACAGGTTCGTCATCTGCGCGTAGTTGACGTTCACCCACAGGAGGACACCGGTGGCGACGACGAGGCTCGCGCCGCTTCCCTGGAGGTGCTGGTGCGGGACCCAGTTCACGCCGAGGAGCCCGGCGAGCTGGGGGGCGAACACGACACAGAAGACCAGCGCCAACGTGGAGTACGCCATCTGGGCCCAGAAGACCGTGCGGATGAGCCGACGGTGGTATTCCGGGTCCTTCTCCAGGAAGTAGAAGCGAATGAAGCCGAAGTTGGCGCCGCCCCGGATCACCACGACCGCCACGGCCATCGCGGACATGAGGAGCTCGATCCGGCCGTAGTCGCCCGCGGAGACGTAGCTCGTGTAGATCGGGAGCATGAAGACCGCAAGGAACCGCGACATGAGCCCCCCGACGCCGTAGATCACGGAGTGGCGGCTCAGCTCCAGGAGTTGGGAGGCGAGGGACCGCGGCTTGTCGGCTTCTCCTTCCCGACTGTCCTTCGGCCTGGTTGGCGCTCGCAGGCTCACGGGGCCGATGGTAGCCCGCTCCCTGGAGGGCCAATCCGCTCTCGGCACTACACTCGCGCCGTGGCGATCCCCGCTTCTGTCGAGCAGCGGGCACGCTGGGTGCTCGACATGGTGGGGGCCGTCGGCCTGCGCCTCGGCGAGGACGTGCCCTACCGGCCGGAGGCGTGGGAGGCGATCGAGCGCGGCGAGTTGCCGCAGGGAGACGAGCTCGCGGCGGGCTTCTTTCACCTGGCACGGGTCGAGGAGCGGGGGGCGGAGCTCGATCGTCACGGACGTTTCCTCGCGTCCTCCTCGTGTCTCGACCCGCTCGACCCGCCGCTCGAGCGGCTGCGCCGGGAGCTCGGCGTCGAGCCGCCGCGCTACCGGGGGGCGCGGTTTGCGGTCGCGCTCACACACGACGTGGACGTCCCGTGGCGCTGGACGCGGATCGGTGTGCTCGGCGCCGCGGCGCGGCTGAAGGGCCATGCCCTCGGCCGTCGGGCCGGGCCGGCAATGCACGAGGCGCGTGGACTTGCCCGGGTGCCGCTCCACAAGCTCCGCGGCACCGATCCCAACTGGCGCTTCGCGGAGATCGCCGCCCAGGAGCGCGCGCGCGATGCCCGTTCGACCTTCTTTCTCATGGCCGGGCACGGGCACCGGGCCGACGGCGCCGCGCCCGAGGCGTACGACCGGCTCAGGCCGCGTCTCGTCCAGACGCTGCTCGAGACCGGCGCGGAGGTCGGGCTCCACGGCAGCTATCTCGCCGCGGAGGATCCCGAGCGGCTCGCGCGCGAACGGGCGCTCCTGGCGCAGCTCGACGGCCCGCTGATCGGGCACCGCTACCACTACCTCCGCGTCGACCCGCACCGCAACCTCGCGCCGCTCGCCGGAGTCGGCTTCCGCTACGACACGTCGCTCGGCTTCCCCGACGCCCTCGGCTTCCGGGCGGGCATCGCACATCCGTTCCGTCCGTGGGACTTCGCCCGCGACCGCCCCGCCGACCTCGTCGAGGTCCCGCTCGCAGTGATGGACGCGACGCTCGCCGAGGAGCGCTACGCCGGGCTCTCCGCGGCCGAGGCGAAGCCCCGCGTGCTCGAGCTGCTCGACCGGGCTGCCGAGCACGGCGGCGCGTTCTCGATCCTCTGGCATCCCGAGCGGTTCGACGGGCCGAGCGCACACGGCTGGGACAGGCTCTACTTCGAGCTGATCGACGCGGTCCGCGAGCGGGACGGAATCTGCCTCTCCGCCGGGGAGCTCGCGGGCCTGGCAGCGGAACGCCTCGGGCTGCCCCGCGACTAGCCTTGCCGAATGGCCAAGCGCGTCCTCGTGATCGGGCTCGACTGCGCGGCTCCGCAGTTCGTCTTCGACCGCTGGCTGCCCGAGCTGCCGACCATCCGCTCGCTCACCGAGCGGGGCTCGTTCGGCGTCCTGCGCTCCTGCGACCCGCCGATCACGGTGCCCGCGTGGTCGGTGATGACGTCGTCTCGCAGCCCGGGCTCCCTCGGCTTCTACGGCTTCCGCAACCGGAAGGATCACTCGTACGACCAGCTCGTCTTCGCCGACTCCCGAGCGGTGCGGGTGCCGCGCGTCTGGGACATCCTCTCGGCGAGGCAGCGCGACGTGATCGTCCTCGGCGTGCCGCAGACGTATCCCCCGAGCCGAGTGAAGGGAGAGATGGTCTCCTGCTTCCTCACGCCCGACACCCGGACGAGCCGCTACACGTATCCGCCCGAGCTGAAGGACGAGATCGAGCAGGTCGTCGGCCGGTATCTCGTCGACGTCGAGAACTTCCGCTCCGAGGAGAAGGACCGGCTGCTCGACCAGATCGAGGAGATGACCGACAAGCGGTTCCGTCTGGCCGAGCACCTGCTCGAGACGCGACCGTGGGACATGTTCTTCATGGTCGAGATGGGCACCGACCGCATCCATCACGGGTTCTGGCGCTTCACCGACCCGGAGCACCGTCTGTTCGAGCCGGGCAATCCCTACGAGCACGCGATGCTCGAGTACTACCGGAGGCTCGACGCGAAGATCGCGCGCCTGCTGCGGTTCGCGGACGACGAGACGGCGGTGCTCGTCGTCTCGGACCACGGCGCGAAGCGGATGGACGGCGGCATCTGCATCAACGAGTGGCTTCGTCGCGAGGGATATCTCGTGCTGCGCGAAGAGCCGAGCGGGCCGACCCGCCTGACGCCCGACCTGATCGACTGGTCGCGCACCGTCGCGTGGGGCGAAGGCGGCTACTACTGCCGCCTCTTCCTCAACGTCGAGGGGCGCGAGCCGGAGGGGATCGTCTCCCCTGACGAGTACGAGCGCGTGCGGAGCGAATTGAAGGAGCGGCTCGAGGCGCTCGGCGACGACCAGGGCCAGCCGATCGGCACCGTGGCCCACCGGCCGGAGGAGCTCTACGCCGAGGCGCGCGGGATCGCGCCGGACCTTCTCGTCTACTTCGGCGATCTCTACTGGCGGAGCGTCGGCCAGGTGGGCACCGGGACGGTGCACGTGTTCGAGAACGACACGGGGCCGGACGACGCGAACCACGCGCACGAGGGCCTGTACGTGCTCGTCGCGGACGGCGTTCCGCCGGGACCGGGGCCTGAGCGTGCGTTGCATGACGTCGCGCCGACGCTGCTCGAGCTCCTCGGCGAGCCCGTGCCGGCCGAGATGGAGGGGCGGAGCATGCTTTCGGCCGGCGCTGCAGACGCCGTCGAGGCGGCGGTCTCTCGCGACGATTCCGTCGGGGACACGCGCACCCTTTCGCACTAGGCTCGAAGGTGGGTGGAGGCGCGGGGTGGCCCCAAGGCGAAGCCGCCCACCCACGCCCGACCGTACACTCCGGCCCGTGTCCGAGCTGGATGCGTCGCAGGCGGAGCCGGTCCTCGAGTGGGACACGCCGCTGTTCCGAATGGCTCGCGCGCAGTACGAGCAGGCGCTTCCCTATGCCGGCGTCTCGGCCATGGTGGCCGAGCGTCTCTCCTTCCCCGAGCGCGCGGTCATCGTCAGCGTGCCGCTCCGCCGGGACGACGGCTCCGTGGAGATCTATCCGGGCTACCGCGTCCAGCACTCGACCGTGCTCGGGCCGACGAAAGGCGGCATGCGCTACGACCCGGAGGTCTCGCTCGGCGAGTGTGCCGCCCTCGCGACCTGGATGACGTGGAAGTGCGCGCTGTTGCGGCTTCCGTACGGGGGCGCGAAGGGCGGGATCCGCTGCGACGTCCACGCGCTCTCGCCGCGCGAGCTGGAGAAGCTCACGCGCCGCTTCACCTCCGAGCTGATCCGCGAAATCGGCCCGCAAACCGACATCCCCGCGCCGGACATGGCGACGAACGAGCAGACGATGGCCTGGATGATGGACACGTACTCGATGCAGACGGGCTACGCGGTGCCCGAGGTCGTCACCGGCAAGCCGATCTCGATCGGCGGCTCGGTCTTCCGGCGTGAGGCGACCGGTGCCGGCGTCGTCATGGTCGCTGAGCAGGCTGCGCGGCGGCTCGGTTACGAGCTTGCGGGACGCTCGTGCGTGGTGCAGGGCTTCGGGAACGTCGGCGGCGTCGCTGCGTCGGAGCTCCACGAGCGCGGCGCGCGCGTCGTCGCCGTCTCGGATCTCTCGGGCGGCGTCTACGCCGAGGCCGGTCTCGACGTCCCGGCCCTACACGCCTACGTCGCCGAGCACGGCTCGCTCGCCGGCTACGACCGTTGCGAGCGCATCTCCAACGAGCAGCTTCTCGAGCTCCCTTGCGACGTTCTCGTCCTCGCCGCCCGCGAGGACCAGCTGACGAGCGCGAACGCGGACCGCGTGCATGCCTCGCTCGTAATCGAGGGCGCGAACGGGCCGACGACGATCGAGGCCGACGAGATCCTCGGCGAGCGCGGCATTCCGGTCGTGCCCGACATCCTCACGAACGCCGGCGGCGTCACGGTCTCGTACTTCGAGTGGGTGCAGGATCTCGGCCGGCTGTTCTGGGATCGCGACGAGATCCGGCGCAAGCTGGCCGACATGATGGGCGATGCGCTCGACCGCGTCTACTCCGTGGCCGAGGACAAGGGCGTCACGCTGCGCCAGGCTGCGATGGTCGCGGCGATCCGCGAGGTCGCCGCCGCCCTCGAGGCCCGCGGCATCTACCCCTAGCAGCGACAATGAGCCGGATGTCCGCAGAAACCGTCCGCGATGCGATGGTGCCCGAGCCGACGACGCTCGCCGGCGGCGCGAGCGCGCAGGAGGCGGGGCGCTGCTTTGCCGAGAGCGACGAGATCCGGGCGATCTTCGTCACGGAGGACGGTGGAAGCCTCGTCGGCGTGGTCACGCGGAAAACGCTCGTGCGCGAAGTGGTCGCGGCCGGCCGCGAGCCGCGCGCGGTGATCTTGCGCGAGATCGCCGAGCCGCCGAACTTCACTCTCGATGCTGGCCTCGAGCTCGACGGCGCGTTCCGCTTCCTCGAAGAGCACGACCTCGAACGCGTGCCCGTCGTCGAGGAGGACGGCAGGCTGGTCGGCGTCCTGTCGCGCGCCGTCGTGCAGCGCCGCCTCGCCGAGGACGAGCCGCCCGAAGGCGAGCCTGAGCCCGGGTCGCTGGTTCTCTAGCAGCAGGTGTAGGCGCCGGGAGGCGCCGCGCCCTCTTCCGGCTCCGGCAGCTCCGCGGCTGCGAGTGCCGCGCCGTCGAGCAGGTCGCGCTCGCTGACGCGGATCGCGTCGAGCTCGTACGCATCGAGGATCGCCACCAGGATGGCGGCACCGGCGACGATCACCGGCGCCCGCTCCGGGTCGAGCGCCGGCACGTTCCGCCGTTGTTCCAGCGGCAGCTCGGCGAGCCGCTCGAGTTGTGCTCGAGCGCCTTCGCGCGTGAGGACGTGCCCGTGCACGCGTGCGCGGTCGTACTCCTCGAGGCCCAGGTCGAGCGCGGCGAGGCTCGTGATCGTCGCCGCGACGCCGACGGCGTCCCGAGGCTCGAGTTCCGGCAACACCTCGCGGGCCGCGGTCTCGAGAGCGGCGACGTCCTCGCCGTGGCGTTCGGTGAAGCGGCCGGAGCCCATCGGCAGGCTCGTGTTGAAGCCGTCGAGGATGAGCTCCGTCGATCCGCCGCCGATGTCGACGAGCAGCGACTCGGCTCCGAGGTCGCCGACGCCGCGGCGGGTCAGCTCCGCCTCTTCCTCACCCGCAAGTAGCTGCGTGACGAACCCGTAGCTCCACTCGATCTCGCCGAGGAACGCCTCCCCGTTCTCGGCGTCGCGGACGGCGCTCGTCGCGACGAGCAGCGTCCGCTCGGCGCCGAGTGACTCTGCGGTGCGGCGGTAGTCGGAGAGGACGTTGCGGACGCGCGCGATCGGAACCGGCAGGAGGCGGCCGCGGGCGTCGACGCCTTCGCCCAGCCGCGTGATCCGGGTCTCGCGGTGCTGCTCTTCGACGCGGCCGTCCTCGACCCGACCGACGAGCAGGCGCGTCGTGTTCGTGCCGAGGTCGATCGCCGCGACGATCACTTGCGAGGGAGAACTGCCGTGAAACGCCTGAATGTGTCATCGGCCTCGTCCATAGCCGCGCGGAGGACTGCGAGGCGCGCGAGCGACACCTGGAGGCGCCCGAGGCTCTCCTGGAGCTCGGCGGTCTCGTCGCCGGCCGCTTCGATCCTGTCTGCCGTCGTCTCGGCCTTGGCTGCGAATCCGTCGAGCCCGTCGACGAGGCCTCGCCGAGTGTTTTCGAACTCCCGCCAGGCGTCGCGCGTGCGCAGCGCGAGCAGCACGAGGGCCGCGATGCCCATCACCGAGGCGCCGACGAATGCGGCCCAGATCGCCCAGTCCCACATCGGTACAACGGTAACGACGGTGCTACAATCGGTGCCGCGACGCGGGGTGGAGCAGTCAGGTAGCTCGCCGGGCTCATAACCCGGAGGTCGCAGGTTCAAATCCTGCCCCCGCTACTCGAAAAGCCCCGCGCAGACGGGGCTTTTTCCTAGCACAGGGTCATCGGAGGGTTATGGCGGAGAAGGAAGAGAAGATCGAGCTCGAAGGTGCCGTGGTCGAGTCGTTCCGGAGCGGCCAGCATCGAGTCGTCCTCGACAACGGGCACGAGACGCTCGGCTACACGTCCGGTCGGATGCGCCGGTATCGCATTCGGATCAACCCCGGCGATCGGGTCAAGATCCAGCTCTCGGCGTACGACCTGAGCCGCGGTCGCATCGTCTACCGCGAGTCCTAACAAGCGTCACAGTCGAGCCGCGTCGGGCGAGAGGACGCTCGCCCAGGCGAGCGTCTCCACTCGGAGCTATCCGTGGGGCGGGTTCCAGTGCCTGTCCAGCGGCATCGTGTGAGTGGTTCCGTCACTCCAGGTCGCGGTGAGTTGCTGGAGATCGCTCTCATGAACGCTCGGAGGCAAGTGGTAGTAGAAAGCGTGATTCCCCAGGATCATCGGATGCTCGACTCCCGCGATTTCGATGTCCATCGCTCTGACCTTGGCGTCGGTGATTCCGAAAACTCGTGTCCCGCCGTCGTGAGTACCGAAGATGCCAACGTTGAAGCCGATGGTCTTCCAGGGCCACATCTGAAGGT
>Ga0335076_10009022_pt1 | contig 10048 bp, 12 predicted proteins | sample Lox_Sample_25_FD_206717 | JGI IMG/M metagenome (GOLD analysis project Ga0335076, IMG submission 206717) | Soil microbial communities from Loxahatchee National Wildlife Refuge, Florida, United States - Lox_Sample_2.5 | ecosystem: Environmental > Terrestrial > Soil > Wetlands | place: USA...
CGGCTGCGGCCGGGAACGTGGACGCCGGCCACCGCCTCGTGGGGGGTGGACAACCGGACCGCCGCCATCCGGGCGATCACCGGAGCCGCCAAGGCGGTCCGCCTGGAGCACCGCCGTCCCGGCGCCGACGTCAACCCGTACCTGGCCATCGCGGCCATGCTGGCCGGCGGCCTGCACGGCATCGCCGGCCAGCTCGAGCCTCCCGCCCCGGCCAAGGCCGACGCGTACGCGGACGACCGGTTCCCGCGCCTGCCGGCCACGCTGGCCGACGCGGTCGCCGCGCTGCGGGACTCGCCGGTCGCGGCCGACCTGCTCGGCCGGGAGTTCGTGGACCACTACCTGCTCTCCCGCGAGGTGGAGCTGCGGCTCTGGCGCGAGTGGGAAGCCGACCAGGTCACCGAGTGGGAGCACCGCCGGTACTTCGAGACGTCCTGAGGGAGGCCACCGGGCATGGAAGCGGACCAGCGGGCCGTGGTGGAGAAACGGCTGCGTGACGAGGGCATCGAGACCGTGCTCTGCGTGGTGCCCGACCTGTGGGGCCGGCTGATGGGCAAGCGCGTGACCACGGAGAGCTTCCTGAAGACCGGGCTGGGGGCCGAGGGGCTGCACGCCTCGCTCTACCTGTTCGTCGTCGACATGGACATGGACCCGCGCCCCGGCTACGAGCTGAGCAGCTGGCACACCGGCTTCTCGGACTTCCGGATGGTGCCCGACCTCGCCACGTTCCGCCCCGTCCCCTGGCTCGACGCGACCGCGATCGTGATCTGCGACGCCTGCGAGGAGGACAGCGACCGGCTGGTGGAGGTGGCGCCGCGGTCGATCCTGCGCCGCCAGGCGGAGCGCGCGGCCGCCGCGGGCCTGCGCGTCAAGATGGCGACCGAGCTGGAGTTCTACCTCTACCGCAATCCCCCGGCGGACGCGTGGGCGCGCCGCTACCTCGACCTCGATCCGGTGACGTATTACCGGGCCGATTACCACGTCCTGGCCTCGACCCGCAACGACGGCTTCATCGAGGCGATCCGGCGGCAGATGAACGCGGCCGGGATCGAGGTCGAGTTCTCCAAGTCGGAGTGGGGGCTCGGGCAGCAGGAGATCAACCTGCGCTACACCGACGCGCTGGAGATCGCCGACCGGCACGCGCTGTACAAGAACGGCGTGAAGGAGATGGCGCATCAGCATGACTGGAGCGCGACCTTCATGGCCAAGCCGTCCATCGACGAGATCGGGTCGTCGTGCCACATTCACGCCAGCGTGTGGGGCACGGACGAGACCGCGAAGATGCCCGACCCCGCCGCGCCGCACGAGCTGTCCCGCCTGGGCCGGTCCTTCCTGGGCGGGCTGCTCGAGCACACGGCGGAGCTGATGTGGCTGTTCGCCCCGAACGTGAACTCCTACAAGCGCTTCCAGAGCTCCTCGTTCGCCCCGACCGTGATCGCCTGGGGGCACGACAACCGGACCTGCGGCTACCGGGTGGTGGGCGAGGGCGAGTCGCTGCGAGTGGAGAACCGGATGCCCGGCGCCGACGTCAACCCGTACCTGTCGGGCGCGGCCACGCTGATCGCCGGGCTCGACGGCATCGAGCGGCAGCTCGACTGCGGCGACCCGTACGAGGGGAACGCGTACACCGACCGCGAGCTGTCGGCCGTCCCCGCCACGCTGCGCGACGGGCTCGAGCTGTTCGCGGGCAGCCCGCTAGCCGCGACGGCGCTCGGCGGCGCGGTGCACGAGCACCTGGTCAACTTCGCGCGCCAGGAACTCGATGCGTTCCAGCACGAGTGCGTCACCGACTGGGAGCGGATCCGCTACTTCGAGCGCATCTGAAGGACAGCGCACCGGAAAGGAACGGCGCATGGTCGACATCCCGGTCATCCCCGCCGACTTCGGGACGTGGTGCGAGGCCGAGGGCATCCACACCGTGGTGGCCGGCGCCGGTGACGTGCACGGGATCTGGCGCGGCAAGCGGCTGCCGCCCGCGGAGTTCGTGGCCAGGCTCGGCCGGGGCATCCCGTTCAGCGACGTGGTGCTGGTCCTCACCCACTCCGAGGACACCGACGAGGGGCAGGAACTGGTCGAGCCGCCGGGCGGCGCGGCCTACCCGCTGTATTTCCCGCGCAAGGAGCAGGGCTTCCCGGACATCTTCGTGCGGCCGGACCTGGGCACGGCCCGGCGCCTGCCGTGGCATCCGGGCACGGTGGGCGTGCTCGGGGATTTCCGCCTCCCGGACGGTGCGGACGTGCCGCTTGATCCCCGGATCCTGTTGCGGCGGCTGATCGAGCGCGCCCGCTCGCACGGCTTCGAGCCGAAGATCGGCATGGAGTACGAGTTCTACCTTTTCCGCGGTGATCTCGCGGCGCTGCGCGAGTCGGGCTGGCGGCCGGAGCCGGTCCGGGCCCGGCCCTACACCTACGGCGTGTACGGCGGAAGCCTGGACGAGGACCTGATCGGCGAGATCCGCCGGCAGCTCGCGATCGCCGGGGTACGGGTCGAGGCGTGCAACCCGGAAACCGGACCCGGGCAGTTCGAGCTGAACATCCGCTACGACGACGCGCTCAGGGCGGCCGACGACGCGTTCGTATACAAGAACGGGATCAAGGAAATCGCGGCCGCCCGCGGGCTGATGGCGTCGTTCATGGCCAAGCCCCGCCGGGACTGGGCGGGGTCATCCCTCCACGTCCACCAGTCGCTGTGGGACGCGGGCACCGGCGCCAACGCGTTCTTCGCCCGCGACGAGGGCCGCGGCCTGTCTGAGCCGGGGCAGCGCTACGCCGCCGGCCTGCTGGCCACCATGCGGGAGTTCACCGCGCTGTTCGCGCCGACCCCGAACTCCTACAAGCGGTTCACCCCGTACTCCTGGGCCGGGACCAGCGTCAGCTGGAGCTACGAGAACCGGTCCACCGGCCTGCGGGCGACCGCGGAGCGCCCGGATGAGGCGCGGATCGAGCACCGGCTGCCGGGCGCCGACGCCAACCCGTACATCGGCATCGCCGCCTGCCTGGCCGGGGGCCTGTACGGCATCGAGCAGAAGGTCCGGCTGCCCCCGGCCCACGCCGGCGACGCCTACGCCGCGAGCCAGCTGGAGTCGGTGCCGCAGTCCCTGGAGCAGGCGCTCGACCTGCTGGAGTCCAGCGACGTGGCGCGGGAGATGCTCGGCGCGGACTTCGTGCAGCACTACGCGGCGATGAAGCGGTTCGAGGCCGAGAAGTACCGGCAGCAGGTGTCGGAGTGGGAGGTCCGGCGCTACGCCGAAATGGCCTGAACGTGACCAGCGCGGCGAAGCTGGTCTCGGCGTGCCGCTGACCATCACAGGCCGTCCTTGACCAAGGCGGTCATTGGTATGATACTCAGACCAAAGGGCCTAGCGGGAGGTCGGCATGGGAGCAGGCGAGGGGGTCGAGTTCGGCTGCGTGATCGCCGCCGCCGGCGCCCCGGGCGCGAGTGACCTTGATCTCTACCACGGCATGCTGGCCGACTGTGAGCTCTACTCGCAGCTGGGCTACGGCACGGCCTGGGTGCTCGAGCATCACTTCAGCGACTACTTCCCGACCCCCGACCCGGCCGTGCTCATCGCCCACCTGGCCGGGCGGCACCCGCAGCTCAGCTTCGGCACCTGCGTGATCGTTACCCCGTGGCACCAGCCGCTGCGGCTGGCGGGCCAGATCGCCATGCTGACCGAGCTCACCGACCAGCCGCTGCACCTCGGCCTCGGGCGCGGAACCGCGAAGTTCGAGTTCGACGCGTTCGACCTGGACATGGGCGAGGCACGGCAGCGTTTCGCCGAGACGTGGGAGATCCTCCGCCAGGGGATGACCGGGGAGCCGTTCCGCTACGCGGGCACGCGGCTATCCGTCCCGCAGCAGGTCCGGATCCGCCCCGCGCCGCGAACCGGGCAGCTGCACTTCTACGGGGCGATCGGCAGCCCGGACAGTGCCGGAATCATGGCCCGGCTGGGCCTGCCCCCGCTGTGCAACACGATCGGCGACATCCAGCGGCAGGCCGGCACGCTCCGGTCCTGGGAGGCGGCGGCCGCCGAGACGGGCCTGGACACCTCCGGGGTCACCTTCCCTATCATGATCGACTGCATCGTCGAGGACACCGACGACGAGGCGATCGGCGAAGCCTGCCGGTACAAGCCGCGCTTCATGCAGGCGCAGATCGACCACTACGCGCCGCACGCGACCGACTGGGCCAACACTGCGGGCTACGAGGCGTGGCAGCGGATCTTCGCGGGGATGGAACGGCGCACCCGCCCGGAAGGCATCGTGCCCTGGTGCGAGTGGCAGTTGATCGGCTCGCCCGAGACCGTCCGGCAGAAGCTGCAGGCTTATCTCGACGTCGGCTTCAACCACGTCATCCTGCACTTCGCCACGCCCGGGATCCCCATCGACGTGCGGCACCGGTGGGCCACCCGGTTCGCTCACGAGGTGGCGCCCCAGGCCAGCGCGCCGCTGGGTACTGCGGCCGCGGTGAGCGGACAGGCACGGTGACCCAGCCATGACCAAGCAGGTGCGCGCCAACGACGCGGTCGCGGCGTTCGCCGCGGTGCCGCGCTGACCTCCATGGGCCGCGCGGCCGATCACGCGGGCTTCCGGTCGGTGATGGCCACGTTCGCGACCGGCGTGACCGTGGTGACCGCCGCGGGGGCGGACGGCCCGGCCGGGAACAGCGGCGGCGAGCCGCTGCTGTTCTCCGGCCAGGGCGGGCCGGTATCTGGCCGGGGGGCGGTCGCTCCGTATCGGTGAAGGGACTGGCTGAGCGTGCCCGCGCGGCACGCCCCGGCACCGGACCGGTAGGGGGCCGGAGATGAACGAGACGTGTGATCGATGCGGACCCGCGACCCGCGCGGCGTACCGGGTAAACCGGGTCGGCCGACTGTACCTGTGCCGGCCGTGCGCGAGCCGGCACTGGCGGGCGCTATCCGCCCAGGGCTGGACCTTCTGGCCTCTTGGCGTGCATGCGCTCGCGCCGCAAGCCAGCGCCGCGCCCGGCTACGGCCCGGTCGAGGACGCGGCCTAGCCGTTCGCCGCTGGCGGCGGTCACCGCCGACCTCCCCGCCGGGCTGGCCGCCGTCCGGCCGCCCGAGCCTGCCCGGATGCCGCCCCCGCCGCCGACGGTCGCGGGGGTCAAGCCGGCGGCCCGCATGATCGCCGCGGCGACCGCGATCCCGGCCGCCCTGTGGGCGTTCGTGGCCTTCGCCTCGAACCGGCCCGCCGAGAACGGCCGTCTGTCCCCGCTGCTACTGGCGTTGTCGTCCGTCGTCATCTGGCTCACCGTCCTGCTCCTGCCCCGGCGACGCTGACGTCACCGCGCCGGCGCCGGGCGCGTCCGGGCGTCACGCGGCGCCGCTTGACACCGCCGCACCCGGCCTTTACGATTATACCATCATCATAGAATAACATCATGATGGAAGAAGGCCGATGTTCCGGTTCCGGCTCGACGGGTCCTCCGGCGTCCCGCCCTACCTGCAGCTGGTGCACCAGGTGCGGCAGTCGCTGTTGCTGGGCTACCTGCGGGAGGGCGACCGCCTGCCGACGGTCAAGGAGGTCGCCGCCGACCTGGTGATCAACCCGAACACGGTGGTCAAGGCCTACCGGCAGCTCGAGCACGAGGGCCTGGCCGGCGGCCGCCCGGGCCAGGGCACGTTCATCACGGCCACCTCCTCCCCGGTACCGCCCGAGGCGCATCAGGACCTGCGCGCCTCGCTGGAGGGCTGGCTGCGGGCCGCCGAGGAGGCCGGGCTCGACGACGAGGCGGTGACGGCGCTGATCGCCGTGGCCCGCCAAGACCTGAGGCAAGACCTGGAGAAAGAGAGGGTCCCATGACCCAGCATGACGCCGGCGGGAGCGTCCCGGCGCTGCGGACGGACCGGCTCGGCAGGCGCTACGGCAAGGTGTGGGGACTGCGCGACTGCACGCTCGAGGTGCCGGCCGGCGCGGTGGCCGCCCTGGTCGGCCCGAACGGGGCGGGCAAGACCACCCTGCTGGAGATGATCATCGGGCTCCTGGAGCCTACCGAGGGCCAGGTATCGGTCTTCGGCCAGGCCTCGCGCGCCGGCACGGCCGAGGCGCTGGCCCGGGTCGGCTACGTCGCCCAGGACCACCCGCTGTACCGCGACTTCACCGTCGCGGAGATGCTCCACTTCGGCCGGGCGATGAACCCCAGCTGGGACCAGGGGCTGGCGCAGGCCCGGATGGACGCCCTGGGCATCCCGCTCAACCGCAAGATCAGGAGGCTGTCCGGAGGTCAGCAGGCCCAGGTCTCGCTGACCATGGCGCTGGCCAAGCACGCGCCGCTGCTCGTGCTCGACGAGCCGGTCTCCAGCCTCGACCCGGTCGCCCGGCTCGAGTTCATGCGGGACGTGATGGCCACGGCCGCCGACCACGCCCTGACCTTCCTGATCTCCTCGCACGTGGTCTCGGAACTGGAGCGGTTCTGCGACTGGCTGATCATCCTCACCGGCGGGCACGTGCAACTGGCCGGGCCGGCCGACGACCTGCTCGCCGCGCACCGGCTGCTCACCGTCCCCCGCGCCACGCCGGACGCCGAGCTGCCCGGGCGGACCATTCACCGCACCGACAGTGACCGGCACTCCACCGTGCTGGTCCGCACCGACCCGGTCGCGCTGGCGGTGCATAGCCGCTCTGGCTGGCAGGACGGCCCGGTGAGCTTCGAACAGCTCGTCATGGCCTACCTGCAGCGCCCGTCCACGGCCACGACCTCAGACAATCCCGGCCCGGCCGCGGCGCGGCCCGGGCCGAGCACGAAGGCGGTCACACGATGATCTGGGTCAGCTGGCGGCAGCATCGCGGCCAGGCCATAGCCTGCCTGGGCCTGCTCGTCGCCCTCACGGTGTACGCGGTCATCGAGAGCACCTCGATGCGCAGCGCGTTCAGCCACGACGGCCTGGCTGCGTGCCTGGCCCGCAGCCAGGGAACCGCCTGCCCCACGGGGGTCCAGGCCTTCATGAACGAGTTCGGCTCCGCGATCAACATCGCGTTCTGGTCCGTGGCCTTGATCGTCCCCGGGGTGATCGGGGTCCTAGTCGGCGCGCCGCTGATCGCCCGGGAACTCGAATTCGGGACCTGGCGGCTGGCCTGGAGCCAGAGCGTCCCCCGGGCCCGGTGGCTGGCCGTCAAGCTGGCCCTGGTCACCGGCGGGCTCATCGTCCTGGGCGCCGCGATGACCGCGGTGATCACCTGGTACCGCGCGCCGATGGACCAGCTCACCGGGCACTTCCAGCACAACGCCTACGACTACGAGGGCCTGGTCCTCACCGCGTACATCCTGGGTGCGTTCGGTTTCGCGGTGCTGGCCGGGCTGCTGATACGCCGCAGCATCTCGGCCATGGTCGCCGCGTTCATCCCGTGGCTGGCCATCCGGCTCGTGGTCGAGTTCGTGTTCCGCGACCACTTCCTGGCCCCGCTGACCACCACGGTGAACTGCACGCAGGGATGCGGCTACGGCGTCGGCTTTGTGCCGCAGGCCACCGGCCGCGTCGGCGACCTGGTGCTGAGCATCAACCGCAACATCGTCACCTACCAGCCCGCCGACCGGTTCTGGACCTTCCAGTTCATCGAGGCCGGCATCTTCGTGGCCCTCACCGCCGCCGCGCTCGGCGCCACGATCTGGCTGCTGCACCAGCGCGCCACCTGGACCAACTGACCCCGCGCACGCCGCCCCGGCCACCGACCGCCGGGGCGGCAGCGCGACCGCGCTGCCCTAGACGGGGATGAGTTCGACGTGGACAGCCGCAGCCTGGGCCAGTTCTCGCAGATCGCCGGGATCGGAGGTCAGGATGTCATCTCCGTCTCCGGCTAGGCACACGACGGCAGCGTCGATCGCGTCGGCCAGACCAGCGCGAGCCAGCAGCACGCCTGCTCGCCGCCCCAGGCCATCATCCAGCGCAGCGATGTCCACTCCAGCCAGCAACCGGGCCACTGGCACCTGACGCCCGGTCCCCCCGCGCCACACCTGGGCGACCACCCCGCCGTGGCTCACCGGCACCCGGCCCGCCAGGCGCTCCCGCTTGATCAGGGCCACCACATCCCGGTTACCGCGCTCGACCGCCACGAATGCCCCAGCATCTAGCACCAGCACCTCAGGCGGCCCCGCGCTCCCCCGGCCCACCCTTTTGGGCCGCAGCAGGCTCGCCTCGCACGACCACTGCCCGGCCGCGCGCACGGCGGGCGGCCTCGCTCATTTCCGCCTCGGTGATCTCACCATGCTCGGTCTCGAACGCGGCCACGAACTCATCCAGCGCGCACAGCCGTCGGTCGTGCGCAGCCTTCAAGCGCAGCGCCTCATTCACCCACGCGCTGACGCTCTCCGCCCGCCCCTGGGCCACCGCCTCCTGGGCCGCCGCCACCAGGTCCGCGTCCACTGATGCCGACAACCGTTCCTTCGCGCTCATACGAATATGCTACGGCAATGCCACTACCGTGGTCACCTAACGTCGAACGCCGCGTCGCGCGGCGACGCCTCGATCGCGACGCGCCTGGGATGCCGGCTAGATCCGCGCGGCTACGGCGTCGAACTCGGCGGCGAAGGTCTCGGCGATCTGGTCGATCTGCGCCGGGGTGATCGTGAACGGCGGGGAGATCTGCAGGGCCACGCCGCGCAGCAGCCGGGTGATCACGCCGCGCTCCCGGATCCCGGTCACCAGGCGCGGGCCGAGGCCCCGGTCCGCGGCCAGGGCGTCCGGCGCGATCTCCACCGCCGCCAGCAGGCCGGTGCCGGCCCGCACCTCGCCGACCAGGTCGTGCCCGGCCAGCGGCTTGATCTTCTCCTCGAGGACCGGCTCGAGCTCGGCCACCCTCGCCACCAGCCCCTCGCGCTCGATCAGGTCCAGGTTGGCCAGGCCGACCGCGCAAGCGGTGGGGTGGGCGGAGTAGGTGTAGCCGTGCCGGAATACCTCGGAAGATCCCGGGCGCCAGAACGGCTCCGCCACCCGGGCGCCCACGATGAGCGCGCCCAGCGGCAGGTAGCCCGACGTCAGCCCCTTGGCCGTGGTGATCATGTCCGGGTCGAGCGCGAACCGCCCGCTGCCGAACCAGGCGCCGAGCCGGCCAAACCCGGTGATCACCTCGTCCGCCACGAACAGCACGTCGCGGCGGCGGCAGATGTCCCGCACCTCCTCCAGGTAGCCCTCGGGCGGCGGGTACACCCCCCCGGCGCCGACGACCGGCTCGCAGAAGAACGCGGCGACCCGGTCCGCGCCGACCTGCTCGATGAGCTTCTCCAGCGCGGCCGCGTCGTCCCACGGCACGTGCTCGACCCGGGTGACCAGCTCGCCGAACGGGTCGGTGTTGGCCGGGATGCCGCCCAGCGTCGTCCCGTAGGCGTTCATCCCGTGGTAGGCGTGCGACCGGGACACGATCACCTGCTTGCCGGGCTGGCCGACCGCGCGCCAGTAGGCCCGCGCGAGCTTTCCCGCGGTGTCCACGGCATCCGATCCCCCGCCCGGCGTGAAGAAGACCTTGGCCCCGGCGACCGGCGCGATGTCCGCGACCCGCCGGGCCAGCTCCTCGGCCGGAACGTTGGCGAAGGGCTCGAACGTCTGGTACACGGCGAGCCGGCGCATCTGGGCCGCGGCCGCATCGGCCAGCTCGGTCCGCCCGTGCCCGACGTTGCTGTACCAGAGGCTGGCGATCGCGTCCAGGTACGGGCGGCCGGCCGTGTCGAAGACGGTGACGCCCTCTCCGCGCTCGATCGTGACCGCGTGGCCGGCCAGGCTGGCCATGTTCGCGAACCCGTTCCACAACGCGTTCCGGTCGGCACCGGATCCTGGCCCCATCGAGCTACCCCTTCCCGAGTCCGCTGGCTCAGCCGCCCAGGTAGGCGCGCGCCATCTGTTTGAGCTGGCCGTGCGCGCCGCGCATGGTCGCGCCGCGGCCCGGCAGCCAGTCCTTGCGCAGCTTAGCGACTGAGGTGTAGTTCGTGTCGCACACGTTCGCCAGCGGCGCCTCCACCGCCTGGGTGATGAACTGGTAGGAGTCGAGGACCGACAGGCCCCAGTCCTGCGCCACCCAGTGCACCAGGTCGGCCTGGGCGA
>Ga0335076_10009023_pt1 | contig 10048 bp, 10 predicted proteins | sample Lox_Sample_25_FD_206717 | JGI IMG/M metagenome (GOLD analysis project Ga0335076, IMG submission 206717) | Soil microbial communities from Loxahatchee National Wildlife Refuge, Florida, United States - Lox_Sample_2.5 | ecosystem: Environmental > Terrestrial > Soil > Wetlands | place: USA...
CCCGTCCGAACCCGGCCTCGACGGCGAGCAGCGCGGCGAGCAGCGGGGCCGGCGCGAGCGCCGTGGCGACCGCGGCCACCCCATTGACGAACCAGGGCTGATCCGACGCCGGCACGGGCTGGCTGGTGAACCAACGCGAACGCCGGAGCGTTACTATTCCGGCATCGGCCAGGCGGCCGAGCGCCGCTTCCAGCGTGGCTACCGGGGGACCGGCCGCGCTGGGCAGATTAGCGCCCAGTCCGATCAGGATTGGCGCGGGTGGCGAGGGGCGGGTGCCTGTCACCGCGTGGTTTTCCCTCAAAATTCATTTATCGGGCCGTATGTGAGCCTTTAACGATTGCCGGGGCAACATTGTCGGAACCATCGAACTCTCAGACTTGGGAAGTTTGATTAATGTTGTTCTATCCTCAAGAGCGCCTCGGCCTGTTCATCGACGGCGCGAACCTCTATGCCGCCGCGCGGTCGCTGGGGTTCGACATCGATTACAAGCGCCTGCTCGAGTTGTTCGCCGGCAAGGGCCACCTGGTCCGGGCGTTCTATTACACGGCCCTGGTCGAGGACCAGGAATACTCGCCGATCCGGCCGCTGGTCGATTGGCTCGACTACAACGGCTACACGATGGTGACCAAGCCGACCAAGGAGTTCACCGACGCCTTCGGCCGGCGCAAGATCAAGGGCAACATGGACATCGAGCTCGCCATCGACGTGATGGAGATGGCGCCCTTCCTCGACCATATCGTGCTGTTCTCGGGCGACGGCGACTTCCGCCGGCTGGTCGAGGCGGTGCAGCACAAGGGCAAGCGGGTCTCGGTGGTCTCGACCATCCGCTCGACCCCGCCGATGGTCGCGGACGAGCTGCGCCGGCAGGCCGACAACTTCATGGAGCTGATGGAGCTGATGCCCCAGATCGCGCGCAGCCACGGGCCGCGCGACGAGGCGCGCAGCCGCAGCGACGAGCACGGCCCGCGCTATGCCGGGCGCGAGCGCGAGCGCGAGCCCCACGGCGCGCTCAACGAAGACGAGATCTAGGGGCGCCTCCGCACCCCCCGCCGATGCAGGCGGAATGCCGGCTCAGGCGGGCTGATCCGCCACCCGGATCCCCGCGGTCCAGCCGAGCGGCCGGAACTCCAGCAGGTCGCTGAGGAAGCGGTCGCCGTCGGCATCGGTGAACACGCCGATGCGGAACGCGTAGGCGGCGCCCGCCACCGTCAGGGTGCCTTCGTGGACCTCGCTCAGCCCGCCATCGTCGTGGCGCTGGCGCTGCAGGCAGCCGGCGCGCACCCGCACCCCGGCCTGCTCGAGCGCCAGGCTGAGCACCCCGGCGCTGCCGTAGGCGAGCAGGTCCTCGAGCGCGACCCGGTAGCGCGCGAACAGATAATCGTGCACCGCCTGGCTCGGGTCGGGGGCGGCCTTGCGGGGGTCCTGCGGCGGGGCTTGCGGGATCACGTCCATGGCGGTCACTCGCGCTGTCGGTCCATCGAGGGGGTCGAAGCCTAGCGCCGCCATCGAGAACATTTCAAGAACAATCCGCGGCGAGCTTCCCTGCGGCGCGCCCCGGGTCTAAGGAGACCGGATGACCGCCGCCGAGCCGATGCCCCCGCTGCCGGGCGCCGATTGCCCGCGCTGCCCGCGCCTGGCCGCGTTCCGGGCCGCCAACCGCGCCGCGCATGCGGACTGGTTCAACGCGCCGGTGCCGGCGTTCGGCGCGCCCGACGAGCCCGCGGGCGGGCCGCGGCTCCTGATCGTCGGGCTGGCGCCCGGGCTGCGCGGCGCCAACCGGACCGGCCGGCCGTTCACCGGCGACTATGCCGGCGACACGCTCTATGCCGCGCTGACCCGGCACGGCTTCGCGCGCGGCGCCTACGCGGCGCGCCCCGACGACGGGCTCGCGCTGGTCGAGTGCCGGATCACCAACGCGGTGCGCTGCGTGCCGCCCGAGAACAAGCCGATCGGCGCCGAGATCGCCGCCTGCCGCGACTTCCTGGCCGCCGAGCTGGCGGCGCTGCAGCGCCTCGAGATCATCCTGGCGCTCGGCGCGATCGCGCATCAGGCGGTGCTCGCCGCGCTCGGGCTGCGCCAGGCGAGCGCCAAGTTCCGCCACGGCGCGCTGCATGCGCTGCCCGGCGGGCTCACCCTGGCCGACAGCTATCACTGCTCGCGCTACAACACGAATACGGGCCGCCTCACCGTCGAGATGTTCGACCAGGTGATCGCGAGCCTGCGCGCGCGCCTCGGCTGATCCCTACTCCTCGCGGCGCATCACGCGCGCCTTCTGGCGCTGCCAGTCGCGCGCCTTCTCGGCGGCGCGCTTGTCGGCCTTGCGGCGGCCCTTGGCGAGACCGAGCTCGATTTTGGCGATGCCGCGCGCGTTGAAATAGATGCCGAGCGGCACGATCGTGATGCCCTCGCGCTTGATCGAGCCGAGCAGCTTGTCGCGCTCGCGCCGGTGCACCAGCAGCTTGCGGGCGCGCCGCTCCTCGTGATTGAAGCGGTTGGCCGGCTTGTAGATCGGGATGTAGGCGTTGAACAGGAAGAGCTCGCCGGCGCGCTCGGCGGCGTACGATTCCGCGATGCTGGCCTGGCCGAGCCGCAGCGTCTTGACCTCGCTGCCGGCCAGCATGATGCCGGCCTCCAGCGTGTCGGTGATGAGGTAGTCGTGGCGTGCGCGCCGGTTGAGCGCCACGAAGCGGTCGGTCGGTCGGGTCATCGATGTTCCTCCCCTCCTCTGACGGAGGGGTCCACGCTCAGCCGAGCAGGCCGGCCTTCTCGAGCGCGCCGCGGATGCGCGCCTTGGTCGGATCCGACGGCGGCACCATCGGGAGGCGCAGCTCGGCGCCGCACAGCCCGAGCAGCGAGGCCGCGTACTTGACCGGCGCCGGGCTGGTCTCGGCGAACATCGCGTCGTGCACCGGCAGCAGCCGGTCGTTGATCTTCTGCACCGCCGGGAAGTCGCCGGCGCGCCAGGCGCCGTGCATCTCCGACAGGAGCTTGGGCGCGATGTTGGCGGTCACCGAGATGCAGCCGTGGCCGCCCTGCGCGAGCAGCGGCACCGCGGTGGCGTCCTCGCCCGACAGCTGGATGAAGTCGGGCCCGAGCGCCAGGCGCATGCGCAGCGGCCGCGCCAGGTCCATGGTGGCGTCCTTGACCCCGACGATGCGCGGCAGCTCGGCCAGGCGCTTGAAGGTGTCGACCGAGATGTCGACCACCGAGCGCGGCGGAATGTTGTAGACGATGATCGGGATGTCGGCCGCGTCGTGGATCGCCTTGAAGTGCTGATAGAGCCCTTCCTGGGTCGGCTTGTTGTAGTAGGGCGCGACGCTCAGCACGGCGTCGGCGCCCGCCTTGGCGGCATGCCTGGTCAGCGCGATCGCCTCGGCGGTCGAGTTCGAGCCGGTGCCGGCGATCACGGGCACCTTGCCGCGCGCGACCTCGATGCACAGCTCGGTGACCCGGTTGTGCTCGTCGTGGCTCAAGGTCGGCGATTCGCCGGTCGTGCCGCACGGCACGAGCGCGTTGGTGCCCTGCTCGATCTGCCAGGCGCACAGTTTCTGGAACGCCGCCTCGTCGACCTTGCCGTTCTTGAACGGCGTGATCAGCGCGGTGCAGGAGCCATGAAACCGCGGAAGCCCTCCGGTTCGAGCCGTCATTGCGCATCTCCCGGCACGGGATCGTGCCGCGCCGGAGAATACTCCCCGAGGCACCATCGCAGCAAGGCGACGGCCCCGGCGCGCCACGCGGCGCGCATGACAGCGGCGCCGCGCCGATCCGCGGTGCTGCGGGAAAACCGCAGACGCGCGGCAACCACGAGGTAGGAGTCGCGGAGCTGGGGATCGGTCGCCGCGTCGGCCAACGGCCGGTGGAATCGATTCGGGTGCGGCAGCCTAGATCAAAACCCGTGACGCACGGTGATGCGCCATTTAATCGCTCACAGCCGATCGCCCGCTGCGGAAACGCGCGGAGCCGACGCGGCCGGCGCCGAAGGCGTCGGGGCGCCACCCTGAAGCGCATCGGCCTGTTGGTCGAGGAGATCGGCGGCCTGGCGCAGCGCCGCGCCGATGCGCGGGTCGTGGTGCTCGGCCGCCCTACGCCATTTGGCGGCCTGGAACCGGAGGTCGTCGGCGCTTTCCATGCTGCTGCCTCTACGTTTTTCTTAACATTAAACCTGAGTAACGGCGGCCACGGCGGACCGTTGCGACCTAGATCAATTGAGCAGCCCGGTGCGCGCGGTGAGCGACCCTCGCGTCGGCCCGATCGCGCAACCCACCATCGGATCGGTCCTGCGCGCCGGCAGCGGGACACCTAGGCTGCGCTTGGGGTCGCTTGTGCGCTCGACCGCAAAGGGCCACCCGCATGCGCCCATTCATCCTAGGCAATCTGCCGCCCGGGACGGGATCGACCGGGTCACGTTGCCCGTTAACTGTACGAGGTGGGTGGTACCAGACCGGTGAGAGCGGGGCGTCGCATAATCGCTTTGGTAGACGACAACCCGTTGCTCCGGGTGCCGCTGGCGCAGACGCTCGATGCGGCCGGCTACACCGTGATCGGCGCGGCCAACGGTCCCGAGGCCGTCGCGCTTCTCGAGGACGCCGACATCGACGTCGGCTTGGTGGATATCAAGCTGCCGGGGCGGCTCGACGGCGTCGGCGTCGTCCGCCAGGCCAAGCGCGCCAATCCCGCGCTCAAGGTCATCTTCATCAGCGGCCAGCCGCCGCGCGAGGACCTGTCGTCGCTGGGCGCGTTCCTGGCGAAGCCATTTCGGTTCGGCGAACTCGTGCAGGCAATCGAGAGGCTCATCGCAGCGGACCGGCCCGGGCGCTCCGGCGACCCCAACGCGCCGGACAGGCTCGAACGCTGATCGCGATCCGCCCGTGCGCCGCGGCGCCCCCCTCGCCGCGACGGCGGTCTGAATAGAGACCTCGTCCGATCGCGCGGCAGCCCGGCGCGACCACCCCCTTGGAAAACCCCCGATTCCCGGAACCCGGCGTGATCACGGCCGGAGCCCCTCGCTATTTATTGATTGGTTAATGCGTCGATTGCTACACTGATTGCCCAGAATTTGTGAGCGAGATGGGCGCCACGGTGATGCGTTTCGTGATCGCCGCGATGCTGGCGTTGGGCCTGTCGTCGGCTGGCGCGGCCGAGACCTCGTCGGCCGCCGCGCAGGCGGTGAGCTATCGGCAGGCGCTGCGCAAGGCCGAGCAGGGCGATCTTCCGGGCGCGCGCGCGCTGGTCGCCGGCATCCCCGACCGGCTGCTCGACAAGGTTCTCTACTGGCTCGACCTGACGCGCTGGCGCGGCGGCAGCTTCGAGACCGCCTCGACCTTCCTGACCGCGAATCCGGACTGGCCCGGCCAGGGCGCGCTGCGCCTGCGCGCCGAGGAATGGCTGGCGCTCAACCCGTCGCACACCACCGTGCTGCGCTGGTTCGAGACCTATCCGCCGACCAGCCGCGACGGCCGCATCCGGCTCGCCAACGCCTACCGCGCGCTCGGCCGCGAGGCCGACGGCGTCGGCCTGCTGCGCCGCGTGTGGGTCGAGGACAATTTCAGCGCCCCCGAGGACAAGGCGTTCCTGCAGCAGTACGGCGCCCTGATCGAGCCGAAGGACGATCTGGCGCGGCTCGACCGCGCCCTGTGGCGCAACCAAACCGAGCTCGCGCGCCGCCAGATGGCGCGCGTCGATCCCGGCCACCACGCGCTCGCCGAGGCGCGCCTGCTGCTCAGCAGCGCCGGTGCGGGCGCCGAGGCGGCGCTCGCGCGCGTGCCGCCGGCGCTGCGCAACGACCCCGGATTGATCTACGCCGAGCTCAAATACGACCGCATCAAGAATCGCGACGACGCCGCGCGCGCCATCCTCCTGAAGCCGCCGGCCAACCCGGTGCGCCCCGAGCTGTGGTGGCAGGAACGCGAGATCGAGGTGCGGCGCGCGATCGGCGACCGCGACAACGCGACCGCCTACCGGCTGGCGCGCGAGCATCACCTGACCGAGGGCAACGACTTCGCCGAGGCCGAGTGGCTGGCCGGCTGGACCGCGCTGCGCCAGCACGACGGCAAGCTCGCGCTCGGCCATTTCCGCAACCTGTTCCTCAACGGGCGCACGCCGATGGTGCTGTCGCGCAGCGCCTACTGGGCCGGGCGCGCGCTCGACAGCCTGGGGGAGAGCGCCGAGGCGCGCGACTGGTATGGCAAGGCGGCCGCCCACCTGACCACCTTCTACGGCCAGGTCGCCGCGGCGCATCTCGGCCCGTCGAGCGCCGTGCGGCTGCCGCCCGAGCCGCAGCCGACGCCCGCCGACAGCGCGGCGTTCGCGGCGCGCGAGGTGCCGCGCGTGGTGCGCCGGCTCGCCGCGATCGGCGAGACCGGCCGCATCGATCCGTTCGTGCTGCGCCTGGTCGAGGTCGCCGACAAGCCCGAGCAGATGGCGCTGACCGCGCGGCTGGCGCGCGAGTCGGGCCGCGTCGACCTCGCGCTCACGGTGGCGCGCCGCGCCTTCCGCGACGGCGTCACCCTGATGGAGGCCGGCTATCCGACGGTGGCGCTGCCGGGCGCCGGGCCCGAGCCGGCGCTGCTGCACGCGCTGATCCGCCAGGAGAGCAACTTCGCGGTCGACGCGGTCAGCCGCGCCGGCGCGCGCGGTCTGATGCAGCTGATGCCGTCGACCGCCAAGTGGATCGCCGGCAAGAGCGGCATGCCCTACTCCGAGCCGCTGCTCACCATCGACCCGAAATACAACATCTCGGTCGGCCAGGCCTATCTGACCGGCGTGCTCGACAGCTTCTCGGGCTCCTACGTGCTGTCGCTGGCGGCCTACAACGCCGGGCCCGGCCGGGTGCGCCAGTGGATCCGCGAGTTCGGCGATCCGCGCGAGCACGGCGCCGACGTGGTCGACTGGATCGAGATGATCCCGTTCACCGAGACGCGCAACTACGTCCAGCGCGTGCTCGAGGGCCTGCAGGTCTACCGGCTCCGCATGGCGGCGCACGCCGCGGTGCCGGCGGGCGGCGCGCCCTCGGCGGTCGCCTCGTGGTGCCTGATCGCGTGCGAGCCGGGGCCGCCGGCCGCCGCGCCGCCGAGCCTGGCGCCGGTCATCACCGCGACGCCCGAGCCGGCGCCGACGCCGAGCCCGGCGACGCCGAGCGGCGTCACGGTCGAAGGCGAGAACAACCTCTAGCCTGCGACGCCTCGCCATGGCGGCCGCCTATCGCGAGCGCAGCTTCCGCACGCATGACGGGCTGGAGCTCGTGTTCCGCGACTATGGCAGCGACACCGACGCGCCCGCCCTGCTCTGCCTGCCCGGCGTGACGCGCACCGCGCGCGATTTCGAGGAGCTGGCGCCGCGCCATGCGCGCACGCGCCGCGTGCTGTGCCCGGATTATCGCGGCCGCGGCCGCTCGGCGCGCGCCCCGCGCGCACAGGACTACGCCGTGATCGCCCACGTCGAGGACGTGCGCCATCTCCTGATCGTCGCCGGCGTGCACCAGGTGGTGGCGCTCGGCACGTCGTTCGGCGGCCTGCTCGCGATGGGGCTGGCGGCGGCGCTGCCGACCGTGGTGCGCGGCGTGATCCTCAACGACGTCGGGCCCGAGCTCGACCCGACCGGCCTGCCGACCATCCTGGACTTCATCGCGCGCGACAGCGCGCCGGCCGACTGGGACGCCGCGATCACGCTGCTGAAGAGCAACTTCCCCAACCTGCCGGCGCGCAACGAGGCGGGCTGGCGCCGCATCGCCGAGCTGACCTGGCGCGCCGACGAGGCCGGCCGGCTGCGCACCGAGTGGGACGTTCGCATCGTCAAGCCCCTGATGGGCGACCATCCGGGCGATCTGTGGCCGATGTTCCGCGCGCTGCGCCGCCTGCCCGTGCTGGCGATCCGCGGCGCGCGCTCCGACGTGCTGTCGGCCGACTGCTTCGCCCGCATGGCGCGCGAGCTGCCCGCGCTGCGCCGGGTCGAGGTGCCCGGGGTCGGCCACGCCCCGGCGCTCGACGAGCCGCCCGCGCAGGCCGCGCTCGACGCCTTCCTGGCCGCGCTGTCGGCGTGATCCTCGCCCGGGCGGCTGGCATGGTCCATGCTGGTCGCCGGCGCGGCGGTGGGGGATCATCATGAAGCGACGGCAGTTCCTGGCGGCGGCGGCCGCCACCCTGGCGATGCCCGCGGTCGCGCGCGGCCAGTCGAAGCAGGTCCTGACCGTGGTGCCGCAAGCCGATCTCGGCTCGCTCGATCCGGTGTGGACCACCGCCTACCAGACGCGCGACCACGGCACGATGATCTTCGACACGCTCTACGGCACCGACGCGCAGTTCCGCGCGCAGCCCCAGATGGTCGAGGGCGCGCTCGCCGAGGACGACGGCAAGCGCTGGCGCCTGACCCTGCGGCCGGGCCTGAAGTTCCACGACGGCACGCCGGTGCTGGCGCGCGATTGCGCCGCCAGCGTCAAGCGCTGGGGCGCGCGCGACAGCTACGGCCAGGCCTTGCTGGCCGCCACGGACGAGATTTCGGCGGCCGACGACAAGACCATCGTGTTCCGCATGAAGCGGCCGTTCGCGCTGCTGCCCGATGCGCTTGGCAAGGCGCCGCCGAGCATCTGTGCCATCATGCCCGAGCGCCTGGCGTCGACCGATCCGCAGACCCAGGTCACCGAGATGGTCGGCAGCGGGCCCTACCGCTACAAGGCCGACGAGCGCGTGCCGGGCGCGCGCGTGGTCTACGAGCGCTTCGCCGACTACGCGCCCCGGCCCGCCGGCACGCCGAGCGGCACCGCGGGGCCCAAGGTCGCGCATTTCGAGCGCGTCGAGTGGCGCATCATCCCCGAGGGCGGCACCATCGCGGCGGCGCTGCAGCGCGGCGAGGTCGACTGGTGGCTGATCCCGGACGCCGACCTGCTGGCGCCGCTCAAGCGCGATGCCAAGCTGGTGGTGCGCAACACCGATCCGACCGGCTTCGTCGGCACGCTGCGCTTCAATCATCTGCAGCCGCCGTTCGACAACCCGAAGATCCGGCGCGCCGTGCTCGCCGCCGTGACCCAGTCCGACTACATGACCGCGATCGCGGGCACCGATGCCAGCCTGTGGAAGGTGCCGTGCGGCGTGTTCTGCCCGGGCACCCCGATGGCGAGCGACGCCGGGCTCGGCGCGCTGAGCGCGCCGCACGATCCCGCCGCGCTCAAGCGCGGCTTCGAGGCGGCGGGCTATCGCGGCGAGCGCATCGTGCTGCTGGCGCCGACCAACATCGCGGGCGCCAAGGCGCTCGCCGATATCACCGCGGACTGGATGAAGACGCTCGGCCTCAATGTCGATTATCAGGGCATGGACTGGGCGACGCTGGTGCAGCGGCGCGCGAAGCAGGAGCCGCTCGACCAGGGCGGCTGGAGCATTTACCACACCTCGTGGAGCGGCGCCGACCAGCTCAACCCGGCGGGCCACGTGTTCCTGCGTGGCAACGCCAAGCAGGCCACGGTCGGCTGGCCGAGCAGCCCCGAGCTCGAGCGCCTGCGCGAGGCCTGGCTCGCCGCACCCGACCTCGCCGCCCAGCAGCGGATCGCCGCGCAGATGCAGACCCAGGCCTTCGAGGACGTGCCCTATGTGCCGCTCGGCCAGTACTTCCTGCCGGCGGTCTACCAGGCCAACCTGACCGGCGTGCTCGACGGCAACCCGGTGTTCTGGAACGTGCGACGGAGCTGAGGGAGACCGCCATGCCGCGCCGCCATATCGAGGGAACCTGGCAGAAGCATCGCGCCTTCTCGCCCGCCGTGATCACGCAGGGCGGCACGACCATCTGGGTCGCCGGCCATGGCGCCACCGAGGATGATGCCGGCAGGTCGCTGGCCGGCGACTTCGAGGCACAGGTGCATCAGTCGTTCAGGAACATCGCGCGCACGCTCGAGGCGGCCGGCGCGCGGCTCGCCGACATCGTAACCATGACGGTCTATACGACCGACGTGCGCCACGGCGAGCGCTTCACCGAGCTGCGCAAGCAGTACTTCCCCGACGGCCGCTATCCGGCGAGCGCGCTCATCACCGTCACGGGCTTCGCGCGCCCCGAGATGCTGATC
>Ga0335076_10009024_pt1 | contig 10048 bp, 4 predicted proteins | sample Lox_Sample_25_FD_206717 | JGI IMG/M metagenome (GOLD analysis project Ga0335076, IMG submission 206717) | Soil microbial communities from Loxahatchee National Wildlife Refuge, Florida, United States - Lox_Sample_2.5 | ecosystem: Environmental > Terrestrial > Soil > Wetlands | place: USA: Florida...
ACGTCGAAGCGATGATCGAGAAGTCGTTGCCTTGGATCAGCGTGCGCGTGCCGTTGCGGGAGCTCGCGAGCACCGGCTCGAGCGTCGTGAAGCTCGGGATGCGGCGAGCCGCGAGCGCCGCCGTCCACTCCGGCGTCGGCTCGGACGCGTCGAGCGCCGCCTTCCGCTCCTTCACCTTCGCGTCGAGCGCGGCGAGCGCCGTCTTCTGCCCGGGGTCCGGCAAGGGATCGGGCTTGCGGCGGCCGACCGGCGTCTCGGCCACGTCCGCGAAGAAGGCCTCGAAGGCGTAGAAGTCGCGCGTCAGGTACGGATCGAACTTGTGGTCGTGGCACTGCGCGCAACCGAGGGTCGCGCCCAGCCAGACGCTCGAGGCGTTCCGGACGCGATCGGCCAGGTAGATCGCACGGTACTCCTTCGGCTGCGCGCCGCCCTCCTCGGTGGTCTGCAGCAGCCGGTTGTAGCCCGAGGCGATGCGGGACGAATCGCCGGCGCCCGGCAGCAGATCGCCCGCGAGCTGCTCGGCCGTGAAGCGGTCGAACGGCATGTTGGCGTTCCAGGCGTCGATCACCCAGTCGCGGTAGCGCCACATCGGGCGCGCGTTGTCGCTGTGGTAGCCGACGCTGTCGGAGTAGCGCACCAGATCGAGCCAAAACAGCGCCATCCGCTCGCCGAAGTGTGGCGAAGCGAGCAGGCGGTCGACCTGCCGCTCGTAGGCGTCCGCGCGCTCGTCGGCGGCGAACGCGCTCACCTCTTCAGGCGAGGGCGGCAGCCCCGTGAGGTCGAAGCTCAGGCGGCGCAGCAGCTCGGGGCGCGAGGCTTCGGGCGAGGGCGCGAGGCCCGCCTTCTCGATGCCGGCGAGCACGAACGCGTCGATCGGGTTTCTCGCCCAGTGCCGCTCGCGCGTGGCCGGAGGCTCGGGGCGGACGGGCGGGATGTAGGCCCAGTGCGGCTCCCACTCGGCCCCCTCGGCGATCCAGCGCCGCAGCGTCGCGATCTCGTCGGGCCCGAGCCGCGCGCGGCCGCTCTTCGCGAGCGGCATGCGTCGGTCCTCGTCCGGGTGCGAGACGCGCGCGATCACGGCGCTCCTTTCCGGCGCGCCGGCGACGACAGCCACGGTGCCCGAGCCGAGCGTGCCCTTCGCGATCTCCTCGCGGTCGAGCCGGAGGCCGGCCTTGCGCGCGTTCCTGTCCGGGCCGTGGCAGGGAAAGCAGCTCTCGGCGAGGATCGGCCGGACGTCGCGGTTGTAGCTGAGCCGGCCCGGGTCGCGCGGGCGCGGCGGGCGCGGCGGGATCACGGCCGGCCGCGGTTCGGCGACCGCGATGGTGGTTCCGGGAGGCCAGGCGGCGCCCGAGGCGATCCAGCGCCGCAGCGTCTCGACCTGCGCCGGCGTGAGCGCCCCGGCCTCCTGCGGCATGCGGTTCTTCGGGTCGGGGCTCGTGACCTTCCTGTAGAGCAGGCTCGCGGCGGGATCGCCGGGCACGACGACCTCGCCCGAGTCGCCGCCCTCGCGCATCAGCGCCTCGCTGTCGAGGCGCAGGAGCGCCTTGCTCTCCGCCGGGCCGTGGCAGCGGATGCAGGAAGCCGAGAAGATCGGCAGCACCTCGCGGACGAAGTCGGGCGGCGTCCCGGCCGCGGGAGCGGCGGGAGCGACGCGCGCGGCGACGGCGCCGCAGAGCGCGAGGCTCGCGGCGAGGGTCGCGACGACCGGTGCGGCGAGGCGGGCGCTGCGCGTCATTCCCAACGAGCCTCCGCGGCGACTTCGGACGACGGTGGCGGGATTCTATCGCGCCGCTCCGTCCGCGCGGCGGCGCGTCGCGTACAATCGCGAAGTCCCGAAATGAGGAGCGGCGAGGCGGCGTGAGGGTCGCGGTGGTCGGCGCCGGGCCGGCGGGCGCGCTGCTTTCGTACCGGCTGGCCGGCGCGGGCGCCTCGGTCACGGTCTTCGACCCGTCGCACCCGCGCGAGAAGCCCTGCGGGGGCGGCCTGACCGCCAAAGCGCTCGCGCTGCTGCCGCCCGCGCCCGCGGGGGACCCGCTGCCGGCGCGCTTCGTGGACCGCTGCGCGTTCGAGTCCGGCGAGGGCGACCGCGTGGACCTCGCGCTCGCGAGTCCGGTGGCCGTCTGCTCGCGGCGCGAGCTCGACGCCTGGCTGCTCCGGCGCGCGACCGAGGCGGGCGCCCGCCACGCGGCCGAGCGCGTGGTCGAGGTGGACGGCTCGGGACGGCTGCGCACGAAGGACGGACGCGACGAGGGCTTCGACGTGGTCGTCGGGGCCGACGGCGCGGGCAGCCTCGTGCGCCGCACGTTGCTGGCGCCGACGCCGCCCGCGCGGCTGGGCATGGCCGTCGGCTGGTTCGCGCGCGGCAGCTCGCCGATGCTGGTGCGCTTCCTGCCCGGCCTCGCCGGCTACCTGTGGCTCTTTCCACGGCGCGATCACGTCGGCGTCGGCATCTGCGCGCCGCTCGGCACGATCCCGACGCGCGCGCTGCGCGCACGGCTCGAAGCCCAGATCGCCCGCGACTTCCCGGCGCTCGCCGACGACGGCACGGCCCCGTACGCGCACACGATTCCTTCGCCGTCCGTCGAGCCGGCGTCGATCCTCGAGATCGCCGGGCCGCGATGGGCGCTCGTCGGCGACGCGGCGGCCCTCGCCGATCCGATCACCGGCGAGGGCATCTGCTACGCGCTCCGCTCCGCCGCGGTGCTCGCCGACACGCTGCTCGCGGAGGGCTCGCCCGCGCGCTATCCCGAGCGCGCGCTCGGCGCCTTCGGCCGCGAGCTGCTGAAGGCGGCGGCGCTCCACGACCGCTTCTACGCGCCCGGCTTCGCGCGCCGCATGGTCCGCTACTCCTCGCGCAGCGAAGCGATCCGGACCGTGATGCGAGACCTGGTGCTCGGCGAGCAGGGCTACCTCGACCTCAAGCCGCGCCTGCTGCGTGCGCTGCCGCGCTTCCTGCTGCAGGCCAGCCTGCCCCGGCGCCGCAGCGCCGCCTGAGCGTGCCGGAGCCGCCCGAGCGACGGTAAGATCACCTGCCATGAGACTCCCCGGCCGGCTCGCCCTGCTCGTCCTCTGCCTCTTCCCGCTCCCGGCGCTCGCACAGTCCGCGCCGGAGCGCCCCTTCGGCACGCTCCGCGAGCAGGCCGCGCAGCAGCAGGAGTGGCTGAAAAAGCGGCTCGACAGCTTCCTGCCGGGCCTCATGCGCCGGCACGGGATCGACCTCTGGGTCGTGCCGATGCGCGAGTACAACGAGGACCCGGTGTTCCCCGCGATCACGTCGCCCGAGACGTTCGCGGCCCGGCGCCGCACGATCTACGTCTTCTTCGACAAGTGCGCGGCGTCGGGGCAGCCGCCGGCGGCCGCGTGCGTCGAGCGGATCGCGCTCGGCGGCTCGTCGCAGGGCGGGGTGTTCGAGGCGCGGCGGTCGACCAAGACCGCGGCCGGAGACGTGGGCCGCGGCCGGCAGGCCGAGCTCTGGGGCGACGAGCAGTGGCAGGCGCTCAAGGCCGTGATCGAGGAGCGCAACCCGAAGACGATCGGGATCGACCGCTCGACGGTCTTCGCGTTCTCGGACGGGCTCTCGAGCGGGGAGCTCCAGGGCATGAGCCAGGCCCTCGGCGAGAAGTGGACGGCGCGCTTCGCGAACGCCGAGCGTCTGCCGCTCGAGCTCATCGCCTCGCGGCTGCCCGAGGAGGAGGCCTTCTACCTCCGGCTGCAGCAGCTCGTCTGGTCGCTGTCGCAGGAGATGTTCTCGGAGCGCGTGATCACGCCCGGCAAGACGCGCACGAGCGACCTCGTCTGGTGGTGGCGGCAGCGCGTCAACGACCTCGGGCTCGGCACCTGGTTCCAGCCGTCGGTCGAGGCCCAGCGGCGCGGCGTCGCGGAGGCCGATCTCGGCGAGGACCCCGTGATCCAGCGCGGCGACGTGCTGCACTCGGACCTCGGCATCACCTCGATGCGGCTCAACACCGACACCCAGCACCTGGCCTACGTGCTGCTGCCGGGCGAGTCGGACGCCCCCGAGGGCCTGCGCCGCGCGCTCGCGAGCACGAACGCGCTGCAGGACATCGTGATGGCGGAGCTGCGGCCGGGGCGAACCGGCAACGAGATCCTCGCGGCATCCCGCGCGCGCATGAAGGAGAGGGGCATCGACGGCACCGTGTATTCGCATCCGATCGGCCTGAACGGGCACGGGGCCGGTCCGCTGATCGGGCTCTGGGACTACCAGGACGGCGTGCCGGGCCGCGGCGACGCGCCGGTGATCCCGAGCATGTGGTTCTCGATCGAGCTGCAGGCGACGTCTCCCGTCCCCGAGTGGGGCGGCCAGCGCGTGCGGATGGCGCAGGAGGAGGACGCGATCGTCGACGCCGCGGGCCGCGTGCGCTGGGCGCTGCGGCGGCAGGACAAGCTCTTCCTGGTCCGCTGATACTTCGTTTCTTCGTGCGGGGACCCTCCATGATCCGACGCTTCGCCGTCCTCCTGCTGCTTCTGTCGTCCGAAACGGCGCTCGCGCAGGCGCCGCAGCCCGCGCCCACGCCGCCGACCTACAGCGAAGAGATCCAGGTGACCGCGAGCCGCATGCCCGAGGCGACCTCCGCCGTGCCCGTTTCGATCCAGATCGTGACCGCCCAGGAGCTGCGCGACCGCGGAGCGACGGACCTCAAGAGCGCGCTCGCGCTCGCCGCCGGCGTGGACATCGCGCCGGGCGGCGACGCGGGACCCGCGAGCAGCGTGCCCGAGTTCTGGGGTCTGCGCGAGTTCGACGCGTTCCTGCTGGTGGTGGACGGCGTGCCCTGGGGCGGAGCCTTCAACCCGGCGCTGCCGACCCTCGACCTCGCCGACGTCGAACGCATCGAGGTCCAGCGCGGACCCGCGCCGGTGATGTACGGCGCCACCTCGTTCGTCGGCGTGATCCAGGTCGTGCGCCGCGCGCCGGGCCAGAAAGGCGCGAGCGTCGAGGCGGGCGGCGGCAGCCACACGAGCGGCAGCCTGGGGCTCGCCGCCCCGCTGCCGAGCTGGGCCGGCTTCGACTCGTCGCTCGCGGTGGACTTCGAGCGCATGGGCTTCGAGGACGAGCGCAGCTCGTACAAGCGGACGCAGGTCCTCTGGCGCAACCGGCGCGCCGCGGGCGCCGGCGTCTTCTCGTTCGACCTCGCCGGCACGTTCCTGCGCCAGGAACCCGCGAGCCCGACACCGCGCGAAGGCCCCGTGCTCTCGGAGCGCGTGCCGATCGACTCCAACCAGAACCCGCTCGGTGCGCACCTCGACGAGAACCGGTACTTCGTGCGCCTCGGCTACGAGCGCCGGCTCTCCGGCGCCGACTGGTCGACGACGCTGTCCTACACGCACTCCGGCCAGGACCAGCTCCGCGGCTTCCTGACCGACGTCACGACCGTCGAGCCGAACGCGGCGGGATTCCGGGCCGACATCGAGACGAACGACCTCTACTTCGACACCCACCTCGCGTGGTCGAAGTCGACGCGCTGGCGGCTCGTCGCGGGCGCCGACTACCTCTTCGGCAAGGCCGAGGCGAAGGGCGACACGTTCGAGTACGGCGTCGGACTCGACGGCAGCGGCGCGCCCTCGGAGATTCCCGCCGGCGAGCCCCGCGGCATCGACGACACGCGCAACTTCCTCGGCCTCTACGGCAACCTCGAGTGGCTGCCGCTGGACAGACTGCGCTTCGACCTCGGCCTGCGCCTCAACCACACCGCGGAGGAGCGGGGCGAGGGCGAGGAGGAAGGGCAGCCGGCGGGCGGCGACGAAGCCGAAGGCCAGCGGAACGACACGCGGCTCTCGGGCGGCGTGGGGGTGACCTGGACCGCCTGGAAGGCCGGCGCCGACCAGCTCGTCGCGTTCGCGGACTGGAAGAGCACTTTCAAGCCGGCGGCGATCGACTTCAACCTGGCGGAGTCGGACGAAGGCGAAGGCGGCGGCATCCTCGAGCCGGAGACGTCCATGAGCTACGAGGCCGGCCTCAAGGCCGAGCTTCTCGGGCATGCGCTGCGGCTCGAGCTCGCAGGCTTCCTGAGCGACCTCGACAACATCGTCGTCTCGCAGTCGGTGAACGGCCTGCCCGCGCTCGCCAACGCCGGCCGGATCCGCCTCCAGGGCCTCGAGCTCGGCGTCGTGGGGCGCGTGCGCTCGAACCTCTACCTGCGCGGGTCGTATGCGCTCCACGACGCGCGCTTCCGCGACTACCTGACCGAGCTCGACGGCGTGCCGTCGCAGCTCGCCGGCAATCGTCTCGAGATGTCGCCGCACCAGCTGGCGGCGCTCGCGCTCTCGTGGTCGCCGTCTCAAGGGCTCTTCGCCTCGGGCGAGCTCAGCTACGTGGGCAGCCGCTACCTGGACAAGCGCAACACCGCGCTCGCGGAATCCTACGCGACGCTCGCGGCGCTCGTCGGCTACCGCCGCGGCCGCTTCGAGCTGCGCCTGTCCGGCCGCAACCTGACCGACCGGCGCGACCCGGTCTCGGAGAGCGAGCTCGGCGACTCCCAGTACTACCGCCTGTTCCCGCGGCACCTCGACCTGCTCGGCAGCGTGCGCTTCTGACGGCCGTCAGTCCTTGCTCTGTTCGAGCGCGCGCACGATACGCAGGTCGGGCACGACCCAGATGAGCGCCACGACGCCGTAGACGGCGAAGGCGGGCCAGCGGTTGCCGGTCGCCGCCAGCACGATGCCCAGGACGTAGCAGGCGAGCGAGAAGTTGCCCTTGCGGTCGCTTCCGATCGCACGCGCGAGCACCGAGTCCCCGCCGTGGCGCGCGAGCAGCGCCCGCACCAGGATGGTGTAGGCGATCGCCGCCAGCATCAGCACGGCCCCGTACACGGCGAGCGGCCAGGCGGCGAAGCCCGTCTCGCCGAGCCAGTGCGTCGCGAACGGGAAGAGCGACAGCCAGAAGAGCAGGTGCAGGTTCGCCCACAGGATCCGGCCGTCCACGTGGTGCGCGGCGTGCAGCAGGTGGTGGTGGTTGTTCCAGTAGATGCCCACGTAGAGGAAGCTCAGCACGTAGCTCAGGAAGACGGGCGCGAGCGGCCGCAGCGAGGAGAGCGTCTCGCCGTGCGGCACCCTGAGCTCGAGCACCATGATCGTGATGATGATGGCGACGACGCCGTCGCTGAACGCCTCGAGCCGCCCCTTGGTCATGCGCGGATTCTAGTGCCCGGGCGGCAGCGCGAAGCAGTAGTAGGAGTCGCCCGGCCGTGTCTCCGGCTTGCCGCCTCCGCCGGCGGCGATCACCACGTACTGCCGGCCGCCCACCTCGAAGGTGGCCGGGCTCGCGTAGCCGCCGGCGTCCATCTGGAACTGCCAGAGCAGCTTCCCGGTCTCGGCGTCGAAGGCGTGGAAGCGCTCGTCCATGGCGGCGCCGATGAAGACGAGCCCGCCCGCGGTCACGAGCGGGCCGCCGATGTTGAAGGTGCCGGTCGGGGGCAGGCCGCGGGCTTCGAGCGCGGGGTAGGTGCCGAGCGGCGCCTGCCAGCGCAGCTCGCCCTTGGCGAGGTCGATCGCCGTGAGCGTACCCCAGGGGCCCTGGTTCGCCGGAAAGCCTTGCGGGTCGCGGAACTCGTTGTGGCCGGTCGCGACGTACGGAGCGCCGCCCGCGAAGCTGAGCTCGAGCTCCGCGCCCGAGCGCTTCTCGTCCTGCCCCTCGCCGAGCAGGAAGGCAGAGAGCGCGCGAAGCTCGATCGGCTTCAGCGTCGCGAAGGCCGGCATCTGGCCGCGGCCGGTCGCGATCGTGCTCTCGATCTCCGCCCGTGTCAGCCGGCCTCGGAGTGACGCGAGCGAGGCCGCTCGCGGCCCGGCGCCGTGCGAGACGTCCGAGCTGCCGTGACAGCCGGTGCAGACGGCCTGGTACAGGTGGCGGCCGATGTCGTGGAGCGACATCTCGCCGGGCGGTCTGGCGGGCACCATCGAGATCCACTCGGCCTCGTTGCTGGCGTTCACGAACAGGAGGCCGCTCGCCTCGTCGAAGGCCGAGCCGCCCCACTCGGCGCCGCCGTTGAACTGCGGCAGCGCGACGGAGGCCGTGAGGCCGGGCGGCAGGAACACGTCGCCCGTGCGCATGCCGCGGAGCTTCGCGAGGATCGCCGCGTGCGCCTCGGGCGAGAGGTCGCTGACCTCGGCTTCCGTGAAGCGCTGGCGCGCGAAGGCCGGCGGCTTCGTCGGGAAGGGCTGCGTCGGCCAGCTCGCCTCGCCCGGCAGCTCGGAGCGCGGCACGGCGCGCTCCTCGACCGGGAAGAGCGGCGCGCCGGTCTCGCGGTCGAGCAGGAACAGGTGGCCGACCTTCATCGTCTGCGCGACGGCGTCCACGAGGCGGCCGTCCCGCTTCACGCTCACGAGCACGGGCGGGCACGGCAGGTCGTAGTCCCAGAGGTCGTGGTGGACGGCCTGGAAGTGCCAGACGTGCTCGCCGGTGCGCGCGCGCAGCGCCACGACCGAGTTCGCGTAGAGGTTCGCGCCGATGCGGTCGCCGCCCCAGTGGTCGTAGGTCGCCGACCCGGTGCCGAAGAACACGAGCCCGCGCCGCGCGTCGAGCGTGAAGCCGCCCCAGGCGTTGGCCCCGCCCGTGGTCTTCCAGGCCTCGGGCGGCCAGGTCTCGTAGCCCGGCTCGCCGGGATGCGGGATCGTGTGGAAGATCCAGCGCCGCGCTCCGGTGCGCGCGTCGTAGCCGCGGATGTGGCCGGGCGCCGCGGGACCCGGCCCCTCTCCGACCATCGAGCCGACGATCAGCAGGTCCTCGTACACGATGGCCGGCGAGGTGGCCGTGACGGGCAGCGAGAACACGTCGCGGTCGAGGCCCTCGCGCAGGTCGATGCGGCCGTTCGTACCGAAGCTCGCGATCGGCTTCCCGGTCGCGGCGTCGAGCGCGTGGATGAACGAGCCCGCGCCGCTGAAGACGCGGCGCTCCTTGCCGTCGCTCCAGTACGTCACGCCGCGGTTCGTGCCGCGCACGCGCTCGCTGGGGGCGGGGTCGAACTCCCAGAGCTTGCGGCCGGTCGCCGCCTCGAGCGCCACGACCTTGAGCCCCGGGGTGGTCAGGTACATCACGCCGTCCACGACGACCGGTGTGCACTGGATCGTGGAGGCCGGCGCCGCGCGCATGTCGTCCGCGCGGTAGCGCCAGGCCAGCTCGAGCCGGGCGACGTTCGCGCGGTCGATCTGTCGCAGAGGCGAGTAGCGCCGGCCGTCCTGCGTGCCGGAGTTGACGCGCCACTCGCGCTCCGGCGCCTCTCGCTCGCGCGCGTAACCCATGTCGCGCGTCGGCAAGACCACTCCCTCTCGGACCGCGTACGCGTCCCAGGCCCGCACGAGCTCGGCGAGCTTCGCGGGATGGGTGGGTGCCAGGTCTCTCGACTCGAGCGGGTCGGCGGCCAGGTCGAAGAGCTCCCAGCGTCCCGGCCCGTAAGGCGGGTAGAGCCAGACGATCTTGAATCGACCCTGCCGGAGCGCTCTCCGGCCGAAGAGCTCCCACCCCATCGTGAGTCCCTCGGTGTGGACGACCGGCGCGCGGCCCTCGATCAGTGGCAGCATCGAACGGCCCTCGATCGGCGCGACCGTCCGGCCTTCGAAGCTCGGGCCGGGGTGCGGCACTCCCGCGAGCTCGAGCAGCGTCGGAGCGACGTCCTTGACGGTGGCGACGGCGTCGAGAGCGCCCCGCGCGCCTCGCGGGCCGAGGCGCACGATCGCCGGCTGGCGCACGCCGCCTTCGGTGGGGAACCCCTTCCAGAGGCGGAAGGGCGTCGTCGCCTGCGCCCAGCCGGGCGCGAGCCAGACGTACGAGTTGACCCGCCCGAGATTCGCCTCGGCGTTGTCGAAGCGGCGCGGGATCCAGTCGGCGTTCGTGCGCATCCGGTCGATCGGGTTGCCCTCGGGCCCGTTGTCGGAGAAGAACAGGATCAACGTGTCGTCGTACTGGCCGGAGTCCTTCAGGAACTGGAGCAGCCGGCCCACGTGGCGGTCCAGGCTCTCCACCATCGCCGCGTAGAGCTCCATCGCTCGCGCCGAGCGCCGCCTCGCTTCGGGCGGGAGGGTGTCCCACGCCGGCGCG
>Ga0335076_10009025_pt1 | contig 10048 bp, 16 predicted proteins | sample Lox_Sample_25_FD_206717 | JGI IMG/M metagenome (GOLD analysis project Ga0335076, IMG submission 206717) | Soil microbial communities from Loxahatchee National Wildlife Refuge, Florida, United States - Lox_Sample_2.5 | ecosystem: Environmental > Terrestrial > Soil > Wetlands | place: USA...
CTCGGCCGGGAGTTACAATTGAAGGTTGAGCTTTTGCATGTTACTGTTTCGATTGGGGGGGTGGGAGGGAGAGACTAAGTGCAGAAACGGTCTAGCACGTCGCGACGGACGAGAGCAGACTTGAGACGAATGAAAGAAGGGCGCGTCGAGGGCCCGAGTGGCTGCTCATTGGAAAGCAGATGGCGTGGCCCAGACACGGGAGGCAGGCAGAGTAAAGCAGAGCAGAGGATGGGTGGACTCGCAAAGAGACAGCTGTTTGAGGATGTTGAGGATGGCGTCACAGAAACAATTGGACGGGGAGACCGGCATTCGGGGCATTACGAAGCTTTTACGCAAAAATATGTTTACGCAATTCACGTGGGCTGGCCGCGAGAGCAGGCGAATCACCTAACCCGAAGTGCGTGAATGCTGGAAAGTAGCGTTCGAAAGCCGTTGGTGCGTGAATAAGTGAGATTCGTGTTTACAGATCGGTCGCAGAAATTGTCGAGGCAGCGGAAGCGCAGCAGCAGACGAAGAGCAGCAGCAGTTTGCGGAGTGCACATTGATGTGGGCGGAGGGACCATTGCAGCGACAGATGGCTGGCCAGAGCGACAACGACGACACACGCCCCGGCAACCGCCTTGACGACGGTGGCACGAGTGGTCACGTCGACGACGGCGACGACGCTCCTCCCGCCGCAGTCACCCCTGTGACAGAGCACAGCGTCCCGCCCGCGGTGCTTTCTCCCAGCAGCGTCGAGAGCGCTGTCTCCGTCGAGACAATCCGTCCTGCACGTAATTGCCCGTCTGCCTATTAAGCTCCATCCTGGCCATTGTTAACTGTTATTCCTCCAGCCAGCCCAACATCAACATCAGCGGGGGCACCAGCACCACCAACAGCAGCAGCCGCTCCTCCGCCTCCACAGCGCAGCCCGCTCCTCCGCCGCCAGCCAAGTGTCCCCACCCCGCTCCCCCATCCGCCGCCGGATCACATCAGCCCATCTTCCTCATTCTCTCAGCAGCAGCAGCAGCAGCAGCAGCAAGCCTCTTTCCCTCCCATCCCGTCACCGCGACTGCCCCCTCCCGGCAATGGCCCTCCCTCGGTCACCTCCGTTGGCACCTCCTCCATTTACCGCACCACCCGCCACAGCAACCGTCTCCGCGCTCCCCTCCGGCGACTCTCCTCCTACAATCAAGCTGATCAGGGCTACAGCTCAGACGACGAAGACGTTGACTCGGCCGCCGAGGCAGACATTGAGACCGTCCAGGCAGAGCTCGACCGCAGCTGGGACGGCTACCATCCAATCACCTCCGCCAGCGCCGGCACGGTCCGTCAGCGACGGCGTGTTTCGGCCGGACCCAATCCTGCCGTCGGAGCTGCCCGTGGAAAGGCATCTCATAGAACCATCGGACGACAAGTCGACGACGACGCCTGCGACACCTCCACCGTTCGTCGCCAGCACGGACCCGCATACCATTCCCGCGATACCGACAACGATGACAATCCCCACGACGAAGACAGACCCCAGTCTCGCATCAATCGGCACGACGATGACGAGGACGCAGACACCACTGACAGCGACGGCGTGCCCGACTCTGAAGCGTCCTACACCCTCAAAGATCGTCAGGACGCCATAAATATCACTCACCCTTTTGGCCTCAAGATTTGGAAGCCGGCTTTGTACAAGAAAGACCGTTCCGTCCAACGAATTGCCGAGGGTGAAATCCATTCCCGTCCCGGTCAGTGGCCGGATCGTAAAATTAGGATTGGAAACGTTCTCTGGACGCTCCTCTTCGGCTGGTGGATCGGCCTCGTCACCACCGTTATGGCCGTTCTCTTGTTCATGGCAACGTGGTGGTCTGGTGGGCATCCCTACGCACGTGTCTTGTTCGGTCTCGCAAAATACCTCGTTTATCCCTTCGGTCGCTTTGTCGAATTGACCCCGGACGAAGCGTATGCCGAGGAAGACGAGGGAGAGGGAAGAAGCATCTCAGAATACGAACGCTACGGCGCTGTCGACATCGAACGCGGCCGCCAGCTCGGCATTTTCTCAAGTAGTCCTGCCAGTGATAATCGTCGTGGACTCATCGGTCGGAGGAGAGATCGCAGCATCGAGAGCTGGGGAGACTATTCGGAACGAGACAGTCTTCTCGGGGGAGAGCCAGATCACACGCGTCATGAAGCGGAAGAAACCTCTGGTTCAGGAGGTCGTAAACGCCGATTCTTTGGTCGTGGTCAATGGACTGCAGGACGAATCCTCTTTTATATTTGTTTCTACCTTGTCATCGGTAAACTCCAACAAGCATCTTTCTAATTGAAGCGCCAATTCTGTTGCTGGTGAGTGCATTCTGCTGGCTCATTGTATTCGCTCTTCCAATGGCCAAAGTAATGTCTCTGCTTGTTTCCCATTTGCGTCGCCACCCCCTCTCCATGACATTCCATTCCGATCTCCGCACCGCTGCATCCCGTCGTCCTGGAACGCCATCCGCACAAGTCTTGGTCTGCACATATCGCACGTGGGGGTGGGAGTACTACAAATACACCATCGACGGCACAAACATATTCCTCTTCAATCTCATATTTGTCGTCTTCTTTACCATTGCCGATGAATTCATCCTCGCTCCCTTGTTTCATCACAATATCTGGTTTGCACATCCTGCTCTTATTTTCACGCTCGCACTCGCAAGCATCATCCCGCTCGCGTATTTCATCGGCATGGCCGTCGCCTCCATTTCAGCGCAATCTTCCATGGGAATGGGTGCTACCATCAATGCTTTTTTTGGATCCGTGATCGAAGTATTCCTCTATTCGGTCGCCTTGACCCAAGGCAAGAGCAGACTTGTCGAAGGGAGTGTCATTGGAAGTATCTTTGCTGGATGTTTGGCCATGCCCGGAATCAGTATGCTCTTCGGAGCGCTCCGTCGCAAGACTCAGAGATTCAACGCAAAGTCGGCTGGTGTCACTAGCACCATGCTTCTCTTCTCAGTCATCGGAGCGTTTGCTCCTACTCTATTCTACCAGATCTATGGAACGGTATGTATGTTTTGGAATTTTCTGATAGCAGTCTGAATTACGTTGCTCTGTGTGTGAAGGCTCACGTGCCGAGGAAGACTGTCAGCGCTGTTATTGGGACCAGGCGAATGCCCTCACTGATCCGTTCTATCAGTCATCTGTGCGGCCATTCAGCTGGATCTGTGCTGTCTTCCTCGTCACTTCCTATGTCATTGGACTTTGGTTCTCCTTGCGAACTCATGCTCAACAGATATGGGAAACACCTCTCCACGATGGCCCTCAGCACCCTCTCCACAGAGCCACCTCTCTTGTAAACTGGCGAGACAACATTCCCGATGAACCCTTCTTGAAACGTATCGGCGAACGGATTAGTAACCGATTCTTGAGAGGTGAGTTTACCGACTCACCCGTGACCCATCGCGCAGACGGTCGAAGCCACCCCGCCCAAGGAAAACAATTTTCCTTGAATCCCGATGGACCACTGTCGCCACTTGGATCATCCCTCACCCCCGAAGATAGCGCTACATTTGTCCGCAATGTCGCCGAAATTGCTGCCGTGTCGGGCGCTGTCTCTGCTCTGTCTGCCATTCAGAACGTCAATCCGTCTCCCGGCATCACGCCTCAGGCGACCCCGCAAGCTCCTCGAACTGGCTCGCTTGCGAATATTGGACCAAGCCCGAAATTCGTAGCTCCTCATCTCGATACTCAGCGTGGTTCCCACGAATGGGAGCCTGGTCACGCTGACCCCGCGAACGCCGACCTTGCTCATGCGGGAGGGATGGGTCACGGTCATGACGCGCCGAACTGGTCTAGGAACAAAAGCAGTCTCATTCTCCTCGGTGCTACAATCCTGTATGCTATTATTGCCGGTAGGGCTCTTTGTAATTGTTACTGACTTAGAAATTCTGGTGGATACGGTGGACGTCGTTCTTGGGTCCATCTCGATCGACGAGAAATTCCTGGGATTCACCTTATTTGCACTTGTTCCCAACACCACTGAATTCCTTAATGCCATTTCTTTTGCATTGAATGGAAATATTGCGCTCAGGTATAACATCGTCTTTCAAAATTGACGACAGTATGGAAATTGGGTCGGCGTATGCCCTACAAGTCTGCCTCTTGCAGATTCCCACTCTTGTCGCCGTTAGTGCATATCTTAACGCAGGCAAAGAGATCCTGCCAGAAAACACATTTACTCTTATCTTCCCACGATGGGATCTCATTACCGTCATCCTCTGCGTCTTCCTCCTCGCTTACATGTACGGCGAAGGCAAGGCTAATTACTTCAAGGTCCACGCCGAATAATCTTTCTCTAATCGCAGGGGAGTATTCTCATGTTGGCATATGGCGTCGTTTTGATGGGCGGATTCTTTGTGCCCCGGTATCCAACAGACGCCTTTACCGTCGCAGGTCTTCCCAGGACAGGTTAATCCTTGTTTTCCTGACAAATTTTCGTCGATTATTTTTTATTCCAGTTGGCATGTATCTTAGAGACATTTCATCGGATGGGAGTGCATAATTCATGGGCATTTACTTATTTCCTGTTACCACAATTATGATTTCTTATGGAATTTTATGCCATCTATGAAACGCAAGACGCCTGTCTGGTCGATAATACGCTACAGCTCAAATCATACCTACATTCTAGTCGTCCGCGATGGCTTCTTCCCAGTCTAACCCTCCAAGACGACCCTGATACCAAAAAAACTGAGCGAATATCTAGGATAAGCGGGAATGTATGAGGCCAGGGCGATACTGCAAAATCGAAAAATATTGTTCCCGCAGAACCAATGAGCCAGGGTAAGTTCAAAAGGAGATAATCCTTGTCGGTCATAGCAAACAAGATGCTGAGAGAAAAAGAGATATTGCCCAATGTGGAAAACATAAAAAACAATAGGCTCAGTCCTTCAGTCGATTCAACCTTGTGGTTGTGATAAATTTGAGGTACGCGCGCGGATAGGTAGAGTATGGCCGACGCATATCCCAGTATTTTCGGACCAATCTCATCGGCCTTTGTTGGCGGTTCTTGTTCACGAGGACGATTGTCTCCCGACAGGGCCCAGCCCAAGACGCCGGCCGCGATGACGATGGCGAGAGCGCCAGCGTACTGGAGGACAATCTTGAAGCGGGTGGACCGAGCCGATTCAGCGAAGGATAGGCGACGGGGGGGAAGGAGCGGGCTGGATTCAGTACTAATCCGCCGTTCTCGGAGAGACGCCCGGCGTATCTCAGGATGCTTGCGAAAGTAGAGGATTTGGAATATGAGAGCCGAGTCGGCGAATATAAAGTACGCAGAAATAATAATGACGGAGGGAAGAAGACCGCCCCACCAGGCGCTTCAACAGAGTTAGAACACAGACACATTCACAGGGCATCGGCGGGCATACCCTACAAGGGACAGGGCATCGCCGAAGAACCAGATGATGATGAAATTCAGTGCTACCGCATCGCCTCTGAATGAATGACACCGGTCAGCGGAAGGGACGTACGTGGGACAGAGGACGGCGGCTTACGATTTCGTGCGGTAGTTCTCGATGAGCTGCGGCATCAAGACGACGATCCAGCTGGCAAGGCTGACAGACCCGCAGATGCCGCTTAACGCGGTCATTGCATTCTCCCCCGCCATGGCCGGCGTCGTTGCACTCGTCGGGGGCGTTGTCGCAGGAAGAAGCACTGTCAAATTAAGTTTTGGAGAAAGATGTTGTGCTGGCGCTGAGCTTGGTGACGGGGAATACGGATACAAAGCTTGTATTGGTATTTGGACAATTCGGGAGGGAGAGGGGTGAACCCGCCTACGGCTGATTGTTGGGGGTGTCAGGTTAAAACATATTCCGTTAATTTGCGAGGCTGACAATCCTCAAATCTTGTGTTCGGGCACGGAGTTTCGATAGACCCGGATATAGATCGTCGTGTAGAATGACACAGCTGCAAAGTTTCGGGACAAAAAGATGTATGTTGATTTCAGACCACGGCTCTGCCTTATTTATAAACCACGTGCCTTCGGCTACCAGCAGCAGTCAATCTGTCATGATCAGACGCGCAAAAAGGAAAACTACGAAACATCTACCTTGAGATGTGAAAGAAAGCAGGAACGATCGGAAAAGGTCTAATAATAAAAGCAACTTAAACAATGAAAAGGCAATAAAAGTGACGCACACAACCGCAAGGAACTCCTACGTACATCATAAATAAGCGACGCCAGCTGGCGAATTCAAGGTAAATCCTATGACATCGGTTATCAGTAGCCCAGGCTGCTCCACGACCAGCTTGCCACCAAACTAACCCTTTGTCTGATTAACGTCATTTTCAAAGAGTTATGCCATGTTCCCAAGGCAGCTTTGAGCCTGTCCGTGGGGCTTGTTTGTCCTCACTTTCTCTTACGCTCTGCTCGGGTTCACTATCCTTGCCGGGGACCCTCGCAAATAACCCCAAGTGATCCTCATCCACAGTGTATCAAATCAACAAATTGATCAGATCATTCATCTGAAGCCGGAACACCCTCCCGCGGGCTTCTTTGGTGAGACATTGGCGTCATGCTCACTGACCGATCCGTCTTTCGCCGTGTTCTTTCCGTCATTTTCATGTTCGTTCCCAATCGCCTTGTCTCTAAGCCATTGCATCATATTATAAAGCTTGAAATCATAAATATATCCAAGGACAAAAATCAAAGATATCGGGTCGGTAATTCTTGTGACCCGATATATGGTGTGCCAATTCACCTGACATTCAACCAACACTTCGTTTGGCTTATGAGTCTTCATCCTTTGCAAGCTCATTCAATTGCGGCCATCTATTGTCCATCCTGATAAAGATTGCAGATTTTTTGCAGATCGTGATATATGGGGTACAAGCCTTGATGATTCGTTTGTGTGGCCATTGATTGGGCCCAAGACGAAGTTTCAGTGAGAAGGCACCAGCGCATTACCAGGCGCATTCACCACGGATCTTAGCCTCTCACATTAATTTGTTCTGTTTTTGCGAGAAGCTGTAGTATCCATGACTGATTCGCCGTCAGATTCTGAAGTGGTTCTTGCCCTGGGCGGTGCAGGTGGAGCCTTACGATCAAGGAGGGACATCCGCAGGAGGCGGTTTGCTAGCCTCTGGAGGACGTTCGAGCAGGTACTGCCAGGAGTGGGAGTGGGCTTTCATACCGTGAGTTTAGGATCCTGCGTGGATTTGGGGGTGGTAGGTGGGACAGTCACCGGAGTGGCCTTCGGGGTGGTGTCTACAACGTTAGCACTCGCCTAACAGATGCAAAACCTACTCCCACTTTGTCCCAAGCTTGAACGCCATTGCCGATGATCAAACTGACATATGTACCTTGAAAACGGGGATTCTTCTGGGTAAACTTTATGATAAAATTGGAATTTGGGGTTACCATGAAAGATTTAAACGACAGACTGGGACTTTCACCTTGGTTCATTAACTGAAGGGAACTTCGCTATGACTTCAACATCGGGAAGGGAATTTGTCGGCTTACGAGTTACGCCGCACCAATTAAGGTTACGAAATGCTGTCATGGCTTTTGACAATAAGATTCGTCGTAAGGCGACGGGGCCCAAAGCGACTGGGTATTAAGAGTATGCATTTGAATTCCTAGATGACGACTCGATGTACTTACATCCTCATTTCTTTTCACTCATCTGACGAACTTTCGGCGTCCAATCTTCCCTTGGGATCCGCACTAGCTCATGGGCGTCCTTGGATTCGTGTCGAGGCCAACTCGGCTTTGGGTAACATTGGCTACAGAGATCGTAATTGCCGCACTGCTTACAGGAGTACCTAGGTCCGACCACTGGCTTGCTGCAATCGTCGCACTGGTATGGGCCGAAATCGGCGTCGAAATTGCCGAAATAATACAGATGTTGCAGGGAATCGATATCAGAAAGATCGACATTGTGAGGATCAAGTTCCAAAATGCGATGGAAAAATTCAATAGCACGATCATGTTGAGAATCGTCCCAGAGCTCGATTGCCGCAATGAATGGGTAAATATGGTCGTCGTCAAAGGCTCGGCAGAGACGCGAGAGGAGCTCGATCCGTTCTAAGCGTTGCGCTTGCTCTTGTGGACCGAAGAATTTCTCTACGTCTAGATCTGAGTCGTCGTCGGCGTTCTTCCGAAGTTTTTCTAAAGTGGCCTCCGAAAGGAGCCAAATAATGTCAAAGACAGAGTCCGAAACCGCAAAATGCAAAGCAGTCATTCCGTTTTCTGCTTTCAACTGAACGTCGGCGCCGTAGTCAAGCAGGATTTTGACGACCTCCGGATTCGATTGGAAAGTTGACATTTGCATCGGCGTGAACGCAAATTTTGTTTGTTTGTTGATCTCCGCACCTTTCTCCAGAAGCTTCTTGAGTAACTCTATATCTCCCGAATTCGCCGCCTTATGTAGAGGAGAAGTCCCATCAAGAGCCCATTCCACATTGACTTCGGCTCCTCGTTCCAGAATAAACATTGCAATATCGTGCTTGTTTATGCCGCCTAGCAATGGCGTCTCTCCGGTAATCGCGGTTGCGTTCACATCAGCATTGCGAGCCAGCAACACTTGGACGGTATCGACATGACCATAGGCTGCAGCATAGTGTAATGCTGTCCTGTCACGATTGCTCTTTGCCTCGATGTCTCGGTGCGCAGACAGGAATCTGTAAATTAGGACCGCGCATAGGGGATTTACTTTGCTCCGACTTTACCGTCGATGAAACTGGCCAACGTATTCGTCAGACCTTGCCGGGCGAGGTAGAGGATGATTTTCTGAGTCTTGACGTGCTCCAGCAATCCATTCCAATCCAAGTCCCAACTGAAACTTTTGACCCATTCGTAGGCTTCCATCTCAAGAATTGACATGGGGCGTGGCTCACTGGAGAGCAGATCAATGATAGCCTTTTGAATTTCAATATCTTCTTCCACCCCCTTCAGGAAGAAACCCAAATGGCCAGCAATGAATGGAGCAGCTTTGAATTTTTAATGCGTTCGTTCTGGGCGTCTTCGGTGGCCGACATTCCTGTTTCGAATTCAGGAAATGATAGGAACGTGAGGCAGATGTTGGCAATATATGATTTATCTGGAAGTTCCTTGCAGTTGCGGAGAAATTCGTGGATGGTGAAGTGAGAGAAACCGACTGTATCATTATCCTCGTCTCGCAAAATAACAAGGCTTTGACAGGCGGCAATAATGTCACTGGCTGAGGAGCGATATTGGTTTTGAAATTCGGTGTCCCCGGGTTCCGTCACCAGCAGATCTCGCAGCTCTCCCATCCGCAAAGGTCGTCCTCCTGGTCGGTCTGCAGTGTAAAATATCCAGGCCAACGTTCTCATGGCGAGTTCTTTGTCGGTGGATTTGTCGGGGTTATCGGAACCCATCCGGCGCAGGACATCATTGTAGACTTCATCGATGGTTTTTGGCAGGTGTTTAAGAGCTTGGACAAGCTTGCGAGGTTGACTCAGGAAACGGAGAACATAATTCAGCTGACATTGCGCAAGAAGAATTCTAGATAAGCACCATTGCATAGGGTCATACCGGCCACCAGCCTGTGCGCAGATTGAATTGGTAATATCTTCCTTCAATCCAGCATCAAGAGTCTTTGCTCTTTTCTCCAATTCATCGGTGAGATAGAGGTAAATATCTTCGTGGCTTGCTTTCATTTGTGTCGTAAGTGTCTGGCTCAACCACGATTGCAGCTCATCGTCATCGTGGAGATTACGAGTGTCGAAGACGCCATTGCGACCGGTAAGGAAAAGGCGAAGATGACTTTGCGGTAACTTGCGGAGATGAGATATGATGGAGGGTCTGACACCTTCCGCGCACTCATCGAATGCGTCAACGAGGACAAACACTTTATCGAAGGATTTAAAACATTCGCCAAGAATACTGACAAGTTTGTCCGTATCTGGTTCGGCTGCTTTGCCTTGCTTTGTAACTGCATCATAGAGAGTCGTGAGGCTCTTGGGAAGGGAGAATCGTTCGTGGTACAGTAGTTGCTTCAAGTTGCTCCGGACGAAATCATCTGCCGTTTGATCGTTCGGATTGTGATTGTCGAAATAAAAGTCGACGAGACCGATC
>Ga0335076_10009028_pt1 | contig 10046 bp, 9 predicted proteins | sample Lox_Sample_25_FD_206717 | JGI IMG/M metagenome (GOLD analysis project Ga0335076, IMG submission 206717) | Soil microbial communities from Loxahatchee National Wildlife Refuge, Florida, United States - Lox_Sample_2.5 | ecosystem: Environmental > Terrestrial > Soil > Wetlands | place: USA: Florida...
TGGTCTGCGGCAAACCGCGTTCGGCGATGATTTCCTCCAGCACCCGCGTCACTCTTCGACTGGCGAAGCTGGTATCGACTTCCAAAGCCAGGCATTCGCGGGTGTAAAGGGCGTCAAAACGCTGGATCAAAGTCACTGTCCACGTCACCGCAGACCAAGCGGCGCATGCACAGACCGTGACCGACCAGCGTTCCGGCAATCCAGGCAACTATCATCTAACAACTCGAAACTGCGCTGAATTCGAGGAGGATGCCCTTAGGGGAGCGGGTGTTAAAGCACCGACTGCGGCAGTTCCCGGCGAGTTGATGATGGAACTTCACATCGAACAGCTGCTTAGGGAGTGTGCCGCAGTGAGGATCGCTATCAGAACAGCGTTTCTACTCGGAGCTGCACTCGGCGGCTTTCTCGCGGCTGGACGAGAATTGAAAAACGATAATGCCTTTTTCTGCTCGTGCATTTGGCGATCCGTTAGCGATCCGTTAGCTTGACTTGCACTGTCTTTCACCTACATTAATTGCCATCCGTGGCCTTGCATGTTGTTGAATTTACGTTTTAGCGCGGATTCGATTCCTTCCGCGCTCACCATTCTAACCGCGTAAACACTGCACGAGACGCACTCCGTGAAAAAGCGGGCTGGCCCAGCTTTGGCCGTCGTGCTTTGGTGACACTACCACGAAAGAGGCTGCCCCAGCTTTCGCGATTTTCGAAAGCTGGGCGCACCACGAACCTCGATTCCGTTTCACGCGATCTTGCGAATCTTAGGCTTCGCTGGACGCATCTGGTTGCCAAGCACGATCCCAGGTTCGTCGCAGGCATAGTGCCGATGACTGCTCCACTGCCAGTGTTCCGGTTCGAGCACCCGGCCGTGCTCCACCGGATTGCGATGCAAGATGCCACTTCGGACCACTGAGCATGACAAGCTCTACGAACGCCGCCGGAATCATCGGCGTTGGCGACTTTAACCGGGATGGAAAGCTGGACCTACTTTTTCTGCTGGAGCATAACAACGGCTACACTTTATTTGTTGATGTCTGTGAGTTTGGGAATGGAGACGGAACCTTTCAAACGGGCAAAGTCCTTTTCCCGAATCTCGGTCCGATGGTGGGCGCCGATGTTAACGGCGACGGATACCCGGACATCGTCAGCATGACTCCCGCCCAATCCGCTGGAGGGATAAAGAAGCTCAAAATAATGAAAATCAAGAGGAGGACGTACGTGCCCAGCGTGCATCCAAAGCACAGTAATGATAATCGCCGGAGCTGGATCCACCGGCGGAATTGTGGCCGCATGTGTCGGCAGGTTTAGACAGCTTTTCAGATCGTGCGGTTTCAGTCTGCTTCAGAATGCAAAGGAGAAATGAAATGGCAACCAGCAAAGAGAAAGACAACAAAGCACAGGTCGCGATGAAGACACCCTCGATCGTGTCGCAGCAGGAATGGGAAGCCGCGCGGCAGCAACTGCTCGTGAAGGAGAAGGCCTTGACCCGCTCCCGCGATGCGCTGGCTGCCGAGCGCCGACGGATGCCGTGGATGGCGGTGGAGAAGAGGTATGAGTTCGACGGACCTAAGGGTAAGGTTAGCCTGCCCGACCTGTTCGAGGGCCGCCGGCAGTTGATCGTGTATCGCGCCTTCTTCGAACCCGGGGTATTCGGCTGGCCCGAACATGCGTGCCGCGGCTGCTCCCTGGGCGCCGATCAAGTCTCCCACCTGGCACATCTGAACGCTCGCGACACGACGCTGGCCTGGGCCTCGCGCGCCCCGCAGGCGGACATTGTGCGCCTGAAGGCTCGCATGGGCTGGGAGATGCCCTGGTACACCATGACCGACAGCTTCGACAAGGATTTCGGCGTCGATGAATGGCACGGCCACAATGCATTCATCCGCGACGGCGACAAGGTGTTCCGCACATATTTCATCAACGGCCGAGGCGACGAAGCAATGGGGACCGTCTGGAGTTACCTTGACATGACTGCGCTTGGCCGTCAGGAAACCTGGGAGGACTCGCCAGAGGGCTTTCCGCAGACCGCCCCGTACAAGTGGTGGAACTGGCACGACAACTACGATGCCGAGGCCGCGCCTCACCCGAAGTGGCTCGACATACTTACCGATCCTCAAGGAGCAGCCCGGAGGCGTGAGGCGGAGGAGAAAGCGAGCTAGGAAAAGACAGTTTGCTTGTGATTGAGTGATGCTGCCCCAGCTTTGCTTCAGCGGCAAAGCTGGGGCGGTCTGGTTCTGGGACCCGGAAACCCTTTCGCAAAAATCAGGCAGCGAGGTCGAAGCGATCAGCGTTCATCACTTTCGTCCATGCCGCCACGAAGTCTTTTACGAACTTTTCTTTCGCGTCCGAGCTTCCGTAAACCTCAGCGAGAGCGCGCAGCTGCGAGTGCGAGCCAAAGATCAGGTCGACACGGCTGGCGGTCCACTTGGGTTTGTTCGTCTTGCGGTCGCGTCCCTCGTACACAGCTCCAGAGCCATTGGATTCAGTCGATGGCTGCCATTGGGTGTTCATGTCGAGCAGGTTGACGAAGAAGTCGTTGGTCAGCGCCCCCGGCTTTTTGGTGAAGACGCCGTGCTTGGACTTCCCGGCATTTGCCCCTAACACGCGCAGGCCGCCAACCAGAACCGTCATCTCCGGCGCGGTCAGCCGAAGCAATTGCGCCTTATCGACCAGCATTTCTTCAGGCGACAGGCGCAGTCTGCCGTGGAAATAGTTGCGGAATCCATCGGCCTTCGGTTCGAGCGGTTCGAAGGATTCGATGTCGGTTTGCTCTTGCGACGCGTCCACGCGCCCCGGTGCAAATGGAACCTTCACGTTGTGCCCGCCATCCTTGGCAGCTTTCTCGATGGCCGCACAGCCGCCAAGAACGATCAGGTCCGCAAGCGAAACCTTCTTGCGCTTGCTGCCGTTGGATTGTGCGCCGTTGAACGCCTTCTGGATCGCCTCGAGTTTCTGCAGGACCTTCGCCAGTTCAGCCGGCTGGTTAACCTCCCAGTCTTTTTGCGGAGCGAGGCGGATGCGCGCTCCGTTTGCACCTCCGCGCTTGTCGGAACCGCGGAACGTCGAGGCCGCCGCCCATGCCGTCGACACCAGCTGCGAAACGGTCAGGCCAGAGGCGAGAATTTTCGCCTTCAGGCCGGCAATGTCCTTCTCGTTGATCAGCGGATGATTCACAGCCGGGATCGGGTCTTGCCATGGGAGTTGCTCCTTCGGGACGAGCGGGCCGAGATAACGAACAATTGGGCCCATATCGCGGTGGGTCAGCTTGAACCACGCACGGGCAAACGCGTCAGCAAACTCATCGGGATGCTCGTAGAAGTGGCGCGAAATTTTCTCGTACACCGGATCGAAGCGCAGCGAGAGGTCCGTGGTTAACATGGTTGGCGCATGACGCTTCGAAGGATCGTGCGCGTCGGGCACCGTACCTGCGCCGGCGCCGTTTTTCGGCGTCCACTGGTGCGCGCCCGCCGGACTCTTGGTGAGTTCCCAGTCGTACTTGAACAGAGTCTCGAAGAAGTTGTTGCTCCACTTCGTCGGAGTGGTGGTCCAGGTGACCTCCAGGCCGCTGCCGATCGTGTCGCCGGCGCATCCTTTGCCGAATTCGTTCTTCCAGCCGAGCCCCTGTTCCTCGATAGGGGCAGCTTCCGGTTCGGGCCCGACATATTGAGTGGGAACGGCAGCCCCGTGAGTTTTGCCGAAAGTGTGGCCGCCGGCAATCAGGGCGACGGTTTCTTCGTCATTCATGGCCATGCGGCGGAAGGTTTCGCGAATGTCTGTGGCCGCCGCAACCGGATCCGGCTTGCCGTTTGGCCCTTCCGGGTTCACATAGATCAAACCCATTTGCACTGCGCCCAGAGGATTCTGCAGATCACGAGCTCCGCTGTAGCGTTCGTCTGCCAGCCACGTACCTTCAGGACCCCAATAGATGTCCTCATCGGGCTCCCAAACGTCGGCGCGCCCGCCGCCGAAACCGAAGGTCTTGAAGCCCATCGATTCTAGAGCGACGTTGCCGGCGAGAATCATAAGATCGGCCCAGGAAATCTTACGGCCGTATTTCTGCTTGATCGGCCACAGCAAGCGGCGAGCCTTGTCGAGGTTCACATTGTCTGGCCAACTGTTGAGCGGAGCAAACCGCTGCTGGCCTGATCCGGCGCCGCCGCGACCGTCGCCGATGCGGTAGGTGCCTGCGCTGTGCCAGGCCATGCGAATGAAAAGCCCTCCGTAGTGCCCAAAATCAGCGGGCCACCATTCTTGCGAGTCCGTCATCAAGGCACGAAGATCCTTGACCACGGTCTTCAGATCGAGACTCTTGAATTCCTTGGCGTAATCGAAGGCCCCGCCCATGGGATCGGACTTGGGCGAGTGCTGGTGCAGAACGTTCACGTTTACCTGGTTCGGCCACCAGTCGCGGTTTGTGTGCGCCGAGGCTCCGTGGTTGAACGGGCATTTCGCTTCCGACAGGGTGCTCTTGTCTTTAGCTTCGGGGACAACACTTCCTGATGAAGTCGCGAGTGTATTTTCCATAAGTTTCTTCCTTTGAATTAGTCAAAACCGTGATGATTTACGAACCCATTGGACTTGCGGTTCGCAGAATATGAGCCGCTGATTCTTTTATCGCCTTTAACTAACGCACAACCAAACACGTTCAGGACTCTAGCGCGAGGCGCGCCGCGGAGCGCAGTTCGAACACAAGCCCCGGAAAATGAGTTCGCAATCGCGAACAATTCGCTTGCCGAGAGAACGAGAGGCCGGCTTGGGCACGTCATACCACTTCACGTCCTCAACGTTGCCGCAGCGATCGCAGATGAAGTGGTGATGACGCATGCCTTTCGCATCGAATCGCGCGGCGCGGCCTTCGACCGCCACCTCACGCACCAAACCCACCTTCACCAGGTCCCGCAGATTGTTATAGGTCGTGGCCTTGGAACAGCGTGGATCTACGCGATTCACCCATTCGAAGATCTCCGCGGCCGTGGGATGCCCTTTATGTTCCATCAAGAATGCCATCACCGCGTAACGCTGCGTGGTACACCGCAAGCCACGGTCTACTAACGATTGTTTAACTGCCTCGGCATCCATCGAGAGCTTAGATTATATCTAATTTGATATTTTGTCTAGATCGGCGAGCCCAGGGCGATGAAGTTCCCGGAGTCTGGCTTGTCCCGGAAATTTATGGGAGCGACGGCCATAGAATAAATGCATGAAAGACCTGAAGAATCGGATAGCGCTGGTCACTGGAGGCAGCCGCGGAATCGGGGCAGCCGTCGCCTTGGCCCTGGCTGGGGCTGGCGCCGATGTCGCCGTAAACTATCGGCAACGGGCCGAGGCTGCAAATGCAATCTGCGAAGAAATAACCGGTATGGGACGCAAGACGGTCGCCGTCCAGGCAGATGTGTCAGTTTCTGCGGACGTAAAGCGCATGGTTGAGCGCGTTGAAGCGGACCTGGGTAGTGTCGACATCCTTGTCAATAACGCGGGAATCGCCCGCCCCCGCAAATTGGAGGAAATCACCGAGGCGGAATGGGACGAAATGCTCGCCGTGAATTTGAAATCGGTCTTCCTGGTGACGCAGGCTGTGATCGGCAAAATGCGGCAGAGAAAATGGGGACGCATCATCAACTTGTCCTCGGTCGCCGCTCAAACGGGAGGGGCTGTGGGAGCCCACTATGCGGCGTCCAAAGCTGGCATCATCGGACTGACCCACTCCTGTGCCGCCGCTTTCGTTAGGGAGGGAATCACGGTCAATGCCATTGCTCCCGCTCTGATTGAGACAGACATGGTAACCAGCAACCCAAACGCGAGCCAGGCTCTTATTCCGATGGGGCACTTCGGCAGGGCGGAAGACATCGCCTCGGTTGCGGTCATGCTCGCGATAAATGACTATTTGACCGGGCAGACGATATCCGTGAATGGCGGCTGGTATATGAGTTAACCCCGGGTCAGGGACAAACAGTCTTGGAAATCCGAATTTCACATTATTTCCTGCAGCTTTCTGGAACAGCTCCTCATCTGTGTCCTAACAGCAGCAAAATGCGGAGATCACGATGAACGACCTGCGCTATCCAATCGGCAAGTTTACGTATGATGGCCCGCCCACGCCCGAACAAAGACAAGAACTGCTGGCTAATATTGAGGAGACGCCAGCCCGGTTGCGCGCCGCCGTGAAAGGGCTGAACGAAGCACAACTGGAAACTCCATATCGTCCGGGCGGATGGACGGTGCGTCAGGTGGTGCACCACGTCCCCGACAGCCATCTCAACGCGTATATTCGTTTCAAGCTTGCCCTCACTGAGCAAGAACCTACGATCAAGCCCTACGCGGAAGATCGCTGGGCCGAACTCGCCGATACCAAATCGACCCCAATCGAAATTTCGTTGAACATGCTCGAACTGCTGCACGACCGCTGGGCAAGACTATTGCGTTCGCTTCAGCCGGAGGAGTGGAGACGCACCTTCCGCCATCCCGAGATGGGCGTGGTGAGTCTGGAGAAAAACCTCGTCCTGTACTCCTGGCATGGGCGTCATCACGTGGCTCACATCACGAGCTTGCGGGAAAGAAATGGTTGGTAGAGACGCCTCAAGTCTCAGGTAATTCCGAGTTTCCAAAGCAGGTAGCTTGCAGCCTCGCGCAGAACGGCGATCAGCCTCTCGAGCGCTTCGTGCGGGCGGGAATCAGGGCGCGGCGCAACGTAGACCGGGGCGATTCCCTCGTGCTCCAGCAGCTGCTTGATGCGGAACACATGATAGGCATCGCTTACCGCCACGCAACTGTGCAGATTATTGGCCCGCATGATAACGGCCACGCGCGCAGCGGATTGTGCGGTGTCCGAACCCTGAGTTTCGGCGATGAGGTTGCGCTCGGGGATTCCAAGTTTCATCAGGTAGTCGCGGCCCACGCCGCCCTCGCTGTAACTGGGGTCAGCCGCAGCGCCTCCGGTCGTGATCACGATGGGAGCGATCCCCTGTTCGAACAGAACCAGGGCATGATCGAGGCGAGCCCGCAACACCGGCGAAGGATGACCGGAGTATTCAGCCGCGCCAAAAACCACAATCGCATCCGCCTTGTGGAGCTGCTGCAGGGAACCCTCGTGCATGATGCGGATGCCGGTTACTGTGAGGAAGATCGCCACTGCCAATACCACCAACCCTGCCAGCCACAAGAGCCGGCGTAGCCGCACGCGCCAGTTGGCAGCCGTGTCACTCATCCCTGGGCAAAAAAGGTGGAGATCTCCTCCGCGGGAATCGCGCCTTCGCGAATAATCCGCCAGCGGGCGCCCGCATCGGTGAGGTCGACAATGGTGGACGCAATATCGCGGGGTGAAGGCCCTCCATCGACAATGATGTTGATGCGGCCCTGAAGCTGGTCGCGCACCTGGTTGGCGCTGGTACATTCGGAAGCTCCACTCAGGTTGGCCGAAGTCGCGGTGATGGGAATGGCGGCGGCGGTCACCACAGCGAGCGGAATCTTGGCGTTGGGCACTCGCAGGGCCACGTTGCCGGTATTAGCCGTCACCTTCAGGGGAAGGCGCGAACCTGCTTTCACGATGATGGTCAGCGGCCCCGGCCAATATTTTCGCGTCAGGGCGTAGAACTCCTCGGGAAGATCTTTGGAAAGCTCTTCAGCCCGGTCAACGCTCTCGATCAGCAGCGACAGCGGTTTGTGCCGCGACCGTGTTTTGATGTCATAAACACGGTCGACGGCGCGCAGGTTGAACGGATCCGCTGCCAGCCCGTAGAACGTATCGGTAGGCATGCCCAGCACTTCGCCGGCGCGAATCTGATCCGCGGCGTACTTCACCAGGGAAACTTCGGGAGTTTCACAGCTAATCTTGAGAATTTCGGCGCGCACAGCGCTCCTTCCAGCCAGATCGCATGGAGTATTTGTGAGGCAAAAACTATCATAATACGGCAAAAACCCGAAAAACGAGGAACCGGGTATGATGCAGGCACCGCGGAGGATATGAGACAAGTCTCAGAAAACACGAAGTACCGGTTGCGGCACATCGAGGGCCGCCACAACGCCTGGGTCAAGCGCTTGCGCCTGGCGTTCGCGCACGCCGGACAAAGCACCGACGGCGACTGTGCCATTGAGGGTTTGCGCATCGTGGAGGAGGCGATTCGCAGCGGCTTGAAGTTCAGTGCCGTTTTCTTTCGAGAATCTGCGGAGGAACGCGCTGAGCGCCTGCTGCCGCAGATCGGAGCGCACGTGGAAACGCTTCTTCTTCCCGACAGGCTCTTCGACAGCGTTGTTCGGACCGAATCTCCTCAGGGCGTAGCGGCGTTGGTACGATTGAAGGCGTTTTCCCTGGAAGATGTGTTCGAACGGCTGCAACTGGGTCCGGTTGTGGTTATGGTTGGCCTGCAGGACCCGGGCAACCTGGGCACGATCCTGCGGTCGGCGGAAGCTTTCGGGAGCGCGGGAATCGTGATCGGCGAGGGGACGGTAAGCCCTTTTAATGCAAAAGCCATCCGAGCTTCGGCAGGATCGGCGTTTCGCTTGCCGGTTGTCGGGTCGGACTCAACCGTGGGAGGCATCAAAGACTTGCTCTCCAGACTGCGGGCACAAAAGATCAGGCTCATCGCAACTACCTCGCACAAAGGCGTCCCAATCGGCGAAGCTGATCTGGAAACTCCGTTTGCCGGTTTCGTGGGCAGTGAAGGTTCCGGATTGCCTCGTGAAATGACGGCTAGAATGGATGAGGTTGTCGTTATCCCCCACGCGCCGCAGGTTGAGTCCCTGAACGCCGGAGTGGCGGCGAGCATCTTACTGTACGAAGCGGCGAAGCGTCGGGAAATTCACAGACTATGAATCTTTTCCAATCCACTCCCAGCGTAGAGGATCCAGCTGGCCGCTCTCGTCCGCTGGCCGATCGCATGCGCCCGCGAACGCTGGAAGAATTTGTCGGCCAGGCACATCTGATCGGACCGGGCAAACCGCTGCGCACGCAAATTGAACGCGATGACATGGGCTCGCTGCTGTTCTGGGGTCCTCCGGGGACAGGCAAAACCACGCTGGCCAAAATCATCGCCAACATGACCAAAGCCGACTTCATTGAATTTTCTGCCGTGCTGGCCGGCATTAAAGAAATCAAGCAGGTGATGGCCGATGCCGAACGGGCACGCCGGTACGGCACGCGAACCATCGTCTTTATTGACGAGATTCACCGCTTCAACAAGGCGCAGCAGGACGCTTTCCTGCCTCACGTGGAGAAGGGCAACATCCGCTTGATCGGCGCAACTACGGAGAATCCGTCGTTTGAGATCAATGCCGCACTGCTTTCGCGCTGCCGAGTCTATGTTCTGAACCCGCTGACGGAAGAGGAAGTTGTGCTGCTTCTGAAACGCGCCTTGTCGGACGAAGAGCGCGGTCTGGGAGCGTTGCGTCTCATTGCTTCGGACGCAGTCCTGAAAAAGATTGCCAGCTACACCAGCGGAGACGCCCGCAGCGCTTACAACGTTCTGGAAGTGGCAGCGGGACTGGCGCGCCCCTCCAGCGGCGAGAGACTGGCGGAGATCACCGAGGATATCGTGCGCGACGCGCTGCAGAAGCGCGTTTTACTTTACGACAAGAGCGGCGAAGAGCATTACAACCTGATCTCCGCGTTGCACAAATCGGTGCGCAACAGCGATCCCGATGCGGCTCTTTACTGGCTGGGACGCATGCTCGAAGCAGGAGAAGATCCGCTCTACGTTGCGCGCCGCGTAGTGCGCATGTCAGTCGAGGATATCGGACTTGCCGATCCCAACGCGCTGGCCCTGTGCATGGCGGCGCGTGATGCAGTGGACTTCATTGGCATGCCCGAAGGCAATCTGGCTCTAGCCCAGGCTGTTGTTTACCTGTGCGTTGCCCCCAAGTCGAACGCCCTTTATACGGCTTACGGGGCCGTGCAGCAAGACGTGGAGCAGACCGCCGCCGACCCCGCGCCGCTCCATCTGCGGAATGCCCCCACTCGGCTGATGAAAGGTTTAGGCTACGGGAAAGACTATCAGTACGCTCACGACGTCGAAGGCAAAGTCGCAGACATGCAGTGTTTGCCAGATAATCTGCGC
>Ga0335076_10009029_pt1 | contig 10046 bp, 14 predicted proteins | sample Lox_Sample_25_FD_206717 | JGI IMG/M metagenome (GOLD analysis project Ga0335076, IMG submission 206717) | Soil microbial communities from Loxahatchee National Wildlife Refuge, Florida, United States - Lox_Sample_2.5 | ecosystem: Environmental > Terrestrial > Soil > Wetlands | place: USA...
AGGCAATGATCCAGAAACGCTTGAGCTCCTCGATCGCCCGTTTCTTGAGATTTGCTTTGGTCTCGCTTTCCATGTCGGGTCCTTCCGCGGGTGACCACTCAGTCAATCGACCGATGCGGGTTGGCACGCGCGCTCGTCAGCCGGGAGGGGCCGGCTGGAGGCGGTGCCGGGCATCGAGGGCCAATCCTGACGCAGACCCGCGGAGCGGGCAAGTCAATGGGCCCATCGACCCGGGCTCGAACCCAGGGCGCGCGTCCGTCCGCTTTGGCGGCACGCCGTGGTGTCGCCTGTGCTACGCTATTCGCTAGGCATAACCTCTTGCCAGTGGGCGATGTCGCCGACATGAACGTGCTGCGTTATCGCAGAGTAGTCGCCACGGTATGCGCGATCGCATTCGCGATCCTCGCTTCCGTTGCGGCGAGCCACTTGCACATCGGTGCCGACCAGGATGAAGCGTGCGCTGTTTGCGCCGCGTTCGCAGGGAAGCTCGAAAGCCCGGTTGCCCAGCCACCCGCCCTCGCGCCCGTCGCCCTGGCCTTCTGGCGGTGCGAGGTTCCGCAGGACGCCCAGGTCCGTCACCGCCTCGTCGTCATCCTGCCGCCTAGTTGCGGCCCTCCGGAAGTCGCGTAGCACGCGGCGGGCGCCTGGCGCCCGCGACTCATTCCTCGTTCCTGCAGCCCGATCGTGGGCTGCTGGTGCTATGCGCGCAAAGGAGCAACGATGTCGACGCCCTGTTCCGGGCAGCGGCTGGCTGCATGCCTTGCTGCTTCCCTTTTCGTAGCCAACGCTTTCGCTGCAACGATCCACGCCACAGTAAAAGATTCCTCCGGCAAGTTCGTGAGCGGTGTCGCCGTCACGCTGCTCGATTCGAATGGCAAGCAAGTCGCGGCGCAGACGACGGATGTGAAGGGTGTCGCCAGATTTGCTGACATCCCCGCCGGGCATTACACGGTGGCGAGTGGCGACGCCAGGTCGACGCCCGTCGACGTTGCCCAGGACGCCGAAGTCGCTGTGACCCTTGCTGCCTCGGTCCTGGCCCAGATTCCCAAGCTAGAGGTCACGGCTGCGCGTCTCAAAGAGGCGCGGATCGCGCTATCCCCCAAGATCGGCACGACGGTCTACACGCTCGACCAGCAGCTCGTGGCCGAATACGGCATGGGCGAAAACACGCCCATGAACGAAGTACTGTTGCGCTTCCCCGGCATCGCCCAGGACTCCAAGGCGTCGGGATCCATTCACGTTCGCGACGAGCACGCCAACGTCCAGTACCGCATCAACGGTATTCAACTTCCCGAAGGGATCAGTGGATTCGGCCAATCCGTGGACAGCCGTTTCGTCGACCGCATCGACTTCGTCACGGGAGCGGTCCCGGCGCAATACGGCCTGCGCACCGCAGGGATCGTCGATATCGAGACCAAAGACGGATCCTCGGTACCGCCGGGCGGCAGCATCGGCGTTCTGGCCGGCGGCCACGACATGTTCCAGCCGAGCGCGGAGCTCGTGGGATCGAAGGATGCCCTGAGCTACTACGTCACGGGCAACTATCTGACCAGTACGCTCGGCATCGAGAACCCTTTGCCGACCCGCGACGCGATCCACGATCGTACCCAGCAGGTCCGCGGTTTCGCGTATCTGTCCTACCTGTTGAACAGCGATACCCGCTTGGGCTTGATGGCGGGAACGTACCAGGGCAACTTCCAGATCCCCAACAACCCCGACCAGGTTCCTTCGTTCTCGCTCACGGGCGTCAGCGATGTGAACACCGGATTCAACGCCCGGCCCTCGTCAGACCTTGACCAGCGCCAGCGCGAGGTCAATCACTACGTCGTCGCCTCCTTGCAGCAGAGCCTGGGCGCCCTTGACTACCAGGCGTCTCTCTTCTATCAGTATTCGAGCCTGCACTACCTCCCGGACACGCAGGGCGGCGACCTGATCTACCTCGGCGTGGCATCGGATGTATTCAAGGCCAACTCAGCTACGGGAGTGCAGGCGGATGCCTCCTACAAGCTCTTGGCAGATCACACCCTTCGCTTCGGTGCGGCTTTCACACACCAGCTCACGCGCAGCGAGAACTCGGTGGGTGTGTTCCCGGTCGACGAGGCGGGCAATCAGACGAGCAGCGATCCGCTGACGATCGCCGACGACTCAGACAAGAGAGGAAATCTCAGCAGCCTCTACGTGCAAGACGAGTGGCGCATCGATCCGAGGCTGACGGTGAACTACGGCTTAAGGTTCGACCATGTGGCCGCGTTCACCAACGAGCATCAGTTCAGCCCGCGCATCAATGCGCTCTGGAAGATCACGGATGCAACCGCTATCCATGCTGGATATGCCCGGTATTTCACGCCGCCGCCGCAGGAGCTCGTGCTCCAGGAATCGATCGACAAGTTCCTCGGCACGACCAACGAGCCCGAGGTCAAGGTCTCGGATGCGGTCAAGGCGGAGAGGACACATTATTTCGACGTTGGCCTCTCGCAGACCTTCTCGCCTCAACTCACCGTCGGGATCGACGCCTATTACAAGAGCATCACTAATCTTCTGGACGAGGGCCAGTTCGGGCAGGCTTTGATCCTGACGCCGTTCAATTACGCAGAGGGATATGCGGAGGGCGTCGAGTTTTCGTCGACGTACTCGGGTGGGCCTTGGAGCGGCTACCTCAACTTCGCCATCAGCAAGGCGAAGGGCAAGAACATCATCTCGGGGCAGTCGCTCTTCGAGCCGGATGAGCTCGCCTACATCGCCGACCACTTCATCTACCTCGACCACGATCAGCGTTATTCGCTGTCGGGCGGCGTCACGTACCGCTTCGGTCCGAGCCGCGTGAGTACCGATCTCATCTATGGCAGCGGGCTCCGCCGAACCCCGGATGGCGCGCCGCCGAATTCGGGCAAGCTGCCAAGCTATGCGACCATGAATATCGCCTATGTCCGTGACTGGGATGCTCCGCAGGTGGGCCATCTGGAGGGTCGTGTGGGCATCACCAATCTGTTCGACAAGACCTACCTTCTGCGCGACGGGTCGGGGGTGGGTGTCGGTGCGCCGCAGTACGGGGAAAGGCGGACGTGGTTTGCCGCGCTGTCCCATGCCTTTTGAGCACGCGCCAAAACCTCGGATCGCTGGTTGACGACGGGCCTCGTCAAGTATGCCGCGTGTTTCCCGCATCCCTCCTAGCTGCGCTGACCGCTGATGTTCGCAGTCAGGTCCGCGCCATTGCCTGCACTCGTCTCTGTCAAACCGGGTGCAGGCTCTCCAGTTCTTTCAGACGTTTCAACGCTTCCTGTTGCCTGAGGAGTCCGTAGCCGATGCCGCTGGCATTCAGCGAACTGCCCATTTGCTAGGGATACTTGTCGTAGTCCTTGAAGAATTCCCTTATCTTTCCCTGGATCGGAACGAGGAGCCAGATGTTGCGCGCGAGGAAGTCGATCGCGCCGCCCCTTCTTCCAGGCCTCGCGCGTAGGGATCCATGTAACTCGGAAAGTTGCTCGTAGTCGTGTGCCTCAGCCTGGGCCGGCGGAATGTTGCCGATCGGTTCCAGAAGCCGATGATGATTGAACCAGTTTAGCCACTCGAGTGTGGCCAATTCCACCGCCGCCAGGTTGGGCCAACGCCGGCGATGGAGCGAACTCCATAGACCTCGAAGTTCTCCCGGTGCACGCGCTGCACCTCGGGAATCAGCACAGCATCCCGTTTGGCGCGGTCACTGCGCAGATCCGGATTGGGGCGACGGGCAGCATGCGCAAAATACGTCGACGGGGCGATCGGCAAGACCTTGCAGATCGGTTCGATCCCGAAGCGGTCGCGGTGCTGGTCGACGAAGTCCATCAGGACTTGGTGCGGCGGTCGAGCTCCGCCTGGGCGAAAAACGCGCTGGCCAACTTCAGAATCTCGTTCGCCCGCCGTAGCTCGCGATTCTCGCGCTCAAGGTGCTTAACCCGTTCGCCATCCGATGTCGTGACACCGGCCCGCTTGCCCTGGTCGACTTCGGCCTGCCGCACCCATCGCCGCAACGTCTCCGCCGTGCAACCCAACTTCTCCGAGACCGACCGGATCGCTGCCCACTGCGAACCGCGCTCGCCGATGCTCTCCCCAACCATCCAGATCGCCCGCTCCCGCACTTCCGGTGAAAACTTCGTAGGTCTGCTCATGCTCCATCCTCTCCAGGAATGGAGCCTCCAGCAAATCCGCGGCGGTTCAACGCGTCGCGTGCGTTGGATAACTATTTTGCGGCGTGGCATGCAAGCGACTGAATTCGGCGCATACTCGCATGCACATGTGGGTTGTCCGCTGGCCGGTGCGCTTGTGCCCTACACCTCCGTTTGTGGCATTGCGGTAGCGCACGTGCTCGCCGACACGCAGGCGGGTCGAGAGCTCTTCATTTTCGACGTGCTCGTGTCTGTGACCCGACGAGCACGAGCGCTTTCCACACGTGAACAGAAGCATGATCGGGAAGGTGCGCAATGACTCCGCCATATGCGTCGCCCGCGATGCGCGATCAATTTCTTGCCGCGCTGGATGCGGACGACCGGACGCTTTCGACCCAACTTGCAAAGAATCTAACCGGCTGCATCAATCCGCTTCCGGGCATGACGTGCGACATGCTCGGTCTGCCGATCGGAAGCACGTACGGTTCTGCCGCGAGCCGCGTGCTGCTGCGGTATTCGGCGCCTCGATAGTGCGGATTCGGTCCGATCCGCCTGTGCCGGGTGTAGACAAGAGCCGCCCGCGCGCTGCGATTTCACTATCGATGGACCCTCGGTGATCGAGATCCTGGACTGCCTCAAGAAATACGGGCAGCGACTCGATGTCGAGATTGCCACGGAGACCGGCGTGCCATTGGCGCAAGTGCGCGAGCGGCTCGCGGCTCTGGCAATCACCGGGGCGGTGATTATTTGCAGACTGACGCGCTTCGAGAAGGGCGTGCGCACCGAGGCCTGGCAATGCCGCGTGTCGGGGTATGTGCCACCTCTGGCACCCGGGCGCAAAGCCGCGTCCAAGTCGTAGACACCATGGCGAGACCGCGAGGCGTGCGCTTCGGCCGGCAGGGGGCACCTTCGGGACGCGCACGCAATGGATTCGTTTGCTATTGTCGAACTTTACGTGCATAGTGCCGGGCAGCGATCCTCAAGCAGTGCTGTTGCTGGTCTTTAGCGTCCGCAATCCAGCGGCTGCTTCTCCTCATCATATGCCCTCTTGATCTTCGCCCTAAGCTGGGGCGCCGTCCCCATTTGTTTATTTTTCAGGAAATCAAGACATGGCAACAGGCACAGTGAAGTGGTTCAACGATTCGAAGGGCTTTGGCTTCGTAACGCCAGCCGACGGGGGCAAGGATCTCTTTGTTCATTTTTCCGCCATCCAGGAGCAAGGCTTCAAAACGTTGAAGGAAGGCCAACGCGTCACCTTCGATGTCACCACAGGTCCCAAGGGGCAGCAGGCATTGAACATTCGCTCGGCGGAATGAACTTACAGGCAGGGCATGGCGTCGTGACGTCGTGCCCTTGAGTCGTTTGCACAAGCCCGGCAACCTGCCGGGCTTGTTGTTTTTACCTCGAGGCAAGCTATGGCCAAAGAAGGAATCCTCGAAATGAATGGCATCGTGGGCGAAGCTTTGCCCGACGGCCGCTATCGAGTCCGGCTCGATAACGGCCACAGTCTCATCGCTTACAGCGCAGGAAAGATGCGCAAGCATCGAATTCGGATAATCACCGGGGACAGGGTCTCGCTGGAGATCTCGCCGTATGATCTGAGCAAGGGGCGAATCACGTTCCGCCATGTCGAGGCGGACGCCACGACCGCTGTCCGACGTCGCCGATACTGATGGAAGTATCTCGATTCCGCGAGGTAGGAAACCTCGGTCGGCCGAAGCGCGTATGAAACTGAACGCGGAAACCATCTCGGCATCCGCTGGTATCACTGGGATCCGTCGAAGTGGTGCATCTTCTTCATGTCCAAAGCGGGCCTTGCCTTGGGATCTCAAGAGAACCCCTGAGCAGAGGATTGCTGAAGCGGCCGAAGGGGGTGATTGCCGACCAGACGCGGGCCGCCATCTAGCGGACGAGATCCTCGAAGGTGCGGAGCCTGCGTCAGGACTCGTCACGCCGCGCCGACGTCTCCTGGCCGAGAGTCGAGACTACCGGTTATCGTCCGGCATGTCTGCGGGATGCCATGCTTGCGGTGCGCAGGCGCCGCCGAGCCTTGGCCGTACTGACGGCCTGCAGCGCGATTCCGAGGAGCAGGATGATGGGTGCTCCGAAGAGCAAGAACAGCTGCCAATCCCTGAGCTCCACCACGGTCCCCGCGAACACGGGCACCATGATCGACAGGCCCATCAAGATGCCGGCGATGAAACTGCCAGCATCGCGAAATTCTAATCGCGAATTCTTCACAATTCACTTTGAACCCGACGTCATCGCCGCTCGCCTCCGACCATCGTCGCCAAAGCCCATGGCTGGCCAAGGCCATCGTCGCTTGAATCAGATCAACCGAGCGATTTGATGTTTGACACCTGATTCCCTGTCATGTCAAAGGATACCCTCTGGCCTTGCGTCAGGATCTTATGGTCGATGCCAACAATCGCGGACAAATGAGCAAAGACCTCCCTGCCACCTGCGTCGGAGATGATAAAGCCGATCCTCTTGCTATCGCTGAACCATTTCACCGTACCTGTAATCACGTCTGCCGCTCCTCTGCAATACGAATGACGGGCGCTCGCCCCAGTGCCGGCACTTCAAGTGTGGAAAGCGGAGGAATGCCGCGAGGGCGGCAACGACCGAACTACATTTCATTTACTTGAGGAACCTTGCAATCTATCCTTACACCTGTTTTACCGCGTCCACAAGCTTTTTTCTCGAGTACAACGGGTTGAGACCTAACGCTCCGACGGAATCGCTCTGTGCTCGCTAGCCAAACGTAACGCCGTTGCTCCGCGCTTCCAACGACCCAGAGAAAACAGGGAGGGCATGCTATGATTGCTTCGACGGGGCGGATTTGCTCTATCGCGTGGACGGCGTACCCAGCCAGCGCATCCGGCGCTGCGCGCGCTAGTTTGACCTAGAGTGGAGAGCCATGGCCCGCACCACGATCGAAGACGCACTGACCAAGATACCCAATCGCTTCGACCTGACGCTTGTGGCGACTAACCGCGCGCGGCAGATCAGCGCCGGCTCGCCGCCGTTGCTCGATGGCGATCGCGACAAGCCGACAGTCATCGCGCTGCGCGAAGTCGCTGCAGGCAAGATCGGGATCGAGATGCTTTTGGTGGGCGAGACTCGAATTGCGCTCGGAGCGCCTCCGAGAGAGCGTTAGAGGCAAACGGGCGAAGCGTGCCGTGAGGACGCCCCGGCAAGAACGCGCCGGGCACAACAGAGGCGCGTACGACATCGTTTCCGGTCGGCAGAAACGGGTGATTAAGCGCCCCTCCAGGGGCCCGGCAAAGCCCACGGCACCCAAGCAGGTCGCGAAGCCGACCCCGGCCAAGCCGCCGCCAGTCATGAACGTGAAGAAGCGTGCCGCAAGGCGGCGTGCCACGCTTGGCAACCCACGCGCCCCGGTTTCCGGCGAGGCTGTGAGCCTCAGCGCCGACGAAATCGCTTCGATGCTTCCAACCAAGCGCACTGAGAAGACGCTCGTCAAAGGCAAGGCTCGCACGCGCAAGAACGGCGTCGAGCTGCCCAAGTTCGAGTTAAGTCCGGCGCAGGCGGACGCCTGCAAGACTCGGCTCAAGAACCTCATCATGCTTGGCAAGGAGCGCGGCTACCTTACTTATGCCGAGATCAACGACCACCTGCCCGACAATATCCTCGGCGCCGAGCAGATCGAGGGCATCATCTCCATGGTCAACGATATGGGGATCCAGGTCTATGACGAGACGCCCGACGCAGACACGCTCTTGATGTCGGAAACGGTACCGACACCCGCGGCCGCCGACGTCGACGAGGAAGCTGCGGAGGCCGCCGCGTCCACGCTCGATTCCGAATTCGGCCGGACCACCGACCCGGTGCGCATGTACATGCGCCAGATGGGCTCGGTCGAGCTCCTCACCCGCGAGGGCGAGATCGAGATCGCCAAGCGGATCGAGGGGAGCCTGAAGCACATGATCATGGCCATCTCCGCCTGCCCGATGACGGTCGCGCAGATCCTGGAGCTCGCCACCAAGATCGAGAAGGACGAGCTCAAGATCGACGATGTCATCGACGGCTTGACCGACTTCACCGAGCGGCCGCACCCTATGGACGATGAGGACGCGATCAAGCACCTCACCGAAGAGGAAGGCGATAGCGACGCGATCGACGCCGAAAACCTTGCGCGGCTGAAGGTCGCCGCGCTGGAACGCTTTGCGGCGATCCGGCGACTGCACAAGCGCATGCTGGTCGTTCTCCAAAAGGATGGTCAAAATGCGGCGAAGTACCTCGATCTGCAGAAGAAGATCTCGGCAGAACTCATGCAAATGCGTTTCGCAGCACGCCAGGTCGAGCGCCTGTGCCACGGCGTGCGCTGCGAAGTCGACAACCTCCGTCAGATCGAACGCAAGATCCAGGATCTCGTCGTCAACAAGGGCGGGATGCCGCGATCGCAGTTCATCAAGAAGTTCCCTGGGCATGAGAAGTCGCTGCGTTGGGTCGATCGCGAGATCGCCGCACATGGCACCTTTGGCAAGACGCTGGCCAAGTATCGGCAGGCAATCGTCGAACAGCAACAGAAGCTCCTAGACCTGCAGAAGCGCGTCATGATCCCTTTGAAGGATTTGAAGGAGATCAACAAACAGATGTCGACGGGTGAGGCTAAGGCGCGCAAAGCCAAGCGGGAAATGACGGAGGCAAATCTGCGCTTGGTGATCTCGATCGCCAAGAAGTACGCCAACCGTGGCCTGCAGTTCCTCGACCTGATTCAAGAGGGCAACATCGGGCTGATGAAGGCGGTCGACAAGTTCGAATACCGGCGCGGCTACAAGTTTTCAACCTATGCAACATGGTGGGTTCGACAGGCAGTTTCGCGCGCGATTGCCGATCAGGCGCGTACGATCCGGGTCCCGGTGCATATGATCGAGTCGATCAACAAGATGAACCGGCTATCACGCCAGATCTTTCAGGAAACCGGACAAGAGCCCGATTCTGCGCTGCTCGCCGACAAGATGGAGATGTCGGAGGAGAAGATTCGCAAGATTCTGACGATCTCCAAACAACCGATCTCGATGGAGTCGCCGGTCGGCGCCGAAGATGACTTGCACGTCGGAGACTTGATCGAGGACGCCACCACGGTCGCTCCGATCGATCACGCGGTCAACGCCAGCCTGCGCGACGTCTGCAAGGACGCACTCGACACGCTGACGCCGCGCGAAGCGAAGGTGCTGCGCATGCGCTTCGGCATCGGGATGAACACCGACCATACGCTCGAGGAGGTTGGCAAGCAGTTCGACGTAACGCGCGAGCGCATCCGCCAGATCGAAGCCAAAGCGCTGCGCAAGCTGCGGCATCCCTCCTGCTCCAATAAGCTGAAAGGCTTCCTCGAAGGTGGGTCGTGAATTCGTACTATGAGCGGACATGTCGCCGCGGTTCAGGCCGGCTCCGATCGTCCTCGCGTAAGATACGCGATAGCGCAGACGGCTCGGGCTCGGTTATTTCCGCCAGTTCGGACTTGAATGGCGGCGATTAAGCGCGCGACCAAGACCTCAGTCGCAGTCTGGTCGAAGCGGAGCTTTCGATCGGTGGCGGTAGCAGGCGTCCGAGCGACACTCGGTGCGCGACCGCCTTTCGAACGCACCCGGCGCGTCGCTGCAGCCCGCGCTTCCTCAGTGCTTGATGACGGCCATGGCGTCCATCGCGCGCTTCTTTTCCTGCTTGATCGCCTTCTTTTGCTTCGGCGTGTGCTGCGGCTTTTTTTTGTTTTCCTTCGGGGGTCGATGGGACATGGTTAGCTCCTGTGGATCGTTCGTCGCCGTAGCGTCACCTCACTCCAGGCTAAAGAACCTTGCGGTGGTGCTACGGGAACGCTAGCCCACGCAATCGCCGATCGAGCCCTTTCTCTTGGGGCCTATCGCAGCTGTCTTATCG
>Ga0335076_10009030_pt1 | contig 10046 bp, 17 predicted proteins | sample Lox_Sample_25_FD_206717 | JGI IMG/M metagenome (GOLD analysis project Ga0335076, IMG submission 206717) | Soil microbial communities from Loxahatchee National Wildlife Refuge, Florida, United States - Lox_Sample_2.5 | ecosystem: Environmental > Terrestrial > Soil > Wetlands | place: USA...
AAAAAAAAAATTGAAATCCCGACTGGGTTATCAATATCCGCCATCGCCCTCCGTCGTTCCCGCCGTCACATCACTCCCTCACCGCTCCGTCAGCAATCCGTCACCGGCCCCGTCACCACTTCGCCACTACTCGTTCGCTCTTGTCACGATCATATTATGCCTGACAATTATAATCATACGAGAATCAAAGCCGAAAGAGCTGCCGATCAAGAGTACGATCTATTTTGAAACGAAAATTGCGGGCTGCAAAGCATCCGCGGAAATTGGATATTGCGAGGTTGGCGGGAGCCTGGAATGCAAATGAGCAGTAGATAGAGCGCCATTTCAGTAGCTCCATCCGGCACAACCCTTCCCTCACCTCGTTCAGTTCGGGTATGCACGTCTCGCAATCAGATCCGACACAGGGAGTTCTAGGCTATTTATATTCCCAATTTGTCCTGAGAAAACTTTAATTTCAGCTAGGTCTTCGTCCCCTCTGCGAGTCTTCGGTCCAGCCTACCCTATATAAAAAGACTGCTTACTCGTTCAAGAGCCCCAGAGCTTCCCTTTCCGAGACGTTCTTTTCACGGCGTATGTTCGTCACACGGTCGAAATCTTCGTCCTCACATTCGATGGTGTAACACTTCACAACCGGAGATTGTTGGCCATAGCGAAGAACACGATCTATATAACACTGTGAGATACTGCGGAATGGGACGTGACATACGAAGGGCTTGCCAAAGGAGCACCGCACTTGGCACCGGGCCAAGGAAGACAAGGCGGTTCATGGTGTGACAATTCAAGCCCCCTCCGCCTACGAGGATGCTGAAGACAGCGGAATCCGCGGAACCGTCCGCGATCCAATTGGCATGTTGCTTTGAAGTCCGGGCTGTTAGTTTTTGGCCACATAGAACAGTGCCCTCGGCACAAATATGCGCAGTCTTTCGAAAGCCTGCCAGAGGCAACACCTATAGTTATAACTGCCAGGAAGAGATAAATACTTTTGCGGCAAACTCTAGTAGAAAGACATAGGAAGCAAAGACAATTGGTTTCCCTCCTTCCCGTTTTATCTGCTTCAGGACCTCAACCAATTTCCGCCCCCGTGCATACTGTCTTGCGTCTTTGAGTTTGAAGCCATCCCACCAAGACCTTGAACGACGTCCATTATTTGGCCAGTCACGTAAATAAAACCAAGGAGTCCAAGCCAGCCATCTCCCGATGACTATCCTGTGAGTGGCGTTGTCTCTTTGGAGTTCGTTCAACATCCATCCCCGCTGCGAACGTTCGTTGTTCCGTTCGATATTAGATGATTTCAGAGCAGCGGAAACCATGATCAGTCTGTTCCTATAATTTTCCATCGCAGGTTTGCCGTCGATCATAGTGGACTCATCCCGCCGAAGGATGATTGGAATTAAAAGAGCCTGCTTTTTGCCGACCGCGACGTTGGCCCAATCATGATATAGCGTGCGCAAGGCGGCGTCCGTATACCTGTCTGTCCCGCATTCGGTATCGAGCCACATGCTCCGCCGTTCCTGGCTTGCGATGCTCTTGATTGATTCGCATAAATCCCATCTAGGATCCGTCATGATAAGGGTTCCCGAAAGCCCAAACACCGCGTCAACCTTAGGAAGGAGCCTGTCCCTCCAAAAGCTCAATTGCAGAGACATTTTACGTTTAATCCCTCTGATCCAGGTATGACATTCGTCGATAATAACGTACCTTGGTGGGCAATCGACCAAAAAGTCGCGCTTGGCCGACTGTCTGCGAAGAGTCGAGGTTTGGGTGACGAATACATCGACGTTCTGATGGTTTCTGAAATTTTCCAGATCCTCTATCTTCAGACCCGGCAGAAATTTGTGACATTCCTTGATCCAACCCCTCACCAGGTGATTGCCGGGTCTATCAATGGATTAAACAAGCCGACAGAAATCACTTACGCGATGATCAAGGCAAAACATCCTCCCGGTTTCATGCGTTCTTTTCTCAATGCCAACCAAGTTAACGCTTGCACGGTCTAATCCGTCAGCTCTTGACCATTTTTCTGAGACAGAAGTGAACCTTTCCCATCCCACATTCATCGCCGATAAATCCTCCGCCTTTCTCAAGGCGACTCTCCATCCAACGTACTCCGCCAAGTTGGGCAGGCGTAAGTTTCTGATCTTCAACCCGCGCTGAGGGATAGAATGGCCGAACAGGGGGATTGGGAATATCGTTAGAATCGAACACTTCAGGATGTTCAAAGATCTTCGCCTCATGAAGCACTGCAAATCTAATTAGAGAGTCAGCAAGAGCCTCGGTCGGACATACGTTTCGTCCGCCCGATCAAGCACCTGCTCCACAAGTTTGATTTCATCCACATTTCCTTCGGCGTCACATTCTTCGTCTTCTGAGATATCATCTTCAGAAGAATCGTACCGGATTCGTTTGCTGTTGGGCGGGGTGTCGTTAGTGCCGGCAAGAGATTCCGCGTCGTCGTCGGAATGATTCATGGGCATCCGCCGTTTGCTTCTTGGGGTTTGAATCGCGTCACTAGGGAGTCAATGAAATCACAACATGCCTGCACCTTGATGACTCGGTATCTTGTTCATCTTCTAGGTGAGTGGCACCATCGGGCTGATTTTCATGGCCCGGACATACTGTTCCAATCCGATTTCGAACGAGATCACTATTCGATCAATCAAATCGCGATACGGGCTTACTTTGGGGTTTCAGTTGTAGAAGTTTCAGATAAAATCTTGGCCATGCCGGTGGGACATCGTTCTTCGGGAGGTGCCAAAGGCAAGGTTTTTGTGGACATCCGGCGATCATCCTTGCCGGTTATGGCGCGTTGATTTTGAAAGTCCTTGATGGCCGTCTAACGTTAGTGCCAGCCGATACTCTGCAGGAACCAATAAATCCCAATCCGCAAATTCGAGGACCTGACGGGCTTGAGATTCTGGGGCACGGGTCAAGTGCATAAAATCGAGAACCATCTTCTCATCCTTTGGCTATCGAATTCAGGCTGGGGTCCGAAAAGATTATATACCTCGTGGGGGATATCAGACATGTCCCCCAAAACACCACCATTATCATCCCGTGGACCATAGTTTGTCGATATGGGATGGCTTCCAGCTTCGTGGTGAGCGTCGGATAAACTCTCTTGCGCCTCCTCCGTACATTGCCGCTCAAGGCTCCGCCGATGATCCTTCACGATTAATTCTGCTGAACCATTTATAGATTGGAAACCTCATCTTCGAGTGCGCCTTCGGCACCGCCCTCCAGAGACATTTCCATTCCTTGTCCAAGAAAAGGTGAAGAGTTTTGATCCGCCTGCGGACACTCCGGCGGGGGGTTCTCCCGGTGATCCACCACCTATTCAATTTCAGTCAACAACCCCAAGGATTAGTTACTTCGTTGCTAGTATAACGCAATTCCTGCACAATGTCACTGGGATTATCGTTTTCGTGACCAATGTTTTCATTTGGGAGAGGGCTTTGAGTTTCTTGTTCAATAGGAGAAGGATTTTGGTTCCCCCCCATTTGAAGTTTCGGGTATTTATCCTACAACTGTTAGTTCGGTCCAATCGTTCTGGGGATTTGGGACCTCGCTTTCGAGCCGGTCCTGCGTGTGGCCATCATCGCCAATGTCGGGCGTATGAACTTCCGGTGTGGGGGGACTTTTAGTTCTGTGCTCAAAGAACGGCGGAGATTGGTGCGCCTGGTCCGGATAGGTCAAGTTATCATCATACAACTATCCATTCAGCTAAGCGCAACAGGGATGACATGCCTTGTCAGCTCCCTGAACATTGTCCAGATCATCGCCATCTGAGCTGTGCAACTCGTGGGTACGGCTTTCTGTTATCGGAAACACTCCAGTTTCTTGATCCAAGAGAAGTGAAGGCTCAGGAATCGCGTCCGTGCCTTCTGCTTGATTTCCGTCAAGATACTTCCGTTGAATGCACTCAACCAGAGCTTTCCAGGACGAAAATTGACCCGCACTGCGGAAAGCCTCCAACGTTCCCAGGACAACGGGGGAAGGTTCGTCAGCGGGACGATCTTTTGAAACGGGAGGTCGACAGGACGCCGGTGGTCTCAGTGTTTCATCGACCTGCCTCGAAGACATAACGGAAGGACGAACGGCGCGAAATATGAGGATTGAAGTGAACGTCGAGTGAGGAGGGAGCGTTGGCGACCGGAAATCGCCCGACCGCAGTGTAATGAATACATTGCGGGGATTTGTCGTTTCTCTTTCGGCATTCAGGCTATCGCTCTAAGCTCCGAACGTCTGAAATGAAAATGAAAGGAAGCAGGAGCTGTGAGCGTGTGGGCGCGCTTGGACCGGCCCCGTCAGCTGTCCAATGCACGGGCTGGCGATCCTCCCAGGGCGCTCCACCACGCATCCAATTTTTGCCTTATCCAATCGCCTGCTCGTGGCCCGACGTCACACGAGACTCACGAGTTCACCCCCTTTCGCCATTGGCCAATCGTATCCTGTCGTTGCCTACGGCGTCCGTACTCTCGCATGATCTGCCACGCGTTTCTGAAACGCAACCAGGCCCCCAGACGTTGCCTTGGCAATCCCGGTGCAGGATCACGGCAGCCTGCTCCGAGCCGTCGGCCGACAATCAATCCTTCTTGACGAGGTCGCGAGGGCATCCGCCACAGGGCGCGCTCACGATCTTGACTTCGGCCTCGGAAAATGCCCTCAATTGTGGATCATCCGATCTTCGAAGCGAATGGCTTGACACCTTTGGACTTGGCCGATCTTATGTGTCACTTCCTCAGTCACCTGTTTTCTGGTCGAATGGCGACCGAACAATTCCTGGCGTTCATCACACACAAGCTCTCAGGACCCGGCGCCGTAATGTGTACCGAGGACGAAGAAATGGTATTCGCTGAAGCCATGGCCAAAGTATATCATGAAAAGTATCAAATTACCCCGGACTTTTGCTGATTTGAAAGGATGAGGAAATCGGACAGTGCAGTCGGCGGCTCATCGCTGACTCCTCCACCTGATACGGCGCCATCGGAGCCGCAAAAGCTCGTCCCCGCTGGAGAGCACGAGGACGCGATGCTAGAGGTGATTATGACCGACGATGTCCCCCCGGACGATCAAATGGTTCCAAAGATCGAGGGCGACATGAATGATCGAGCGGCAAGTTGTGCGCCCGCGACGGAACGAGGTAAGAACTCTTCAGAGGAGCCTCGATCTACTTCGGCAGCTTTTGCCCTTGACGCTGTGCCCCCTGATGTTGCTCCGGTCGACGCTGAGGCAAGGAGCACAATCGAAATAAATCCGGATAATCCCGGGCAAGGTGACAATTTACCAGATTCCGCACCTTCTAATTGCTAGAACCTCTCGAAGACGACACTACAATGTTCATTGATGGTACGCAATTCGAATCGACTGCCACTGCAATCGGTCTGCATGCAGAAGACTGGCCTGGATCGCAAAATGAAAAGGCTCCGTCTTCGGGGACAGGGCTTGCGGCTATCGAGAAACTCGATTTAGCCTCTGGTCCGTTCGTAAACCTTGTCTCTTCTAACTTGTAGATCCGATCGATCATCGTCCGCCAGGGTTGGAAGATCTCGTTGACGCCGGTACGGAAGTGAGAAATCCGGTTTAATGCGTCGTCTAATCGATTAGGAATTGGATCACGAACCTGAAAAGGGTGATGTAGTTCCCAATCGTTTGGAGATTCCCAAACCCCAAGGGATTGTCGATATATCTGACAGCGATTCCGAAGGTACATGAATTGTCTATTTCGAGGCTGATACACAGATTCCACCGCGATTCCGAAGGATGACATCATTGCGGAGATCCACGGATTCAAATCGAATGCAAATGCCGCAGGCGGCACAAAAATGGATTCTCTTGAAGAGATCAGAGAACGAGCAGAACAGACGGAATCCGTCTCAGATGTCTTGGAGATATATCTTTCCGCCGAAGCCAGCGCCAATACCGAGTCTGCGAAGGCTAGAATATACTCTGTGGCTTTGGGGGTTATGATCGAAAAGCAATACGGGTACAGAAATTTTCCAACTTGACTTACCATTAAGAGAATATCGAAAGGAACGGCCTCATAGCAACGAGAACCAATATCTTCAATATGTTCACGAAACGACAAACCTCTCCGGCCGGAATACACCACTGAAATTTCGGCAGTTCCAGGACAAGGTTAAAACGGCGAGGAGGTTGTTGGAAGTAGTAAAGCATGTCGGATATGCCCCGATAATCTTTGGGGATTGGATGACCAAGCATCGATCATTTCATAAGATGAAGCTCGAGGAATGGCAAAAGTTCCGCGATGCTCTCACACGAAACGGGCCATGGATCCGATATACCGCCGAAGCTATTCTGGGAACAACTGGTCCTCGAATTCCGTTCTGCACGCCAATTTGTACGTTCCTCTGCGAATATGATGTGACTCTATAGATGACATGTCGGCGTGGCGAAAAGGGGATTTCATTATATCGACGGGCGACGTCAGTGAACGACCTACCGTAAAATCATTACACCGTCCTCTCTGGAATGACATGAGTTGCCTCCTCGATGCACTTGTCCTGTGCATCTGCGCTATGGCGTTTCATCCCTCCAGGCTGTATTGTTCGAGCGCCGTTCTCGGGACCCCGGCGAGCAGACAAATTGCATTCGAGATGGGGTCTCTGGCACAACAGTACAAGTCATGGCTTGAGGTCCCCGCGCCATCATTAACAGAACGGAGGGATGCTTGGAGAAATCTTCTTCTGGACTGTCCTCGATTCGTGGACAAAGCTGTTGACCTGCCTAGAACCGGCCTGGACGTTCTGGACAAGGTGGTGCTTACACAGGACCCTTTCCAGTTCTCTTTAGTCGGACGGGGTGTTTGCAAAGACTGTGGGTCAAATGAAACGACTTTCGTAAAGGCCATGGGCGGACTTTATCTCAGCATTCAGCCGGACGCGGATCAATACGCGTTTAGAACTGTCCAGAATATCGTAAACTTTGTGGTGCGTCGGCCCCTTTTTCATCCGTTCATATGGGATAGGTCGATAATCAGTATGGTATTAACCGGACCCGCCAAGGTACATGCAACCAGTGTGGCCAATCCATTGCGTGCGCTGAATGCGCCGTCAATACTTTCCCGAGGATTTTGCAACTACGACTTGAATGGTGGAAACCGCCTTCGATCGCAAAATTCGGCGAATGCGACGTGCCGCGATATGTTTGGGTGGAAGACACGAAGCGGTACGAATTCGTCGCTGCCATCCTGCACGATCCCGAAGGGCCTGGCCATTGGTCGACCCTTATTTTCTACGGTGGAACACTGTATACCGATTCGATGTCTTCTTGGTTGTCACCTGTCGAAAGCGTGACTTGGGATACCGACGATGTATCTTTGAAGCTGACTCCTGACATCCTCAAGACCTCACATCCTGTTCGATTCTATTTCGTCCAGTGTGGAGACGCCCCCTCCGACGCAAGCAGAACGAATCCGGAAGGCAAATGGTTTCGTGTCGACGACAAATCGGGCGACGTACAATTCCCCACTCCGTGGCCAGAACCGACATATCCCCCCAAGGTTGACGAAAGCCATATTCCAGCCTCGAAGGCTGATATTGTTCCTCAGAAACACTCGTCTCCAGAAATCGACGAGGCAGCAACGATTGAGGCGGCAATTGCAGTACCCTTCCGGCGCGAAGCGGAATCCATGGCGATCACGATCTCGACGCCCGGCAGACCCCAAATGCCGAGACCGCCGTCTGTTGTCCCAGACACCCCTCCTGCTCAGAAGAAACGACGGCCTGCGAGCGACGCGGAGGATGAGGATCTCATATTCTTGGGAGAGCTCTGCGATCTTACTGCAAGTTCTCCCGAACCCAGACCGCCTCGAAAGGCTTTGCGGAGGGGTCGCGGCACTTGGAAATCCCGGCGGGGCCGGCGAATGGGGACAAATGATAAGTAGGGAATGGTAATTTACCTCAAAGGATGCTTTTCGTCTATGGGGAGGGGGAGATCATTTTGATAAAGATCTGAGCAAGTGTGATTCTATCGATTGACTGAATGCCTATGTTAACTACAAATTCGAAATTGCATTTCGTGCGTATCACTTCTTCCGCCATTCCAGTACCTTTGTCTATTATTTCATAGTGCAACACAGATAGGGATGACTTCCATGAGACGGTGACTTGTGCTCTTCCAAGTTCCAAAGAATCAATCTAGCCCCCTGATCGTCGCCCGTCAGTTCCTGACGTTGCTAATTCGCATTTCGTTGCGCCGACAATTTCTATGTCGTCTATGTTCCCGTCTCGCCTCGCAAATCCTGTTCCATCGAGCGATAATTTCGATGTCACTGACTTGGTTATGCAGCCGTTCTAAATCCGGGACTCGTCCTCCGTACAAACCGGAAAGTAAGCCTCCCTGATATAATTGTTCCGGACATAGCTTTCATTCAAAACTTGTTCTATTACAAACAGATGCAAGACATGGCGGGGAACACCTTGACTGCATTGGGCGGGTTTCTGAGAAACGGTTGGGCCTTGAATTTGAGGGGTAAAGGCGGAAATTTCAATGCCCGAAAGTTGATCTTCGCCATCGCCGATTTCACACTCGCAGAGGGAGGCAGAGGTGAGATTTGTGGAGGATGCAGAGCAGGGGGACGATGATGTTAATGAGGAACATTTAGATTAATCCTATTGCGGGAAGGGAATAATGGTGGTCGATGTGGGGATCTACTAGAATACGCTAATATAATTTGAAATTTTCTCACGATGGTTCATGGCAATACACTCTGCGATCCAAGTGATGTTTCTATCATATTAGTCCACATCAACGTGAGTCATGCCTTATCTCTTGCTCCCGCAACTTTAAGAATGCATACGTGATAGCAAAGTGGAACTAGAAGAACAGTTAGCAGAGAAAAAGCGATGGGGACAATTAGATACCTGCTGCAGAAATGCCAATTTATTCAACTGCGCCTCCCGTTCAAAAAAATGATCCTCAAGGGACTTGGCCGCAGTGCCCACTCCACCAGTCCCCTGCTCAAAAAACCCACGATACTCAACAACTGAATCACATGCGAGTTTAACCCCCTCCACATCCTCCGCACGCGCCAATGCCGCTGTTCCCTCGGGCCACAACCGTCCCAAATCAGGATAAAGTTTAGCGCGTTCGTCCTTAGAGAGGTCCGTTCCAAAGGAGTTGACGGTGATGTTTATTGCACGGCGATCGGCTTCAAAGGCTAGGATTTCGGACATGATTGTTGAGGTCGGGCTGGGGAGTTGTTGGGTGAAGTTTAGGAAGTCTTCGAGGTAGGCTTTGTAGAGGGTGTTTCTTATGATTTCGATGTTGAGTTCGTCTAATTCTGCTGCTGATAGGCAGTCTTTGAAATAGGGGGCTAAAAACAGAAAGCGTCAGTCCGAAAATCCTGAAAGCTGATCGGCCAAGGCGGATACCCAGGGGCGTCTCGATGAGCACAGAGTTATAAAGTTCCTCGACGGTGGTAGCAACACACAACGCCGGCAACGCATTGAACCACCCCAGTGGATGACATCGTTCCAACAACTCATGCGTATCCCTCTCATGCAGCGTCCCCGTAATCAACAAGACAACGTTGTCAATCTGATAGGAATACGTAATATAATCGAAGAATTTGGCGAAATCGCCAACGGCCTGGGCACGAAGGTAATTGAATTCATGGACGAGTTTTTCTGTGGCTTTGTCGGAAATGATGGAGGTGGAGACGGGGCTAGGGACGTTGGCGAGAAAGTTGCCGTATTCTGTTGCGGAGAGTTGGAGCTTTAGGTCCTCTGGAACACGGGTTAGAAAAGCTCGGGTGCTTGGGTTGCCGCGCGGCCGCGCGGGGGGGGTGGGGACCGAGGGTCTCGCATTGAGTTAGGTTGGCATAGTTTTGGGAATTCAGGAGGCCGACCCGCAGGCCGCGGATGAGGCCCTCGACATAGCCATGCTCAGCATTGAAGAGAAGCATCGTCGTCCACTGCTGATGGGATACCGCCCTGCTAAGTTTCCGGTCCAGATCGAAATGAAATCAATCAGGCGCTGCCACGATGTCCGAAACCCGTTCGTCTCTTTGCGTCAACAGCAGCTCC
>Ga0335076_10009031_pt1 | contig 10045 bp, 11 predicted proteins | sample Lox_Sample_25_FD_206717 | JGI IMG/M metagenome (GOLD analysis project Ga0335076, IMG submission 206717) | Soil microbial communities from Loxahatchee National Wildlife Refuge, Florida, United States - Lox_Sample_2.5 | ecosystem: Environmental > Terrestrial > Soil > Wetlands | place: USA...
GCTTCGCGGACCAGCTGGTCGGCAAGAAGGACGGCAAGCAGAACATCCGCCTCGTGAAGGGCAAGGGCGGCGACGAGCCTTCGATGGAGGACACGCTGCGCGAGATCAACCGCGGCGCGTGGACCATCGGCTACACCGGCCAGAGCCCGGAGCGGATCCAGGCGCACATGCGCAACATGAACCTGTTCGACGTCAAGTCCCTGCGCTGCAAGGGCGGCAAGGACGCGAAGACGGGGTACGACATGACGGGCGACTACTTCGGCCTGCCCTGGCCGTGCTACGGCAGCGCCGCGATCAGGCATCCCGGCACGCCGAACCTGTACAACACCTCGCTGCATCCGATGGACGGCGGCCATACCTTCCGCGCGCTATTCGGCATGGAAAAGGACGGCGTGAACCTGCTCGCCGAGGACGGCGTGTGCGCCAAGGGCAGCGACATCACCACGGGCTATCCGCAGTTCGACCACGTGCTGCTCAAGAAGCTCGGCTGGTGGGACGAGCTGACCGACGACGAGAAGAAGGAAGCCGAGGGCAAGACCTGGGCGAACGACCTCTCGGGCGGTATCCAGCGCGTCGCGATGAAGCACGGCTGCAGCCCGTTCGGCAACGCCAAGGCGCGCGCGGTGGTCTGGAACTTCCCTGATGGCATCCCCCAGCATCGCGAGCCGCTGTACAGCCCGCGCCCGGATCTCGTCGAGAAGTATCCGACGCACGACGACGTGAAGGTATTCTGGCGCCTGCCGACGCTGTTCAAGTCGGTCCAGCAGAAGGCGGTCAAGGAGGAGATGCACAAGAAATATCCGCTGATCCTGACCAGCGGCCGCCTGGTGGAGTACGAGGGTGGTGGAGAGGAGACACGCTCCAACCCCTGGCTCGCCGAGCTGCAGCAGGACAATTTCGTGGAAATCAACCCGAAGACGGCGTCCGAGCGAAACATCCGCAATGGCGAGTACGTCTGGGTGAGCACGCCCTCCGGCGCGAAGCTCAAGGTGAAGGCGCAGGTCACCGATCGGGTAGGCCCCGACACCTGCTTCATCCCGTTCCATTTCTCGGGCTGGTGGCAGGGCCAGGACATGCTGCCCTACTACCCGGAGGGGGCCGCGCCCATCGTGCGCGGCGAAGCGGTCAATACGGCAACGACGTACGGGTACGACCGCGTGACCATGATGCAGGAATCCAAGACGACGCTTTGCCAGGTCGCGAAGGCATAAGGAGAACCCCATGGCCAGAATGAAATTCCTGTGCGACGCCGAGCGCTGCATCGAGTGCAACGGCTGCGTCACCGCCTGCAAGAACGAGAACGAGGTGCCCTGGGGCGTGAATCGGCGCCGCGTGGTGACCATCAACGACGGCGTGGTGGGCGCGGAGAAGTCGATCTCGGTGGCCTGCATGCACTGCTCGGACGCACCCTGCATGGCGGTATGCCCCGTGGACTGCTTCTATCGGACGGATGACGGCGTGGTGCTGCACGACAAGGACCTGTGCATCGGCTGCGGCTACTGCTTCTACGCCTGCCCGTTCGGCGCGCCGCAGTTCCCGCAGGCAGGTGCCTTCGGCCTGCGCGGCAAGATGGACAAGTGCACCTTCTGCGCGGGCGGCCCGGAGCCGGACCGCTCGGAGGCGGAATTCAAGAAGTACGGCCGGAACCGCCTGTCGGAAGGCAAGCTGCCGGCCTGCGCCGAGATGTGCTCGACCAAGGCGCTGCTGGGCGGAGACGGCGACGTGATCTCCGACATCTACCGCGAACGGGTCGCGCGCCGCGGCAACAAGGGTGCCGAGGCCTGGGGCTGGGGTAGCGCATACGGCCAGCCGCCGAAGGGCAAGTCATGATGAGAGGCCTGATGCTCCTGGGCGCGGCGCTGTTCGCCGCGGGCTGCATGGAGGTCGAGCAGACGTCCGGCGCCTCGGCGAAGACGCCGGGTCTTTCGGTGAAGCGCGACACGCCGGCGTGGAACAACGAGCCCCTCGCCCATGGACCGAAGTGGATCAAGGGAGACCGGGCGAGCTGGGAAGGGGAGATCAAGAACCGCCAGCTCACGCAGAACGAAGACCACCGCATCAACCCCTAGCGCGCCGAGGACACAAAACCATGTCGAGGATCTCCTGGCTGGCGGGCTGGTTGCTCGTCGCGCTATCGTTCTCCTTCCCGGCGGCCGCGCAGCAGGCGCCGGCACCAGAGCAGGATCCCGCCAAGTCGCAGCAGCAGCGCGCGGTCGACCAGCCAGGCAACAACGCTCCCGTCTGGCGCGAGGTGCGCTCCGGGCAGCCGAATTACACGAGCATTCCCGGCCGCGAGGTGGGCGTGCTGATCCAGCCGCAGGCGCGTTTTCCCGGCCAGGACGTGATGAGCACGGCGGGCGAGGCCTGGCGCAAGTTCAGGAACGGGCCGATCACCTTCATCGGCGGCTGGCTGCTGGTGGCGGTCGTGGCGATCATCGCGGGGATCTACTTCGTGCTGGGGCCGATCAAGATGCATGAGCCGGCGACCGGCCGCATGATCCTGCGCTTCACGCTGCTCGAGCGCTGGGCGCACTGGACCATGGGCGTTAGCTTCGTAGTGCTGGGGCTCTCCGGTCTGATCATCCTGTTCGGCAAGCACGTGCTGCTGCCGGTCATCGGCTATACCCTGTTCGCGTGGCTGACCGCACTGGCGAAGAACCTGCACAATTTCGTCGCGCCGCTGTTCGTGGTCAGCCTGCCGGTTTTCATCATCATCTTCATCAAGGACAACCTGCCGGAGAAGGGCGACCTCAAGTGGATGCTGAACGCGCCCAAGATGTTCCTTGGCGCGCACATGCCCTGCGGGAAATACAACGCCGGCGAGAAGGCCTGGTTCTGGGGCGGCGTGGTGTTCCTCAGCCTGATTCTCTGCGTCTCGGGCGCCGTGCTGCTGTTCCCGAACTTCGACCAGCTGCGCATGACCATGCAGCAGGCGAACGTGTTCCATGCGGTTGCCGGCGTGCTGGTGATCTGCGCGTCGTGCGGCCACATCTACCTCGGCTCCATCGGCATGGAGGGCTCGTACCGCAACATGGTGGACGGCGTGACCGACGAGACTTGGGCGAAAGAGCATCACGAGTACTGGTACAACGACGTCAAGTCCGGCAAGGTGCCGGGCGACCTGGCCGCCAAGCCGGCCGGGACGCCGCAGACGCAGCATTGAGGAGGACGGAACGATGAAGAAGACGATCGCCGTGGTGCTCGCTGCCGGACTCGCCATCGGCTCGATGGCGGGGGTGCACGCGAAGCTCCCGCCCGCGCCACCCAAGAGCGAGGCCGAGAAGGCCGCGGACGCGGAAAAGGCCGCGGCCGCCAAGGTGAAGGAGGCCGACGAGCTCAGCCGGGCGCAGGACAAAGCTGTCGCCAACTACAAGAAGGGCAAGGGTATCGTTGACGCGAAGGCGCCCGCCAAGTCCGCGGCTTCCGCTTCGGGCAAGAAGTAAGTACATTGGGATTCTCCTCGACGAGGTCGCCCATGCGCCCCGCCCGAATTTTCGCCGTCAGCGCGGCCTGATCGTGCATGTGCAGGCGGACGACTACAAGACGCAGCCGACCGGCAATGCGGGCGCGCGCAGCGCATGCGCGGTGATTCGTTCTAGTTAAACACCCTCGACCAGGATCATCCGGTTTTTCGCGGCCTTGAGCCGCATGGCGAGGGCCGGCGCATATTCGGCCGAGTGATACCACTTGCGCGCCTGGTCCATCGTCGGGAATTCCAGCACGACGATGCGCTTGGGCGTCCAGCCGCCTTCCTTGGTTTCTGTCGCGCCGCCGCGCACGAGGTACCTGCCGCCGTACTGGGCGATCGTGGCGGGCACGAGCTTGCGGTATTCCTCGAACAGAGCGGCGTCATGCACGTCGACTTCGGCGATCACGTAAGCGGTCATTGAAGAGTCTCTACGTTTGGAATGCCGAATGCTGACAGGAACGGCGGATGTTGCGTTGCAAAATCGCGGCATTCCGGTTCCGGCGCGCCTCATTGCCCGAAAGGCCAATATCGCTTCGCGGTCACGGGGATATACTTCGGCAAAACGCGGTTCCTAAAAGAATTCCAAACATCGGGAGAGTGATGATGAGAACAGCATCGAAGTTCGTCCTGGCCAGCGTGCTCGCGATCGGCGTTCCCAGCGGCGTGGTGCTTGCGGCCGACGATGCCGCCGCCTCCGCGGAGCTCAAGAAAAGCGGCTGCATGACCTGCCACTCGGTGTCGGCCAAGAAGGATGGGCCGTCGTTCAAGGCGGTGGCCGAGAAGTACAAGGGTGCGGCGGACGGCGCGGACAAGATCCGCGCGAACATCACGACGAGCAAAGAGCACAATCATCACCTGAAGACGAAAGACGACGCGCAGGTCAAGAACGTCGTCGACTACATCCTGTCGCGCTAGACGAAGAAACCTTCGGGCCAGGGCTCAGGGGGGCTCGGGACGATGATGAAGGACTGGTCGAGGTTGAAGCTCGGCATCGTCGTCGCGCTGGTAGCTGCGGCTGCGACGCTGGTCGCCGTTGCCGGCGGCGCCGCCGGCGTGGTGCTCACGGGCACGGAGCAGTTCTGCACCAGCGCCTGCCATTCCATGAGCATCCCGGCAGCCGAATTCAAGGGCACGATCCACGACACGAACCGCACGGGGGTGCGTGCGACCTGCGCGGACTGCCATATCCCGCACCACTCGGTCGTCGCGATGCTGATGACCAAGACGCAGGCCGGCATCAAGGACGTCTACGGCGAGATCACGGGCGTCATCGACACCAAGGAGAAGTACGAGAAGCAGCGCTACCAGATGGCCGTCAGCGTGTGGGCGGTCATGAAGCAGACCGACTCGCGCGAGTGCCGCCACTGCCACACCGCCGCCAAGATGGACCCCGAGAAGCAGTCGGAAGGCGCGCGCAAGAAGCACGAGGCGCTGAAGACGGGCGGCGCGACCTGCATCGACTGCCATTTCGGCATCGCGCACAGCGAGCCTGACGGCCCGGGCCCGCAGGAGCTGAAAATTGCGAAATAGGCTGATCGCGCTGGCCGCGGTGCTCCTCCTCACGGGCGCCTGGTCCGGCGCGATGGCCGAGGACGACAAGCCGAAGGACCTCGCGCTCAAGGGCGACGCGCAGTGCACGCGCTGTCACGACCAGGACAGCGAATACCCGGTCCTTGCCATCGCGCGCACCAAGCACGGCACCATGGCCGACGCGCGCACGCCGACCTGCACGAGCTGCCATGGCGCCAGCACCGCGCACGCCAACAAGCCGCAGGACCAGAAGACGCGCAGCAAGCCGGACATCCTATTCGGCCGCAAGGCGGCCACGCCGATCGACGCGCGCAACCAGACCTGCCTGACCTGCCACCAGGCCGGCAAGCGCATCCACTGGCAGGGCAGCATGCACGCGCTGCGCGACGTCGCCTGCACGTCCTGCCACGAGGTGCACACCCAGCACGACAAGGTGCGCGACAAGGTCACGCAGACCGATGTCTGCGTCGCCTGCCATACGCAGCAGCGCTCGGAGATCCACCGGCCGTCGCGGCATCCGATCCTCGAAGGCAAGGTCGCCTGCTCGGACTGCCACAACGCGCACGGCAGCGCGGGCGAGAAGATGCTCACGCGCGACAACGTGAACGACACCTGCTACCAGTGCCACATGGAGAAGCGCGGGCCCTTCGTGCGCACGCACCAGCCGGTGCAGGAGAACTGCACCATTTGCCACAACCCGCACGGCTCGACGGTGGACAGCCTGCTCAAGACGCGCGGCCCGCTGCTGTGCCAGCAATGCCACGAGCCGACCTCGCACCGCGGCGGCCTGCCGGGGTTCGCGCCCGGCAACGGCACGACGAGCCGCCAGGTCGGCATCACGCTGGCGCGCAACTGCCTGAACTGCCACACCAATATCCACGGCACCAACAACCCGTCGGATATCTCGAACGAGCGGACCTTCCGGCGCTGACCTGAGGGAGCGGACTCGCCATGAGAAACCCACGCATCCAGCCCCCGGCCCCGACCGCGGCGCTGCTGCTCGCCGCGCTCGCGCTCGCGCCCGGCGCGGCGCGCGCGGAAGACGAGGTCGAGGCGGCGATCAAGGAGCAGACGACCCCGGAGAGCACGGTCGAGGTCGGCGCCGGCGCGGTCACCAACGACAACTCCCGCTTCGGGCAGTACACGGGCCTGCGCAAGGAGGGCCCGTACGGCATCGGCAACGTCGACATCAACCGGCGCGACGACGCCACCGGCACCTGGATGCGCTTCTTCGGGCGCGACCTCGGCTACCAGGACCGCGAGGCGCGCTTCGAGCACGAGCGCCAGGGCAACTGGGGCTATTTCATCGATTTCAGCCAGACCCCGGCCTACAGCCCCTACATCGTCAACACGGGGCTGGCGGGCATCGGCACCAGGACCCAGACGATCTCGCCCATCGGCCTGAGCGACGCCCAGCTCAAGACGCAGCGCGATGCGTGGACCATCGGGGGCCAGAAGTTCCTCTGGAACAACTGGAGCATCAACCTCAGCTTCAAGAACGAGGAGAAGAACGGTTCGCAGCTGTTCGGGCGCGGCTCGAGCGGCCAGGAATTCCTCGCGCAGCCGATCAACTCCGTGACGCGCCAGGCCGAGGCAAACCTCGCCTATGCCGGCGAGAAATTCCAGTTCAACGGCGGCTACTACGGGACCTGGTTCACGAACCGCAATTCGGAGCTGGACGTGTTCGGCGGCACCAACTCGAGTACCACGTCGCCCGGCAGCAACTTCCAGACGATCGCGCTGCCGCCGAGCAACAGCTCCTACCAGCTCAACCTGGCCGGCGGCTATAACTTCACGCCGACGTCGCGCATGAGCTTCAAGGTGGCCTCAGGCCGCGTCACGCAGAATGACGCTTATCCGAGCGGGTTCTTCGTCAGCCCGGCGGTGCCGAGCACGGTATCGCCCGCGTCGGGCGCGCCCGGCAATCTCGGCGGCCGCATCGACACCACGTTCGCGCAGCTGGGCTTCACGGCGCGCCCGCTGGACAAGCTCACGGTGCGCGCGGACCTGCGCTATGACGACCGCGCCGACAAGACGCCGATCTTCACCTACTTTACGGGCACTTCGGCGACCTCGACCTCCAACGGGGACAACGAGCCGCGCTCGATCAAGAACACCGTCGGCAAGGTGGAGGCCAGCTACGCGCTGCCGGTGGGCTTCCGCGCGATCGGCGGGATCGACTACGTGCAGACCGACCGCAATGCCTCCGACGTGCGCATCGTGAGCACGCGCCTGCGCACCGACGAGACCTCCTACCGGGCCGAGTTGCGCCGCTCGGTGTCCGAGACGGTGACCGGCTCGATCGGCTACGTCCGCAGCGACCGCGGCGGCTCCGACTGGCTGCTCACCACGCTCAACGGCGGGGCCGTCGGCAGCAACCTCATGTACCCGATGTTCCTCGCCGACCGCGTGCGCGACAAGTGGCGCGCCGTGCTCGACTGGACGCCGACTGACCCGCTCAGCTTCCACTTCGTGTTCGAGGACGCGCGCGACCACTACACGAGCCGCTACGTCGGCCTGAACGACGGCAGCGGGCGGACCTATTCGGCCGACATGGGCTACACGTTTGCGCCGGGCTGGCAGGCGACGGCCTGGTACACGCGCGACGACACGCGCTCCAGCATGACCGACTGCCAGGCCTCCACCACCGCGCCGAGCCCGATCCCCACCAGCCAGAGCTACTGCCCGAACACGGCGGCGAACACGACCTGGGACGCGAGGCTGCGGACGGTTGGCGACGCCTTCGGAGTCGGCCTGCGCGGCAAGGCGGGCGACCGCTGGGACCTGGGCGCGGACCTGCAGTATTTCCGCGACCGCTCCGAGCAGCTGGTGACCGCGCTCTCGCCGGGCGCGGCGCCGGCCGACAGCTTCCCGGACATCCACTACGACCGGATCACGCTGCGCATGTTCGGCACCTACAAGATCGACAAGAGTTCCTCGCTGCGCCTGCAGTTCATCCACGACCACTTCAAGACGGACGACTGGACCTGGACCAACTACGTATACGGCAACGGCACGACGCCGGCGGCCACGGACGGCACGACCGTGCGCCAGGTGCCGATCCAGAACGTCGATTTCATCGGCTTCTCTTACCTGTACAAGTTCCAGTGACGGCCGGGCCGCCCTGGATCGCCGAGCTCTTCCGGGCGATCGATGCGAAGGACGCGGAGCGCTTCGCGGGCTTCATCGTGGAGGACGGCACCTTCCTGTTCGGCAACGCGCCGGCGGTGTCCGGCCGTGCGGCGGTCCGCGACGTGGTCGCCGGGTTTTTCGGCAGCATCCGGGGGCTGTCCCACCAGGTGCTGCACGTGGCGGAGGCGGGCGGCGCCGTCTGGTCGCGCGGCATCGTGACCTACACGCGCCATGACGGCTCCACGCTGATCGTGCCGTTCAGCAACTATTTCGAGAGGCGGGGAGACAAGGTGCGGCACTATCAGATCTACGTCGACGCCTCGACGCTCTACCGATGACGCCCGCCGAGCCGACCCTCGAGGCACTGCCCAACCCGGTTTTGCGCTATTTCCTCGCGACGCGTCCGGCGTTCCTGAGCGTATCGCTGTTCGCCGCCTTGATCGGCATCGCCACCGCCTACCACGACCGCGTGGCGCTCTCGCCGCTGACGGCCGCGCTCTCGCTCGTATTCGCGCTGGTCGCGCACGCGGCAGTCAACGTGCTGAACGACTACTACGACGACCTGAATGGGACGGATCGCGTCAACACCGAGCGGCTGTTCCCGTTCACGGGCGGCAGCCGCTTCATCCAGAACGGCGTGATCTCGTCGCGTGCCACCCTTGTCTACGGTCTCCTGCTGCTGGCGGCGACCATCGTGGCCGGACTGTGGCTCACCGCCGTCTCCGGGCCGGACCTGCTGTGGATCGGCGTCGCAGGCTGCTTCATCGGCTGGGCCTACTCGGCGACCCCGCTCAAGCTGAACAGCCGCGGCCTGGGCGAGCCTTGCGTCGCCCTTGGCTTTGGCCTGATTGCGGTGGGCACGGACTACGTCCAGCGCAAGGCGTTCGCGCCGCTGCCGGTTGTCGCTGTGGCGAGCTACGCGCTGCTGGTGATGAACATCCTCTACATCAACCAGTTCCCGGACCGCCGTGCCGACGAGCAGGTCGGCAAGCATCACTGGGTGGTGCGCCTCGGCACGCACATCGCGCCCGCAGGCTACGCGGTGATCGGCGTCGCTGCGTATGCGTGGCTCGGCGTCGCCGTGGGCGCGGGCATGCTGCCCGGGGCGGCGCTGGTGTCGCTCGTCACCGCCGCGATGACTCTGGGTGCGGCGCGCCAGCTGTTTGCGCATGCCGCTGAGCCCGCGCGCCTGGAGGGGGCGATCAAGCTGACCATCGGCGCGGCGAACCTGCACGGCCTCGTACTCGCCGCAGCGCTGGCGTACGCGCGCTAGCGCAGGAAAGTCGCGGCGAGTCCGGCCAGCGCGCAAGCGCCAATCACCGGCATGACGCCCGCCTTGTAGCGGAGCAGGGCGATCAGGGCCGCCAGGCCGAGCACCGCGGAAAACCAGTCGAACGGCCCCCGCGTCCCGGCGGGCAGGAGCACGTGCCAGGCGAAAAAAAGCGCCAGGTTCAGGATCACGCCGACCACGGCTGCCGTGATGCCGGTCAGCGGCGCGCTGAATTTCAGGTTGCCGTGCGTGGTCTCGATGAAGGGCGCGCCCGCGAAGATGAAGACGAACGAAGGCAGGAAGGTGAACCAGGTGGCGACCAGGGCGCCCGCGGTGCCGGCGCCGAGAAAGCCCACGAACGCGACCACCATGATGAGCGGTCCCGGCGTGGTCTCGCCGAGCGCCAGGCCGTCGATCATCTGCGGCCCCGTGAGCCAGCCGTAGCGCTCGACCGCGCCCTGGAAGACGTAGGGCAGCACAGCGTAGGCGCCGCCGAAGGTGAGCAGCGCCGCCTTGGTAAAGAACCAGCCCATCTGCTGCAGCGTGCCGGCCAGCAGGGCGAGCGGCCCGGCGCAGAGCGCGATGCCGATGGCGACACAGGCGCAGAGCCTGGGCCAGGAGAACAGCGCGTGCGCCGGCGTGGC
>Ga0335076_10009032_pt1 | contig 10044 bp, 6 predicted proteins | sample Lox_Sample_25_FD_206717 | JGI IMG/M metagenome (GOLD analysis project Ga0335076, IMG submission 206717) | Soil microbial communities from Loxahatchee National Wildlife Refuge, Florida, United States - Lox_Sample_2.5 | ecosystem: Environmental > Terrestrial > Soil > Wetlands | place: USA: Florida...
TGCACCACCTGGCCCGGTTTGATACCGAGCCGCTCGGCCTGGCCGCGTTCGTCCTGCGCCTGGCCCGCGGTCGCGCTCACTGACGTCCTCCTCGAATCCCTCCCCGCGCCGCCGCGCCGGAGGGCCTGGGGCCCACGGGAACCCCGGGCCCATCCCCCTGACGGCGACGACACGTCAGCACTTCTTGTTGGGACAGTTCACACTGGGTCGGCCCGGTGCGCAAGTGGCAATGCCTCCAGCTTGAAAAACCGCCGCCATAAATTGACTTGCCCACTCCCGCCATCGGTTACGCACCGCCACTTCAATCACGTAGAGTAACGACAAGATCTGCTCTGGGCGAAACGGCCTCCATACCGGGTTCTGCGGGGTTCACCGGGGCAGGGATCCCCGCGGAAGCGGTTACCGTCAAGTAGAGATGCGCGATCGGCCAGTTCGTACGACGATTGGTCTGGACAACAACATCGAGGGATCTGTTCAAAGCGGCCAACCGGCCGCCCGGTTACAGCGGAAGGCGAGGCTACCCCGTGGCTTCCGGACGCCAGCAATTCTCCATCATCAGCGACGGGTTGCCGACCCAGCTGCCCGACATCGACCCGGACGAGACACGCGAATGGGTCGAATCGTTCGACACGGTGGTGCGCACCCGGGGCCGGGCGCGCGCCAGGTACGTGATGCTCCGCCTGCTCGAGCGGGCGCGGGAGCAGCAGGTGGGCGTGCCGGGCCTGCGCAGCACCGACTTCATCAACACCATCCCGCCCGAGCGCGAGCCGTGGTTCCCCGGCGACGAGCACGTCGAACGCCGGATCAGGGCGTACATCAGGTGGAACGCGGCCGTGATGGTCTCCCGCGCTAACCGGCCCGGCATGGGGGTGGGCGGTCACATCGCCACCTACGCCAGCGCGGCTTCGCTCTATGAGGTGGGGTTCAACCACTTCTTCCGCGGCAAGGACCACGGCGAGTCCGGCGACCAGGTGTTCATCCAGGGCCACGCGGCACCGGGCATCTACGCGCGCGCCTTCCTCGAGGGCCGACTAACCGAAAACCAGCTCAACGGGTTCCGGCAGGAGCTGTCGCATCCCGGCGGCGGGCTGCCGTCCTACCCGCACCCGCGGCTGATGCCGGAGTTCTGGGAGTTCCCCACCGTGTCGATGGGGCTGGGCGCGCTGAACTCCATCTACCAGGCCAGGTTCAACAAGTACCTGCTGGCCCGCCAGATCCACGACACGTCGCGGTCGCACGTGTGGGCGTTCCTGGGCGACGGCGAGATGGACGAGCCCGAGGCGCTCGGCGCGATCGGGCTGGCCGCCCGCGAGGAACTGGACAACCTCACCTTCGTCATCAACTGCAACCTGCAGCGGCTCGACGGCCCGGTGCGCGGGAACGGCAAGGTGATCCAGGAGCTCGAGGCGTTCTTCCGGGGCGCGGGCTGGAACGTGATCAAGGTCATCTGGGGCCGCGACTGGGACCCGCTGCTGGCCCAGGACACCGACGGCGTGCTGGTCAACAAGATGAACACCACCCCGGACGGCCAGTTCCAGACCTACAGCGTAGAGTCCGGCGATTACATCAGGGAGCATTTCTTCGGCGACGACCCGCGGCTGCGCAAGATGGTGGCGCACCTGTCCGACGACGAGCTGCGGGGGCTTCCGCGCGGCGGCCACGACTACCGCAAGGTGTACGCGGCGTTCAAGGCCGCGAGCGAGCACACCGGCCAGCCCACCGTCATCCTGGCGCACACGATCAAGGGCTGGACGCTGGGCAAGGACTTCGAGGCCCGCAACGCCACGCACCAGATGAAGAAGCTCACCGTGGCCGAGCTGAAGGAGTTCAGGGACCGGCTGTACCTGCCCATCCCGGATTCGGCGCTCGAGGCCGAGCTGCCGCCGTACTATCACCCGGGCGAGGACTCCGACGAGATCCTGTACATGCGCGAGCGGCGGGCCGCGCTCGGCGGGGTGCTGCCCCGCCGGGTAGTACGGGCCAAGTCGCTGACCCTGCCCAGCGATTCGGTGTACGACGAGCTGCGCAAGGGCTCGGGCAAGCAGGCGGTGGCCACCACGATGGCGTTCGTCCGGCTGCTCAAGGAGCTGATGAAGGACCCGGTGGTCGGGGACCGGTTCGTGCCGATCATCCCGGACGAGGCCAGGACGTTCGGGATGGACTCGCTGTTCCCGACGGCGAAGATCTACTCCCCGCACGGCCAGAGCTACGAAGCGGTGGACCGCAACCTGCTGCTGTCGTACAAGGAGTCCGAGAAGGGCCAGATCCTGCACGAGGGGATCAGCGAGTCCGGCGCGATGGGCTCGGTGATCGCCGCGGGCACCTCGTACGCCACGCACGGCACGCACATGATCCCGGTGTACGTGTTCTACTCGATGTTCGGCTGGCAGCGGACCGGGGACCAGATGTGGGCGCTCGGCGACCAGCTCGGGCGGGGTTTCCTGCTGGGGGCGACGGCCGGCCGGACCACGCTGACCGGCGAGGGCCTGCAGCACAACGACGGACACTCGCTGCTGCTTGCTTCGGTCAGCGAGGCGTGCGTGTCCTATGACTGCGCGTGGGCGTTCGAGCTGGCCTACGTCGTGCGGGACGCGCTGCGCCGGATGTACGAGGCGACACCGGAGCACCCGGACGGCGAGAACGTCTTCTACTACCTCACCGTCTACAACGAGCCGTACCCGCAGCCGCCCGAGCCCGCTTCGTTCCCTGGCGGCCCGGCGGCCCTGGAGGAGGGCATCCTGCGCGGGCTGTACCGGTACGCCCCGGCTGGCGAGGCGGGGGCTGGCGAGGCGGGGGCTGGCGAGGCGGGCTCGGCGCCGCGGGCTCAGCTGCTGGCCTCCGGGGTGGCGCTGCGGCAGGCACTGACGGCGCAGGAAATGCTGGCCAGGGACTGGGGCGTCTCCGTCGACGTGTGGTCGGCCACCTCCTGGACCGAACTGCGCCGCGAGGCGCTGGCCTGTGAATCGTTCAACATGCTGCACCCGGGTGAGGAGCCCAGGACACCATACGTGACGTCAGCGTTTACCGGCGCGCCCGGGCCAGTGCTCGCGGTTTCGGACTGGATCAAGGCGGTGCCCGACCAGATCGCCCGCTGGGTCCCGGGCAGGTTTACCTCGCTCGGCACCGACGGGTTCGGGTTTTCCGACACCCGCCCGGCGGCGCGGCGGTTCTTCCACGTCGACGCCGAGTCCATCACCGTGGCGGTGCTGTGGGAGCTGGCGCGCAGCGGCGCGGTGGACGCCAGCCTGCCGGGTCAGGCCATCGCCAGGTACCAGCTGAACCTCCCGGTGAGCGAGGCGCTCCGCTAGGCGGCGGGCGGCTCGTCATGAGATCGCGAAGACTTTTCAGTCTGCGCGGACTCAAAAGTCTTCGCGATCATGCTGAGAGACCGGGGTGAGGCAGGAAGCTGCGCCGGGTGACCCCGCGCCGGGTGACCCTGCGCCGGCAGTGCGGCCGCGCGTGCACCCGGAGACGGTGCGGCGGCTGGATCGTGCCGCGGGCGCGCTCGGCACGGCCGCCATCGCCGCCATGGACGAACGGCTGCCGTGGTTCCGCAACCTGTCCGCGGAGAACCGGTCCTGGCTCGGGCTGGTCGCCCAGGCGGGCATCGCCGCGTTCCTGGACTGGATCAGGCACCCCGAACGTAACCGGCCGGCGCTGACCGAGGTGTTCGGCACCGCGCCGCGCGAGCTGGCCCGCGCGGTCAGCCTGCAGCACGCGGTGGAGATGGTCCGGGTCATCATCGACGCGGTGGAGGCTCGGGTCGACCAGCTGGCCGCGCCCGGCGGCGAGGCCGAGCTGCGCGAGGCCGTGCTGACCTACGCCAGGGAGATCGCGTTCAGCGCGGCGCAGGTGTACGCGCGCACGGCCGAGGCGCGCGGCGCATGGGATGCCCGGCTGGAAGCGCTCGTGGTGGACTCGCTGGTCCGCGGGGAGAGCGAGGAGTCGCTGCACTCCTGGGCCTCGGCGCTGAACTGGTCCTCCTCCCCCGTCGTCGTGGTGGTAGGCACCATCGGGGACGAGGACGGCTCCGGTTCGGACTCCGGCTCTAGCGGGCCCGAGCCGCACATCGAGGACATCCGGGCCCAGGCCAGGCGGGCCCGGCTCGACCTGCTGGCCGGGGTGCAGGGGAACCGGCTGATCCTGGTGCTGGGCGGCACCGACGACCCGATCGCCGCGGCCGAACGGTTCGCCGGGTGGTTCGGGCCGGGGCCGGTGATCGCGGGACCGCTGGTGCGGGACCTGCGCGCCGCCTCGGTCTCGGCGCGCGCCGCGCTTGCCGCGCTGCGGGCCGCGCCCGCCTGGCCGGAGGCGCCCCGTCCGGCCGGCGCAGACGAACTGCTGGCCGAGCGGGCCCTGGACGGCGACACCGACGCCCGGGCGGTGCTGATCAACGAGGTGTACGAGCCCCTGGCCGGGGGCGGGCACGCATTGCTCGACACCCTCACCACCTACCTGGAGCAGGGCTCCTCCCTGGAGGCCACAGCCCGGCTGCTGTTCGTGCACCCGAACACCGTCCGCTACCGGCTGCGTCGCGTCGCCGAGCTCACCGAGTACACGCCGTCGGAAGGACGGGACGGTTTCACCCTGTGGGTGGCCATCGTCCTGGGCCGCCTCGCGGTCAAGCAGCGTTGAGGCTGACCGCTCCCGGCCTGCTCGCGGCCTGCTCCTGGACGGGGTCCGGACGGGGTCCGGCCTGGGTCCGGACGGGGTCCGGCCTGGGTCCGGACGGGATCCGCACGGGGGTCCGGACGGGGTCCGGACGGGGTCCGGCCGACGCAGCGGGTAACGCTGCGATGACATCCGGATGAACGTTAGTTGGAGATAACCTACAAATTTCCGACGAGCAACTTCGTACCGTCCGACATTCATGTGGCGGACTCCTACAGGGCAGTGTTAAGGAATGCTGATCATCACCGCACCAGGGCAAGGCGCGCAGACGCCGGGTTTCCTGGCCCCGTGGCTGGAGCTGCCCGGGGTCGCCGAACGGCTCGGCGCTGCCTCGGAGCTGGCAGGGTGCGACCTCATCCGGTTCGGCACCAGCGCCAGCGCCGATGAGATCAAGGACACGGCGGTCGCCCAGCCGCTGCTCGTGGCGGCCGCGATCGTCGCGGCCTCGGCCCTGTCCGGGCCGGGCACCGTGCTGGCCGGCGCCCTGTCCGGGCCGGGCACCGTGCTGGCCGGCGCGCCGCCCGGGCCGGGCACCGTGCTGGCCGGCGCGCCGCCCGGGCCGGGCACCGTGCTGGCCGACGCGGCCGCCGGGCACAGCGTCGGGGAACTGGCCGCCGGGGTCATCGCCGACGTGCTGGCCTGGGACGACGCGATGCGGCTTGTCGGAGTGCGCGGAACGGCCATGGCGGCAGCCTCGGCGGTCGAGCCGACCGGGATGACGGCCGTGCTCGGCGGCGACCAGGAGGAAGTACTCGCCGCCATCAGCAGCCACGGCCTCACGCCCGCAAACGTGAACGGGGCCGGGCAGATCGTGGCCGCCGGGACGCTGGCGGGGCTGGCGGCCTTCGCGGCCGATCCACCGGCCGGCGCGCGGCTGCGCCCGTTGCAGGTCGCGGGCGCCTTCCACACCCGGCACATGGCCCCGGCCGTAGCGGCGCTGCGTGCGGCGGCGGCCGGGATCGCGGTCACCGATCCGGCCATCACGCTGCTCTCCGACGCCGACGGAATCGCGGTCACCACCGGCAAGGAGTGGCTGGAGCGCATCGTCGCCCAGGTCGCCGCGCCGGTGCGCTGGGACCTGTGCATGCGGACCATGGCGGACCTCGGCGTGACCGCCTTCATCGAACTGCCGCCAGCAGGCACGCTGACCGGCCTGGCCCGGCGGGCGCTGCCCGGCGTGGCCCAGCTGGCCGTCAAGACCCCCGACCAGCTCGACGCGGCCCGCGACCTGATCGCCGAGCACATCGCCGAACCCGATGGCTACGGGCACGGGCACCTGCCGGAGTGGCGGCTGATCGTCGCGCCGACATCGGGCACCTTCTGGTCGCCGCCGGGGCGCGGCGACTCCGCCGCAACCGGGGCCATCGTCGCCGTCACCGCGGAACTCGGTACTGTCGTCGCGCGCGGCGGCGAGCGCGCAATCGCGGCGCCGTGGCCGGCCGAGATCATCGAATGGCTAGTGGAAGACGGGGATCCGGTCAGCGAAGGTCAGCCCCTCGTCCGTGTCCAGCCCCCGGCGGAGGGTGCAAGGGGGATCCGGGGGAACGGATCCCCCCAGGAGCGAGGGGGGCCAGCGGGGTCGTCCCCCCAGGGTGGTGGGGGGGGTCTCGGGGGGACGTCCCCCCGAGATGGTAGGGAGAGCGCATGACATCCTCCTTTACCCCGTTCCCGCCGGCCGCCGGCGCGCGCATCTTGTCGCTCGGCGGCTACCAGCCGGGCAACGTGGTCACCAACGATGACCTCGCCGCCACGGTCGACACCACCGACGAGTGGATCCGCAGCCGGGTCGGAATCGTCAGCCGCCGGTTCGCCGGGCCCAGGGAGAGCGTGCCCGACATGGCCGTCGTGGGCGGCGGCAAGGCACTGGCCGCCAGCGGGCTGTCCCCCGGTGACATCGACCTGGTCATCGTGGCCACCTGCAGCATCGAGGCGTCCATACCGAACGCCTCCGCGGTGGTCGCGCACCGGCTCGGCATCGTCGCGCCCGGCGCCTACGACCTCAACGCCGCCTGCGCCGGCTTCTGCTACGCGCTGGCGAACGCCTCCGACGCGATCAGGGCGGGCACGGCCCGGTACGTGCTGGTCATCGGGGCGGAGAAGATGACCGCCTGGATCGACCCGACGGACCGCTCCACTTGCATCATCTTCGCCGACGGGGCCGGTGCCGTGGTAGTCGGACCGGTCGCGGACGGCGAGCCGCCCGGCATCGGGCCGGTCGCCTGGGGCAGCGCCGGGTACATGGCGGAGAAGATCACGATCGCCGACCGCAACTCGTTCATGCACCAGGAGGGCCAGGCGGTGTTCCGCTGGGCCACCACGGCCATTCCCCCGGTCGCGGTGCAGGCCTGCGAGCGGGCCGGCGTCGCGGTGAGCGACCTGGCGGCGTTCGTCCCGCACCAGGCGAACCTGCGGATCATCGAATCGATCGCCCGCAGGCTCGGCGTGCCGCGCGAGCGCCTGGCGGACGACATCGTGCAGGCCGGCAACACGTCCTCGGCCTCGATCCCGCTGGCGTTGTCACGGATGACCGAGCACGGAGACCTCAAGCCGGGCGCGGCGGCGCTGCTGCTCGGCTACGGCGCGGGGATGTGCTACGCGGCGCAGGTGATCACGGTACCCTAGCCGCGCCCTGAATCCGCCGACCGGACCAGGGGCCCCGCTCACCGGGCGGCAGACCAGCACCACCACTTCAGACAAGGAGCAAAGACGTGAACGACCAGGAGATTCTTGCCGGGCTTGGCGAAATCGTCGAGGAGATCGCCGGCGTGCCGGCGGACGAGGTCACGCCGGGCAAGAGCTTCGTCGACGACCTGGACATCGACTCGCTGTCCATGGTGGAGATCGCCGTGGCCGCGCAGGACAAGTTCGGCGTGGAGATCCCGGACGACCAGCTGAAGGACCTCACCACCGTCCAGGACGTAGTGAACTACGTCAGCAAAAACGCCGGGGGCTCGGCGTGACCGCAGGACGCGAGACGGTTGTCGTCACCGGGCTCGGCGCGACCACCCCGCTCGGCGGGGATGTCGCGTCGACCTGGTCGGCGATGCTGGAAGGACGCAGCGGCGCGCGGCGCATCACCGAGCCGTGGGCCGAGGACCTGCCGGTGCGTATCGCCGCGCCGGCCGCGGCCAGCCCGGCCGAGGTCGTCAGCCGGGTGCAGGCGCGCCGGATGGACCGCTGCGAGCAACTGGCGCTGGTGGCCGCGCGCCAGGCGTGGGCCGACGCGGGCAGTCCCGCGGTGGACCCCGAACGGCTCGGCGTCACCGTCACCAGCGGGATCGGCGGCATCGGGTCGACGCTGGCCGGGTACGACGCGCTGAAGGAGAAGGGCTGGAAGCACATCTCGCCGTTCACCGTGCCGATGCTGATGCCGAATGGTTCGGCCGGCTGGATCAGCATGGAGTTCGGCGCCCGAGCGGGCGCTCACTCCCTGGTCAGCGCGTGCGCGTCCGGTGCCGAGGCGATCGGCTATGGCATCGACATGATCCGCTCAGGACGGGCCGACGTGGTGCTGGCCGGCGGTACCGAGGCGGCCATCATGGCGCTGAACATCGCCGCGTTCGCGGTGATGCGGGCCATGTCCACCCGCAACCACGAACCGGAACGGGCCTCCCGGCCGTTCGACAAGGCCAGGGACGGGTTCGTGCTCGGCGAGGGAGCCGGCATGCTGGTGCTCGAGTCGCTGTCGCACGCGCGGCAGCGTGACGCCACGGTGCACGCCATCGCGGCCGGGGCCGGCTATTCCGCTGACGCTTATCACATCGCGCACCCGGCGCCCGACGGGGCCGGGGTGATCGCCGCGATCACCCGCGCGCTGGCCGACGCCCAGGTCGACCCGGCCCAGGTGGTGCACGTGAACGCGCACGCCACCTCGACGCCCGAAGGTGACGCGGTGGAGGCGCAGGCGCTTGCCAAGGCGCTCGGGACAGCCATCGACGGCGTGGTCGTCACGTCCACCAAGTCGATGACCGGGCACCTGCTCGGCGGCGCGGGCGCCGTCGAATCCGTGGCCGCCATCCTGGCGCTCCGCGAGCACGTGGCGCCGCCCACCATCAACCTCGAAGACCTGGACGAGGACGTGCCCGTCGAGGTGGCCACCGAGCCTAGGCCGCTCAGCAAGCGCGGCGCCGAGCCGATGGCGGTGCTGAACAACGCGTTCGGGTTCGGTGGTCACAATGTGTCACTAGTCTTCACCGCCCCCTGACCGGGTGCGCCCGCTCGTCCTTCGTCCCGGCTGACCGGCAAAGGAGTCCTCGGATGACCGCAGTGGATTCGACCCCGACTCAGGCCACCATTCCGCCGCGTGTGGCGGCGCCGCCGGCGCGGCCCGCCATGCTGCCTCGCGATCCGCAGGAGCGCCTGGCGGCCCTGTTTGATCCGGGCACGCTGGAGGTCCTGCCGGTCGAGGAAGAGGATCGCTGCGGGGTCGTGGTGGGCGTCGGCCTGGTCCACGGCACGGGCGCGGTGGCGTTTGCCTCCGACAGCCGGGTGCAGGGTGGCGCGATGGGCACCGCGGGCTGCGCGGCGATCGTCGCGGCCTACGCCGAGGCCATGTCGCGGGGGGTCCCGATCGTGGGCCTGTGGCATTCGGGCGGCGCCCGGCTGGCCGAGGGGGTGGCCAGCCTGCACGGGGTGGGCACCGTGTTCGCGGCGATGACCGCGGCCTCCGGGCGGGTGCCGCAGATCTCGGTGGTGCTCGGTCCCGCGGCGGGCGGCGCCGCGTACGGGCCGGCGCTGACCGACATCGTGATCTTGTCCGGGCCGGGCCGCATCTTCGTCACCGGCCCTGACGTGGTGCGCTCGGTGACCGGCGAGGATGTGGACATGGCACGGCTCGGCGGCCCCGAGCCGCACAGCCGCCGGTCCGGCGTGGTGCACGTGGTCACCGAGACCGACGTGGACGCGATCGACCGGGCCCGTCTGCTCGCGTCCATGCTCAGCGACCAGGGCAAGATCACCGAGGAAGCGGCGGATCTGGCCGGGCACGACCTGGCGGGCCTGCTGCCCGAGTCCGCCCGCCGCGCGTATGACGTGCACCTGCTGACCGGCAGGCTGCTGGACGCGCCCGGTGCCGAACTGCACCCGCGGTGGGCGCCGAACATCGTGACCATCCTCGGCCGGCTGGCCGGCCGGACGGTCGGCGTGGTGGCCAGCAACCCGATGCGGCTCGGCGGCTGCCTGGACGCCGCCTCGGCGGAGAAGGCGGCGCGCTTCGTGCGGATGTGCGACGCGTTCGGCGTGCCGCTGGTGGTGCTGGTGGACGTGCCCGGGTACCTGCCCGGCGTCGGCCAGGAATGGGACGGCGTGGTCCGCCGCGGCGCCAAGCTGCTGCACGCCTTCGCCGAGGCCACGGTGCCCCGGGTGACGCTGGTG
>Ga0335076_10009033_pt1 | contig 10042 bp, 9 predicted proteins | sample Lox_Sample_25_FD_206717 | JGI IMG/M metagenome (GOLD analysis project Ga0335076, IMG submission 206717) | Soil microbial communities from Loxahatchee National Wildlife Refuge, Florida, United States - Lox_Sample_2.5 | ecosystem: Environmental > Terrestrial > Soil > Wetlands | place: USA: Florida...
CCGCCCGCAAACTCCTCTACCTGGCAATCACCCGCGCCCAACAGAAATGGAGGCACACCTACAACTGGAGCTCTGCCCTCACCGCCTTCCGCATCCACTTCGGCGACCGCATCCCCGACACGGCCTGACTGTCACTACAAAGTCACTGTCACACATTGACACACGAAAGAGTAACTGTTACCCTAACCACAGCGCTTACACAGAAAGTGTGACGCCCTCCAGGTGCAGGCGAAATCTCGTCCGCTCACGCTCACGACGAACCCGCGGATCGGGCAGCCAGATCGCCGGCACCAGGTCGCGGTGCGATAGCACCGCGAGCACTCTCGAGTCGACCCGATCGGTCTTGCACGCGATCGGCGCCAATCCCTTGACCCGCTGCGCGTCGGCGATCAGCACATCCCACCCGAGCTGCTCGAGCGTGTCATGAACGAACCGCGCGCCGGTCATCGACTCGATCACCGCCCGCACCGACTGACCATGATCAGCGAGCTTGCCCACCAGATACCGCAGACCCTCGACATCCGGCGGCGCAGCCAGCTCCTCGATCAGCTCACCCTCGTCGGACAGCACGCACACATCCAGCCGTCGGCGGCTCAGATCAAGCCCAACATGCAGCATCAGGCATCTCCCCTCCTGCAAGGGCATCAGCCGACCGATCGCGTAGCGTGACCCACCGGTCGACGCCCTGCTATTCGAATGGCCCGGCCGCGCGGCCGATATCCGCGCGCGCCTGACTCAGGCAGTTCGACGCCGGGCGTCGACCACCTTCACCAGGACCACGCCGGCCGGAACCCGCGTCCTTCATCGCATTCCAATGCAACGTCATGTCGACGGACCTCGACGTTTGCTGCGGTTTTGTCGCTGATCCAGTCGGTGTTGAGGTCGGTGGCCAGTACGGCGCCCTGGTCACCTACCCGCTCGGACATCCAATGTGCAATTGAGCCGCCTCCGGCGCCAAGCTCCCAGCAGCGCCATCCCGCGCCCATACCGAGTGCGTTCAGATAGCGGAAGGTTGGCTCGTCAAAGCACGCCTCGAGCCCGGCGAACCGTCCACCCGTCTCTGGCGCCGCATTGTCCAGAACATAAGTCATTGATTTCTCCTTCTTACATTGGCGTCGTCAGCGCTCGGCCGAAACGGTTCGACCTCGACAGCGGTTGGAGTTCGGAACAGCTCCTCGCGCCCCCGCGACCAAACGCTGCGCAGCGCTCGCGGCCTCCGCGGTTGGCGAGGAAGCCGTGCGCGCCATTCGAACGCCGAATGCCACGCGGCAGTGGGGATCGTCGGGGCATGGTCGGGATTGTCGAAAGGCGCTGGGGGTTTCGCATCAGGACAACCCGTATGAGATTTACCCGGCTCGACAGCCGCCCTCGTGAGACACTGGACGCAGGCGTGAGTGCTGATGGTTTCAGCGCGACCCAGAACTGAGCTGTTGGAGCGAGATGGGGAGCTCGTCGTCATCTCGGACTTCGTCAAGCGCGCGGCGGCGGGAACCGCTGGGATTCTGTTCGTCGAAGGACCTGCCGGGGTCGGAAAGACTCGATTGCTAGAGGCTGCTGCTGAGATGGCTGCCGGCGAGGGATTGCGGGCGATGCGAGCACGTGGCGGGGAGCTTGAGCGGTCGTTTCCGTTCGGGCTCGCTGCGCAACTGCTCGTGCCCGCGGTCTCCCCCCTCGAGGCTGACGAGCGGCGGACGGTGCTGTCGGGAGCGGCGGCACTCGCGGCCGACATCGTGGACCCACACGTACGAGTCGCAACGAGAGAGGTCGGTACCCAGGAGGCGTTGTATGCGCGTCTGCATGCGCTCTACTGGGTGTGCGCTGGGCTGTCGGCGCGTTAGCCGATCATGCTCGCGGTTGACGATGCCCATTGGGGAGACGATGCCTCGCTCCAGTGGTTGCTGTTCATGGCTTGTCGCGTCGGCGATCTACCGATAACCCTGGTCGTTAGCGCGCGACCCGCCGCGATGGGCGAATGGCCCGAGCCTTTGTCGATGCTCGCCGCCGAGCCCTCGGCTGCATTCATCCGTCCGCGGCCCCTGAGTGAGCTGGCATCCAAGCGGCTGATGGCGGGGCTGCTTCGTGACGAGCCCGATGAGGCGTTCGCCGCGGCGTGTCCCCGCGCGACCGGCGGCAATCCGTTTCTACTCACGGAGCTGGTCGCGTCGGCGCAAGCAGACGGCTTGTCGCCGACCGCCGGCTCAGCGGCGCAGATCCTCTCGCTAGCGCCGGAAGGAGTCACGCGTAGCGTTCTGGTGCGGCTTGGACGCCTTCCGCGACCTGCTGGTGCGCTGGCGCGTTGCGTTGCGGTGCTTGGCTCCGAGGCCGAGTTTCGACATGCCGCAGTGTTGGCAGATCTCGATCCTGCCCAAGCCGCGGCCGCGGCTGATGCGCTTGCCGCCGCCGGGCTGCTGAGCGAGGGCCGCCCGCTGCGGCTCATCCACCCGGTCATACGTACGTCGCTCTATGCGGAGCTGCCCGAGGGGGAGCGAGCGCAACTGCACCGACGAGCAGCGCGGCTGTTGGCTGACGAGCAGGCAGACCTCGACGCTGTCGCGGCGCACCTGCTGGTCAGCGAGCCGGTGGCGGAGCCTTGGGCGGTCGAGGCGCTGCTCCAAGCCGCCGAACGCGCCCGGTCCAGAGGCGCAGCCATGACGTCATTGCGTTACCTGCAGCGTGCGCTCCGGGAACCGCCGTCTGCGGATCTACGGGCGGTCGTGCTACGGCACCTCAGCGTCGTGGAAACCATACTCGGGGAACCGAACGCTGCCGAGCACGCGCGGGAGGCGATGAACCTGAGATCAGAGCCGGGCCAGCGTGCGTGGCTGACCTATGAGCTAACCGCTGCCTACATGGTCGCGGGCCGTTGGTCCGAGGCGGTCAAGTTACTCGAGCAGGCACTGGAGTACGTCTCGCCGGATGATCAGGACTCTCGATGGCGGCTCGAGGCGCGGCTGATCAGCTTGGCGCGCCACGATCCCCGCCACATGGCGCTGGCGCGGCAGCATCTGGATCGCGTTCCGAATGGTCTCGCCGGCACCACACCAGGCGAGCGAGCAATCCTCGCCGAGCTCGCCTACGCCGCCCTGATCGCCGGTGAACCCGTCGATGCAGTCACCGAGCTGGCGACGCGAGCCTTGGGAGGGGGCAGCTTGATCGCGGAGCAGCCGCTCGCTTCGCACTCAGTGTTGAATGCGATCTGGGCGCTCGTTCACGGCGAGCAACACGAACTCGCGATGCGCTCCTACGACGCGTTGATCAGACGCGCGCGCGAGGCAGGATCGCCGATCACGTTCGCGTGGTTCTCTTCGCGGCGCTCACAACTGCACTACTTGCGCGGAGAGATTCCTGATGCGCTTGCCGATGCACGCGCCTCCCTCGATGCCGGCAGCCAGTTCGGCCAAAGCCTGCTCGCGGGCGGGCTATACGCCAGGTTGATCGATGCTCTGCTCGCCGTCGGAGACATCGACGGTGCGGCGCAAGCGCTCGAGGTGAGTGGAATAAGCGAGAAGATCCCAGAAACGCTGCACTTCTTTCCGGTCATCCTGAGCCGTGGGCGTCTGCGGCTGGCTCAGGGAGCCACAGAGGCTGGGGTCGATGAGCTGCTTGGTGCTGACCGGTTGCTCGCCCGGCTGGGAATCACGAACCCTGCCGGAGCGCACTGCCGCTCCCTCGCCGCGGTCGCGCTAGCGCGGCTCGGCCGAGTCGATGAGGCTCGGGAGTTGGTAGCCGGCGAGCTTTCGGCGGCGCGACGGTTCGGTGCACCTGGCACGCTCGGGATCACCCTGCGGGCGGCCGGCATGATCGAAGGCGCCACCGCCGGGATCGACTATCTGCGGGAAGCCGTCGCCCATCTCGAGCAATCACCCGCGCGGCTGGAGCTCGCACGAGCTTATGCGGATCTCGGCGGGGCGCTGCGTCGCGCCGGCAAACGTCGCGAGGCGCAGCACGAGTTGCGCCACGCGCTCGATCTGGCGGACCGCTGTGGTGCCGGGACGATCGCCGACCAGGCTCGCGGCGAGCTGTTGATCACCGGGGCGCGCCCACGCCGTGCCCGGAGCGGCGGTGTCGAGGCGCTGACGGCTAGCGAGCGGCGTGTGGCGCAGCTCGCGGCCGAGGGTCTGACCAACCGGGAGATCGGCCAAGCGCTGTTCGTTTCACAACCGACGGTCGTCACCCACCTCAGCCATTGTTATCAAAAGCTGAACGTCAACTCGCGCCAGCAACTCGCCCGAGAGCTCACCAATGCAGCGCGCGCCGAGCGTCCTTAGCCCGGTGTTGCTGGAGCCCGCGGCGTGATGACCCGTCGGCGCGGTTTGCCGTGATGACCCGGTTGATCCGCGAGCCCGAACCTGCGGCCCTTACCCCGGCCGGCAAACTCAGCCGCGCAACTCTCCCCGGGGCCTGACGGGCCTCTTGGGTCTGGCGTCTGGAAACCGACGACCGCTCGCTCGAGCGGACCAAAGATCATATGGGTCATGAGGATGTAAACGGACACCGTGCCGCGGACAATCCGGTGAGATGGCCGCCACATCCGTTCAGCTGCTGATCGACCTCCGCAGCGCCCCCGAGCCAATCGCAGGGACGGTGCGACTACTTCCGAACGGTCACCCACTGCGGTTCAGTGGCTGGCTGCAACTCACCGAGACGGTCGAGGCGATGAGGCGATCACAGCCAGCCGCTACGCCCAGTCGCGATCTTCTGCGCGACGGATGATCGCGCCATCTGACCGCCAAGCCAACGATGCTCGAGTGACAAGCAACACGCTGGTGACGTGACTATGGCCGAATGCACTGTCGCGATCGGTTCATGTGGCCGACCGCCAACCGTCACAGAAACCGATTATGCGGAGCACAACTCGCCTGCTTGGCGCCACGCATTTTGTCGACAATCGACGCGGCCCCGCTGCGCCGTCGCAAACGAGTTCACCTGGCCGCCGTCTCACTCGTTAGATCAAAGACGCGTGAATGGGGAGAAACAATGAACCAGTCCAAGCCCGACAACACGAACCCGGCGCCAGGTGCCCTAGTCGACTGCCCTACGTGCCAGCTGCCCGCGGAGATCACCGACCGCTTCACGCTGGACGGTGTGCCGGGACCTGTCGAGCATGCGAAGGTCGTCTGCGTTCAACGGCACTGGTACACGCTCCCCGTCGACATGCTCCCCCCCTCGGCGATCGACCGAAATGAACGACGCGAACCGTCGACGCCCAGTGGCCGTACACGTGGCTGAACCGCACAGCCGCCGAGATCAACGAGACCAGGAGATAACGAAGCATGCTCGGGACACCGGTAACCGCGCCAAACCAGCGCACCCGCGACTCCGCGGACCGCGACACAGCCACCGCCGCGCCGCCGCTCTACACGATTGGAAGCAGCGCCGCCGAACGTGACCGACTACGCAGCCAGACCGACGAGCTACACGAGCACACCGTCGCGCTGCTCGAGCACGTTGGCGTTCAGCCGGGCTGGAAGGCCCTCGAGTTGGCGTGTGGCCCGCGCGGCGTCCTCGAAATGCTCGTCCAGCACGTCGGCCCGAGCGGCGCGGTCACTGGCTTGGACATCAACCCGCTACACGTGACGCAGGCGCGCCAGCACGTCACCGCGCTTGGGCTGCCTAACGTGAGCGTCATCCAAGGCGACGCCCGGCGGACGGCGCTACCCGCGGCATCGTTTGACCTCGTCTACGCACGCCTCATCCTCGTCAACATTCCCGACCCTGAACGCGTGGTCGCAGAGATGGTCCGCCTCGTCAAGCCCGGCGGCTGGATCGCATGCGAAGAGGCCGACGGCGGCGCGATGCTCTGCCATCCACCCCACCCCGCATACACCCGGCTCACAAACACCCTCAAGGCGCTTTACCGTCGCGACGGAGCGGACATTTTCATCGGCCGACGCCTGCCCGAACTACTCGACACCGCCGGCCTCGTCGACATCGGTGTGGAAGCCCGCGCAGACGTACCCCCACCCGATCACCCGCGACGAACCGTCATCCTCGACATCCTCCAAGCAATGAGTCCCAAGATCATCGAACAACGCCTGCTCAGTGCCGCGGAACACGATCAGCTGGACCGGAATGCCCGCTCCCATCTCGACGACCCCCACACCATGATCGTGCCGCACCTCTCGTTCATGGCATGGGGACGCAAAGCCCATCAATCAGCGTGAGAGGCGGGACGACGAAGCCCGCAGGCCGACACCTCAGCTCGTGAGGGGACCCATGAGCCGGGCAATCGCTCGTCCCGGGAGGTCCACTCTTGATCGGCCAGGCATACCGGAAGGCTGCATGACTGAAGCCTCGCTCGTGCAGGGGACGACTTGCACCGGTCTCGCGTCGTTCGCGCGCAGGCTTCCCAAGTGTGGATTGCGGGCGAGCTCGGCGTACAAGCCTCGGACGCGGCTTCCCCTCACGCAGGCGGCCGCAGGCGTGGATGCCAAGGCTCTCGGTGTCCGCGTCATCGATATCGCAGTCCAAATGGGGCCGGATCTCCTGGGGCGCATCGCGTCGTCGATCGACACGGGCGAGATCATCTTGCCGCCAATCGCACGCGTTGAGCTCGACGCCGCACCGCCGGGTGCTCGAACAAGCGAGCGCTGGCCACGCGGACGGCAAGACTGTCGTCATCCCATGAGGACGGGCTGTCCGTCGAGGGAGTCGGCGAGCTCAGAGGTCGTCGGTGGAACCGAGCCTGTGGAGAACTTCGAGGCTTCCTGAGTCCTGGGGAGCGGTCAGGGCCATCAGGAGTTGGTCGTCTTCTGGGAGGCGCAGCGGGCCAACCGAAGAGGAGGCCTTTCATGAAGATGTCCGGAATCACAGCGGCGCTGCCAGCACGGGACCTGCGTCGAGCCAAAACGTTCTACAACGACGAAGTGGGACTCCAGGCAACCAAGTCCCACTTTCTCGAGGCCAGCGATGGGCGGGTGGGCCTTACCGTTGGAGATGGTGTCAACCAGCTGTTCGTGTATCCCGCTCAGGCGCGATCATCAGGGGATTTCACGCAGGCCGTCATTCAGGTCTCCGACATACGCGCAGCCGTCGAACAGATGAGGGAGCGCGGCCTGGAGTTCGAGGAGTACGACATCCCGGAGACACGGACCGAGCACGGCATCGCTCTGACACCGGATGGCGGCGAGGGGGCGTGGTTCAAGGACTCCGAAGGCAACTTGGTCGGCCTCGTTCCCGCCCCGCCCGGCTTTCGGGACCGAGGAGCAACCGCGGATTCGCGCCATCCGCACGGGGCCGCCAATCCCACTCGTCGCCCTTCGGCTTAGCGGGAAAAGCGCGCACTACGGCCACGACCGATCCACGGCCGAACTCGACGGTCCCGATGCCAGCGAGACACCTGATCCTGGAAGCAGCAGAGCAATAGCCAGGCGCCGACGGTCGAGTGCTCCTCGCAGACATAGGGACGCACGGAGCAGCCCGGGCCACTACTACCCGCGCCAGCACGAAGGCAGGTGTCGGCTTGACGTTCGCGAGCGATGTGCTTGTCGCCATGAGCGCGAGCGCCGGCGGCGGGCGACCGACTGCCGCCGGCGGCCGCCCTCGTCTCCGCGCGTTGCAGGGAACACGCCAGTGGATGCGAGATGCTCGTCGGAGCGCGAATGCGGGTTTTTGCCGCGGCGCTTTGCCACGCTCGGAGTACGCGTTACTCGGCCGAGGGACAGCTTGCGTGGTCTTGGCGCACGCGGTTGCCGTGCTCACATGCGAGAGCCCTGTCTGGTTGTTCGGCCTTCGCGGGGAAACGGGGTAGACCGTTGGCCGGAGCGGGCGGGCTGGTGCGGATCCACGTGGCGTCGGTGGTGGGAAGGTGGGCGTGGTGGCGGTCGGCGGTTGCAGCTTCTGTGGTCGGGGCGGATCGGTTGTGCGCCCCGTGGTGGGCGCCGGGGCCTTCGTCGCGGGGCGGCAGGGGTGGGCAGCGCGGCTTAGAGTTGTGTCGTGGAGAGCCTGCGTGAGCGCGAACGCGAGCTGGCAGCGGTTGAGAGGCTGCTGGCGGGTGGGGGTGCGGCGTTGGTGGTGGAGGGTGGGGCGGGTCTCGGCAAGACGGTGCTGGTGGAGGCGGCATGTCGTCGCGCGGCTGATTTGGGTCGCGAGGTCCTCCGCGCGCGTGGTTCCGGGCTGGAGGCGGGTTTCGCGTTTGGGGTGGTGCGCCAGCTATTCGAGCGGCGTGTGTTGGGGGCTGGGGAGAGCGAGCGGGAAGGGTTGCTGGCTGGTCCGGCCGGGGCGGTTCGGTCGCTGCTGTTCGGTGAGCGCGCGGGGAGATCGGAGTTCGATACGTCGTTTGCGGTTTTGCACGGGCTGTACTGGTTGACGGTCAACCTCGCGGACCGTCGACCGCTGCTGATCGCAGTCGATGACGCGCATTGGGCTGATGAGCCCTCGCTGCGCTGGTTGGCTCACCTGGCTCCTCGGCTTGAGGGGCTGGCCGTGGCGCTGCTGGTCGCGCTGCGGCCTGGGCAGCCGGCCTTTGAGGGGGTGTCACTTGCGGCATTGCGGGCGGAGGCGGCGGAGGCGGTGCGTCTGGGGCTGTTGAGCGAAGGCGCGGTTGGAGCCATCACCGGGGCCGCGCTTGGCCGTGGCGCGACCGACGAGGTGTGCGCGGCGGTGTGGGAGGGGAGCGGCGGCAATCCCCTGTACGTGACTGAGCTGCTGCGGGCCGTCGAGCTGGAGGATCGGCCGCTAGCCGAGCTCGATCCTGCTGCGCTGCTGGCCGGCGGGCGCGAGGGGGTCGGGCGGAGGGTGGTGGCTAGGGTGCGCGGGCTGGATCCGCGCGCGCTGAGCCTCGCGCAGGCGCTGGCCGTACTGGGTGACGGCTGCGAGTTGCGCCACGCGGCGGCGATCGCCGGGGTGGAGATGGCACAGGCCGTGTGCCTGGCTGCCGGCCTGGTTCGTGTCGAGGTGCTGGCCGCCGACGAGCCTCCGCGCTTCATTCATCCGGTCGTTCGCGATGCGGTCGAGGGGTCGTTGGAAAGCGATGAGCGTGACGCCGCGCACCGGTCCGCCGCCCGGTTGCTGCATGCTGACGGTGCGCCGCCGGGGCAGGTCGCGGCGCACCTGGTTGGCCTGCGGCCTGCGGGCGACGGCTGGGTGCTGGGTCGCTTGCGGGAGGCGGCGCGAGCGGCGACGCAGAGCGGCGCGCCGGGTGCAGCAGCTGGCCTGTTGCGCCGGGCGCTCAACGAGCCCCCTTCGCTCGCGCAGCGAGTCGAAGTGCTCCGCGAGGCTGCTCAGGCGGAGGCAAGCGCCGGCCGCGAGACGGCCTGCGACAAGCTGCATGAGGCGCTGCGCCTGGCGACCGATCCGCGGGAGCGTGCCGAAATCGCGCTCGAGGTGGCAGAAGCGTTCGCGGCTCTGTTCCGGTGGGTGGACGCGGTTGATGTGATCGAGCGGGCGCTTTACGAGCTTGGCGGCGCGGACGAGGCGCTCGCATCTCGGCTCGAGGGCGAGCTCGTGATCTGCGGCCTTCATGACGCGCGTCGCGCGGCGCGGGTCGCGCCGGTGCTTGAGCGCCTCTCGTCCCGCTCACTGACGGGGAGCGCGGTGGAGGCGCTAGCCGTCGCGCGGGGAATGGCGATGGTTCTCGCCGGTCGACCGGTGGAGGAGGCCGCCGCCCCGCTGCAGGAAGCGCTCTCGTGCGCTCAGGCGCGGGCGGAGAATTGGGATACCCGGGCCGCGCTGTTGTGGAGCCTCGTCACGGCGGAGCGATTCGACGCGGTCGAGACCGCGTTAGGCCCGATGCTCGCCGAGGTTCACGGCTCCGGAAGCGCCCGGGGACTGGTCGCGGTCTACAGCACACTCGGCCTGCTGAGGTTCCGTCTCGGCGCGCTCCCGGAGGCCGATGCGGCCGCGCGGGTTGCTCTGCGCGTGCTGCAGGAAGGCGATTTCGCGCCCGGGCTGGCGTTCGTGGCGACCGTGCTGGCCGACGTCGCGTTCGAGGCCGGCGAGGTCGACGAAGCGCAAGCGCTGCTCGAGCTTCTCCCGCAGGGGGGATGGGCGGCGGGTGTCGGGACCGTGCTGATCCCGGCCGTTCGGGGACGGCTGCGACTCG
>Ga0335076_10009035_pt1 | contig 10041 bp, 10 predicted proteins | sample Lox_Sample_25_FD_206717 | JGI IMG/M metagenome (GOLD analysis project Ga0335076, IMG submission 206717) | Soil microbial communities from Loxahatchee National Wildlife Refuge, Florida, United States - Lox_Sample_2.5 | ecosystem: Environmental > Terrestrial > Soil > Wetlands | place: USA...
GAGCGCTACAAGACCCTGGTCACCGCCGGCGGCGGCAAGGTCCATCGGATCGAGGACTGGGGGCGGCGCCAGCTGGCCTACATGATCCAGAAGCTCGCCAAAGCGCACTACCTGTGCCTGAACATCGAGTGCGAGCAGAAGGTCCTCACCGAGCTCGAGTCGGGCTTCCGTTTCAACGACGCCGTGTTGCGTCACCTGACGGTGGCCAAGGACAAGGCCGAGACCACCCCGTCGGTGATGATGAAGGTGGTCGAGAAGGAAGAGGCCCGGAAGGCCGCGCAGGAGGCCAACGCCTGAGATCGGCGCCGCCACGGCAGCCCGCGCGAGCGACATGAACCGCCTGGTGATGTCAGCCCGGCTGATTGAACGAGGTGCCCTGCGGTACACGCCAGCCGGCCTGCCGGCGCTGGATTTCAGACTCGAACATCAGTCGGAACTGAGCGAGGCGGAACAGATGCGCAAGGTGTCGGTGCAAGTGAGGGCGGTTGCGATCGGCCCGATCACGAGCCCGATCTCGGCGCTGGCCCTCGGCCAGGACGGCACGTTCGCTGGCTTCCTGTCAGGCACTCGAAACGGCCGCGGTCTCCTGTTCCATGTCACGTCGCTCGGCTGAGCGTCGGACCCACGAATTCATCGCATTGAGAGAGGTACCCCATGCCACCACCCAGAGGTAAAGGCCGGTTCTCCAAGGACCGCAAGCCCAAGCGCAATCAGCAGTCGTTGCTGTTCCGCCGCAAGCGCTTCTGCCGCTTCACCGTCGCCGGCGTCAAGGAGATCGACTACAAGGACGTCGACACGTTGCGCGACTTCATCGGCGAGAACGGCAAGATCACGCCGGCGCGCCTGACCGGCACGCGCGCGTTCTATCAGCGCCAGCTGACCACGGCGATCAAGCGCGCGCGCTTCCTGGCGCTGATCCCGTACTCCGACCAGCATCGCGTCTGAAGGAGCACGTCATGCAAGTGATCCTGCTGGAGAAGATCGCCAATCTCGGCGACCTGGGCGACGTCGTCAAGGTCAAGGACGGCTTCGCACGCAACTTCCTGATCCCGAGTAGGCGCGCCCGCCGCGCCACCGAATCGGCGATCAAGGAGTTCGAGGACCGTCGGGCCGACCTCGAGAAGGCCGCGGCCGACAAGCTCATGGCCGCGCAGACGCTGGCCGAGAAGCTGGCTGGCCAGAAGCTCACCGTCGAGCAGAAGGCCGGTGTCGATGGCCGGCTGTTCGGGTCGGTCACCAACTTCGACATCGCCGAGGGGCTGAAGAAGCTGGGCCTGGCGATCCAGAAGTCGCAGATCCGACTGCCGCAAGGCCCGCTGAAGACCGTGGGCGACCACGTCGTCTCGGTGGCGCCCCACACCGACGTGGTGGTGGCGATCACCGTGCACGTGGTGGCGGAAGCCGAATAGCGCGCCAGCCCGTCGGGCGAGGAAAGGGCCGGCAGACGCCGGCCCTTTTTGCTTGCTCGCGCCGGCGGGCGTTCTCAACCGCTTGTGCAGGCGATGTCCACAGCCCTGCCCACAGGCGCGCGGGTCGGCGCGAACTATCATCGGCCGATGTCCACGGTGTTCCAGCAGCCTGCGGGCCAGCAAGACGACGAGGTGGCGCGGTTGCGCGTGCCGCCGCACTCCATCGAGGCCGAGCAAAGCGTGCTCGGGGGCCTGCTGCTCGACAACCTAGCATGGGACCGTGCGGCCGATCTGTTGGGCGAGAGCGACTTCTACCGCTACGAGCACCGGCAGATCTACATCGCGATCGCCGCGCTGGTCGGTGCCAACAAGCCGGCCGACGTGGTGACGGTGCACGAGCACCTGCAGAGCCTGGGTACGGCGGCCGACTGCGGGGGGCTGGTGTACCTCAACGCGCTGGCGCAGAGCGTGCCGAGCGCCGCCAATATCCGCCGCTACGCCGAGATCGTCCGCGAGCGGGCGGTGCTGCGCAAGCTGATCGGCGCCAGCGACGAGATCGCGACGCAGGCGTTCAACCCGCAGGGCAAGGCGGTCTCGCAGATCCTCGATGAGGCCGAGTCGCGCATCTTCCAGATCGGCGAGGAGGGCGCGCGCACGAAGCAGGGCTTCATCGGCATGGACAAGCTGGTGGTCGAGTTGATCGACCGCGTGACCGAGCTGCACGAGAACGGCGCCGAAGAGGTGACCGGCGTGCGCACCGGGTTTTACGACCTCGATCGCTACACGGCAGGCCTCCAGAAGGGCGACCTGATCGTGCTCGCCGCGCGCCCGTCGATGGGCAAGACCGCGTTCGCGCTCAACATCGCCGAGCACGTCACGGTGCGCGAAGAGTTGCCCGTGCTGGTGTTCTCGATGGAGATGGGTGCCTCGCAGCTGGCGGTGCGGATGGTCGGATCGCTGGGCCGCATCGATCAGCAGCATCTGCGCACCGGGGCCCTGAAGGACGACGAGTGGACCCGCCTGACCGAGGCGGTCGACCAGCTCGGCAAGGTCAGCCTTTACATCGATGAGACGCCGGCGCTCAACCCGGCCGAATTGCGCGCCCGGGCGCGCCGCATGGCGCGCCAGTTCGGCGGCACGCTGGGCTTGATTGTGGTCGACTACCTGCAGCTGATGAGTGGCTCCAGCGGCAGCGACGAGAACCGTGCTACCGAGCTGGGCGAGATCTCGCGCGGCCTGAAGGCGCTGGCCAAGGAGCTGCAGTGTCCGGTGATGGCACTGTCGCAGCTCAACCGCAGCGTCGAGTCGCGCAACGACAAGCGGCCGCTGATGAGCGACCTGCGCGAATCCGGCGCGATCGAGCAGGACGCCGATGTCATCATGTTCATCTACCGCGACGACTACTACAACAAGGAATCCAAGGAGCCCGGGGTCGCGGAGATCATCATCGGCAAGCAGCGCAACGGCCCGGTGGGCACGCTGAAGCTGACCTTCCTGAAGCCCCTGACCCGCTTCGACAACCTGGCCGCCGGCGCCAGCGAAACCGACTACTGACCGTCTTCGAAGCGCGTCGCTTGACGGGCGAGCGACAACTGTATAGATTTACAGTATGTCGTCGGTTCCCCATGGTCAGAGGCCACCCGGGGCAAGGCCCGTGCCTTCGGTTCCGGTGGTGTTCGCGCCCTTGAAGGGCCGTGGCACCGCGTGGGCGATCGAACACCGCTTCAGCGTCGATAGGCGCGAGCGCTTCGACGATGGCTGGGGCACCCTCGACCAGGAGGCTCGGGAGGAACACCTTCGACCCGAGACGCAGGTCGTCGAGGAACACGTCAAGTCGATCCTGACCGGCAACGATTCGGCGGACATCGGCTTCGACCTGTCGATCAATCCTTACCGCGGGTGCGAGCATGGCTGCGTCTACTGCTACGCGCGGCCGACCCACAGCTACCTCAACCTCTCGCCGGGCATCGACTTTGAGACCCGCATCGTCGCCAAGGTCAACGCCGCCGAACGCCTACGCGAAACGCTGGCCAAGCCGAGCTATGTGCCGCTGCTGCTCAACCTGGGTTCGGCCACCGACTGCTATCAACCGGTCGAGCGCAGGCTAAGGATCACGCGCTCCATCATCGAGGTGCTCAGCGAGTGTCACCATGCGTTCTCGATGTTCACCAAATCCGCGGGCATCGAGCGTGACCTTGACCTGATTGCGCCGATGGCGCAAAAAGGTCTGGTGGCCGTCTACGTGTCGATCACCACGCTCGACCCGCAGCTTGCACGCACGATGGAGCCGCGTGCGGCCGCGCCACATCGCCGGCTCAAGACGATCGAGGCGCTCGCCAAGGCCGGAGTCCCGGTGGGCGTCAGCGTGTCGCCGATGATCCCGTTCCTCAACCTGCACGAGCTCGAGCACATCCTCGAGGCGGCGCGCGAGGCGGGGGCCAGCGCAGCCTCCAGCATCGTGCTGCGCCTGCCCTGGGAGGTGAGCCCGCTGTTCCAGCAGTGGCTGAAGCAGCACGTGCCCGACAAGGCCGATCGCGTCATGGCGCGCGTGCGCGAGATGCGCGGCGGCAAGGACAACGACCCGCGCTTCGGCTCACGCATGACCGGCACCGGCATCTGGGCACAACTCATCCGTCAGCGCTTCGAGAAGGCAAGCGCGCGGCTCGGCTTCAACAAGACGCGCATCGAACTGGACCTCAAGCAGTTCCGCCGCCCCGCGGCCGACCCGGGCCAGGGCTCGCTGTTCTAGCAAGCGGGCCGCCGGGCGGCGACCCTTGGGTCACTTGAACAGGTCCTTGACCTTGTCGGTCCAGCTCTTGGCGCTGGGCGAGTGCCGCTCGCCACCCTTCTTGAGCGACTCGTCGAGCTCCTTCATCAGCTTGCGCTGATGCTCGGTCAGCCGCACCGGCGTCTCGACGGTGATGTGGCAATACAGGTCGCCGGGATAGCTCGAGCGGATGCCCTTGATCCCCTTGCCGCGCAGGCGGAAGGTCTTGCCGTGCTGCGTGCCTTCGGGCAGGTCGATCTCGGCCTTGCCCGCCAGCGTGGGCACGGTGATGCCGCCGCCGAGCGCGGCCAGCGTCAACGGCACCGGCACCGTGCAGTGCAGATCGTCGCCATCGCGCTCGAAGATCTCGTGCTGCTTGATGCGGATCTCGATGTAGAGGTCGCCCGCGGGGCCGCCGTTGGTGCCGGGCTCGCCGTTGCCGACCGAGCGGATGCGCATGCCCTCGTTGATGCCGGCCGGGATCTTGACCTCGAGCGTCTTCTGCTTCTTGACCTTGCCGGCGCCGTTGCAGGTGGCGCACGGGTCCGGGATGACCCGACCGCTGCCATGGCAGTGCGGGCAGGTCTGCTGGATGCTGAAGAAACCCTGGCGCAGGTGCACCGTGCCCGAGCCACCGCAGGTGCTGCAGGTCTTGGCGCTGGTGCCGGGCTTGGCGCCGCTGCCGTGGCAGGTCTCGCACGGATCCCAGCTCGGAATGCGGATCTGCGTGTCCTTGCCGTGCGCGGCCTCCTCCAGCGTGATCTCCATCGAGTACGAGAGGTCGGCCCCGCGATAGACCTGCTGCCCGCCGCCACCGCGGCGCGCGCCGCCCGCACCGCCGAAGATGTCGCCGAAGATGTCGCCGAACGCCTCGGCGAAGCCGCCAAAGCCCTCGGGCCCGGCACCGCCGCGGAAGCCTCCGGCCATGTTGGGGTCGACGCCGGCGTGGCCGTACTGGTCGTAGGCCGCCCGCTTCTGCGCGTCGGTGAGCATCTCGTAAGCCTCTTTGGCCTCCTTGAACTTCTCCTCGGCCTTCTTGGCGTCGTCACCCTGGTTGCGGTCGGGGTGGTGCTTCATGGCCAGCTTGCGGTAGGCCTTCTTGATGTCCTCTTCCGAGGCGTTCTTCGCCACGCCGAGGACGTCGTAGTAGTCGCGCTTTGCCATGCAGGATCTCAGCAGTACCTACGCACAAACGCCGCGTTGAGCCGCAGGCGCAGCCTGCGAGCTCCAACGCGGCGAGACATTGCGGACGGGCGAAGGCCCGTCCGCAATGTCACTTCTTGACTTCCTTGAACTCGGCATCGACCACGTTGTCGTCAGCCGGCTTGGACTGGGCGCTCGCACTCTCGGCCTGCGCGCCACCACCGCCAGCCCCGGCCGCGGCAGCCGCCGCCTGCGCGTCGGCGTACATCTTCTCGCCGAGTTTCTGGCTGGCCTGCATCAGCGCCTCGGTCTTGGCCTCGATGGCCGCCTTGTCGTCGCCCTTGAGCGCCTCTTCGACGTCCTTCAGCGCGGCCTCGATCTTGGTCTTCTCGCCGGCATCGAGCTTGTCGCCGTGCTCGCCCAGGCTCTTCTTGACCGAGTGCACCATCGCGTCGGCGTTGTTGCGCGCCTGCACGATCTCGAGCTTCTTCCTGTCCTCGGCGGCGTTGAGCTCGGCGTCCTTCACCATCTTCTCGATCTCGGCTTCGCTGAGACCCGAGTTGGCCTTGATGGTGATCTTGTTCTCCTTGCCGGTGCCCTTGTCCTTGGCGCTGACGTGCAGGATGCCGTTGGCATCGATGTCGAACGTCACCTCGATCTGCGGCAGGCCGCGCGGCGCTGGCGGAATGCCCTCGAGGTTGAACTCGCCCAGACTCTTGTTGCCGACCGCCATCTCGCGCTCGCCCTGGAACACCTTGATCGTCACGGCCGGCTGGTTGTCATCGGCCGTGCTGAACACCTGCGCGAACTTGGTCGGGATGGTGGTGTTCTTCTTGATCATCTTGGTCATCACGCCACCGAGCGTCTCGATACCGAGCGACAGCGGCGTCACGTCGAGCAGCAGCACGTCCTTGCGCTCGCCACCCAGCACCTGACCCTGAACGGCCGCGCCGACCGCCACCGCCTCGTCGGGGTTGACGTCCTTGCGCGGCTCCTTGCCGAAGAACTCCTTGACCTTCTCCTGCACCTTGGGCATGCGCGTCATGCCGCCGACCAGGATCACGTCGTTGATGTCGCCAAGCTTGACGCCGGCATCCTTGATCGCGATGCGGCACGGCTCGATCGTCTTCTCGATCAGGTCGTCGACCAGCGCTTCGAGCTTGGCGCGAGTCAGCTTGATGTTGAGGTGCCTCGGGCCCGAGGCGTCGGCCGTGATGTACGGCAGGTTGACGTCGGTCTGCGTCTGGTTCGACAGCTCGATCTTGGCTTTCTCGGCGGCTTCCTTCAGCCGTTGCAGCGCGAGGACGTCCTTGGTCAGATCGACCCCTTGTTCCTTCTTGAACTCGGTGACGATGTAGTCGATGAGGCGCTGGTCGAAGTCCTCGCCGCCGAGGAAGGTGTCCCCGTTGGTGGACAGCACCTCGAACTGCTTCTCGCCTTCGACGTCGGCGATCTCGATGATCGAGATGTCGAATGTGCCGCCGCCGAGGTCGTACACCGCGATCTTGCGGTCGCCCTTGCCGTGCTTGTCGAGGCCGAAGGCCAGCGCCGCCGCCGTCGGTTCGTTGATGATGCGCTTGACGTCGAGGCCGGCGATGCGGCCGGCGTCCTTGGTGGCCTGGCGCTGGCTGTCGTTGAAGTACGCGGGCACCGTGATCACCGCTTCGGTGACTTCCTCGCCGAGGTAGTCCTCGGCGGTCTTCTTCATCTTGCGCAGCACCTCGGCGCTCACCTGCGGCGGCGCAAGCTTCTTGCCGCGCTCCTCGACCCAGGCGTCGCCGTTGTCGGCCGCGACGATCTTGTAGGGCATCAGGTTGATGTCCTTCTGCACTTCCTTCTCGGTGAACTTGCGGCCGATCAGCCGCTTGACCGCGTAGAAGGTGTGCCGCGGGTTGGTCACGGCCTGGCGCTTGGCGGATGCGCCGACGAGCACCTCGCCGTCCTCCTGGTAGGCAACGATCGACGGCGTGGTGCGGGCACCCTCGCTGTTCTCGATCACCTTGGTGGTGTTGCCCTCCATGATCGCCACGCACGAGTTGGTCGTGCCCAGGTCGATACCGATGATCTTGCCCATGTGGTGGCTCCTAATCTCGATGTGAATTCGGTTGTGTACGAGGTGTGGATAAGTCGACGCGTTTCAAGGCGGACTCACGGTCACTTCGGCGCTGCCACGGTGACCAGCGCCGGACGCAGCACGCGCTCGGCGATCAAGTAACCCTTCTGCAGCACGGCCACGATCGTGTTGGCCTCCTGGTCGGCGGGCACCATCGAGATGGCCTGATGCTGGTGCGGATCGAAGCGCGTACCGACCGGCGGATTGATCTCGACCACGCGGTTGCGCTCAAGGGCCTGGGTCAGCAGCTTCAGCGTGGCGTGGACGCCCTGAAGCAGCTGCTCGTTGCTGGCGTCGGCAATTGCCGTGGTGGACTCGAGACTGTCGCGCACCGGCAGCAGACTCTCGGCAAACGATTCGAGGGCGAACTTGCGCGCCTTGGCGACCTCCTCGTCGGCGCGGCGCCGGGTGTTCTCGGTCTCCGCCTTGGCGCGCAGGTAGGCGTCGGCTACCTCGGCGTGCTTGGCTTCCAACTCGGCCAGCCGGGCCGCGGCCGGCACGTCGGGAGCAATTGCATCGGCCGTGGCCGTAGGCCTCGCCTCCTGGCTTGGCTGTGGTTCGTTCGGTGTCATGGTCGGGATTGGCAAGACGCTTGTTCAAACCTTGGGGACGACCCGGGGTCTTTCAAGGGCCGGCTCCGTGCAGGCCCTTCATTCGTCGGTGCTGGCACTCCAGCGCCGCCAGTCGGCCAGTGCGCGTCGGTCGCGCTTGGTGGGGCGTCCTTCGGTCAACGTGGCGGCGGGCTCGGGCGCCAGCCGGCGTTGCAGCCGGGCCTGCTCGCGCGCAGCCAGGCTCTCGGCGGACTCCTCGTACAACGTTCGCGCCGTGGCCGCGTTGCCGCGTTGCGCCGACAACGCCAGGACGGTGAGTTCCTGCCGGTAGCCCGCTTGCTGCACATTCAAGCGGTCGCCGACGTGCAGGTCGCGTCCGGCCTTCGCCGGCAGGCCGTTGACCGTCACCCGGCCCAGGGTCACCTCATGCACGGCAAGCGCCCGCGTCTTGTACAGCCGCGCCGCCCACAGCCACTTGTCGAGCCGCATCGTGTCGGGCATCGGGCGCGATTGTCCGTCAACGCGGTGATCGTCGCGGTGCTGCAGTTGCCACGTCTGATGCGCTGGTGGCGCAGCCGCACGGCGGCGGCGCGCCGAGCGGCGCCTGAGGCGACACCTCAGCGCGCCGCGCCCATTGCGACGGCGCGCTCGCGTCGACGCTGCAACTCGGCCTCGGTTGGCGGCTGCGTCGGCCAGCCCTGCAGGTTGCGGATCGCCAGCTTGGCCAACGCGTCGATCCACGCCGGGTGATCGTTCAGGCACGCGATGGCGTGGAACGACTGGCCGCCCGCCGTCAGGAACGTGTTGCGGCCTTCGATGGCGATCTCCTCAAGCGTCTCCAGGCAGTCGGCGGTGAAGCCGGGGCACAACACGTCGACTCGCTCGATGCCCCCGCGCGCCAGCTTGCGCAGGGTGGCATCGGTGTACGGCTCGAGCCAGCGCGCGCGGCCGAATCGGCTCTGGAAGGTGACGACATACTCCCCGGCCTTCAGGCTGAGCCGTTCGGCCAGCAGGCGCGCCGTCGTCTGGCATTGGCAATGGTAGGGGTCGCCGAGCGACAACGAGCGCGCGGGCAAGCCGTGGAAGCTCAGCACCAGCATGCGGCCGCGGCCCTCGCGCATCCAGTGCTCGCTGACCCGTGCGGCGAGTGCGGCGACATAGCCTTGATCGTCGTGGAACTGGTTGACGATCCGCAGTTCGGGGACGCGTCGGACGCGGCGTGTCCAATCCGTCACCGCGTCGAGCGTGCTCGCGGTGGTGGCGGCCGAGTACTGCGGGTACATGGGGACAATCAGGATCCGCGTCGCGCCCTGCGCCTTCAGTGCGTCGAGGGCGCTGGCGATCGACGGCTGCCCGTATCGCATCGCCCACTGCACCGGCACTGCGTGCCCGCGTTCACCGAGCGAGCCGAGCAGGCGCAGCGCCTGCAGGCGGGTCCACGTCGCCAGCGGCGAGCCTTCCGGGGTCCAGATGGCGGCGTACTTGGCGGCCGATTTCGCGGGCCGCGTGCGCAGGATCACGCCATGCAGGAGAGGCCACCACAGCGCGCGCGGAATCTCCACCACGCGCGGGTCGGCCAGGAACTGCGCGAGGTACTTGCGCACCGCGGCCACTGTCGGCGCGGCGGGCGTGCCGAGGTTGGTGAGCAGCACCGCGGTGCGCTCGGGGCGATCGTGCGCGTACGCGGGCTCCGCGGCGAACATCAAGCCAGGTGCGGCACGGTGTCGACGATCGACAGCACGTCGAAGCGGATGCTCGGCGACGTGGCATCGGCCGGTGCCCCGCCCAGCCCGATCACGCCGTGGCCGTGCAGCGTGCAACTGCCGCGGCGCAGGGTGATCAGCTCGTCGGAGCCACCGAAGCGCACGTAGGTGCCGTTGTAGCTCATGTCGGTGAGCTGAAAGGTGCCGCCGGTCCAGTCGATGCGTGCGTGCGAGCGCGATACCTTCGAGTCGTCGAGGCGGAAGGTGGCTTGCGGGCTGCGCCCGAGCACCACCGGCAGGTGCTCGGCGGCGTACACGCGCACCTGGTCCTGCCAGGCGAGGCGAATGCCTTCGG
>Ga0335076_10009038_pt1 | contig 10040 bp, 8 predicted proteins | sample Lox_Sample_25_FD_206717 | JGI IMG/M metagenome (GOLD analysis project Ga0335076, IMG submission 206717) | Soil microbial communities from Loxahatchee National Wildlife Refuge, Florida, United States - Lox_Sample_2.5 | ecosystem: Environmental > Terrestrial > Soil > Wetlands | place: USA: Florida...
GTAGGCGCCGACCCGGCGGCCGAAGCCGCGCGCCGCCTCCTGCATCTTGGCGTTCAGCCGGCCGAGATCCTCCAGGCTGTCGTCCTGGCCGCCCAGGAAGCCGTAATCGGCGTGCTCGGCGGTGAAGCGGATGCCGCGCTCGGACTGCCCGGCGCACACGATCGGGATGGTGCGCGAGGGCTGCGGCAGCGACTTGCAGTCGTCGAGCCGGAAGAACCGCCCGTCATGCGAAGCGCGGCCGCTCGCCCACAGGCCGCGCAGCACCGCGAGATACTCGGCGGCGTAGTCGTAGCGGTGCTTGAAATACTCGTCGCCGCGCCACAGGCCCATCTGCTCGTACTCGAGCTTGTTCCAGCCGCTGACGATGTTGACCCCGAAGCGGCCGCCGCTGATCTCGTCGATCGTCGAGGTCATCTTGGCGATCACGGCCGGGTGGATGGTCGGGATGGCGACCGAGGCGTAGAGCTGGATGCGCTTCGTGATCGCGGCGACCGCCGCCATCAGGGAGAAGCTCTCGAGCGAATAATCCCAGTGGTTGGTGGCACCGCCGAAGCCGCGCCACTTCACCATCGAGAGCAGGAAGTCGAAGCCGGCGTCCTCGGCGATCCGGGAATTGAGCTCGTTGAGCTTCCAGGTCGGCATGTATTGCGGCGGCGCGGTCTCCGCCATGATGCCGCCGCCCTTGGCGTTGGGCAGGAAGATGCCGAGATCGAGCGGGCGCACCATCGCGGGTCTCCGGGGTCGGGTTGCGATGGTCATGAATTAAGCAATATGCATGCCATGCAAATAAGTTGCACGGCGGCGCGCCCGGGCCAGCCGCCCGTCAGAAGGTCGGCGGGGTGTTGATCCAGATGACCCGGCAGCTCTGGCGGCCCTTGGCGCCGTACGAATGCGGCAGGTCCGAGCGGAAGAAGAAGCTGCCGCCCTGCTTGATCGTGTAGGTCTGGCCGTCGACCACCAGCTGGAGCTCGCCCTCGAGCACGTAGCCGACCTCCTCGCCCTCGTGCTCGAAGGGACCGCACATCCGGCGGTTGGGCGCCAGCGTGATGACGAAGCCCTCGAGCTGGCGGCTGTTGGCCGGCGGCACCAGGCTCTCGGCGACCGAGCCGTCGCCCTCGATGGCCTCGACGCGCCCCTGGTTGGGCCGCTCGCTCGGGCCGTAGACGATGCAGGGCCGCTCCTCGGCCTCGGCCATCAGGGCGGCGACGCTGACCCCGAGCGCGTTGCACAGCCGGTGCAAGGTGGTGAGCGAGGGCGTCACGAGGTCGTTCTCGACGCGCGACAACAGGCTGCCCGAGCACCCGGCCGCCTCGGCGAGGTCGCTCAGGGTCATCTGCTTCACCCGGCGGAAATAGCGCAACCGGCGGCCGAGCGCCGGCAACGGCAGCGCGGTCACCGCGGCGGCCGCGCGGGACTTCGGCGCAGCGGCCACGCTGCGGCTCGGACGGCGGGACGGCATTCTGCGGGACGCTCCCTCGGGCAGGCCCGGCATCCGGGGCCGGCTCGGCCGGACCTTAGTCCGCACCCCCTGCCCGCGCAACCTTGCCCTGGACGAACACGCGATGCGCGCGGCGCAGCAGCGCCGCCCGGCGTCAGTACGCCCCGGTCGCCATGCTGGCGCGCACCTTCTCCATGAAGTGCTCCCACGCGCGCACCGCGGGATAGCGCGGCGGGTTGTCGGCCGACCGGCATGTCGGCAGGCATTCGATGAGCGAATCGTGGTTCGGGCCGGTGAAGAACACGATCGAGATGCGGCGCGCCGAGCTTCCCAGGTGGCGCGGCGGGTTGACGACCCGGTGCAGGTTCGATTTCCAGCGCCCGTTGGTCCAGCGCGACAGCAGGTCGCCGGCGTTGATCACGAAGGCGCCCGGCACCGGCGCGACGTCGGTCCAGCCGCCGTCCGGCAGCCGAACCTGGAGCCCGCCCGGCGCGCCGTCCTGGCGCAGGATCGTGAAGCCGAGATAATCGGTGTGCGCGCCCGAGCGCAGTTGACCGGGCAGCGGCGCGGCCGCCTGGTCGGGATAGTTGGTCAGCCGCAGCTGGGTCGACATGCGGTCGTAGAACGGCGCGAAATGGTCCTCGGGCAGCTCGAGCGCCAGCGCGCCCAGGCGCATCAGGCTCTGGGCGAGATCATAGACGCGGTCGAAATAGGTCTCGACCAGGGCCCGGAAGCCGGCCGGCGCGTCGGGCCAGATGTTGGGCACGAACACGCTGCGGTCGAACGCGTTGGCGATGCCGCGGCGCTCCCAATCGCAATGCTGGAACGTGATGGTCTCGCACAGATCGGGCGGCGCCGGCGCGCCGCCGTCGCCGACCGTGTTGGCGAGCGCCTCGACCGCCACCCCGACATAGCCCTGGCTGCGCGCCTCACCCGGCAGCGTGCAGCGCTGCTTGACCGCGGCCGGCAGATCGAAGAAGCGCCCCGCCATCGCGTGCAGCGCGTCGGGCAGATGGTCGGGTATGCCGTGACCCGTGATGGTCGCGAAGCCGACTGTCTCGAACGCCTCGGCCCATCGGCGCGCCACCCGCCGGCGCCCGGCGGGATCGCCGGCCAGGAAGGGCGCGATGTCGATCTGCGGAATGCCCGGGGTGGCCATGGGCGGGCCGGAGCAACGGCCGTGCCAGCGCGCTCCCTTACGGATGGAGCAAGTCTTTTGCATGGTGCGCAAAAGATTGCCCTGGCGGGGTCGGGTTGCCCGAATGCTGGGCAGCCCGCCCCCTGGCGCGCGCGCCGCCCTCAACGCCAGTGGCCGGGGTCCCAGCGCCAGCCGTGCGGGGTCTCGATCCAGTGACCAGGCTCCCACTCGGCGCGGCGATGCGGCCGCTCGATATAGTGCCCCGCGACCCACAGCCATTCGTGGCGTCCCGGTTCCCAGCGCCAATGGCCGGGCTCCCAGACGACCTCCTCGAGCGGCCGCGGCGGCGGCGGAACCACCTCCTCGCGCAGCGCCGGCGGGGCACCGGGCGCGATCACGATCTCGGCCATCGGTGCTTGCGCGAAGGCCGACGCGCCGCTCAGCAGCAGCGCCGCGGTCAGCGGTAGCACGTAGCGCAGACGCATGACCGCCTCCTCAGCGCCAGTAGTAGTGGTGATAGGCATGCGGCGGTTCGTAGACCACCGTGCAGGCCGACAGCGCCGCCGGCAGCAGAAGCAGCAGCAGAGCGAGCTTACGCGTCATCGTCGTCACTCCCCAAAGAGCCATCGGATCGAAGCGATCCTTCTGGTGATCCGGTGTGACGGCGTCCGGCGTCCCCACATGACGCGGAATTAATCCGCTCGAAACCCGCGACCCGAGCCGATCAAGGCCGTTGCTTTGTCATCAAACGGCAATTTGCGCTGGGCGCCGGATCGCCCAAGATCGAGTCGTTGCCGCTCGTCTCCGGGGGGACGCCGCCCATGGCCCAGGATCACCGTCGCAACGGCGCAGCGCGCGCCGCGCAAGTCGAGGCCGAGATCGCCGACAGCTTCGACGAGGAGCTCGAGATGGAGCTCGACGACGAGCGGCTGGCCAGGCTGCTGACGGATCACGTCGGGCTTGACGACACCGGCGGCCTCGACCGCCACGTCTATTTCAAGGAGCTGTTCCGCCTGCAGTCCGAGCTCGTCAAGCTGCAGGACTGGGTGGTGCACGAGAAGCTCAAGATCGTCGTGATCTTCGAGGGCCGCGACGCCGCGGGCAAGGGCGGCGTGATCAAGCGGATCACCCAGCGCCTCAACCCGCGGGTCTGCCGGGTCGCGGCGCTGCCGGCGCCCAACGAGCGCGAGCGCACCCAGTGGTATTTCCAGCGCTACGTCCAGCACTTGCCGGCCGGCGGCGAGATCGTCCTGTTCGACCGCAGCTGGTACAACCGCGCAGGGGTCGAGCGCGTGTTGGGTTTCTGCACCGAGCACGACGTCGAGGAATTCTTCCGCACCGTGCCCGAGTTCGAGAAGATGCTGGTGCGCTCCGGCATCGTGCTGATCAAGTACTGGTTCTCGATCACGGACGAGGAACAGCACCTGCGCTTCCAGATGCGCGCGCTCGATCCCATCAAGCAATGGAAGCTCAGCCCGATGGACCTGGAGTCCCGACGGCGCTGGGAGCAGTACACCAAGGCCAAGGAAGCGATGCTCGAGCGCACCCACATCCCCGAGGCGCCGTGGTGGGTCGTCGAGGCGGTCGACAAGAAGCGCGGCCGGCTCAACTGCATCCATCACCTGCTCGGGCAGATCCCCTACGGCGAGGTGCCGCACTCGGCGGTCGATCTGCCCCCGCGGGTGCGCAATCCCGACTACATCCGCGGCCCGATCCCGCGCGACATGTACGTCCCGGCGATCTATTAGCCAACGCTCGCATCAAGCCGTCATAGCGAGGAGAGGGCAGCGACGAAGGTTCGCTCCCAATGATGGCGGGTGGGTACGCCACCCGCGCAGCCTCAGCCTTCCTCGCGGTGGAGGTCGTGCACCACGACGCCGTGGCCGCCGGCCGGCTGCTGCATCCAGTCGGGATGCCGGAGCGTGCGCCTCGTGTCCTCGTAGCCGGCCAGCCAGTGCTCGCGCATCGAGGTGCCCGAGAACTCGTAGTCCTTGGCGTGGCCCTCGTAGCTCTTCTGCTGGTAGATCAGGTGGATGATGTTGATCGGCGCGAGCTGCGCGAGGTCGGCCAGCAGCGCGGCGTCGTCGGCGCTGCGCTGCTCGGCCGGCAGCCGCTCGAGCGCATCGCGCAGCCGCAGCTGCAGGCGGTAGAGCCGCGTGAACACGTCGGTGTTGTGGCGGGTCCGGCTCGAATACATGATGTCCTTGTGGCGCCCGAGCACGTCGCGCATGTCGCGCGGCAGCGGCCCGCGCGCGCTGAACAGATCGACCTGGAACACCATCGTGCTGAGATGGTCGGCCTGGTCGAGCAGATACTGCAGGGGCGTATTCGACACGATGCCGCCGTCCCAATAGTACTCGCCCTCGATCTTGACCGCCGGCAGCGCCGGCGGCAGCGCGCCGCTCGCCATGATGTGCTCGGGCCCGATGCGCTCGTGCTGGGTGTCGAAATAGACGAAGTTGCCGGTCCGCACGTTGACCGCGCCGACCGACAAGCGCTTGGCGCCGTCGTTCAGGATGTCGAAGTCGATGACCTGCTCCAGGGTCTCGCGCAGATTGGCGCTGTCGTAGTAGCTGGTCGCGCCCGAGGCGCCGGTCGGGCTGAGCCACGGGCTCATGTCGCGCGGCTTGAAGAAGCCGGGCTGGCCCATCGTCAGGGTCATCCAGGCGCTGGTCAGGTTGCGCAGCGCGCGGAAGTGGTCGCCTTCCGGCGTATAGGCCCAGACCTTGCGGCCCGACACCTGGTTCCAGAACTGGCGCAGCCGGTCGAGCCGGTCCTCCGGCCGGTTGCCCGCGATGATCGAGGCGTTGACCGCGCCGATCGAAACGCCCGACAGCCAGTTGGGCGCGCAGCCCGCCTCGGCGAGCGCCTCGTAGACGCCGGCCTGGTATGCACCCAGGGCGCCGCCGCCCTGCAGCACTAGCGCCACCCGCTGATAGGCGGCGAACAGTTCGGGCAGGCTCACATGAGCCGCGGTGCGCCGGCGGCGCGCTCCCGCAGGGGTGATGGCATCCATCGCCCAAGGCTAAGGGAGCATCCGTGACACTACAGTGTCGGGATCGAGGCGTTTTGGCGCTAGATCTCGACCTGGCGGCCGATCTCGACCACGCGGTCGCGCGGCAGGTTGAAGTAGTCGCTGACGTGCGCCGAGTTGCGCTCCATGGCGGCGAACACCGCCTCCACCCAGGTCGGCAGGCCGGCGCCGTCGGTGCGGTGCAGCACGGTCTCGTGCCCGACATAGAAGGTGACATCGTCGCAATCGAAGCCGCAGCCGACCGCCAGCGCGTCCTGCAGCAGGGTCGGAATGTCGGGGCGCTCCATGAAGCCGTAGCGCGCGGTGAGGCGCCAGAAGCCACCCTCGAGCTGAACGCTGGTCAGGCGCGCCGCCTCGTCGATCCACGGCACCGGCGCGAAGCGCACGGTCAGGATCAGGACGTGGCGGTGCAGCGCGCGGTTGTGGCGGACGTGCCAGACCACGATCGGCGGCGTCATCTCGGCGGTCTTGGTCAGGAACACCGCGGTGCCGGGAACCCGCGGGATGGCCTCCGCGGCGAGCTTGGCGGCGAACACGTCGGGCGGCACCACCAGCTCGTTGATGCGCGCGGCGACCGCGAGCGTGCCGCGGTGCCAGATCATCATGATGGCGTAGATCAACGCGGCGGTGACCAGCGGCACCCAGCCGCCCTCGAACAGCTTCATGAGGTTGGCGCTGACGAACGACAGATCGACCAGGGCGAAGCCGCCGGCGACGACAAGCGCTGCGAGCAAGCTCCAGCCCCAGATCTCGCGCATGGCCAGGAACAGCAGCGCCGAGGTGAGCAGCATGGTGAGCGATACCGCGATGCCGAACGCGGCCGCCAGGTTGTCGGACGAGCCGAAACCGATGGTCAGCGCCAGCGTCAGCGCCATCAGGGCCCAGTTGACCGGGCCGACATAGATCTGGCCGTAGCCCTCCTCCGAGGTCTGGGTGATGTGGATGCGCGGGCACCAGCCCAGCTGGATCGCCTGGCGCGTCATCGAGAAGACGCCGCTGATGATCGCCTGGCTGGCGATCACGGTCGCCGCGGTCGACAGCACGACCAGGGGCACCTGGAGCATTGCGGGGCACAGGCCGAAGAAAGGATTGCCACCGGTCGGCACCGCGCCCTCGATCACCAGCGCGGCCTGGCCGGCATAGTTGAGCAGCAGCGTCGGCAGCACCAGCGCATACCAGGCGAGCCGGATCGGGCGTGGCCCGAAATGCCCCATGTCGGCATACAGCGCCTCGGCGCCGGTCGCGCACAGGAACACCGCGCCGAGCACCAGGAAGCCCGTGACGCCGTGGCCGAACAGGTAGGCGAAGCCGTGGCGCGGATCGAGCGCCGCCAGCACGCCGGGATGGCGCAGCACGCCGCCGAGGCCGAGCAGCCCGATGGCGACGAACCAGACGACCATGATGGGCCCGAACAGCTTGCCGATGCGCGCCGTGCCCTGGTGCTGGAGCGCGAACAACGCGATCAGGACTGCGACCGCCAGCGGCAGGATGTAGGGCGCGATCGCGGGGAACGGCATCTTCAGCCCCTCGAGCGCGCTCAACACCGAGATCGCCGGCGTGATCGCGCCATCGCCGTAGAGCAGCGCGGCGCCGAACAGGCCGATCGCGATCACGCCGAGATGCTGGCGCCGCTTGATGCCGAGCAGCGACATCAAGGCGAGGATGCCGCCCTCGCCGTCATTGTCGACCCGCATCACCACGGCGACGTATTTGAGCGAGGTGGTGATCAACAAGGTCCAGACGATCAGGGACAGCATGCCGAGCGCGGCCGCCGGGCTCGCCTCGCCGCCCCAGTCGAGCGCGGTCTTGAAGGTGTAGAGCGGGCTGGTGCCGATATCGCCGTAGACCACCCCGAGCGCGCCCAGCGCCAGCGCGCCGAGCGAGGCGACGTGCGGCGCGGGCGCCTCGCTGGCTGCGGTCGCGACGGTCATCGACCACCTCCTAGCTGAGCCTCGGCGTCAGATTGATGACCGAGGAGCAATCGAGTCGAATTAAATCCGCAGCAAAATTGTCATTTCGGCTCGGTACCATGAGGGGTTTTATCGCGTCGGGAGAACCCGAAGGTGGACGCCGCCGCCGACCCGTGGACCCGTGTGATCGCGCGGCTGTCCTACGCGTTCCAGCCGATCGTCCATGCGCGCACCGGGCATTGCTTCGGCTACGAGGCGCTGCTGCGCGGGGTCTCGGCGGCCGGCTTCGCCTCGGTGCCGGCGCTGATCGACGCCGCCTATCACGACGGCCTGCTGCCCCGCCTCGAAGCCGCGCTGTGCGAGCTCGCGCTCACGCGCTTCACCGCCCTGCCGCATTTCCGCTCGACGCGCCTGTTCGTCAACCTCGATGCCCGCCTGCTCGAGGGCCACGGCCACCGCGCCTCGGGCATGGTCGGTCTGGTCGAGCGCCATGGCCTCAAGCCCGAGGCGCTCGCGGTCGAGCTGCGCGAGCCGATCGAGCCGCAGATGACCGATCGGACGCGCCGGCTCCTGGACGCCTGCCGACGCGCCGGCTTCCCGGTCGTGATCGACGATTTCGGCACCGGCCTCGCCGGGCTCAGGCTGCTCGACGAGATCCATCCCCAGGTCCTCAAGGTCGACCGCTGCCTGATCACGGGCATCGACCGCGACGACCGCCGGCGCGCGCTGCTCGACACCATCGTGCGCTACGCGCACGCGCTCGGCATCGCGGTGGTCGCCGAGGGCATCGAGACCGAGCGCGAGTTCTTCTGCTGCCGCGACCTCGGCTGCGAGCTCGTCCAGGGCTACCTGATCGCCAGCCCGACCGAGCGTCTCGATGAACTGCTGCCCTCCTACGACGGCATCACGGGCCTCAACCGGCGCGACCGCCGGTTCGGCGATTCCGACCAGCGGCTGTTCGAGGCGATGCTCGATGCGCTCGAGCCGCTCGAGGTCGAGGCCTCGATGTCGGCCGTGCTCGACTATTTCCGCCGCCATCCCGAGCAGACCCTGGCGCCGGTGATCGACGGCTTGCGGTGCCCGCTCGGCGTGCTGCGCGACCGCGACCTCAAGATCTACGTCTATTCGCAATACGGCTCCGACCTGCTCAAGAACCGGGCGATGAACAAGACGCTGCGCTCGTTCCTGCATACCTGCCCGAGCGCCGAGGTGCATTCGCGCGCCGAGCGCGTGCTCGAGATGTTCTCGAGCAACGACGCCGAGGATGGCATCCTGCTGACCCGCAACGGCGTCTATGCCGGCTTTCTCAGCGCGCCCGCGCTGATCCGCCTGGCGCATGAGAAGAACGTCATCGCGGCGCGCGAGTCGAACCCGCTGACCAAGCTGCCGGGCAACACCCGAATCGTCGAGTTCGCCTCGGATGCCCTGCAGGACGCCGACGCGCCGTGCGCGTTCGTCTATTTCGATTTCGACAATTTCAAGCCGTTCAACGACACGCTCGGCTTCCGCCAAGGCGACCGCGCGATCCTGATGTTCGCCGAGCGCCTGCAGCGCAGCGCCGCCACCCTGGGCGGCTTCGCCGGCCATATCGGCGGTGACGACTTCTTCCTGGGCGTCAGCGGGCTGGACCGGGCCGCGCTCGTCGAGACGGTCGAGCATTTGCTCGCGCGCTTCCGCTCGGACGCCGAAAGCCTGTACGACCCCGAGGCGCGCGCCGCCCACTGCCTGGTCGGCAAGGACCGCGACGGCAACGAGCGGCGCTTCCCGCTGCTCGCCGCCAGCGCCGTGATGGTGTGGCTGCCGGTCGGCCGCGGCACGCAATCGATCGAACAGATCGCCCGCCTGATCAGCGACAACAAGACCGCCGCCAAGCACGCGGCGACCAAGCTGGTCGTGATCGAGCCGGATGGCACGCCGGTGGTCGCCGAGGCGACGCTCGATGCGCTGGGGAGCTAGGCTCGACTAGAGCGCGCGTCAGCGCTGCAACAGCGGGGTCAGGTCGGTCGCCAGCCGGGTCGCGACGTAGATCAGCAGGCCGACCAGCCCGCCGACCAGGGTGCCGTTGATCCGGATGTATTGCAGGTCCTTGCCGACCTGCAGCTCGATCTTCTCGATCAGGGTGCGGTCCTCCCAGTGGCGCACCACCCCGGCGACGAAGTTGCCGATCTCGGTGCGGTGCGGCACCACCGTGCTCTCGATGGTGCGCGCCGACCACCGGTTGACCAGCGCGCGCACCGCCGGATCGGTTTCGAGCCAGCCGCCGAAAGCCAGCAGCGCGCGCTCCAGGCCGAGGGCCACGAAGCCGTCCTCGCCGGTCGCGCCCTCGCGCAGCCGCGCCTCGATGACGCGCCACAGCCGGTCGATGCCATCGGCCATCGCGGGATGCGCCAGCAGCTCGGCCTTCAGGCGCTCGGCCGCCGCGATGGCCGCCGGGTCGCTCGTCAGGCGCTCGATCAGCGCGTCGACCCAGCCGTTGAAATGGCCGCGCCAGGCATGGTCGGGATCGCGCAGATCCGACAG
>Ga0335076_10009039_pt1 | contig 10039 bp, 9 predicted proteins | sample Lox_Sample_25_FD_206717 | JGI IMG/M metagenome (GOLD analysis project Ga0335076, IMG submission 206717) | Soil microbial communities from Loxahatchee National Wildlife Refuge, Florida, United States - Lox_Sample_2.5 | ecosystem: Environmental > Terrestrial > Soil > Wetlands | place: USA: Florida...
GGACCAGCCGTCTCGACGTTCTTCAACCCGCAGTTCTCGACCCCGTTCTCGGGCGAGGCGACGCCTTTCGTGTACCTCGCGTGCCTCGTCGCGATCCTCGTCGTGTCCAGCGGCATCGTCGAGATGGCCCGCGAGCTCCCGAGTGCCGGCGCCTTCTACACGTACGTGAGCCGCGGCCTCGGCCCGCGGGCCGGGTTCGTCACGGGCGGCCTGATGTTCATCGCCTATGCGCTGCTGCCGCCGGCCGAGCTCGGGCTGATCGGCTCGTATCTCCAGAGCACCTTGCGGACCGAGGCGAGCATCGACGTGCCGTGGTGGCTGATCGGGCTCATCCCGGCCGGCGTGATGATCATCCTCGCGGTCGAGGGCATTCAGGCATCGCTGCGGACTGCGCTGATCCTGTTCGCCACCGAGGTGACCGTTGTCGCGCTTCTGGCGATCATCGTGGTCGGGCACGGTGGCCATAGCGGGCTGTCACTGCGCCCGCTCAGCCCCACCGCCTCGCCCCATGGCTTCCGCGGTCTGGCCACGGGATTCGTGTTCGCGGCGCTCAGCTTCGTCGGCTTCGAGGCGGCGGCGACGCTCGGCGACGAGGTGCGCGACCCGCGACGGCTGGTACCGCGCGCGATCCTGGCCAGCTCGGCGCTGGTCGGGCTCATCTATGTGTTCTGCGTGTGGGCCGAGGTGAACGGACTCGGGGTGGCCGCGACGAACCGCCTGAACGGCGCGTCGACCCCGTGGAACGACCTCGCCGCCACTTACGCGTCGTGGCTGAAGTGGCCGGTGATCGTCGCGTCGGTATCGAGCATGTTCGCGGTGATGATCAACTCCGCGAATGGCATCGCGCGGATTCTCAACACGATGGCGCGCGAGGGACTGCTGCCGAGGTCGCTCGCGGCCGTCGACCGCCGGCGCTTGACGCCAACCCGGGCGACGCTGGCGACGGGACTGTTCGCGATCGGGTGCGCGCTCGCCGTCGGAGCCACCAGCGGCGGGCTCGACGACCCCGCCGGCGGATCGAACGTCTACGGCTATCTCGGGTTCCTGCTGACGCTTGGCGTGCTGCCGGTGTACGCGTTGACGAACCTGGCGGCCGCGCGCTACTTCGCTCGAGTTGGCCGGTTCGGCGTCGTGCGCCATGGCTTGCTTCCGATCGCCGGCACCGCGCTGATGGCGGCGCTGCTCGTCGGCCAGATCGCCGAGCAGACGGCGGCGCCTTACACATGGCTGCCATGGGCGATCGTCGTGTGGGTCGCCGCGGTGGCGCTGGGTGCGCTGTGGCTGGCGCGGGCGCGCCCACACCAGCTGAGGCGGGCCGGCGCGGTGCTCGCCGCCGACGTCTCCCCCGGTCTGTGAACATTGACGGCGGCATGACTTCGCGCAAGCGTCCGTCGCTCGTCGACCAGGTCCGCGACAGCCTGCTCGGGGATCTCACCTCCGGCAAGCTCGCACCGGGCTCGAAGCTCGCCAACGAGAACGAGCTCGCCGAGCGGTTCGGGGTCAGCCGCTCGACGATCCGCGAGGCGGTCGGCGGCCTGATGGACGCCGGCTATCTGGCCCGGCGCCACGGCTCGGGCACATACGTCACGGTCACGCCACGGACTCGGCATCCGCTCGAGACGACCGTGAGCTACACGGCGATGATCCGCGCCTCCGGCCACAAGCCCGCGGAGACCGTAGTCAGCAAGGCGGTCCGCGAGCCGGAGCAGACCGAGCGCGAGCTGCTGGGACTGATTGACGGCGAGCCACTGGTTGACGTCGAACGCGTCCGCTTCGCCGGCCGGCGCCCGGTCATCTACTCGCGCGATCGCATCCCCGTCGCGCTGCTCGGCGACTTCTCGGGCGCGGCGCTCGACGAGTCGCTGTACACGATCCTCGCGCGCGCCGGCCACCCGGTGGCGAACGCCACCGCGCATCTGATCCCCACGCTCGCCAACGCCAAGCTCTCGAGGCTGCTGATGGTCAAGCGCGGCACGCCGCTGCTCCACATCGACCAGGTCGACTACGACGAGCGCGGGCGCCCGGTGATGCTCTCGCACGAGTGGCACGTCGCCGACGCGTTCGATCTGGTCGTGAACCGCCGCGCGCTGCCCTCGGGCGAAGACGCCTGAGCGCGGCGATCCGGGTCCCGCCACAACACCGATGACAAACGTCATGGCCGATTTCGGCCGGACGCCACTTACGGCCGGCCCGGCCGCGGCGTACGCTGACAGTCATGCTCGGATCACAGCTCGGAAAAGGTTCACGGACATGACACTGACGACCGTTGTCTTCTCCATCTGGGCGGCGTTCTGGATCTACTGGCTGATCGCCGCCGTCACCGCCAAGCGGAGCATTCGGACCTCCCGATGCCGCCCGCCGGGCCTCGTGCTCATCGCCGGCCTCGTGCTGGTTCGAGTGTTCCACACCGGCACGCTGGCCGTGCACAGCCCAATTTTGCAGATCGTCGGGCTGGTTCTGTTCGCGTGCGGCCTGGCACTGGCGATATGGGCACGCATCTACCTGGGGCGGAACTGGGGGATGCCGATGACCCAGAGGGCGGAGCCCGAACTCGTCACTTCGGGGCCGTACCGGTACGTTCGCCATCCGATCTACTCGGGTCTGCTGCTGGCACTGCTCGGCACGGCGCTCGCGACAAACCTCTATTTCCTGATCGCACTCGTGCTCGTCGGCTTCTATTTCATCTACAGCGCCACCGTCGAGGAACGAACGATGACTGGTTCGTTCCCGGCTGACTACCCCACTTACAAAGAGCACACCAAGATGCTGATCCCGTTCGTTCTGTAAGTCACCTCACTACCAGCGGGCTCCCGACGACGGTCGTCAGCTGATGTCGCCCCGTCTCCACACCCACAGGCGTGTCAGGCCGAGGGCCAGCAGCGACGTCTCAACGAACAGCGCCGCCATCCCCAGCGTGCACAACCAGTTGCCGACGTCCGGCGCGTCTCCCGGAAGGCCGATCGTCCGACTCCACAGGTAGCCGACGAATGGACCCGCCGCAACGGCCGCTGCAGCCACCCAAGCGAGTGGCGAAGGCGCGTGAAGCAGCAGAAGCGCGACGGGCACCGAAGCGACGACGACCGCCATGTAGGACCAGAAGATCCACCGCGTGCCGTGGTACGTGCTGACCGCATCGAGGATGTGGATGAGGCCGATTGCCAGGACGGCGGCGACTCCCAGCAGTCGCGCCGCACCCTCGCTGATTGGGACAGTCGGATCAGGTCCGGGCCTGGACGGTCGCGTGATCGCCAATACCGCGGCTCCGTTGCCTGTCGGCGGTGCTTGCATGTTGAGTCATCTCCTACGTGGCGTAGTTGTCATTACCACCAGAGACACCTCAGGCCCGAGGATCCTTCCGGGTCAGGTGCTCCCGGCGATCCCACGGACGGGACTAGCGATCAGTCAGACGCGAACCGTTTGCTCGTTCTCGCTGGACGTGCTTCCGCCCGGTTCCTCGACCTCGCCGGCCTCGAACGCGTGCCGGCAGTGCTCGGAGCAGAGGTAGTAGGTCTTGCCACCGATCTCGGCGGCGACCGCCTTGTCGCGGTCGACCTTCATGCCGCACACCGGGTCCGTCGCCCCGCGCCGCGCCGTAAGCCAGAACAGCGCGGTGAAGATCACGAAGCCGAGGACGTTCAGCGCGAGTTTGTAATTGACCTGGACCGAACTGAAGATGTCCGCCCGCGTCGGACGCGCCCCGGTGGGAATCAGGCCGAGCGCGCTGAAGATGCCGTCGACGATCAGCGCGGCGATCACAACCGTCACGAACATCAGCGCGGTGATCCGGATCGTGAACCTGGTGCCGTAGTACTTGCGGTAGATCAGCAGGATCGGGAGGACTATGAGGTCGGCGAACAGGAACGCGAGCACCCCGCCGAACGAGATCCCCCCGGACCACAGCACGGCCGCGAGCGGGACGTTCCCGACCGAGCAGACGAAGCTGATGATCGCGATGATCGGCCCGATCAGCACGTTCTCGATCGCTGGCAGCGGTGCCGGCGCGTTGTGGATGAACATGTGCTCGAAGAAGCCGTTGCCGAGCTGGGCGATGAAGCCGGCGAGCAGGAAGCCGAGCGTGATCTCCTTCCACAACATGTGCCAGTCGCCGCGGAAGTTGTGCGCGACGTCCGACCACGCCCGGGCCGAGGTGAGCCGTTCGCGCCAGGACATCCGCTCGCCCGCGGCGTGATGTTGGTGGCCGGTGTCGGCCGCGACCGCATGCTCGCGCGCCTCATGCTCGAGCCGGCGGCTGACAAACAGACGGAGCAGCACGGTCATCAGCACGATCATCACGATCCCGCCGACGTACTCCGCCGCCGTGAACTGCCAGCCGATCAGCACCCACAGCACCAGCCCCAGCTCCCACACCAGGTTCGTGGAGGCGAACTGGAACGCGAGCGCCGACGCCGCGCTGGCGCCCTTCTGGAATAGTGATTTCGCGATCGCGATCGCCGCGTAGGAGCACGAGGACGAAGCGGCACCGAGACCGGTGGCCCAGCCGACCGAACGGGCCCCTGACCCGCTCATCAGACCCTCGATCCGCTCCCTGGGCACCCACGCCTGGACGATCGCCGAGATCGCGAACCCAAGGACCAGCGCCCACCAGACCTCCCACGCCATCAGGAACGAATCCCTGAGGCCATGCCAGACCACAGCCAACACGTCCATGACCTACACACTACCAGATACCCCTAGGGGGTAGAGGTAATGCTACAGTTTGCGCTATGCCAGAGACCCCGGCGCCCACGAGGGGCTACACCGCCACCAAGGACCAGCTGCTCGCCCGGCTGAAGCGCATCGAAGGCCAGATCCGCGGGATCGAGGGCATGGTCGAGAACGACCGCTACTGCATCGACATCCTGACCCAGATCAGCGCGGCGCAAGCCGCCCTGGACAAGGTCGCGCTCGGCCTCCTCGACGGACACGCCCACACGTGCGTGATCGGCGCCGAGCCCGATCAGCAGGACGAGCGAACCGAAGAGATGATGGCCGCGGTCGGCCGGCTGCTCCGGCGCGGGTGACCCCGCCAAACGCCAGCGCCGGCGGAGCGCGCCCCGCCTGACCTGAGAGCTTCCGCGGCCGAACAACTGCACTCTCGACCAATCCCCGGCTCGAGAGTGCCGGCACTCGGGCTATAGGCGAGTCTGGACGCACTCGGCGCCCAGATCGCGGCGAGTGTGCGGTTACTCGCCCTGAATTCCGGTGTATCGGACGACCGGGCCCGCCGGCCCTCCGGACACCGGTGGACTCACACGACACTTATTCACAGCTATGCATGCAATGATGTATGCATGACTCACGGCACCGAACCAGACCTGGCGTTCCTCTCGTCCGACATCGCTCGATCGGTGGCCGAGACGATGCAGGCGCTCGCGACCCCCAGCCGGGTGCGCATCCTCAGTCGGCTCGGCGCCGGCGCCTGCTCGGTCGGCGCTCTCGCTGAAGACCTCGACATGTCGCAGCCCGCCGTCTCTCAGCAACTGCGGGTGCTGCGCCACCTCGGGCTGGTCGTCGGTGAGCGCGATGGCCGGCAGGTGATCTACGCGCTGTACGACGAGCACGTCCGCTCGCTGTTGACCGAGGCCGTCTCGCACACCGAGCACCTGCGCCTCGGCCTCGCGGTCCGACCGACCGAGCAGGCGCTGACGGCATGAGCGGTGCCGCGCCGGCGTTGCTCGCCGCGGCGGCGGGCGTCGGGTTCGGGCATGCGATCCTGCCCGATCACTGGGTCCCGCTCGCGGTGCTCGGACGGACGCGTCGCTATCCGCTCGCCAGGATCGCGCGCCTCTCGAGCCTGGCGGGATTGGCCCACGTGCTGGTTTCGATCGTGCTGGGGGCCGTGATCATCGCGATCGGGCTGCAGTTCCGCTCCACGATCCAGCACGCGCAGGACACGATCATCGGCTGCATCCTGATCGCCACCGGAATCGGCTTCCTCGTGCTCGAGCTCACCGGCCACGGCCACCACCACGATCACGACGGGCATGACCACCACCATGCGGCCCACGACCACGACCACCGGCACGAGCACGACCACCACGATGCGGCCGCGCCCGCCCCTGCTCGGCTCGGCGGACTCGCCGCGGTGATGGTGCCGTTCGGCGCCGCCGCATCGCCCGATCTCACGATCCTGCCCGTGTTCCTCGCCGCCACCACCGCCGGGATCGCGACCGCGGTCGGGTCGCTGGTCATTTTCGCCGCGGTCACGATCGGCACGATCGTCGGTTCGACGCTCGCCGCGGCCCGCGGTGGTTATCAGATACAAGGCGAGTGGCTCGAGCAGTGGGGCAACTTCTTCACCGCCGCCGTGCTCGTCGTCATCGGCCTGCTGGTCCTGGTTGGGATCATCTAGCCGGTGCGTGTCGGCTTATTGCATCCAGGAGAGATGGGCGCCGCGGTCGGCGCGCTGCTGGTCGAACAGGGCCACGAGGTCGTCTGGAATCCCGACGGGAGAAGTGACGCGACCGCCCGGCGGGCCGCCGCTGCCGGCCTGACGGGCGCCGAAGACCCGGACCACGCCGACGTGATCCTGTCGGTGTGTCCGCCCCACGCCGCGCTCGACGTCGCGCGCTCGCTGCAGGGCACGCGAGCGCTCATGATCGACGCCAACGCGGTCTCTCCGATGACCGCGCGCCGGGTCGGCGACGTCATCGGCGAACGCTGGGTGGACGGCGGGATCGTGGGCCCGCCGCCGCGACGCGAGGGGACCACGCGCCTGTACCTGTCCGGGCCTCACGCGGGCGAGGCGTCGGAGCTGTTCGCCGGCACGCGTCTTGAGCCCGTCATCCTCGAGGGCTCGCCGGTCGCGGCGTCATCGCTGAAGATGGCGTACGCGGCGTGGACTAAGGGGTCCGCGGCGCTGCTCCTGGCCACGCTCGGCAGCGCACGTGGGACCGGAGTCGAGGACGCGCTGCGCGCCGAGTGGCGGCGCTCACAACCCGCGCTCGAGTCTCGCCTGGAAAGCGCTGCGACCTCCGCTTCAGCCAAGGGGTGGCGCTGGGTCGGAGAGATGAACGAGATCGCAGCCACGTTCGCGTCGGTCGGGCTCCCTTCGGGCTTTCACGAGGCGTCCGCGGAGATGTTCGATCGAGCCGCGCACGAGACCGCGCCCGAGCGGCCGGCAACGTAGCCGTCAACCCACGGCGAACGTGAGCTCCCCGACCGGCTCCCGGGGCACGCGCTCGGAGGGGTCTCGCATGTCGACCCACGCGGCAGCCTCGGCGAGCGCGGTCGCGTAATCGAGCGGCGCTGCGCCGCCTGAAAGCGGGCCCTGTTCCGCGACGCTCAGCACGGTGAGGCACTCGTCGCGGAGGATGCTTTCCGGCCATAGCTCTGAGTCGATCGCAGCCACGATTCGGTCGGCGTGGGCGAGCCACCGGCCGGCGGTCTCCGGAGCGACGGCGGCGGCGTAGCGGGCGACGAACCACAGCGCGAACGCCGCCAGCGGCTGGACGCTGACGTCGCGGACCAGCTCGAGCACCTCTGCCAACCCGGAGCGCGCGATCGCGCGATCGCGGGCGGACTCGGCCAGCAGCCGCGTGGCGACCGCGGTGGCGAGCATGTACGCGTGCCCGAGCTCGCCGGCGCTTGCCGCGCTCAGCGCCGCGTGTTCATACGCCTCCTCGAAGCGCCCGTCGACGTACGCGTCGAGCGCGAGGAAGTAGTGCGTCCATCCCAGCGCCGCCGGGCTCGCCTCGGTCGTGATCACGGCCACCAGCACCGGCCGGAGCCGGCGCATCTCGTTCCGGTCGCGTGCGTTGATCGCGCGACCGAACAGGTTCCCGGTCGCGGTGGCGAGCGCCTCCTGGTCGCCGAGTTCGGCAGCGCGCGCCACGAGCCGGCGGGTCCACTCTGAGACGACCGGACTGAACCCTTCGACGAACGAGACTGCGCGCAGCAGCGCGATCTCCTGCTCGGCCGGTACCGGGAAACGCGCCAGCAGGCGGTCGACCAGCTCCTGGCTCTCCTGTCTGAGCATGCCCGCAAACCACACCGGGCGCAGTCCCAGTGCCAGCGAGATCGCCGACTGCTCGTCGCCCACCTCGATCGCGTGCTCCAGCGCGGCGCGGACGTTCGCGTGGTCGGCCAGTATCGGAGCCGCGGCCGCTCCCGGCGAGGTACCGGCGTCGAGGGCCTCGCTGACGGCGGCGACCTGGCGGACGAAGTAGTCGCGGTGGCGCGCGCGGGTCCGTTCCAGCTCGCCCACCCGCGCCAGCTCGTCCAGTGCGAACGCCCGAACCAGCTCGAGCATCTCGAATCTCGACTCGTCGGCGCGGTGACGGATGAGGCTCGTCTCGAGCAGCTCATCCAGCTCAGCCCGCGGAGAGCGTCCGACCGTCGCCTCGAGCGCGGCGGCATCGAACCCGCCGAGGAATACGCCCGCGCATAGGAACACCTCGCGCGCCGGCGGCGTGAGCAGGTCGTAGCTCCACCTGATCGTCGTGCCGAGCGACTGCTGCCGGTCGGGAAGATCCCGCAGCGTGCGCCGGCCGATCGACAGCGGCTTCGCGAGTTGCTCGCCGATCTGCGCCGGCGCGAGGACCGACGCACGCGACGCGGCGAGCTCGATCGCCAGCGGAAGGCCGTCGAGTGCGCGGCAAATCTGCGCCACTGTCCGCGCGACCGGCGCACCGACCACGAGATTGCGGTTCGACGCGAGCGCGCATTGCAGGAACATCTGCACGGCCGGGCTTTCGGAGACCTCCTGGTCGGACTCGCCCCCGGGCAGCGGAAGCGGCTCGACCTCGAACACCTGCTCACCGCGGATCCGCAGCGGTGTCCGGCTGGAAACCAGCACGCGGAGCTGCGGCGCGCTCCCGAGCAGCTCGGCGGGCAGGATCGCCGCGGACATCAGGTGCTCGAAGTTGTCGATCACCAGCAGCAGCTCCCGGTCACGGAGGTAATTGGGGAGGGCGTCGGCTCCCGGCCCTTCGCTCCGATCGCGCTGCGCGATGGCGCTCGCGATCTCCGCCGCCACCAGCGCGGGATCGGTCACGTGCTCCAGGCGAACGAACGCGACGCCGTCGGCGTAGCTCTGCTCATGACGAGCAGCGAGCTCCAGCAACAGCCGCGTCTTCCCCACTCCACCCGGGCCTGTCAGCGTCACCAGCCGCACGTCCGGAACAGCCATAAGCCCGCTCAGCGCATGGAGTTCATCCTCCCGGCCGACGAGGCACGGGTCGCGGCAGGTTCGACGGGCGAACCCCGGGATCCTGCGTCTGGCGCGGTGACGCGGCCGGCTGCTCCACGAGAAGCGTGGGGTCTCGCTCGAGGATTCGCTGCTGGAGCCGCGCGAGCTGCTCGCTGGGCTCGAGGCCGAGCTCCTCCGCGAGCGCGCGGCGCGCGCGCTGGTACGCGTCGAGCGCGTCCGCCTGGCGGCCGGCGCGATACAGCGCGAGCATCAGCTGCCCCCAGACGCGCTCTTCGAACCGGTGCTCCGCAGCGATCCGCTCGAGCTCGGGCACCAGCTCTCCCGCCCCGCCACGGTCGAGGTCAGCCTCGATCCGCAACAGGTTCGCCTGGAGGCGCTTCTCTTCGAGCGCGCGCCGCCATTGCGCGATGCTGCGCTCCGCGGCCACGTCCGATAGCGGCTCTCCGCGGAACAAGGCCAGCGCCTCGCGGAGGAGCAGGCTCGCGCGATCCGGGTCGGCTCTCGCCTGCTCGACCAGATCATCGAAACGCCACACGTCCAGCTCGAAGTCGCCTGCCGCCAGCGCGTACCCGGCCGTGTCAAGCAGAAGCATGCCGCCGAGTAGCGCGCGCAACTTCGACAAGTGCACATGGAGCGCGGACACCGCGCTCGACGGAGGGCGATCTCCCCATAGCTCCTCGATCAGCCGGTCTCGCGACAGCGGCACTCCGCCGGCCAGCAGCAATAAGGCGAGCAACGAGCGCTGACGCCCGCTCGGGACGGCGACGACTTGCCCGTCGCGCTCGAACGTGAGCGGACCGAGCACCCCGAATCGTGCTGCGCCACCGGTCACCCCGCGACAGCGTAGGCCCCGCCGCGGTCACCCACAACCGTGGCTTTGGCGTTTCT
>Ga0335076_10009040_pt1 | contig 10039 bp, 6 predicted proteins | sample Lox_Sample_25_FD_206717 | JGI IMG/M metagenome (GOLD analysis project Ga0335076, IMG submission 206717) | Soil microbial communities from Loxahatchee National Wildlife Refuge, Florida, United States - Lox_Sample_2.5 | ecosystem: Environmental > Terrestrial > Soil > Wetlands | place: USA: Florida...
AGGAACCAGGTCGGGGCCGCCAGGTTTTTAGCGGCCAAAGAGACGCCCCAGTCGTCCGTAGACGTAGTGCACGTCTTTCCAGCTATTTTTAGAGGACGATGTTTACGGCGGGTCCGTATTGGGTTCATTTTTTCGACCCGGAGCCGGCTCATGCAGCATTGACGGTCTTTCCAAAACCAATGCGCTTCTTGCGCATCCAAATTATTGAAAGTCCTCTTATGACGGGGTTCACACTAGCACGAAATGGATTGGAAATGCATCGAGGGAAGGCGCAGGTTTTGTCTAGAGAGTTGGGGGACCGCAAGAATACATGCGAACCGGCTAGTGTATTGTTGGGAGCCATGCATGCGGGTATGAAAACTTGGGTCCATGCCGGTGTTCTATTGGCCAGCGCACTTCTGCTCCTTGCTGGGCTTGTTCGCGCACAGGATTCGACCAGAAAGTACAGCTCGGTCAAAGGCAAGGTGAGCCTTTCAGACGCCTCCGACAACCGTTCTAGTGCCGAGGGCCTGATGCTGCAATTGAAACCGGCCAGGCAAGAGCTTCCAGTGCTTTCGGCAGTCACCGATGCGGCAGGCATTTACGAATTCAACGACGTGGCCGAGGGAGACTACACACTTCTGTTCGAGAAGGAAGGCTTTGAAACTTTTTCGGCGAGCGTTCATGTGCAGAGTGGAACCCCGAGTGTCTTGGACATTTCGGTTAAGCTGAGCAGTTTTACCGAAAAAGTCGAGGTGAAAGAACAGGCCGAGCCGCTGTCCGCTACTTCATCCACGGCGCCAAAGCTGACCGAAAAGGAGCTTGGAACACTCCCGCTCGCCGAGGAGAACTTCAAGGAAGCCTTGCCACTGACGCCCGGCGTCATCCGCACTCCGCAAGGCAAACTAAATTTCCGTGGCTCCAGTGAAGAATTGTCTATGCTCCAGGTAAACGATTCGAAAATGACGGACCCTGTTACCGGGTCATTTTCCATTCCAGTTCCGCTCGATGCCGTGCAGTCCGTTCACGTGGTGCAGACTCCCTATAGCGCGGAAAATGGCGGGTTCTCCGGGGGACTGACGCAGGTCGAGACAGTGCCCCCGCCGGAGAACTGGAAGTTCCGGCTTCGAGACCTGAACGTCAGCCTGCGCGGCAAGAACGATCATTTTGTGGGAATCGCGCGAGCCACGCCTCGCGTCGCATTTGGCGGTCCTCTGATCCACGAAAAGGTCAGCTTCTCGGAAGTTTTCGAATACGACGTTATCCGCGACCCGATTCGAGGCCTGCCCTGGCCAGTGAATGAAATCAAAAAGTGGGGGTTCACTTCCTACAGCACGCTGCAGGCTATTCTTTCACCGCGGCAAGTGCTCACGGTCACGTTAAACGTATTCCCGCAAAGAACGGAGTTTGCCAACATCACCGCGCTGATTCCGCAGACCGCTTCTTCTGACTACGACCGAAAAGGGGAATCGGTGAGTGCATCGGATGTTTATAGTTTTTCTTCCGGGGCACTTTTTCGAATGGCGCTGACGTATACGCGCTTTGATAGTAACGCACACGGCCAGGGACTCGATCCAATGCTGCTCACGCCGGAACAATGGGGCGGAAATTTTTTCAATGCCTGGTTACGCGCAGCGAGCCAGTGGGAAGCCGCTCCAATCTATCAGTTAGCGCCACGGAAATTTCTCGGGCGTCATGAAATTCGCGTCGGCGAAGACGCGACCCATCGCTCTTTCAGTGGCAGCAGCATTTCGCACGACGTTCGGCTGCTGCGCGAGGACGGCAGCCTGGCCGAGCAAATCCAGTTCTCCGGACCTGGGCAGATGCAGGCTGCCATTACTGATGCGGAAGAATTCATCGCCGACCACTGGGCGATTAGCGACAATCTGGCCGCGGACCTGGGAGCGCGCTTCACGAGCCAGTCCATTGGGCGGTCCGCTGCGTTTGCCCCGCGTTTCGGCATTGCGTATTCGCCTGGTCGTTCCCATAAGACGATTCTTCGCGCGGGAACCGGGATTTTCTACGATCGCGTTCCCCTGCTCGCGGCCGACTTCGCCGGCAACCCAACGCGCATGCTTACCTCCTATGACTTGACAGGTCAGCCCATCGGGAGCGAAATTACTTTTGAAAACGGATACTTCGCCAATGGTTCCGGTCCCCTCGCGTCGCGGTTCCGGTCAGCGCCAAACACAAGCGCGCGCAGCTTTGTCGGCAGTGCGGAGGTGGATCGCACATTGTGGACCGGCGCTGTTCTTCGACTGAGCTACATTCACAGCGCAACACGGGACCTTTTTGTAGCCGACCCCATTACCGACCCGACCGTCATCGGGACCGGTTTCACCAACCCCTCCGCTGTCCTCGGCCTCTTCAGCACTGGTAAGGAAGATTATAGTCAGGCCGACGCCACGCTGCGCTTTCACCCGGTCAAGGATGGAGACCTCAGCATTTCCTACATCTGGAGCCGTTCCCGCGGCGATCTAAATACCCTGGGCGACGTTTTTATTCCGTTCGAGGCTCCGGTCATTCGCCCCAATTTCTATGGGGTTCGCCCCAACGACGTTCCAAACCGCATCGTTGCGTGGGGAACCTTCCGGCTCATCTATGACATTATCCTTGGACCCGTCGTTGACATTCACACCGGCTTTCCGTATTCCAGAGTGGACGATCAGCAGAACTACGTGGGGATTCCGAATAGCCAGCGATTCAACACGTTTTTTTCCGTGGATTTCCAGACCTACCGCGATTTCCGCATTCCCTTCGTGCGCAACAGCGGTGCGCGTAGAATCCGGCTGGGCGCTTACGTCATCAACCTAACCGATCATCATAATTTCAATCAGGTCTATAACAATGTGACTTCGCCGCTCTTCGGCCAATTCGCGGGATTCGATCGGCAAAAAGCCGCTTTCTTACTGAGTGTCGTGAACTGAAAGAGCAAGCCGAGTTTATGCGCCTGTTTTCAAGGCGTTGAGAACAATTTCCTGGGCCTCGCTAATTATGGCTTTCAGGTGAGCTTCGCTAATAAAGCTTTCCGCGTAAATTTTGTAGATATTTTCCGTTCCGGAGGGCCGAGCGGCGAACCAGCCGTTTGCCGCAACAACTTTCAATCCGCCGATGGCTGCGTTATTTCCCGGGGCGCGTGTCAGTTTGGCGGTGATGGGCTCGCCCGCGAGAGTCGATTCGTACACGGCCTCCGGCGACAGATTTTTCAACTCGCTTTTCTGCTCGGGTGTCGCTGGCGCGTCAATCCGCTTGTAAAGAGGTGATCCAAGATCCTTCGTCAACTCCCGGTAATGCTCGCCAGGATCCCTGCCCGTGCGCGCCGTAATTTCTGCGGCAAGCAGGTCCATAATGGGGCCGTCCTTATCGGTGGTCCACACGGTGCCGTCCCGCCGCAGAAAACTTGCGCCAGCGCTTTCCTCCCCGCCGAAGCAGAAGGAGCCATCAAAAAGCCCTGCGACGAACCACTTGAAACCCACAGGGACTTCGCACAAGCGGCGGCCCAGTTTTTGCACCGCGCGATCAATCATGCTGCTGCTCACCAGCGTTTTGCCGACCATCGTGTCGGGTCGCCAGTGTGGCCGGTTTGTCAACAAATAATAAATGGCCACGGCCAGAAAATGATTCGGATTCATCAAACCGGTGCTCGGCGTGACGATTCCATGCCGGTCCGAATCGGGATCGTTTGCAAAAGCCACGCGATACCGATCTTTGAGTCCCACCAGCCCGGCCATGGCATACGGACTCGAGCAATCCATCCGGATTTGTCCATCGTGGTCTACTCTCATGAACGAAAAGGTCGGATCCATGACGGGATTTACCACCGCGATGTCCAGCCCATAGGTGGAATTAATCGGCTCCCAGTACGGCAGGAACGCGCCGCCCAGCGGATCAACGCCCATCTTCAGACCAGCGGCGCAAATGGCTTTCATGTCCACGACGTTTTGCAGATCGCGGACATAAGGCATGACAAAGTCGTCGTGGTGCGTGCTTGCCGCCTTGATCGCGGTGGAAAACGGCACGCGCTTGACGTCCGCGTTTGCGCTTCGCATCAGCTCTTTGGCACGCTTCTCTACCCACTGCGTTACATCCGTATCCGCCGGCCCTCCGTTCGGCGGGTTGTACTTGAATCCGCCATCTTGAGGCGGATTGTGTGAAGGAGTAATCACGATACCGTCCGCAAGGTGCAGTTTGCGGCCCCGGTTGTAAACAAGGATGGCGCGCGAAATTACCGGCGTTGGCGTTACGCCATCATCGCGTTGAATGAACGTCTCAACACTGTTTGCGGCAAGCACCTCTAGCGCTGTTCTCTGGGCGGGGGCGGATAACGCATGCGTGTCTTTGCCCATGTAGAGCGGGCCATCGATGGCTCGCTCTTTGCGGTAGTCGCAAATCGCTTGAGTAATTGCCAGAATGTGCGCTTCCGTAAAAGTGCCGAGCAGCGGCGAGCCGCGGTGCCCGCTTGTGCCGAAGCTGACCATCTGTGTGGGATCTTGAACATCGGGACGTCGCTCAAAGTATTCTTTCTCCAGCCGGGCAACATCAATGAGCATCTCTCTGGGAGCCGGCTTGCCTGCAAGCGGCGAAATAGAAACTTCGCCGGCCTCCTTCGCCCCGGATCCTGTCCCTACGGAATTGGACATGGTTTCACCTTCCAAATCTCGCCAGCGTATTCGGCAATTGCGCGGTCACTTGAAAACTTTCCCGAGCTCGCCACATTCAGAATCGCCTTGCGCGCCCAAGCGTCTGAATTGCGATAAAGCGATGCAAGCAGCTCTTGAGCCTGGCAATAGGAAGTCAGGTCTGCGAGGTTCATGTAGCGATCGCCTTGCGCCAACAGTGAATCCAACAATGGACGGAACTCTCCCGGTTCGTACCGGCTGAAGTAGTTCGACGAAATTAAATCGAGAGCCAAACGGGTCTCCGGCTCGTGGTCGTAATGCCAGTGGGGATTGTACCAGCCGCGGCTATTTTCGACCTGCTCGACGGTGAGCCCGAACAGGAATAGGTTTTCTTCGCCGGCCTCCTCGGCGATCTCGATAGTTGCGCCGTCCCTCGTTCCGACCGTCAAAGCTCCATTCATCATGAATTTCATATTGCTCGTGCCGCTTGCTTCGTAGCCAGCGGTCGAAATCTGGTTTGAGACGTCGCTGGCTGGAATAAGCCGTTCGGCAAGCGAGACATTGTACTCCGGTAGAAAAACGATTTTTAGTCGGCCGCGAGCCACCGGGTCTCCGTCAATGGTTCCCGCCAGATTGTTTATAAATTTTATGATGAGCTTTGCCAATCGGTATGCCGGTGCCGCTTTGCCGGCAAAAAAGAACGTTCGCGGCATCATTTCCAGGCCCGGATTTTCCCGTAAGCGGTTGTAAAGAACAATAATCCGCAGGGCGTTTAGCATTTGTCGTTTGTATTCGTGAATGCGTTTGATTTGGCAGTCATAAATGCTTGCGGGGTCCACGCTCTGGCCAGATTCCTTCTTCAACCAATCCGCAAATTGTTCCTTGGCCTGGCGCTTTGACGCCAGGAAAGCTTCGCGAAATCCCTGATTCTCGGCCAAAGGCTTCAATTTGCGGAGCTGGCTCAAATCGGTAATCCATGGCTCGCCGATGGCGTCGGTGATGACACGCGTCAGGCCCGGATTTGCCTGCAGCAGCCAGCGGCGCGGTGTCACCCCGTTCGTCTTGTTATTAAATCGTTCCGGATACACTTCGGCCAGATCCCTGACCGTCTCTTTACGCAATAGCCTTGAGTGAACTGCCGCAACTCCATTGGTACTGTGCGAACCGACAATCGCCAGGTTGGCCATGCGCACTTTGCGCTGGCCGGTCTCTTCCACGAGGCTCACGCGTTGCACGCGGCCTTCGTCGCCTGGGAAGCGCGTGCGCACTTCATCCAGGAAGCGGCGGTTAATTTCGTAAATGATCTCCAGGTGGCGCGGCAGTAGAACCGCAAACCACGAAACCGGCCATTTCTCGAGCGCCTCGGGAAGCAAAGTGTGATTCGTGTAGGCCAGGCTTCGCTTCGTCAGGTCCCAGGCCACGTCCCAGCCTAGGTGCGCATCGTCTAGCAGGATACGCATCAGCTCGGCGACCGCAAGCGATGGGTGGGTGTCATTCAGTTGAATGGCTATCTTTTCGGGCAACTGTTCCCAATCCGCGTTGTGCTGCTGAAATCGTCGAATGAGGTCGGCCAGTGAACAAGCCACCAGAAAATATTCCTGAAAAAAACGCAGCTCCTGGCCCAAAGTTGTTGAATCATCGGGATAAAGCACGCGAGTAATTGATTCCGCTTCGAGCGTTTCTCCTAGCGCTCCTACGAAATCTCCCGTGCCGAATTCCTGAAAATCGAATGCTTCTCCCGCGGCGGCTCCCCAGAGCCGGAGCGTGTTAATGTTCTTTCCTCCATATCCCACCACGGGGCGATCAAAGGGTATTCCGATGAGAGTCGATGGACGGCCAGCGATGATATGAAAAGCGCCGCCGCGCACCTGGAAAGAACAGTTCAGGTTGATTGCGACCTGTTGGGAGGGCCTGACCACTTCCCAGGGGTCGCCCCAGCGGATCCAATTGTCAGCTTCTTCCTTTTGCCAGCCATTGACAATGGTTTGATTGAACATGCCGTACTCATAGCGCAGGCCATACCCCATAGCCGGAAGCTGCATGGTGGCCATGGAGTCGAGGAAACAAGCCGCCAGGCGCCCTAGTCCTCCATTTCCCAGGCCCGCGTCCGGTTCCTCCTCAACTAGATCCTGCCAATGGAGGCCCTTGTCCTGGACCACCTGTTGAACGAGGGGATCGAGCAGAAGGTTGCTGATGTTATTGGTCAGAGACCGTCCGATGAGATATTCCATCGACAGGTAGTAAATGCGCTTGGCTTTTTCCCGCTCGTATATGCTTTTCGTCAGTACCCATCGTTGCGCAAGAATGTCCCGCACCGAACGGGAAAAGGCCTCAAAGCTCTCCCGGGCCGTCGCGGACTTGGGGGCAATCACTTGATCGAAAATGAGGTGCCGTTCGTAAAGCGCGTTTTGCGAGCCGGCAAACTGAATGGGCCCACATCCGTACTGCTCCTTGAGTTTCGATAGACGAATAATTTCATCTGGATTGGAAACGGAAGGCACTTTTTCGGCGCTCATCGGATTTGTACCTGCCTGACTTTGAATCGGTGTCAGCGAACATGCACAAGCATCAGGGAAACGTCGTCCGTGGGAGGTCCCTGCCGCCACGCCGCCACGCCGTCCAGAATGGCTTGCTTCATTTGTCCCGCGGGGAGGGACGAGGACTCGCGGACAATTTCCTGAACACCTTCAACCCCCAGCATCTGTCCCTTTTCGTTGAACACCTCCGTGATTCCGTCGGTATAGAGCAAAATCCGGTCGTCGGGTTCAAGCTGCACTTCCAGCGTGGCGTTGGCATCCACGGCATTCGGCAAAGCACCGAGGATTGTGCTAAGGGACTCCAGCAGAATTGGAGTCTGACCACGCCGGGCAATGATCGCGGGTGGGTGGCCTGCTCCAGCAAAGACCATGCTTCGCCGTTGCGCGTCAATGCGTGCTGCCGCCAGCGTAACGTACATTCCCGAGCGGCCGATGTCTTCGATGAGGAACCGATTCAACTCGGTGAACATGTCGGGAAAAGGCATTCCACTGCGCAAATGCGCCGTCGTTTCGGAGTAGATGCGGTTGGCTACCAGCGCCGATCCAATTCCGTGTCCTGAAACATCGCAAACCAGCAGACTGAGTTGCTCGTGATTCGCGGAATTCACGAGAGCAAAATCACCTCCAATCGAATGAACCGGGTGATAGAAAGCATCAATGGTCATGTTGTCCCAGCTGTGGGATTTCGGAGCGAGCGTGCGCTGCACTCGTGCGGCGAGGCGCAAGTCTTCTTCGATCTCCATTTGGCGTTGCAGGAGCTTTGCGTTTGCGGCGCGGAGCTGCTCCTCGGCCCGGACCTGCTCGGAAATGTCGGTAAAGGTCACGACACCAAAGCGCCGGCCCGAATGTTCAATGGTCCGCGAACTGATGACCACTGGCAAGCGGCTGTCGTCCTTTCGGGGCAGCACAAAGGCGTAGCGGTTGTGCCCCTCGCGCAGGGCGACGTCAATTTGTTGCTTCAAATAGTCTCGCTCTTGAGAAGAAAAAAAGTTCAAGGCGTCGTCGGAGGAGCCGAGCTCTTCCCGGGAAATACCGGTCATTTCAATGAAGCGGGAGTTGGCGAAAAGAATGTGGTGTTCCTCGGTGGAAACAATCACGCCTTCGTTGAGCACTTCGAGCACCGCGGACGTCTGAGAGAGCCATTCGCGCTCCGCGCCAGACAAAAGCGTGTTATCGAAAGCCATGAGATTCACCAGTGGCAGGCATGCGCGACGTTAATAGAACCATCATAACGCCATTCCAAAAGTTGCGTGTTTCGATGGCCATTCGAGAATCTTCCTGAAGTCCCCGGGGAAGAAAGCAATCAACCATGCAGTGTCAGTGTGGCGGTGATTCATGCCCAGACCGCCCCTTACTCATTTTTTGGGCATCTCCGCTGCCGTCATCGAGGCATTGTTCGTGGTGCCGGGCGTTTTAGCCGCGTAGTCGAAATATTCGATGTTTACATCCGTGGTGCCAAAAATCATCGCGTCAGTGACGCTTTTCGTCGCGAGTGGAAACCAGAGCGCGCCATTTTTCTGATAGATATGCACGAAGTGCGTGCTTCTGGTCCAAAACGACGGATTCTTAGCTGGATTTCCCTCCGCTCGGACTAGCGCGTAATCCTCCGCATCTACCCAAATGTGCCCCCGGAATAGATACTTTTCCTTACGCTTCGGTGTGATTTCCAGAATGTAGGCCAGGCGCTCGGCAACCATCTCCGTTCCTGTAAGTTTGAACTCGTAGTTTTCGGGGTTGATTTTAGACCGGCTGCGCAGTTCCGGGCGGGAAGTTTCCGATTCGGATTCCAGCATTTTCCGCAGAACGTGTTTGTGCGCGGCTTTCCACCCATCCTCGGAAATAACCTGGAAGTGTTTGGTCCCGTCCGCGTCGCCCTTCACGTCCACCAGCATCTCCGCGTGCTTTTGCATGTGTCGGTTGTCAAAGACGTATCGGCGCTTACCCACATAGCCGTCAACCGAAGCCTGTCTATCCAGGTCACGAGCGGCCAGCCGGGCCACGATTTCTTCCGCGGTCAGTTGTGTTCCGGTCACCGTGACATCTGCAAATGAAGGCACCGCAATCAGTAGGAAAGCTGCCCTCAGAAGAAGGATTCTCATCGCATCGGTCCCAATTTGATAAGTTCGGCACTCCTCAAACCCACGAAGGGTGCGCCTTGTCGCGCCTCCTACGCCTACCCTTGGGGCCAGGATCTTTCCACACATTAGATGCGCATAGAGCCCATATCGGCTTAAACTCTTTTCGGAACTCTTGTGCCCGTCCGGAAAGTCTTCAAATGCAGCTTGATGAATTTGCTATTCCAGAATTACTTCGCAATCTCAACAGAAACGAGGGACAGTTCGCGCTAGCTGTATGGTGGCAGGCCGGGCGAGAACTGGCCGCCTTCCTTGCAACCCGCGTGGTTCCCACGCGCGCCAGAGTTTTCATACACCGTCGTTGCAGAAATGGGATTGCAGTGGCATGGTGCCGAATTCGAGCGCTCAGGTTGGCATTATGTACAAACTGCACGCTTTCCAGCTGGCTCTCTGTTTGTCTTTGTATCCCGGGGCGCTGCGGGCGCAAACCACAAGCCCGCAAAGAGGGAAGCACAAGCGAAGGTTGTCAGAATGATCTTGCCCGAGCGGACTCAAATCGTTGCGGCAGGAGGAGGGAAATGAACCTTGTTAATGTTCCTTTTGTTCCCACGCCAGAGAGCCAAACTTTCCGCAAGTGCTTGAAAAGAATGGCGGGGACGACGAGACTCGAACTCGCGACCTCTGCCGTGACAGCGCTGCGTGAGTAGGTTTTACAACAACTACAAGACACGCGGGGACTGCCAAACGCAGCGCAAATCATGCAAGACGACTCGAATTGTGGGTTGGGTTGTGGGTTGGAAAATCGTGCCGTTGGCACTCCGGCGTGTTG
>Ga0335076_10009041_pt1 | contig 10037 bp, 8 predicted proteins | sample Lox_Sample_25_FD_206717 | JGI IMG/M metagenome (GOLD analysis project Ga0335076, IMG submission 206717) | Soil microbial communities from Loxahatchee National Wildlife Refuge, Florida, United States - Lox_Sample_2.5 | ecosystem: Environmental > Terrestrial > Soil > Wetlands | place: USA: Florida...
TGGTGCCGCCGCCGCCCCGGGTGCGCAGCGTGCTGGCCCGCACCACGTTCTCCAGCCGCTGCTGTTCACGGAGCAGCGCGGCCGCTGGCGCAGCGCCGATGCGCCGCGACTCCTGCACCTCGCTGGTCACCTGGCGGAGCGCGGCCAGCCCGGCGCTGAGATCCGCGTCGGCCGGCGGCCGCACGGCTGGGACGGCCAGCGCGGTGGCCCGCCAGCGCTCCGCCCAGGCCAGCAGCAGACGCGGCCGGTGCGCCTGGCTCGCGTGCCGCTGCGCGATGGCCGCCAGTTCGGCGCCGTGCGCGGTGGCCTGCGCCCGCAGTTCCGACCCGCCCAGGCTGAACCGGTGCTCGTCGAGCAGGTCGAGCCCGCGGTGGCAGGCGGTCAGCAGCCTGCGGGTGTCGCCCGCCGCCTGGGCCCGCAATGCCTCGCTGAGCCAGCCGCTGGCCCGGGATAGCGCCGGGCCGCGCCGCCGGCTGCCGGCGGCGGCGCGCAGATGACGGTCGGCGTCGTCGCGACGGCCCAGGTCCAGGGCCAGCCGCCCGGCCAGCAGGTGGGCCTGGGTGGCCTCGGCGGCCTGCAGCCGTTCCAGCCGGCCGGCCACCCGGTCCGCGGCCCGGAGCGCGGCGGCCGACGCCGGGCCGATCCGGTAGCGGGCCCGGGCCAGCACCAGCCCGGTCTGGGCTTGCCACCAGGCGCTCTGCTGGGACCGGAAGAGGCGGGCGGCCGTCCCGGCCCGGTCCAGGGCGGCCTCCGGCTGCCCGGCGGCCAGCGCGCTGTTGGCCGCCATCAGCAGCAGTTCAGCCTTCTCGCTGGCCTGGCCGCGGGTCCGCTCGATGTCACTCACCGCGGCGTCCGCCTCGGCCAGCGCATCCGCCGCCAGGCCGGCCGCCAGCAGCACGGCGCACCGGTCGTGGCTCAGGAATGGCGTCGGCACGTGCAGCGGCCGGTACCGCGCGGCCGCCTCATCGAGGTAGGAAAGCGCCGCCGGAAGGTCGCCCTTGGCGGCCGCGACGCCAGCCCGGTTGAATACCGTATGGATCGATTCCAGCTCCTGGCTGGTCTTGGCATAGAGCTGTCCGGCCGCGACGAAATCGGCATCAGCGCGATCGGGCGACCCGACGGCCAGGTAAACCAGCCCGCGGGCAGTTAAAGTGCGCGGCGTCCATATCTGATCATCCGCACGGCGCAGCACACCGACCGCACGCCGCAGGTCATCGAGCGCCGCGGCGTAGCGGCCGAGAGTCCACAGCGCCACGGCCCGCCGGTGCAGCACCCGCCCGGCCAGAACGCCGCTGGACAGCTGCAGGGCCCGGTCGAATGCGGCCAGTCCGCGTGCGGCCCGGCCTGCGTAGGCGAGCGTCAGCCCCAGGGAAGCCAGCACATCCGCCTCGCGTTCCGCCGAGCCGGTCCGGCGGGCCAGCCGGAGCGCGGTGCGCAGCTCACTGACCCCGGCACCGACGTCGCCGGTATCGCGCAAAACAATTCCCGCCGCCTGATGGGCTACGGATGCCTCAGCCGGGCCAGGCCGCCCGGCAAGAACGGCTTGCGCCCGGGCCAGCGCTTCATGGGGCCGTGACAAGGCCAGCGGCAGCAAGTCATCGGTGTCCCTGTGGCCAGATCTGGCCGTATAGCCTCCCCCCGGCATGAAGCAATTTTAGGCGCTCCTATCTGCGTGGTCGATTGAATATGTCCGCATGGCGTGTCACACTTCCGCCGGAACCGGGGCGGGAATCTCTGGCGGCTGGCGCGTATCACACGGGGTGCCGGCCGCTCCGAATCGGCAGGGAGCCTGCAACCCGCGGAGGGCATCATGCCTGAATCACCTAGCTGGCGAGAAGAACTGGAACCCTTCGTCCGCGACGAAGTAAGGGTCATCGTGGACGAGTTCGCCACCGAGAGGGGCGGCCGGGTCGACATCGGGGTCGAGGTCGACCATGACGACCGCCGCGTCGACTACATGTTTGCCCAGGGCCAGCTGCTGGTCCGCGACGAGTACCTGCCGCGCGTGCTGGAGCTGCTGGAGCAGCCGACGCTGGAAGAGCTGCGGGCCCGCTTCCCAGCGCGGCTGGAACGGGTGATCACGGGTGTGGTCCTGCTCACCCTTGGCCCGCCGCCGGGCCGGAAGCGGCGGCAGCCGCTCTACGTGCCCGACGCGGTGCAAGCGGTGGACGACGATCTCGGCCCGGGGATCGCCACGCCGGACCACGTGCTGACCGTCGCGGGCACCGTGGGTGGCTGCCCGGCCACCGAGCCCGAGGAGGTGTACGCGGGCATCGAGCCGTTCCCTTCGGTGTGCCGGGACGGCGGCGGCCAGGGCGTCCTGATCTACATGGCCGACACTGGGCTGCTCGATAGCCCGCAGGTCGGCCACCCTTGGCTGGCCGGGGTCCGGGCGGGCCACCGCCCGCGGGACACTGACAAGGGCGAGGGCCAGAACCCGATCCCGCCCTACACCGCGCACGGCACGTTCGTCGCCGGGGTCGCGCGGTGCCTGGCGCCGCAGGCCGAGGTGATCGTGACCAACGCGTTCGCCGTCGCGGGCAGCACGCTGGAATCGAGGCTGGTGCCGCACCTCACGGGCGCTCTGGGCCTGGGGGTGGACATCTTCCACCTGACCATCGCCGCGCCGTCCCGGTCCGACCTGCCGCTGATCGCGTTCGAGGCCTGGCTCAAGCTGCTCGGCCAGTACAAGGGTGTGGTGTGTGTGGTGGCGGCGGGTAACAGCGGCACGCGGCGGCCGAGTTGGCCCGCCGCCTTCGCCGAGGTGGTGTCGGTGGGTGCGCTGGCCGGCGACTGGCGGAGCCGGGCGTCGTTCAGCAATCACGGCGGCTGGGTCGACGTGTATGCGCCGGGCCGGGACCTGGTCAACGCCTACACGACCGGCACCTACAAGTGCGAGGTCGAGCCGTATAAGAACCAGAAGCGGCAGTTCTACGGGATGGCCAAGTGGAGCGGCACGTCGTTCTCGACGCCGATCGTGACCGGCCTGATCGCCTCCCGGATGTCCCGTACCGGCGAGAACGGCCAGCAGGCGGCGGCCGCGCTGCTGGCCGAGGCCCGGGCCCAGGCCATCCCGGGCGTCGGCGCCATCCTGCTGCCCGAATGCCCCGGGGATCGCCGGCCCAGCCACACCTGCGGTTGCTGCGCAGCGCACCGGCCGGGTCACTGCGGGTGCGGCTGCGGCTGACCGGCGCCGCGCGGCGCGGGAACCGGCCGGTACGCTCGTGCCATGGCCACGGTTAGCGTCCGTTACATCGTCGATGACGTCGACGCGGCGATCGCGTTCTACTGCGGGGACCTCGGCTTCACCGAGGTCATGCATCCGGCGCCGGCCTTCGCCATGCTGTCCCGGGGCGACCTGCGGCTGAACCTCAGCGCCCCGGGTGGCGGGGCCGGCGGCGGCCAGGCCATGCCGGATGGCCGCCTGCCCGAGCCGGGCGGCTGGAACCGGTTCGCCCTCGAGGTCACCGACCTGGAAGGGACCGTGGACCGGCTGCGCGGCAACGGCGCCCGGTTCCGCAACGACATCGTCACCGGCGTGGGCGGCAAGCAGATCCTGGTCGAGGACCCGTCCGGCAACCCGGTGGAGCTGTTCGAGCCGACCCGGCCCGAGGCCCGGCTGGACACGCCATGACGTTCGACCCGGTCGCGCACAACCGGGCCGCCTGGGACCGCGAGGTGGACAGCGGCAACGAGTGGACCCAGCCGGTCGGGCCGGATGTCATCGCCCGGGCCCGGGCCGGGGACTGGTCGGTGGTGCTGATCGGCTATGAGCCCACGCCACGGGACTGGTTCCCGGAAAACCTGGCCGAATCGGCGGTGCTCTGCCTGGCCTCCGGCGGCGGGCAGCAGGGCCCGGTCCTGGCCGCGGCCGGCGCCGAGGTGACCGTGCTGGACAACTCGCCCCGGCAGCTGGCCCGGGACCAGGAGGTGGCCGACCGGGAGGGCCTGGATCTGCACACCGTGCTCGGTGACATGCGCGACCTGGACGCGTTCCCCGACGATAGCTTCGATGTGATCGTCAACCCGGTGTCGAACGTGTTCTGCCCGGAGCTGGCACCGGTGTGGTCCGAGGCGTTCCGGGTGCTCGTGCCCGGCGGCCTGCTGCTGGCCGGCTTCATGAACCCGGACATTTTCATCTTCGACGTCACCGCGCTGGACGAGCGGGCCGAACTGGTGGTGCGCCATCCGCTGCCGTTCAGCACGCTCGACCTGTCTGAGGCGGAGCGGCAGCGCGGCTACGGGGACGGCCCGATCGAGTACAGCCACTCGCTGACCGAGCAGATCGGCGGCCAGCTGGCGGCGGGATTCCAGCTCACCCACCTGGTCGAGGCGCCGCACCACGCCGACGCCACGGCTCAGTTCATGCCGGGCTATATCGCCACCCGCGCGGTGAAGCCGCTACAGGGCTAGCCTGGCTGTGTGAATACGTCGCCGGTATCCCCAGATGACATCCGCGCCGCGGCCGCGGCGCATCATGAGTTGGGGCCCGAGTACAGCGACGCGGTCGTGGCAGCGTTCCTGGAACGGGTCGACCGGGCCGTCGCCGCCCGGGTGGAAGCACGACTGGCCACGATGCGCCAGGCCAGCGCGAGACGCGCGAACCGCCGCACGCTGCTGACCGGTCTGGCCGTCGGCGCGTGCAGTGGTGCGCTGGCCGCCGGCCTGGCCGTGGCCGGGCTGAACTCGGGATCGGCGGCCCCGGTGCAGGGGCAGGTCCCGAACGCACGCCTGATGCCCTACTACGTGCATGGGAACGGCCTGCCCGGCAGGCACGCCCTGCCGCCCAGGCCGGCGCGGCCGAGCGGTGGCTGACCGCCCCGAGCCGCTGCCGGTGCTGGACGCGCTGCACTCCACCCCGGCGCGCCGGTACCTGTCCACCGAGCCGGTCCCCGACGAGATCATCTGGGCCCTGCTCGACGCCGCCATCCGCGGCCCGACCGGCGGTAACCGGCAGGGGTGGGGTTGGGTGGTGGTCACCGACCCGGCGATCAAGCGGCCGGTGGCCGAGTGGTACCTGGCCGGCTGGGACGCCGCCTACGGCCGCCGCCGCGAGCAGATCCTGGCCGCGCCGCCCACGGCTGACGGGCTGAGCCGGCCGTCCTTCCTGGCCGCCGAGCACCTGGCCGGGCACATCGCGGACGCGCCGGTGTGGATCTTCCCGGTGCTGCGCGACGCGGCCGGGGTCAGCAACCCCCGGCTCGGTGCCTCCATCTACGGGGCGGTGCAGAACCTCATCCTGGCCGCCCGGGCCTACGGCGTCGGGACCACGCTGACCACGCTGTACAGCCGGCATGAGGACGACGTCCGGGACCTGCTCGGGCTGCCCGATGACGCGCTCACTATGGGGCTGCTGCCGCTCGGCTACCCGGCGCGCGGCCGCTGGGCGGAACCGAAACGCCGGCCGGTGCAGGACGTGGTGCACTGGAACCAGTGGGGCGTGACCCGCCCGCGGGGTTAGCTGCCCCCGTTCAGCGCGTCGTCCCAGAACTTCTGCACCGGCGGGTAGATCAGCTCCTGGTCGCGGGACAGTTCGGCCTTGATGGTCCGGGTCCGCTCGTCGCACAGCACCTCGACCTGGCCCGCTTCGACCCCGTCGAACACCTGCTGGGCGACCGACTCCGGGCTGTCCTTGGGCTGGTCGACCAGCGCGGCCATGTCGGTGTCGATGAAGCCAGCGTGCACGCCGACCACCAGCGTGCCCTGGTGGTGCAGTTCCAGCCGGATGCCGTTGGTCAGCGACCAGCCGGCCGCCTTGGACGCGCCGTAGGTGGCATTGAACGGGTTGGTGTAGAAGCTGGTCACCGACAGCATGTTGACGATCGCGCCGCCGCCGTTGGCCTTCAGCACCGGGGCGAACGCCCGGCACATGCTCAGCGTGCCGAAGTAGTTGGTCTCCATCTCCTGCCGGGCGCCGGACAGGTCCGGCGCGCCGGTGAAGTTGTTGTAGGTCAGCACGCCGGCGTTGTTGACCAGCAGGGTGACGTCGGCGCACTGCACGGCGACCTGCGCGACCCGCTCCGGGTCGGTGATGTCCAGTTGGACGGGCGTGACCCCAGGCTCGGTCACCGCGGCCGGCTTCCGGGCCGCGCCGTAGACCCTGGCCGCGCCGCGGCGGACCAGTTCCCGTGCGTACACCTGGCCGAGCCCCCGGTTGGCCCCAGTGACCAGGGCCACCGATCCCGCGATCTTCATGGACTCTCCCCTTGCTGATCTGCCCGCGACGCCGCGGTGGCCGCCGCCCGCGCCGGGGCAGGTGGAGCCGGCTCCAGCGGCGGAACGGGATGACGTAGTACAGCGCGATCGCCCAACTGGACCTCTTCGTCGGCCAAGTCCGGCCGGACCAGGTTGGCCGGCACCGCGATGTCCAGCACCAGCGGGGTGATCGCGATCGCGTACACCCCGTCGCTGAGCGCCTCCAGGCGCCCCGTCGAGATGCCGCGGCGCAGCAGTCCGCCCGGCGGCTGCTCGTTGCTCATCGCCTGACTGTAACGTCCTGGTCAGCCAGCACGCCGAAGGGGCCGCAAGGCGCCCCGGAGGTGCAAAGAGTAATGGCCGGGCGGCGCGACGCGCCGGCTGGCCGCACCATTGCCATGACCGGGGCGGTTGGATCATCCTTGACTGGTGGTCGGTGCCGCACGTCCAAGGGTGGGGCGAGCGCCACCCGCCGCCAGGCGGGCGGCTACGGGGGGCGACGTTGCCCGCGCGGGTCTTGACGTGCCAATCGAGACCAAGCTGCACGCTCCCGCGCCGCGCCCGGAATGGGTGCAGCGACCGGAGCTTATTGACTACCTGTCCGGGCACAACGCAACCAGGCTGGTGCTCGTCGACGCGCCGGCGGGCTTCGGCAAAACGACACTCGTCGCACAATGGCGCGCCAGCGCCACGGAGTGCCGGCCATTCGCCTGGGTGTCGCTGGACCCCGGCGACAATGACCCGGGCCGGTTGTGGTGGCACGTGGTCTGCGCCGTGCAGCGGGTCTGTCCCGGCTTCGGCGCCGAGGATGTGCTGGGCACACTCCGGGTGCAGGTCCCCGAGTTCACGGTCACCGTGCTGCCCTGCCTGGTCAACGCCCTGGCCGCGCTGACCGCACCGGCCGTCCTGGTGCTCGACGACTACCACCTCATCACCGAGCGGGCCTGCCACCAGCAGATGAACTTCCTGCTCGCGCACCTGCCACCGTCGGTCCAGCTGGTGCTGACCAGCCGGTCCCAGCCGCCGCTGCGGCTGGGCCGGCTGCGCGCCGGAGGGCAGCTGCTCGATATCCGGGCCGACCAGCTGCGCCTGGCCCCCGCGCACGTGGCGGCGCTCGTGGACGCGGTATCGGGCGTTCAATTGAATGGTCCTGATCTGGCGGATCTGGTGGCACGGACGGAAGGCTGGCCGGCCGGCGTGTACCTGGCCGCGCTGTCGCTGCGCGGTCACCCGTCGCCGCATGAGTTCATCGGGCAGTTCTCCGGGGACAACCGGTTCATCGGTGACTTCCTGGCCGAAGAGGTGCTCACCCGGCAGCCGCCGGAGGTCCAGCAGTTCCTGATCCGCACGTCGGTGCTGGGCCGGTTCTGCGCCTCGCTCGGCGCGGCGGTCAGCGGGGTGGCCAACGCCGCGGAGATCCTGGACGGGCTGGAGCGGGACAACTTGTTCATCGTCCCGCTGGGCGAGACCCGGGAGTGGTTCCGCTATCACCATCTGTTCCGCCAGGTGCTGCGCGGCCGGCTGGCCCGGGCCGAACCGGACCTGGTGCCCGCCCTGCACCACGCGGCCTCCGCCTGGCACCAGCTGCACGGGTCGGCGGACGAGGCGGTCGAGCACGCCATGGCCTCCGGCGACTTCCGGCTGGCCATCGACCTGATCGCGGGCTACTGGTTCGGCTACGTCAGCTCGGGGCGGGTGGCCACGGTACACAACTGGATCCGCTCGCTGGGCGACGGCCGGATCGCGGCCAGCCCGCTGGCCGCGCACTGCGCGGCCTGGGCGGCGGCCATGTCCGGGGACCGGCAGTCGGCCCGGCGCTGGGTGCCGGTCATCGAGACCGGGGCGGGCGACGGGTCGCTGCCGGACGGGATGAGCTCGCTGCGCTCGTCGGCCGCGCTGCTGCGCGGCGTCTACGGGTTCGACGGCCTGCTGGTCATGCGCGAGTCGGCGGCCACCGCGGTCCGGCTGGAAACCGACGTTACGTCGCCGTGGTACGCGCTGGCCCGGAGCGCGCTCGGGTTCAGTCTGTACCTGGCCGGCCAGCCCGAGGCGGCGGCCCGGGCACTCGAGGAAGCGGGCCGGAACGAGGCCGTGCTGCCGCTGACCCGCATGGTGGTCGCGGCCACGCTAGCCCTGCTCGCGGTGGAGGACGGCCGCCTGCCCCGGGCCTGTGAGCTGGTGCATACCGCGCTCGGCCTGGCGGGCCGGGATGACCTCCGGCGGACGCCGTCGGCCTCGCTGGCGCACATCGCGGCCGGCGCGGTCTACGCCGCCCAGGGCCTGCCCGACCAGGCCCGCGATAAGCTGGAACAGGCGCTCCGGTCCCGCCAGGGCATCGCCGGCAGCGGCCCGTGGCCCACGTTCGTGGGCACGGTGACGCTGGCCCAGGTGGTCCTCGATCAGGGCAACCGGGGCCGGGCCGAGCGGCTGATCGGCCAGGCGCGCAGCGTGCTGACCGAACTGCCGGACGGCGCGGATGCGCAGCAGGCCCGGCTCGACGCGCTGGAGCGCCGGCTGGCCGGCCCGCGCCGGATCTCGGCGCTGGCCGAGCCGCTGACCGAGCGGGAAGAGGTGGTGCTGCGGCTGTTCGACGGCGACCGTTCGCTGCGCAAGATCGCCAAGGAGCTGTACGTCTCGCTGAACACGGTGAAGACGCACACTCAGTCCATCTACCGCAAGCTCGGCGTGTCGGATCGCCAGGACGCAGTGGCCCGCGGCCGCGATTTGGGGCTGCTGTAATCCGGGCCGTGACAGCGCCGCAACTGGTGTGGCTGCTTGTCAGACAGGTGCGTTCTGAACCATGCTGGTCGGGTGGTGGCTAGTGCTCGTGGGGGTGGGAGGCTGGCACCGCCGTCGGTAACGCGGCCGGTCGCTGGCCTGAACGCTGGCCCGGAGCCTGCGCGCGCGGGCCCCGAGGTGCTGGTTGAGACGAAGCTGTACGCGCCGCCGGCCCGGAAAGAGTGGGTGCCGCGCACCGAGCTCATCCGTGGCCTGGCCGGCGGGACGGCCAAGCTGGTCCTGGTTGGTGCGCCGGCCGGCTTCGGCAAGAGCACCCTGGTCGCTCAGTGGGGTGCCAGTGCCGCCGAGGCCAGGCCGTTCGCGTGGATCTCGCTCGACCCTGGTGACGACGACCCGGGCCGGCTGTGGTGGCACCTGGTCTGCGCGGTGCAGCGGGCCTGCCTGGACTTCCAGGGCGAGCAGGTGCTGCGGGCGCTGCGCGCGCAGGTGCCGGACTTCGCGGGCGTCGTGCTGCCGCTGATCGTCAACCAGCTGGCCACGCTGGCCGAGCCGGTGGTCCTGGTGCTCGACGACTATCACGTCATCGAGGCGCAGTCCTGCCATGACCAGGTCGCGTTCCTGCTGGCTCATCTGCCGCCATCTGTGCAGCTGGTCATCATCACCCGAACCGAGCCGCCGCTACCGCTGGGCCGGATGCGCGCGCTGGGCGAGATGACCGAGATCCGGCCGGCCGACCTGCGGTTCGGGTCCACCGCGACGGCCGAGCTGGTCCGTGCCGTGGCCGGGGCCGAGCTGAGCGACGCGGATGTGGCCAGCCTGGTGGAGCGGACCGAGGGCTGGCCGGCCGGGCTGTACCTGGCCGCGCTGTCGCTGCGCGGGCAGGCCTCGCCGAGTTCCTTCGTCCGCCAGTTCGGCGGGGAGAACCGGTTCATCCTCGACTTCCTGGCCGAAGAGGTGCTCACTCAGCAGCCGGCCGAAGTCCGCCAGTTCCTGGCCCGGACCTCGATACTGACCCGGTTCTGCGCGCCGCTGTGCGAGGCGGTCGCCGGGCCGGCCGACTCGGCGGCGATCATCTCGGTGATCGAGCGGGAGAACCTGTTCGT
>Ga0335076_10009042_pt1 | contig 10037 bp, 10 predicted proteins | sample Lox_Sample_25_FD_206717 | JGI IMG/M metagenome (GOLD analysis project Ga0335076, IMG submission 206717) | Soil microbial communities from Loxahatchee National Wildlife Refuge, Florida, United States - Lox_Sample_2.5 | ecosystem: Environmental > Terrestrial > Soil > Wetlands | place: USA...
ACCCACGGCTTGCGCCGTGGGCTGCATTTTTTCGCCGCTTTGCGGCTGCAACAGAATGATTTGTTAAGTAGCGCCTGGACTGATATAGTCGATGTAAGCCGTTGAGAGAAATCTCGAGGGCCATTTTTCTTTTGCGGTCAGTTTTCAAAGTTTCAAAGCAAATTCAAAGAGCCCCGTCCGCCTTGTGAGGCGGCGGGGATTTTTTATTGCAGATAAGAAAGGGGACGCTATGAACTCATTCAAGGCTAGCCGCGTTGCGCATGAATACACTCAAACCAATCCAGCGCCGCCCGAGAGGGTATTTCCATTGCTTTGTCCGGTGCGCGAGGCGGACTGGATTCCCGGTTGGCGTTACAAGTTGATTTACTCGGATTCCGGTGTCGCCGAGCTTGGGTGCATCTTCACCACGCAGGATTCGACGGTCGAGTCGACGAAATATTCGTCTCGCTCGAACGAACGCGATCTGGCTTCTCCGGAGACCACATGGATTTGCACGGATTATGATCCTGCTGCGTTTCGCATCGCTTACGTCTGGGTCAAGCCTGGACGGGTTGCGACCGAACTCCGCATTCAACTCGCAAGAACCGAAGACGGCAATACCCGGTCGCACATTCGTTTCCGCTACACTGGCCTGTCGGAAGAGGGTAATCGCGAAGTGAAGAAATACGATCCCGACTGGTTCGGAACCAAAATGCGTGGATGGGAAACTGCTATCAACCATTACCTGACCACCGGTGCGATGAGCGGTGCGTGAGCGCTTGTGTACGATCGTTCGTTAGATCTTAGTGAGGTGTTTGTGCCGGTTTCAATTGCAGGTCTCCAAAACGACGACTTAGTCGATCTACTAGGTCAACTGACTCGGACTTACCCCATCAGCGAGGTGAGGCCTGCAATTGATGCCTACGAAGATCCCATCGCGATGGGGTCGGCTCTCAACGCCCTTGTACGAAAGCTTTATCGCGAATCGAAGGATGTTGCGACCATGATTGCCGTCGGCGACATGGGGCTTGCCTATTGCCTCAAGAAAGCGCAGCTCGAATCTGACGAAGGCAAGATCAGGGAACTCAAGAAACTTGGCCAGGTGATCGGTTTCAGCACGGCTGTGAATTGTTGGCCGGGATGGGCCGACGCAGGAATTGTGATCGAGGAGGCGCACATGCGCGCGGGAGCGGAAATCGCCGGGCGCTGTTGCGAATTGGTTCAGGAGCTAGCGCTTGCACCCCGTGAAAGAGGAGGTGCTCATTGGCTTGTCGGGGCACTTGAGTTGGCGCTACGCCGATTCAGCAGCGCCCGCGCCGCATTCGAACGAGCGGAGCAGATATTTCTCACCGATGACGCGACCTTCCCGTACGCGCTGATGGCGCGCGGTTACATTGCGCTTGTGCAAAAGGCTGATCCTCAGAGCCAGGAAGTTGGGGCGGTTCTGCTGGATGAAGCGCTGGAGCGCCTGCGGGCCGAAGGATCGAAGGACGCAATCTTCTTCGCGGACCAACTCACAACAGCTGATCGCGTGTTGATTGGAAAATGAGCGCGGATGAGTGCCGTGATTTTTCGCCGCGGCTCGGACGCTGGCTGAATTCCGGACCGATGAGGTTCTCCGAGGCAGGCGGGGACTGCTTGCAGGATACGGATGAAGCATTTTGCGGGGCCTGCGAGTTATTCGCCGCCGCAAGATATTCGGAACTGTCAGGGGCTTTCTCCGTGGCCAGACGCGCGCGCGAGGCGCGCGCGCCACACGCCACAGGTTCTCAGGCAGCTGCCTGTTGCTGATAGGCCTGGAGGAAGACTTGGTTTGCGAAAGTCTCGTAGCTGGTTGGTGTGCTGTTTTGGGGAGAGCGTGGTTCGAGTGGATGCATCTTGCCGGCATTGAGGGCTTGCGTCATTTCAACGAGGAGCTTAGCTACTGGCTCTGACATGCCCATCTGAACGAGAGCCGCGCGGAACTGATCATCGGATACTTGCGCATATTTCAGATCCGGCTTTCCTACTATCTTGCCTAGGATCGACGCTACTTCAGTGTAAGTGAGATCGCGCTGTCCGTGGAGTTCGCGAGTTTGTTTACCGTGGATCGTTGGATGGAGCAGCACGTCGGCGGCTGCGTTTCCAATGTCGTGTGTGGCGATCATCGGGATCTTGAGATCCGGGCGGAGCGGGCCTACTGCACTGCCCATCTGACGGATTGCGTTTGCCTGGGGAAGCGTGTTCTCCATGAAGTAGGCGGCGCGGAGGTAGAGCACGTTCGCGTTGGTGATCTGGTTGAGCTTCTGTTCGAGATTGTGCAGGCCGACAACCGGACCAACTCCGCTGGACAGCTCGGCTCCGATGCTGCTGAGCGCGACAACGTTCCTGATGCCGCCTTTTTGCACGGCGGCGGCGATGGCGTCGCTCACACGGTTGGAGTATCCGAGCGGATCTTTGCTAGTGATGTTGGGTGGAATCATTACATAGGCCGAGTCGGCCCCGTGGAAGGCTTTGGCGAGGGAGCTGGCGTCGGTGACGTCAGCGATGAAGGGTTCGGCACCTTTCGACGTGAGTGGCTGAAGATGAGCTGAGTTTCTGCCGATGACGCGAACTTTCTCGCCACGGGTCAGAAGGTTGTTGGCCACGATGTGTCCGGTGTTGCCGCTTGCTCCCATTACTACATGCATAACATTTACCTCCATCTCTTTTTCGATGCAGGCGTGTGGGATCGGACTCGGGAATCGAGGGTGAAGTTTTTTGCGGGATTCTGGCGGTAGTTTGCCACCTCTCGCAAACGGCGCGAGAAGTTGGGGTATCTACCTTAGTAGTTTTGCACAGCCCTCTCTTTATTGATTTGGCGGAGGCGGCAATAGATCGCAGTGGTCGATGCACTTCTCTGTCGAAGCTTCGACTGTGGCTTTCTTGTGTCCGGAGAACTCCATCTCGGGGAGGATCAAAAGTGTTTGCGTGCCGTTGGCTACGTTGAAGCTGCAATGGAAACTCATCGACTGGACGCCGCGTTCCTTGCATCCGGTCTGGTCGAGGGCCGCGGTGAGCGAGACCGTCTTGTCGTAAACCTGGTCGGCGAGGTGTGATGGCACGAGCGCGACCGTCAGCGGAATCGGCGACTTGATCTTCACGTTGAGTTCCTGGCCGTCGTGGTCGGGCGTCATCAGGCTGTAGACCTTGGGCACCGTTGTGATCTCGTATTTTTCGTTCAGGATGCGGCGCCATCCGAAACAGGGCAGCACGCAATTGTTTACACAAGACCAACTGAAGTACTGGATGTGCAGATCGTTTGGAGAAATCCGGATTTGGGGTCCTAGAACTGCGCCGATTGTCGAGACGATGGGCTTCTGAGGCTTACGCTCGTCGTGGAAGGTAATGATCATGGGGCGCTCGGACGGAAGATGGCATTCGTAGATCGAGTTGGTGACGTGTTCCTTGACACAGATGAAGCTGAAGTTCGGGGCAGAGTCGGGGTTCTGGATGGCGGCGTTCCATTCGTCGGCGTAGGCCATAGCCACGGTGACGGGATAGCGGGAGTCGATCTGGACGTGCATGTTGCCGCCTCCGGCAGCGGGACGGTAGACGCGGGCACCGTGCAGGCTGGCGGGCTCGAGAGGAATGGTCTCGCTGTTGGCAGGAGTCCAGTTGAAAACGCGATTGTCTTGCGCGCTCGAAACGGTGGCGAGGGCGCAGATGAACAGCGCGAAAAAGATTGAAAGATTCCTCATCTTATAAGTATTTGCTGGGGGCGTGGGAGGAGCTAGGGAATTCGGGGCGTGCCGATTACGGAAGTTTGGGCGGAAATCCGGAATTCGCATCGGCGGTCGCGATGAAAGTTTCAAGGTTTCAACGTTTCAAAGTCGAGTTGTTTTTTGGGCGGGGAATTGTTTTGCGCCCGGGCGAGTGTTCAGGCGTCCCTATGGGACGCGGGGTTCCTTGTGGGCGTTTACCCGGCGTTTAAACGCCGGGCTATTGTCAGTTGTCCCTCCGGGACATTTTGTTGGAGTGGCTTCATTTCTTCTTCTTCTTCTTCTTCTTCTTTGCTCGAGGCCAGGGACCACAGTTGCTTGATGCGAGGTGTAATCTTTTCACCATGCTCAAGGATTCCGGTGATGGGCTTCAGCCTCGTGGATCTGGTCGTGGATTTGGTCGTTTGTGGGTGGGTGGCGGGACGGCGCTTTTAATCGGAGTGTTGGTTGGGGCGGTGTTCGTGGGCTCGGTCGGGTGGTTGCTTTTGTCTAGAAGTTCGGGTCGGTCGTTGTTGGGGCGGGTGTTTTCGGCGGTTACCGGTCGAACGCTCACGATTGATGTGAGTCAGCCGACTGTGGTGGATCGCATCCAGCGATTGCAGCGGTTGGAGACTGTGGTCTACACCATGGACAAGATTGTGACCGGAGCGAAGGAAAATGTGTTGCCCGATTTTCTGACTGGTGATCGGCTGCTGATGATGGTGCACGGCGAAGTCGTGGCGGGGATCGATTTGTCTGGGCTGAAGTCGAATGATGTGCGAGTGGAAGGGAAGAAGGTGCGCGTGCATCTTCCGGCGCCGCAGGTGTTCATGACGCGCCTGGACAGCGGGAAGACTCGAGTCTATTCAAGGCAAACGGGGCTGCTGGTGCCGACCGATCCGAATCTGGAAACGCAGGTGCGGCAGGCAGCGGAACAGCAGCTGCTTGAGGCGGCGATGGCCGATGGCATTTTGCGGAATGCTCAGGTGAATGCGGCGTCGACGATCCGGAGTTTGTTGCAGGGGTTGGGGTTTGAGGAGATTGAGTTGGAGTAGCCTATGCGTTCTTTTCAAAATTGGTGAACGTTCAGGCGTTGCTCTTGCCTGAGATCCGGTCACAGGTCAGCTAGGCGGGAGTATGCCCCGTGGGCCATTTCAATCTCTTCCCACGCCACCGTTTTCAGCTTCTCATCCAGATCTCCAAATACCCAGTCAGGCGACATAATAGACAACACCGCGCCAATCGCTGCTTTGGGTCTGAGGCGAGGTTCGCGCAAGTATGGCTCGGCTGGCATTGCATTCACGAGGTTCCTGCACCCATCGACGATTGGACGATCAGGATCTCCCGTTGACCGCAATGCTTCCGCTAAGAAGATTTCGAGGCATCCCTCTCCCATCGGAGGTAGCACGATCGAAAGTGCTCTCACCTGATGCGCCTCAGGTGGTATTTTGACCAATTGAGTATTGGTTGTTTTCCACTCGCCAGCCGTAATGTCGTCCGCGAATTGGAGCCCCGCTGCCAAGAACCAGCCACGGACGAGATCCTCACACTGCTCGATTGTTCGGTTGTCGCGATCGATGAGCACCACTACGTGATCAAACCTGTTCTGACCTATATGCTCGCTTCGCGTTCTTTCGATGATCTCAGAAACTTTCTGGCCTACGCGAGTTATGCCGCCAGCTCCCCAAACTACGAGTTCGGATCCGACTCTATTGGGGTGCGTATACCAGTTCAGCACCTCATTTGGCTTGTCGTACGGCAGTTGAAGAAAGGTCTGTTTCGAGTAGAACCAACCGTAGACTTTGATGAGGAAATACCCAACCAAGATGGCGTCGGTCTTTCCCTCACAAATTATTGCGCGCTTCATCCTCGTAAATCCAAGCCGAATTTTGCACGTCTCTCGAAGGCCTCTCTTCCGCGAAGAGGCCAGACCTCTGCGCGCCCATGACTGAGGTGAATGGTGTAAACGCGAACCGGGTCAGAGGCCGCTTCGGTATACGTTCCCCCCTCCCCGAAAAGAGCCTTCAGGAAGGCATCCGCGAATTCGATGTTGTGAGACGTTAGAAAAATCTGATTTCTGAACCTGTCGGTGAACTCCGCCAGCCGACGGCAGAATTGTGTTTGAGAGGTTGGGTGCATCGTAGAGTCGATTTCTTCGATGCAATGAACTGCTCCCTTGTATACGAGCATGTTACCGAGCAGATAGAACCAACGGCGCATTCCGTCGCCGTAAGCGTATAGGGGAATGACTCCATCGTCGTCCCCGCGGACATAGACGGGGCTCTGAGTGCCGTCAGGGTAAGGGATTATATCTATACTCCGGATGCCGGAAAAGACTTCGGCCATGGCACGCGTGAATTCAGGTAAGAGTTCATACCTCTTTAGATAGCTGAACACGCGTAGGTCTGCTTCGGGTTGGCGATGGGCAAGGATGTCGTGAAACGCCGCCAGCTTGAACGGAAGTTCACTCGGAATGTTTGAGACTGGGAAATTGATTTCCCAGTCCTTGCGCATTTCGGTCATCAGTGCTGTCCACTGTCCAATGAAAACAGCGGGCACTTCAGCCGTTCTTATGCGCGATCCACGCGAACTTACGTCCCAAAGGTTCGCCTGTGACGACGCGCTAGCCGTCCTGGTTGCCAGGGCTCCTCCGCTGATCTGCCCGAACGCGCGCGGGTCGAGATCGGTGAGCTGAGCGGAAGGACGGAAAATCACGTTCAACGCCTGCTTGCGTTTATCATTTTGCAGCTGCCCCGTGACCGAGAATTGATATGGAATCCTTGAAGAAGACCGGAACAGGCTCTTTATCTTGTCACCCATGTCGAGCGCTCCGGAAAGAATCTGGTCTTGTCTTCGAAGGACTACATTGCCGAAAAACGGTTGGAAATTTAGCCCCGACGCGTGGGCATAAATCCCTTCCAGGATAGAGGTCTTCCCAGAGTTGTTGGGCCCAAACAGGAGGTTTATCGTACCCAGATCATCTAGTTCAACATGTTCAAAGCCACGAAAGTTATCTAAGACAATGGACGAGTACATTCCGCGGTTTTCGTATGATGCAACTTCTGAGCGAGGCAGGACGTTTGGGCGTCCTGGTTCAATTCCAGCGTTCTTTAAAGATTTCGATGATCGTTTAGCCATTCTCGAACTCGGTTGGCGCGAAACAGAGCTGGAATTATAATTGGTAAGAAAGTAGTTCAACCAACCTTTTGAGGGCTAAGATTCGTGTCAAGGATGGTCAGCGCGCTCACCTATTAGGCGACCCCTTTACGTCCCTCACGACGAACATATCCCCTTCCGTTAGTCCGCACTTCTGGGTCATCTGGTAGCAGTAATAAAAGTGGGCGGCGTTTTGGTTGCGGCTGTCTGTGCCGAAGGTGAACTTTAAGCCTGCCTGCTTCGCTCGCTTTATGAAATTGTCGTCGGGGACGTGGGCTAGTTCGTTGATCTCTATTGCGATCTTTTTGGCGCGGAACGTCTGTTTCGGATTGGCGCAGAGGTCGATGATTTTGTCGATGCGCTTGGTCGTCCAGAGGTCGGCGTAGTGGCGCGCGATGGGAACGGGGAGGAACGTGGGCCATCCGAAGATGTCGATGGGCTCGGTGGTGAGGATCTGCGCAGGAAACTTGTTCCCTACGTCGAGGGAAGGTGTGCCCTGGGTGCTGGTGCGCCTCGCAGGAGGCCTTCGGTGCTGAGGTCTTCGTCGAGATCGGGCCAGTGGATACCGAATCCTCCGCCGGCGACTTTCCAGTTGCTCCGCTGTTTCGGGTCAGCGTTGAGCAGGCGCGGATACCAGACAAGGGGCACACTGATGACCCTGCCATCACGCAGGGAGACAGTCAGAGCGTCTTCATTGAACGTGACGTCGAGCACTCGTTCATCTGCTGTTATCGCCGAAGAACTCATTCCACGCCTCCAAAAATCGTAGGCCGTTTCCAACCACTATTGATTGTATCGCGCGGAGTTCGTGTGCGCGAAATCCGAAATTTCCTGCAAGTTGCACTGGATCGAGCCAAAACTTGGCGGAGAAATCATCCCTGTCAACATGGATATGCGGTGGTTCGTTCGGTTCGTGGCTGTAAAAGTAGAAACGGTACGGACCAGACCGCAAGACCGTAGGCATGCGCAGGATTCTAGCACCGTACCAACTACTTCTCCTTCACCACGAACATATCGCCTTCGGTGAGTCCGCACCGCTGGGCAATCTGGTAGCAGTAATAGAAGTGGGCGGCGTTTTGGTTGCGGCTGTCTGTGCCGAAGGTGAACTTCAGGCCTGCTTGCTTCGCTCGCTTGATGAAATTCTCGTCGGGGACGTGGGCTAGTTCGTTGATTTCGATTGCTATTTTTTTTGCGCGGAATGTCTTTTTAGGATGGGCGCAGAGGTCGATGATTTTGTCGATGCGCTTGGTCGTCCAGAGGTCGGCGTCGTGGCGCGCGATGGGAACGGGGAGGAACGTGGGCCATCCGAAGATGTCGATGGGCTCCGTCGTGAGGATCTGTTCGATGAATTGCATGTAGCGCTCGATGAAGGCTTCGGCATCGTCGACCATGGTGTCGATTTGCCAGATGGCGGTGTAGGTGCCGTCGGGGTTGGGGAGGGTGAGGGCGTCCATGAGGATGTAGTCGAGCTGGTCGAGGACGGGCTTGGAGAAGGCGCGGGACCATCCGGGATAGACGGGTTGCAGGCCGATGCGGACGGGATAGGGGCGGAGCTTGTCGATGTAATGCTGGAGGTCGGCGTCGGTGTTGATGGGGTATCCGGGGCCGGGGTGCTCGAGGATGCCGATTTGGACTCCGCGGTCTTTGGCTAGCGCGAGCGCTTGGTCGATCGTTAGAGTCGGGCTTAGGTGGACGTGGTAGTCGTGGACGGGGAACGGGGGATGGGGCGGAGTGGGTGCGGTGGTTCCCATGTCTTGCAAAGACGGCGAGACATGGGGCATCCCTGTTCTGGGAGCACTCGACCTTGTTAGTAGTTTCGTAGAAGTTAGGGCTGCTCCGGCTGCTAGTGAGGTCTCGAGGAAAGTTCTGCGGGTGGGCATGGTTTGATCTCCGTGGACTGGGAAGGATAGGGGAGTGGTGGGGCAGCGGGCAGTGATGAGGGTCACGCTGCAGGTTCAGGGAGTCTGCACGCGAGATCCTTCGCTCCGCCTGAAAAGCGGCTACGCTCAGGATGACGCCATCCGGTTGGGGGCGGATGGATGGTGAGCATTCTGAAGACGCAGCGATCTCTTCGTGGCTAGACGCGCGCGGGGGCGCGCGCGCCACACAAATTTCTCAGCCTCTACGGGCTAGTTCTTCATCGGCGCAGTGGTCGAGGAACTTGCCTAGAGCTTTCCGGTCTTCAGGAAGGATTCTCAGGAACTGGATACCGTTGCCGAATTGGGGATCGCAGGTGACGACCTTGGCTGTAGCGAGAATCGTGTCGCCGGCTTCGAGTTTGAGTTCCAGGCATGTGCCCGCGGGGAATGGGTACATGCTCTCGATGTAGCATCCGCCGAGACTCAGGTCGGAGGTAGCACAGTGAAGCGGGGCTGTGGCGCCTTCGGCGTGAACTTCGACGGGCACGCTGACTTTGAATCGCGGGTGCTCACGTCGTTCGATCATGGGCCGACCTCTTTTCAGTCGAACCCTACCACTCGGTCAGGATAGTCCTTTGGGACGAGGATGGAAGATGCCAAGTGGGCAATTACGGCGGGTGTGGGGGAGTGGTTACGTGTGGAGCGGGCAGCAGTGATGAGGGCCACTACAACGTGGTGGAGGGAAAGGATCCAGTGAGGGTTCAGGCGTCCCTAACGGGACGCGGATCACGTACGGCACAGACTCCCGGCGTTGGAAACGCCGGGCTATTGTCAGTGGTCCCTCCGGGGACCTCAAATTCGCAGCAAACCAGACGAAGAAACTGTTGAGTCTGTGGTGGAGTTGACGACAACAGATTCCTCCGTCCGCGCTGCGCGCGTCGTCGGAATGACAACCGCTTGAGGTGCTCTTTTCCCTGAGTCGCGCTTCGCCAGATTATCTGGCGACTGGGACGTTGAGGATCATGCCCGGGCGGATTACAGCGATGTTGCGGTTGTCCCGTTTGAGGGCTGCGACCGTGGTCCTGTAGAGGGTGGCGATGGAGTAGAGCGTCTCGCCGGATTTTACTTTGTGGTGGACGATCGCGATCTCGGATTTGTCGGTGTTCAGGCGCTCGACTTCGGAGGACTTGCTGGCAGGCGCTTTCGCGTCCGCGGTTTCCGTTTCGGTTTTGCTCTTGGGCGCCGTCTTTTTGGTGTGACTGCGTGACGAGGCAACTTCAGCCTCGTGCGCGCTGGGGGAGATCGGAAGATGCAGGGCTAAGAC
>Ga0335076_10009043_pt1 | contig 10037 bp, 8 predicted proteins | sample Lox_Sample_25_FD_206717 | JGI IMG/M metagenome (GOLD analysis project Ga0335076, IMG submission 206717) | Soil microbial communities from Loxahatchee National Wildlife Refuge, Florida, United States - Lox_Sample_2.5 | ecosystem: Environmental > Terrestrial > Soil > Wetlands | place: USA: Florida...
AGTTCCGGCTGGATCAGCGGACGATCGAACTGTTCCGCTCGCGCTACCGCGAGCGGTTCGGGGCGGCGGTCGCCGACGATCCGCTCTATGAGGCTGTCAGCGCGGGCCGCCTCTACGCCGGCCTCGAGCACTGGCTCCCGCTCTACCACGAGCAACTGGCGACGCTTCTGGACTACCTGCCGGGCGTCGCCGTGACTCTCGACCATCAGGCCGAGGAGGCGCGCAATGCCCGCCTCGACCTGATCGCCGACTTCTACAATGCCCGGCTCACCTATCAGAAGGCCGAAGAGGCGGGCGGTGCGCCTTACCGGCCCTTGCCGCCGGACATGCTGTACCTCACCGCGGGGGAATGGGACGACGGCCTCGCGGACCGCGCCATCGGCCTGCTGTCGCCATTTGCCGTGCCGGAGGGGCTGCCGAACAGCATCGATGGCGGCGGGCGCAAGGGACGCGACTTCGCCGATGCCCGCGCCCAGCCCGACGTCAACGTCTTCGACGTGCTGCGCGATCATGTCGCCGGCCTGCAGCGGACCGGCAAACGGGTCATCGTGGCCGGCTTCACCGCCGGCAGCCTGGATCGTCTCGGCCATCTGCTGCGCGACCACGGCATCGAGCGCGAACGGCCGTTAGCCCGTTGGGCCGATTACACGTCCCTGCCGCCGGACCATGTGGGGCTGGTGACGCTACCGCTCGACGCCGGGTTCGAAGGCAGCGACGTCGCCGTCATCGCCGAAGCCGACATCGTCGGCGACCGCTTGGCGCGGCCGGCGAAGAAGCGCAAGCGGCCGGACCAGTTCCTGGCCGAGCTCGCCAACTTCGCCGAGGGCGATTTCGTCGTCCATGTGGATCACGGCATCGGCCGCTATGACGGCCTCGTCACGCTCGAAGTCGGCGGGGCACCGCATGACTGCCTGCGCCTCATCTATGACGGCGGCGACAAGCTGTTCGTGCCGGTCGAGAACATCGAGGTGCTGTCCCGCTACAGCTCCGAGGACGCGATCGTCCAACTCGACAAGCTCGGCGGTCTCGGCTGGCAGTCGCGAAAGGCCCGCGTCAAGCAGCGCATCCGCGAGATCGCCGGGCAGCTCATCAAGACCGCGGCCGAACGGCAGATCAGGTCCGGCGCCGTCATGCAGCCGCCGGAAGGCCTCTACGACGAGTTCTGCGCCCGCTTTCCCTATGTCGAGACCGACGACCAGGGGCGCGCCATCGACGATGTGATCGAGGACCTGGCCTCGGGCCGGCCGATGGACCGCCTGGTCTGCGGCGACGTCGGCTTCGGCAAGACGGAAGTGGCGCTGCGGGCCGCCTTCGTCGCTGTCATGGCCGGCTTCCAGGTCGCCGTCGTGACGCCGACGACGCTGCTCTGCCGGCAGCACTTCCGCACCTTCAGCGAGCGCTTCGCCGGCCTGCCCGTGAAGATCGGCCAGCTTTCCCGCCTCGTTGCAGCCAAGGATGTGGCGGCGACGAAGGGCGCGATCCATGACGGCAAGGTCGACATCGTCATCGGCACGCATGCCTTGCTGGGCAAGGGCGTCCAGTTCAAGTCGCTCGGCCTGATGATCGTCGACGAAGAGCAGCATTTCGGCGTCGCGCAGAAGGAGCGGCTCAAGGAGCTGCGGACCGACGTGCATGTGCTGACGCTGACGGCGACGCCGATCCCGCGCACGCTGCAGCTGGCCCTTTCCGGCGTGCGCGAGATGAGCCTGATCGCCACCCCGCCGATCGACCGCCTGGCGGTGCGCACGTTCGTGCTGCCCTTTGACCCGGTGATCCTGCGCGAGGCGATCCTGCGCGAGCACTATCGCGGCGGGCAGATCTTCTACATCTGCCCGCGCATCGAGGACCTCGACCGCGTGGCGGGCCGGCTGCGCGAGCTGGTGCCGGAGATCAAGTTCGTCATCGCCCACGGCCAGATGGCCGCCCGCCAGCTCGAGCAGGCGATGACCGCCTTCTACGACCGCCAGTATGACCTGCTGCTGTCGACCAGCATCGTCGAGTCCGGGCTGGACATCCCGACGGCCAACACGATCATCATCCATCGCGCGCACATGTTCGGCCTCGCCCAGCTCTATCAGCTGCGCGGCCGCATCGGCCGCTCGAAGCAGCGCGGCTACGCCTATCTGACGCTGCCGGCCGACCGCGTGCTGTCGCAGGTAGCCGAAAAGCGCCTGCAGGTCATGCAGACCCTCGACACCTTGGGAGCCGGCTTTACCCTGGCGAGCCACGATCTCGACATCCGCGGCGCCGGCAATCTGCTGGGCGAGGAGCAGTCCGGCCATATCCGCGAGGTCGGCATCGAGCTTTACCAGCATATGCTGGAAGAGGCGGTCAGCGAGGCGCGCGGCGCCGTCACGGCGGCGGCCGCCGAATCCTGGACGCCGCAGATCAACCTTGGCATGCCCGTGCTCATCCCCGAGAGCTATGTCGCCGATCTCGGGGTCCGCCTCGGCCTCTATCGTCGCATCGCCGCCCTCGTCGACGGCGCCGAGATCGACGCCTTCGCGGCCGAGATGATCGACCGCTTCGGGCCGCTTCCCGCCGAGGTCGAGAACCTGCTGCAGGTCGTGGCCATCAAGCGGTTGTGCAAGGACGCCGGCATCGACAAGGTCGAGGCGGGGCCCAAGGGCGCCGTGCTGTCGTTCCGCGACAACCGCTTCGCGCGGCCCGAGAAGCTCATCGCCTTCATCGGCAAGCGCCAGAGCGTCATCAGCCTGCGCCCCGATCACAAGCTCGTCTATCGCCACGCCTGGGACAATGCGAAGAGCCGCGTCTCCGGCGTGCACAAGCTGATGGAGGAGATCGCCAGGCTGGCGGCGTAGGCGATGAAGCTGGCAAACTTTATCCGGACTCTCTTCCTGATCGCGGTGACGATGGCAATTACGGCTTGCTCTGCCGACACGACCGGTGTCGATTTCGCCACCCTGAAGCGACCGTCGACCCCGAACACCTACCTCGTCTGCCCGCCCGCCCGGTGCGCCGAACCCGCCGATGCGGAGGCGCCGGTCTACGCCGTCCCACCTCCGGCGCTGTTCGAACTCGTTCGCAAGGCGCTCTCCGCCGAGCCCCGTACCGTCCTGGTTCAGGATCAGCCGGACGCCCTGCGCCTCGTGCTCGTGCAGCGCTCCCTGATCTTCCGCTTCCCGGACACCATCACCGTCCAGGTCTTTCCACAGGCGGAGGGCAGCTCGACCCTGGCGATCTACAGCCGCTCGAACTACGGCCGGTCCGATCTGGGCGTGAACAAGGCCCGGGTGCAGCGGTGGCTTGGCCTCATCGCTGCTCAAGTCGCCGGGCAGCCCGGCGCGTGAGCCGTTAACCTTTCGCTAACCGCACCGGTAAGGATGATTTAGAGCCGGCCCTCTATGGTGCCTGCTGAGGGGGCCGGCCTGCCAGGCCGCGTCTCCGCCCATGGCTTGCGGGATCCCTATGGAAGTCGCTGAGGCACCGGCGAATCGACGGCGGCCCAAGGGCAAGGCATCTGCCGCGCCCCGATCGGAGGCGGATTCCCAAAAGACCGTGAACCTCGCCCTGCAGGGCGGCGGCGCCCACGGCGCCTTCACCTGGGGCGTGCTCGACCGGCTGCTCGAGGACGAGCGGCTCGTGATCGACGGCATCAGCGCCACGAGCGCCGGCGCCATGAACGGCGCCATCCTCGTCTACGGCATGGCGGAGGGCGGACGGGAAGGGGCCCGCGCGCTCCTGCGCCAGTTCTGGCGGCGGATCGCCGACAGCGCCCGCTACAGCGTCTTCCAGCCGACGCCGCTCGACCGCATGCTCGGCAACTACGACCTCGACCACTCGCCGGTCTACCAGGCGTTCGACCTGATGACGCGCGTGCTGTCGCCCTATCAGCTCAACCCGGCGGACATCCACCCGCTGCGCGACCTGCTCGGCGAACTCATCGACTTCGAGCGCCTGCACCAGAAGACCCCGATCAAGCTCTATGTCAGCGCCACGAACGCCCGCACCGGCAAGATCCGCGTCTTCCAGCCCGAGGAGATCTGCGCCGACGTGCTGCTGGCGTCGAGCTGCCTCCCCTGGCTGTTTCGGGCCGTCGAGATCGACGGCGACGCCTACTGGGACGGCGGCTACATGGGCAATCCCGCAATGTTTCCGCTGCTCTATGGCTGCCGCGCGAGCGACATCGTGCTCGTCGAGATCAATCCGATCCGCATCGACGAGATTCCGACAACGGCGCGCGCCATCATGGACCGCATCAACGACATTTCCTTCAACGCCACGATGATGCGGGAGATGCGCACGATCGCCTTCGTCACCCAGCTCCTCGAGCAGCACCGGCTGATCGGCAAGACCCGCTATCGTCGCATCAACTTCCACATGATCGAGGCGGAGCAGGCAATGGCCCGCTTCGGCGTCTCCAGCAAGTTCAACGCCGACTGGAGTTTCCTGACCCGGCTGTTCGACCTCGGCCGCCGCACGGCCGATAGCTGGCTCGAGCGCAACTATGGCCGACTCGGCCACGAATCGACCGTCGACATGCAGACGCTGTTCTTCTGATCATGCAGCCGATCGGACGCACCATCATTCCGGACGTCATTAGCGAGCAGCGCCTCGTCACGCTGTCGACGCGCGATACCGTTCGCACCGCCGTCGAGCTGATGTCCGAGCGTCGCATCGGCGCCGTGCCGGTCGTCGAGAAGGGCAGGCTCGTCGGGATCTTCACCGAACGCGATGTCGTCACGCGCGTGGTCAAGGCCGGCCGCGCTGCCGACAAGACGGCGCTCGCCAAGGTGATGACGCCCGATCCGGAGACGCTGACACCCGACGACACCGTGCGCGAGGCGCTCGACCGCATGCGGGACGGCCATTTCCGCCACCTGCCGGTCGTCGACCGCGGCCGCCTGGTCGGCATCGTCTCGATCCGCGACCTCTACCAGAGCGTCGTCGATCAGATGGGCGCCGACATCATCCTGCTGGCGGAAGGGCTGTTGCAGGGTTAGGGGAGCGCCGGCTCCCGCTGCAGGGCCTCGTCCTCGCGCGCCAGATCGAACAGCTGGAAAAACGCCTCGGGCTCCTGCGCCCCGGAAAGGGCGAAGCGGCCGTTGAAGATAAAGCAGGGGACGCCGTTGATGCCGGCCCGGCGGGCCAGCGCGTCTTCGCCGAGAACGGTGTCCGTCTCCGCGTCGTCATCAAGGAAATCGGCAACCTCCTGGCGGTCGAGGCCGACTTGTGCGCCGATCTCCGCCAGCACGGTGCGATCGCCGACATTGCGGCCCTCGATGAAGTAGGCGCGGAAGATCGCCTCCAGCGTCTCCTCCTGGCGCCCGGTGCTGGCGGCGAACCGGACCAGGCGGTGCGACTGCAGGGTGCTCGGGGTCCGCTTGATGCGGTCGAAGGCGAAGTCGATGCCTTCGCCGCTGCCGGCCAGGCGCACCGCCTCGTAGATGGCGCGGGCCCGCTCGGGACCGCCGAACTTGGCTTCGACATAGGCCCGCCGGTCCATGCCCTCGGCCGGCATGCTCGGGTTCAGCTGGAAGGCGCGCCAGCGCACGGAAAGGCCCGGCATCGGACGCGCCTTGAGCGCCCGCTGCAGACGTCGCTTGCCGACGTAGCACCAGGGGCAGATCGTGTCGGAGAACACATCGAGGATCATCGCGGTCTCCCGGCGGTCCAGCCGTCCGACGGGCGGCCTTGACCTGCTTGGAATCACCGCCGACCATAGCCCAGAAGCACCGGAGAGGCGAGGGGAGAGGCGCGGCATGGCCGCCCATATCTACGACCAGCATCTGGACAAGAACGCGGCCAACTACGCGCCGCTGACGCCGCTGACCTTCCTCGACCGTGCCGCCGCCGTCTATCCGCGGAGGGCGGCCGTCATCCACGGCGACCGGACCTATGGCTATCGCGAGTTCGACGAGCGCTGCCGGCGCCTCGCCGGCGCCTTGGTCAAGGCAGGCGTCGGCCCGGGCGATACCGTGGCGGTACTGGCCCCCAACATCCCGGCGACGCTGGAGGCGCATTACGGGGTGCCGATGCTGGGCGCCGTGCTCAACGCCATGAACATCCGCCTGGATGCAGCCACCATCGGCTTCTGCCTCGCCCACGGCGAGGCCAAGGTGTTCATCGTCGATCGCGAGTTCGCCGAGGTGGCGCGCAAGGCCGTCGCCCAGGTCGAGCGCAAGCCGATCGTCGTCGCGATCGATGATCCGGTGGCGCAGTATCCGGCCGGCACACCGGATCTCGGCGCGATCGAATACGAGGACTTCATCGCAGGCGGCGATCCCGGCTTCCGCTGGCGGCCGCCGCGCGACGAATGGCACGCCATCACGCTCAACTACACCTCCGGCACCACCGGCAACCCGAAGGGCGTCGTCTACCACCATCGCGGCGCCTATCTGAATGCGCTCGGCGACGTCCTGGCCTTCGGACTCAGCAGTCGCGCGGTCTATCTGTGGACGCTGCCGATGTTCCACTGCAACGGCTGGTCCTACACTTGGGCCGTGACGGCGGCGGCCGGCACCCATGTCTGCCTGCGTCGGGTGGATCCGGCGCTGATCTATCCCATGATAAAGCGACACGAGGTCACCCATCTCTGCGGCGCGCCGATCGTCCTCAACCTCCTGGTCAACGCGCCGGAATCGGTGAAGGTGCCGTTCGACCGCACCGTCGAGGTTATGACCGGCGGCGCCGCGCCGCCCGGCGCCGTCATCGAGGCGATGGAGCGCAGCGGCTTTCGTGTCACCCATGCCTACGGCCTCACCGAGACCTATGGCCCCAATACGCTTTGCGCCTGGCAGACGGAGTGGCAGGAGCTGCCGCTTGTCGAGCGCACGAAGATGATGGCCCGGCAAGGCGTGCGCTACCTGACCTCCGAGGACGTGATGGTTGCCGACCCTGATACGATGCAGGAACGGCCGTTCGATGGCGCGTCGATGGGCGAGGTGATGCTGCGCGGCAACACGGTGATGAAGGGCTATCTGAAGAATCCGTCGGCATCCGAGGCGGCGTTTCGCGGCGGCTGGTTCCATTCCGGCGACCTCGCGGTGCGCCATCCCGACGGCTATATCGAGGTCAAGGACCGTTCCAAGGACATCATCATCTCCGGCGGCGAGAACATCTCGAGTCTGGAGGTCGAGGAGGTGCTCTACCGCCACCCCAAGGTGCTGGAGGCGGCCGTCGTCGCCCGGCCCGACCCGCGCTGGGGCGAGACGCCCTGCGCCTTCGTGACGCCGAAGTCCGACGCCGGCGGCCTGACTGCCGACGAGATCATCGCCTGGTGTCGCGACAACCTGGCCCGCTTCAAGGTGCCGAGGACCGTCGTCTTCGGTCCCTTGCCGAAGACCTCGACCGGCAAGATCCAGAAATTCGTCCTGCGCGAGCAGGCGAACGCCCTGGACGGCTAGCCGGCGGCGGGCGCGGCCATGCCGGATACGCTTGCCGACTACCTCGCCGCTGCGCTCCGGTCGGTCGGCGACTTCTATCACAGCATCGTCGACCCGCTGAATCCCTTCAGTCGTGGGAATGTGATCCTCTTCTTTGTCTGCATCGTCGTCTACACCTACACCTGGGTTGCCGTGTGGCGATCCGAGCGGGCCTGGTTCCGTTTCATCTGTTTCATCGTCAACCAGGTCTTCACGGTCGGCATCCTCATTCCCTGGGCATCGACGCTGGTGCTGACTTACGCCTATTGGCAGGCGGCGCTCGCGACCTTCGCCGGGACCGGCGCCGTCAGCCTGATCGCCTTTCGCCGCCGCCGTTGAGCATCCCATGCCGACAAATTCCTTCGATCTGACCGGCAAGGCGGCCCTCGTCACGGGCGCGTCGAGTGGTCTCGGGCGCCATTTCGCGCTCACGCTGGCCAAGAGCGGTGCTAAGGTGGCGATCGCGGCGCGGCGTGTCGAGCGGCTGGCCGAGCTGGCGCGCGAGATCGAGGCCTTCGACGGACGCGCGTTTCCGGTCACCCTCGATGTCACCGATGGCGCCAGCGTCCGGGCCGCGGTGGCCGCGGCGGAAACCGAGCTCGGGCCGCTCGCCATCCTAGTCAACAACGCGGGCACCGTCGTGGCCAAGCCGGTGCTGGATCAAACCGAGGCAGACTGGGACCAGGTCGTCGATACGAATCTGAAGGGCGCCTGGCTGGTCGCCCAGGAGGTCGCGCGGCACATGGTGCGGCTCGGCCATGGCGGCAGCATCATCAACATCGCCTCGATGCTCGGGCTGATCGTCGACGAGATGGTCCCGTCCTACTGCGCGGCCAAGGCCGGCCTCATCCACCTCACCAAGGCGATGGCGCGCGAGCTGGCGGGGCATCGCATCCGCGTCAACGCCATCTGCCCCGGCTATTTCGAGTCGGAAATGACCCATGACTTCCTCGCCTCGCCGCCGGCGCAGCGCATGCTGCGGGCGATACCCGTCAAGCGCATCGGCGAAGCCACCGAGCTCGATGGCGCCCTGCTGCTCTTGGCGGCCGATGCGTCGAGCTACATGACCGGCAGCGTCATCCTGGTGGATGGCGGCCACAGCCTGGTGACTCCCTGATGGACTTCCGATTGCCGCCGCATATCGAGAGCTACCGCAGCCGCTATCGCGCCTTCGTCGCCGAGGGGATTCTGCCGGTTGAGGCCGATCCGCAGAGCTTCGATGCGCACGAGAACATCGCTCTGCCGGTGCTGGAGCCACTGCGAGCAAAGGCGAGGACGGCCGGCCTGTGGGCGCCGCAGATGCCGCGCGCCCGCGGCGGGCAGGGGCTGTCGGTCGTCGGCATGGCCGCCTGCTACGAAGAGATGGGGCATTCGATCTTTGGTCCCGTCGTCTTCAACTGCGCCGCGCCCGACGACGGCAACATGATCCTCCTGGAAAAGGTCGCCCGCGAGGATCAGAAGGTCCGCTGGCTGCAGCCCCTCGTCGACGGCACGGTGCGCTCGGCTTTCGTCATGACCGAGCCGATGCCGGGTGCCGGCTCCGATCCCGCCGCCATGCGGACGCGGGCCGAGCGGCACGGCGACCGCTGGGTCGTGCATGGCCACAAATGGTTCATCACGGGCGCCGGCATCGCCCGGCATTTCATCCTGGTCGCCCGCACCTCGGATGACCCGCGCAAGGGCCTTACCGCTTTCCTCTTCGATCGCAACCAGCCGGGCTGGGAGATCGTCCGCCGCATCCCCATCATGGGTCCGGAGGAACATGGCGGCCATTGCGAGCTGCGCTTCGACGGGCTGGAGATACCCGACGAGAACCGGCTGATGGAGGTCGGCGACGGCCTCAAGCTGACGCAGATCCGCCTGGGCACCGCGCGGCTGACCCACTGCATGCGCTGGCTGGGCATGGCCCGGCGAGCCCTCGAGATCGCCAAGGACTATGTCGCCGAGCGCGAAAGCTTCGGATCGAAGCTGGCGGACCATGAGGGCGTGCAGTGGCTCATGGGCGAGGCGGCCATGGCGATCGAGATCGGCCGGCTGCTCGTCATGAAGGCGGCCTGGAAGCTCGACCAGGGCGACTTCGCGCGCACGGAGGTGTCGATGGCCAAGGTGCAGGTCGCCGATACCCTGCACAAGGCGGTCGATACCGCGCTGCAGCTGTGCGGCGCCCGCGGCTACTCGGCGGACACGCCGCTCGAATGGATGTACCGCTATGCCCGCCAGGCCCGGCTGGTGGACGGCGCCTCCGAGGTCCACAAGATGGTGCTCGCCCGCGCCTTCATGAGCGAAGGCGCGGACTTCTGGGACTGGCGATGAGCGGCCCCATGCTGATCGATGCACAAGCGCGGGAGCGCCTCAGCCGCTTCATCGCCGCTGCCGCCGACGCGAAAGGGGTGACGATCGCCACGCTGGAGCCGCTGCGGGGCGGCGCCATCCAGGAGAACTGGGCCGTCGACATCGACATCGATGGCGGCGCCCGGGCCGGACGCCACGCCCTCGTCCTGCGCAGCGATGCGCGCTCCCGGGTTGCGGCCAGCCATGGACGGGCGCAGGAGTTCGCGCTCCTGCGGGCCGCGCATGCCGCCGGCGTCACCGTCCCGGAGCCGCTCTGGCTGTGCACCGATCCCGCCGTCCTCGGCCGCAGCTTCTACCTGA
>Ga0335076_10009044_pt1 | contig 10037 bp, 6 predicted proteins | sample Lox_Sample_25_FD_206717 | JGI IMG/M metagenome (GOLD analysis project Ga0335076, IMG submission 206717) | Soil microbial communities from Loxahatchee National Wildlife Refuge, Florida, United States - Lox_Sample_2.5 | ecosystem: Environmental > Terrestrial > Soil > Wetlands | place: USA: Florida...
CTGGGGATCAGTTCCCTCAGCCGGGCCGTCATGGCCAGGCCGTACTCCCGGGCCTTGTCGGAGTGCACGATCTGGCTGAAGGCGTCCACCGGCTGGCCCTGGAGCAGGATGTCGACCTTGACCAGCGAGGCCTCCTGCTCGCCCGCCGGCTCGTAGTCCAGGGAGGCGTAGCCGCGCGTCCGCGACTTCAGCTGGTCGAAGAAGTCGAAGATGATCTCGGCGAGCGGCAGCGTGTAGCGGATCTCCACCCGGTCGGCGGACAGGTAGTCCATGCCCAGCAGGGTGCCGCGCCGGCCCTGGCACAGCTCCATGATCGCGCCGATGTAGTCGCTCGGCGCCAGCACCGTGGCCCGCACCACGGGCTCGAACACCTGGGCGACCTTGCCGTCAGGGAACTCGCTGGGATTGGTGACGATCAACTCGTCACCCGTCTCCATCACCACCCGGTAGACGACGTTCGGCGCGGTGGAGATCAGCGTCAGGTCGAATTCCCGCTCCAGCCGCTCCCGGACGATGTCCATGTGCAGCAGGCCGAGGAACCCGCAGCGGAAGCCGAACCCCAGCGCGGTGGACGTCTCCGGCTCGTAGACGAGCGAGGCGTCGTTCAGGCGGAGCTTGTCCAGCGCGTCGCGCAGTTCGGGGTAGTCGTCCCCGTCCACCGGGTACAGGCCGGAGAAAACCATCGGCCGCGGGTGGTCATACCCGGCCAGCGGCTCCCGCGCGGGCCTGGTCGCGCTGGTCACGGTGTCGCCGACGCGCGCCTGGCGCACGTCCTTCACGCCGGTGATCAGGTAGCCCACCTCGCCGGCGGCCAGGCCGTCGGACGGCACCGGCTCGGGCGAGATCACGCCGACCTCGAGCGTCTCGTGCACCGCCTTGGTCGACAGCATCAGGGTCTTCTCGCGGCGGGACAGCCGCCCGTCCACCACCCGGACGTAGGTCACCACGCCCCGGTAGGTGTCGTAGACCGAGTCGAAGATCATGGCGCGGGCCGGGGCGTCCAGGTCGCCCTCGGGGGCCGGGACCTGCTCCACGATCGTGTGCAGCAACTCGGCCACGCCCTCGCCGGTCTTGGCCGACACCCGGAGCACCTCGCCCGGATCACAGCCGATGACGCCGGCGATCTCGGCCGCGTACTTCTCCGGCTCGGCGGCCGGCAGGTCGATCTTGTTCAGCACCGGGATCAGGTGCAGGTCGGCGTCCAGGGCCAGGTACAGGTTGGCCAGCGTCTGCGCCTCGATGCCCTGCGCGGCGTCCACCAGCAGCACCGCGCCCTCGCACGCGGCCAGCGACCGGGACACCTCGTAGGAGAAATCGACGTGCCCGGGGGTGTCGATCAGGTTGAGCACGTACTGACGGCCGTCCCGGCCCGGCCAGGGCAGCCGCACGGCCTGGCTCTTGATCGTGATGCCGCGCTCGCGCTCGATGTCCATCCGGTCCAGGTACTGGGCGCGCATCTGCCGCTCGTCGACCACGCCGGTGAGCTGCAGCATCCGGTCGGCGAGCGTCGACTTGCCGTGGTCGATATGGGCGATGATGCAGAAGTTGCGAATCACCGCCTGTTCGGTGCGGCCAGGCTCGGGCGACTGGGCCGTCCGCGGCTCGGTCATAGGTGGCACGGGCATCCGCCAGGTAGAAGTCAGGTTGCCGTCTATGGTTGCATGCCGGAGAGGATGCCGACGCCAGCAGCCAGGCGGGGCGCGCTCCGGCGGCCCGCGGGCCGGGCCCGGTTTGAGCCGCCGGGGTGATCTCGGATACTCTTTGCAGTCGGCTGCCCGCACGCTCGCACCTGTCCTGCCGGCGGCGACGCCGCGGTTTCGTCGCGGCGGGCACACCCTGAGCAAGCTGACCAGACATTCCGAGCGAGGCACACGCGTGGCGAACATCAAGTCGCAGATCAAGCGCAACAAGCAGAACGAGAAGGCGCGGCAGCGCAACAAGGCGGTCAAGTCGGAGCTGAAGACCTACGTCCGGCAGTTCCGCGAGGCCGCGGACTCCGGGGACGAGGAGAAGGCGACGCAGGCCATGCGGTCCGCGTTCGTAAAGCTCGACAAGGCGGCCAGCAAGGGCGTCATCCACAAGAACCAGGCGGCCAACCGGAAGTCGGCGATCGCCAAGCGAGCCAACGAGCTGACGGCCGGCTGACCTTCTCGTCACCCGCGGGCACCGGGAGCGCCGCGAGGCGCACAGAGTCAGCCGCGCGAGCGGCAGGCCACGATGTCGGTGATCGCCCGCTCGAGCGCGTAGCCCGGGCTGGCCCCCTCGCCCTTGACCTGTGCATCGGCCAGCGCCACCACGGCGTGCGCCCGCGCCACCCCGTCGGCCGTCCAGCCCCGCAACTGCTGGCGTACCCGGTCGACCTTCCACGGCGGCATGCCGAGCTCGGCCGCCAGCGCGCCCGGGTCCCGGACCCGCGCCGCGCCGACCCGGCCCAGGGCGCGTACGTTCTGGGCCAGGGCGCTGCTGATCAGGACCGGCGAGACGCCGGTCGCCAGGGCCCAGCGCAGCTGCTCCAGAGCATCGCCGAGCTTCCCCTCGACCGTCCGGTCGGCCACTGTGAACCCGGTGGCCTCGGCGCGGCCCCGGTAGTACCTCGCGACCACCGGCTGGTTGATCACGCCCGTGGTGTCGGCCGCGAGCTGGCTGCACGCCGCGGCCAGCTCCCGCAGGTCGGTCCCGACCGCGTCCAGCAGCGCCCGCAGCCCGCCGTCGTCGGCCTTGCGGCCCGCCCGGGCGAACTCGGTGCGCAGGAAATCGAGCCGCTCGCCGAACCGCTTGACCGCCGGGCAGTCGATCCGCTTGGCCCCCTGCTTGGCCAGGTCGGCCAGCAGCGCCTTGTTCCGCGCCCCGCCCGAGTGGGTCAGCACGAGCGCCGCGCCGGGCGCCGGGTCGGCCGCCTGCCGGGCCAGCTCGGCCGCGATGTCCTTGGTCGCGTCCTGCACCGACCTGACCACCACCAGGCAGCCGCCGCCGAACAGCGACGGCGCGGTCAGGCCGGTCAGGTCACCCGGCTTGAGGTCGGCGGCGCGCACGTCGTGCACGTCGGGGTCGTCGGGGGCCGCGGCGACGACCCCGCGCACGGCCCGCTCGACCAGGAGATCCTCCTCGCCGACAATCAGCGTCACCGGCGGGGCGCCCGCGGGCTGTGATCCAGGCATGCCTGCAGCATGCCACGTGGCCGCCGATGCCGGGGCCGTCAGTACGGCGCGATCACGACGCCGAGCATGCCGGGCCCGGTGTGCGCCCGGATGACCGGCCCGGCCTCGGCCAGATACCGGTGCCGCGCGCCCGGGATGAGCTGCTCGAGGCGCCCGGCCAGGGTCTCCCCCCGCTGCGGCGGGCCCAGGTACTGCACGGCCACGTCGACCGGCCGCCCGGCGGCGAACTCGGCGGCCACCTCCTCCATGCGGCGCACCGCGGCCGACGGCGTCCTGAGCTTCTCCAGCACGGCCACCCGCCCGTCAGCCAGATACAGGAGCGGCCGGGCCGTCAGCCCGGCCGCCGGGCCGGACGGGCCGCGCGGCAGACGTCCGCCCGCGCTCAGCTGATCCAGCGTGTCCAGGACGAAGAGCGAGCGCAGCGCCGCGGCCCGGCCGCGGGCCGCCCCGGCCACCGCGTCGGGGTCCGCGCCCGCCTCGGCCGCCTCCGCGGCGGAAAGGGCGGCGAAGCCCAGGCCCATGCCGAGAGATCGCGAGTCGACCACCCGGACCGGAACCGGCGCGCCGGACGCCGCCAGCCGGGCCGAGTTGACCGTGCCGGACAGGCCGGCCGACACGTGGACCGAGACCACCGCCTTGGCGCCGGCCCGCTCCGCCGCGGCATAGGCGGCGGCGAAGCGCCCGGGTGCCGGGCTCGCCGTGCTCAGCCGGGCCCCGCGGGCGAGTTCCGCCCCGAGCACGCCGGACAGGGCGGCCGGGCCATCGTCGGCGGCCAGCGCCCCGGCCACCACGCGCAGCGGCACCACCCCGATGCGGCAGCGGGCCGCCAGGCCCGCGGGCAGGCAGGCCGTGGAGTCGGTGACAACCGCGACCGCTGCGGCCATGGCAGAAGGCTAACCGCCGGGACCGGGCTCAGCCCATCACCGGCTCGCCGCCCCGCCACACGCGGAGCGGCTTGAGGCCGTAGGCCCAGGCGAAGGCGCCCTCATGATCGGCGTCCCAGGCCACGATGTCCGCGTACCGGCCGCGCACCATCGCGCCCCGGTCCGGCGCGCGCAGAGCGTGCGCTCCGCCGACGGTGGCCGCCCGCAGCGCCTCGGTCACGCTCAGGCCGAAGTGAGCGACGGCCATGGCGATGACCAGGGGCATCGAGGTGATCCCGGTCCCGCCCGGCGAGTGATCGGATCCCAGCGCCACCGCCACGCCCTGGTCGAGCAGAGAGCGGACCGGCGGGGTGCGGCCATTGCGCAGCGACGTGGCCGGGCAGACCACGGCGGCCACGCCCGCGCGCGACAGCGCCGTGACGTCGGCGTCGTCGGCGTCGTGCAGCAGGTCGGCCGACGCGCAGCCGATCTCCGCCGCGAGCCGGGCGGCCCCGTTGCGCGAGTCGCCGCACGCATGCAGCCGGGGCAGCAGGCCGGAGGCCCGGCCGGCGTTCAGCACCCAGCGCGCCTCTCGTTCGGTGAACCGCCCGTCATCGCAGTAGACGTCCACGCTGTCCGCTCCGGCCACCGCCGCGTCCGCGCACCAGCCGCTGACAGCGTCGATGTAGTCGTGGCGGCGGCCGAAGTACTCGGGCGGGACGGCGTGAGCGGCCAGGAACGTGGCGTGGACCCGCGGCATGCCGTGCTCGCCTTCCAGCGAGCGGAGCAGGCGGATATCGGCCAGCTCGCCGTCCCGGGTCAGGTGATAGCCGGTCTTGGCCTCGATGGTCGTGGTCCCGGTCAGCAGCCACTCGCGCAGTCGCGCGCGTACCGCGTCGCAGAGCGTCCACGGGTCGGTCCCGCGGGTCACCGTGACCGTGGAGGTCATCCCGCCGCCCGCGGCGGCGATCTCCCTGGCCGAGGAGCCGCTGGAGAGCATCGCGAGCTCGGCGTACCGGTTGCCCGCGTAGACGGGGTGGGTGTGGGCGTCGATGAGCCCCGGGGTAACCAGCCCGCCGTTCAGGTTCTCCACGTGGTCGACGTCGACGATGTCCTCGACCACCCCGGGCAGGCTGGCCGGAAGCTCCGAAGCCGGGCCAACCCAGGCAATGCGATCGTCATGGGACAAAATTGCCGCATTGCTCCATACCTCAGAGCCGGTCCATAGCCGGCCGATGTTCGTGAGCAAGCGAACGGTCACCCTACGGCGCCCCCCTCAGGGAAGCGTCATGGTCGCGACTGCGGTCGGCCATGCGCTTCACCTGCCATGAAGTTGTCCCCGGCGCGCCAGCACCGGCCCCACCCAGTTGAAGACATTGCCCGCACGATGAACGCTGCGGATGGTGCCAGCCAACATATCGGTTGAGTCACGCTATTGCACCAGAGGGGCCGTGTACAGAGGCCCGCGAAGATTGCCGACATTAAATGGCCATACCGAAACGCTGAGTGCCGTTCTGCCTGCGGGGGCGCTCCATCCGGGGCCACGCGAGCGGCCTCGGCCGGAGCCGGGCCGGGCCGGCGCCCCCCGTTCCCGCCGGGCGGGTGCGGACAGCCGTGGCCCGACAACACGGGCCGGACCGTCGCGGCGGCCCGGGCCACACGCCGAACCCTACCGCCTTCGACCGGGCCGGGGCCCTGCGCAGGCACAATGACGGATTTGCGCCACGCAATTGCCTGGCCGTCATGAGGCTGCGACCCGCCGGGCGCGCCGACCGCGCCGACCGCGCCCCCACCCGCGGACTCCGGGCCAGGGCACACACCAGCGGGCCGGGCAGCGGGGCGGCATCAGCCGGTCCCTGGCCGGGCCCGGCGGCCAAGAATGTCCGGTCATGGAATTCCGGTCCGGACCCCATTGCACTTCCGGGAAGTAATTGCCCTGTTATCGCGACATTGCGGGCCGCAAAGTGCTCGCTTGAGGCCGGCGATCACCGTATCCGGACCCGCCCGCGACCGTGCATGAATGCGGCGATCGGGCGGCGCAACACCGATCGCACCCGCAACACCGATCGCACCGCGGAACGCGATCGCACCGCGGAACGCGATCGCACCGCGGAACGCGATCGCACCGCGCGACGGCGCGCCGCGCTACCGCGGGGACGCCGTCTGGGCCTCGAACCGGCCCAGCTCGGCCGCGAGGCCCGGCGGCACCCGCGCGGTCAGCTCGGTGCCGTACTGCCCGTGCGAGACGGCCAGCACCTCGCCCTCCTGGTGGGCGCGGGCGACCAGATCACCCCGGTCGTAGGGCACCGTGACCACGACCTCGCGGTCGCGCCGGGGCACCAGCCGCTCCAGCTCCCGCATCAGCTCGTCGATCCCGGCCCCGGTGCGGGCGGACACCACGACCGACTCGCGCTCGGCCAGGCGCAGCCCCTCCAGCTCGATCGGGTCGGCCGCGTCGGCCTTGTTGATCACGATCAGCTCGCGCGTCTCGCCCGCCCCGATCTCGGCCAGCACCTCGCGCACCGCGGCGATCTGCGCCCGCGGGTCGGCGTCGGACCCGTCGACCACGTGCAGGATCAGGTCCGCGTCGGTGACCTCCTCCAGGGTGGAACGGAACGCGTCGACCAGCTGGTGCGGCAGATGCCGGACAAAACCCACCGTGTCGGTCAGCGTGAACGGCCAGCCGCCCGGGGTCCGGGCCCGGCGCACGGCCGGGTCGAGGGTCGCGAACAGCGAGTCGTCCACCAGCACCTGCGCCCCGGTCAGCCGGTTGAGCAGGCTGGACTTGCCGGCGTTGGTGTATCCGGCGATCGCCACCGACGGCACGTCGTGCCTGCGCCGCTGCCCGCGCTGGACCTGCCGCCCGGTCGCCATATCGGCCAGCTCGTGCCGCAGTTTGGTCACCCGGGCGCGGATCCGGCGCCGGTCCGTCTCGATCTTCGTCTCGCCCGGCCCGCGGGTGCCGATGCCGCCGCCGCCCGCGACCCGGCCGCCGGCCTGCCGGGACAGCGACTCGCCCCAGCCGCGCAGCCTGGGCAGCAGGTACTGCAGCTGGGCCAGCTCCACCTGGGCCTTGCCCTCTTTGCTGCGGGCGTGCTGGGCGAAGATGTCCAGGATCAGCGCGGTCCGGTCGACGACCTTGACCCGCACGATGCCCTCCAGCCGGCGCAGCTGGCCGGGCGCGAGCTCGCCATCGCAGATCACCGTGTCCGCGCCGGTCGACGCGACGAGGTCGGCCAGCTCGGCCGCCTTCCCCGCGCCCACGTAGGTGGCCGAGTCCGGGCGGCCGCGCCGCTGGATCAGGCCGTCCAGGACCTGTGACCCGGCCGTCTCGGCCAGCCGGGACAGCTCGCGCAGCGAGTTCTCGGCGGTGGCCAGGGTGCCCTCGGTCCACACGCCCATCAGTACCACCCGCTCGAGCCGCAATTCGCGGTACTCGACCTCGGTGACGTCCTGGAGCTCGGTGGACAACCCGGCGACCCGGCGCAGCGCGTGCCGGTCCTCCAGGTCCAGCTGGCCAAGATCCTGTGGCTCGGCGGACACGGTGTCGTCCTTCGTGCCGTCCGGCGTCACGGGCATCTGGCTCGGTAGTGCGGACATCTTCCTCCCAGGCTAAGCTCCCCCGTCCGGATCCCGCCGGCCGGTCGTCACGATGGTCCCACGGCCGGGTGGCTTGTTCATCCGGTTAAAACCGCCGTCCCAGGTGTTAACGCAGGAACCCGGGCCTGGATGCCCCGGGACCCGGCCGACCCTGCGGGCTACGCCGGACACGCGCCATAAGCGTTCAATATGCTTATAACCCTCAATCTGAGCGTTAGCGCGCGTGCGCGGGATCCGGAGCACACGCGGCCGACCGCCGCGGCGGCAGCGCGCCAACGGAGACGAGCACAGGGGAGAGCCTCATGTCTGGCCCGAACCCAGCCCCGGGCCACGGGCCCGCGGACAGCGGGTTAAGCAGCACCCGGCGACGAGCCGGGCGCAAGCGGTCCCGGCTGTGGCTGGCCCTGGGTTGCGGCGCCGTCATCATCGTCGTGGCGATCGTGATCGCCGCGGTGCTGGTCGCGGGCAGCGGCGGCCCGAACGTTCCGGCCGGCACCCCGGACGGCGCGCAACTGGAACAGCTACTGCCCCCCGCCCGGGCGCTCCCGCACGGCTGGTACCTCAGCTATGCGCCCAGAGAGCCGGCGACCTTCGCCCAGCCCGGGCACCTCCCGCCCCGGCCGCTGAACGCCTGCCTCGACTTCAACGAGGGATTCGACCTCGGCGTCCCGGGCGACACGTTCCTGTCCGCGGCGTCCGAGACCGCGCTGTTCGGCGCCGGCCCCGGCGACGGGCTGCTGCGGGCCGACCTGTTCGGCGTCGTGCCCGGAGACGCGGCCAAGGCCATCAGCGCCGTGGACGGCTGGGTGCGGCGGTGCTCGTCGTACACGGTCGTCTCGCACTACTACAAGATCCATTACACGGTGACGGCCGCGCCGGTCGCGGGCCTCGGCGACCAGAGCCTCGACGTCCGGGTGACCATGCACCGGCCGTCCCAGGCCGGGGCCAAGCTGCTCCCGCTCATCAGCAACAACACGCTGCTGGTACGGGTGGGCAACAGCCTGATCGCCATCGAGTGCCTGGCCCCGCCCAACTCGATGATCGCCTCGCTGGCCGGCCTGGCCGCGCCGATGGTCAGGCGGCTGCCCACCGCGGCGACGCTGGCGGCGTCGGGCCCGGCCGCCCGGCCCAAACCCGCCCCCGCGGTCAGCCCGGACCTGACCGCCAGCCAGCTCAACAAGCTGCTGCCGACCACCTCGGGCCTGCCGGCCGAGTACTACCAGGGCAACCCGGGCACGCCGACCGACTTCAAGAACCCCGGCAACGTCCCGCTCACCCGCCCGCCCTCGGCGATGACCTGCGCTCAGCTGATCGGGCTGCCCTCGGGAGGAAGCCTGCGCGACGTCGACGTCAACTACCGGAACTCGGCCGAGCTGGACGAGTATGACCCCAGCTCCAACGGCCTCGACGTCGAAATCGATCAGATGACTACCGAGGCCCTGGCCGCCGCCGACGTGGGCGCGCTGCGGGCGTCCGCGCTGCGCTGCCCGAAGGTGAGCCAGACCGAGGCCGGGGACACCGAGGTCTTCAAGACCCAGGTGACGTCGGTGCCCGGGCTCGGCGACCAGGCCGTGAACGTCTACCTGAACCCGGTCTCGGGCACCTACGGGCTCCCCGGATCGCAGGACATCCTGCTCGTCCGGGTGGGTGCCGGGCTGGTGCTGGTGGACTACGAGCTGGCGCTGCCCGGGAAGGCACCGCCGGTCACCACGATCGCGAGCCGCATCGTGGCCAGGCTCTAGGCGCGGGACCGGAGCGGGACGGCGACCTTTACGCTTGAGTAACACCGGCGCACCGCGCCGCCACGACCCGGGAGGAGCCAGGCGTGACCGAAACCGAGGGCGTCCAGATCACCGGGCCGGCCGGTGACCGCTACGACGAGATCCTCACCGCCGACGCGCTCGCCCTGGTGGGCGCGCTGCACCGCGAGCTCGCCCCGCGCCGCGCGGAGCTTCTCGCCGCCCGGGCCGCGCGCCAGCAGGAGCTGATCGCGGGGGCGAACCTCGATTTCCTGCCGCAGACGCGCGCGATCAGGCAGGATCGGTCCTGGCAGGTGGCGCCGCCCGCGCCCGGGCTGGTGGACCGCCGCGTAGAGATCACCGGGCCGACCGAGAAGAAGATGACGGTCAACGCGCTCAACTCCGGCGCCAGGGTCTGGCTGGCCGACTTCGAGGACGCGAACACCCCGCTGTGGGACAACATGATCACCGGGCAGCTCAACCTGAAGGACGCGCTGGACCGGACGATCGACTTCACCAGCCCCGACGGCAAGGCTTACCGGCTGCGGCCGGACGACGAGCTGGCCACGATCGTGGTCCGCCCGCGCGGCTGGCACCTGGACGAGAAGCACATCCTGATCGACGGCCAGCGCGCGTCCGGCAGCCTGGTCGACTTCGCGCTGTACTTCACGCACTGT
>Ga0335076_10009045_pt1 | contig 10036 bp, 9 predicted proteins | sample Lox_Sample_25_FD_206717 | JGI IMG/M metagenome (GOLD analysis project Ga0335076, IMG submission 206717) | Soil microbial communities from Loxahatchee National Wildlife Refuge, Florida, United States - Lox_Sample_2.5 | ecosystem: Environmental > Terrestrial > Soil > Wetlands | place: USA: Florida...
GGCGGCCGGGCGGTCTAATGGGTCGCGAGCAGCAGTTCTTCCATTCCGACGGCGAAGTCGTCGGCCAGCTCCCACAGGTCCGGCACCAGCTCCGGGCAGGCGATGAGGCCGACGTCCAGTTTGCCGTTCAGCGACATCACGGTGATGTTCAGACCCGAGCCATGGAAGATCGGCCCCAGCGGATACATTGCTTTGACCTCATTGCCCAGCATGTACAGCGGGAGCTGCGGGCCGGGCACGTTGGAAATCACCAGATTATGGACCGGCCGGCTCTTGGTCAGACTGGTGCGGGAATAAGCCCGCATCGCCATACCGAACACCGCGGGCGCGGCGAACTGCGACCAGTCTTGCAGAAGTGTGGCGCTGATCGCCGAACTATGTTCCTTGGCAACCGAATTCGCTTCAGCAATGGACTTGAGCCGCTGGGCCGGATCGGCGATCTGCGTTTCCAACTTCGAGAACATTCCCGAAACCTGGTTGCGCCCAGGGCGGTCAGATCGCCCGTGCACGGATACCGGCACCATCGCCACCAACGACGAATCCGGCAGCTCGCTGCGCTCAAGCAAAAACTGCCGCAGCACACCGGACACCAGCGCCATCACGACGTCGTTGACCTTGACGTCGAAATGACTCTTCACGGCCTTGATGTCCGCGAGATCGAGCTGCGCGTAGGCGACGTTGCGGTGTGCGGTGATGCTGGCATTGAAGGTCGTCGGTGGCGCCGCGAACGGAGCCGCCATCGTCATTCCGCTACGCGCCCTCAGCGCCGTCTTGAGCACCGACGACACGGTATTCGGCAGCACGTTGACCAACTGCAGCGGCCGAGACGCGAACTTCGCCAGCCCACTGACCGCGATCTGGATTTGATTGGCGTCACCGACACCCTCCACCGGGTACGGTGGCGGCGCGTCGGGTTCGGTGCTGCACAGCTGGGACATCAAATTCGCGCCGGTCACACCGTCGACGCAGGCGTGATGCACTTTGGTCATCACCGCCAAGCGGCCACCTTGCTGGGCATCGGTGCCCGCGACGCCCTCGATGACCCACATCTCCCACAACGGGCGGGTGCGGTCCAGCGGCAAAGCGGCGATGTGGCCGCAGATCTCGGACAACTCCATTCGCCCACCCGGCGGCGGCAGCCCGATGCGGTGCAGATGCCGACTCACGTCGAAGTTGTTGTCGTCTACCCAGACCGGATGATCCAGGTTCAGCGGGCTGTCGAAGAGCTTCTCGCGGAACTGCGGCATTGCCTTGATTCGTACCGCCAGCTCGTCGCGGAGCCGATCGAAGGTGTAGCCGCCGGGCATCGTCGAGGTATCGAGCTCGAGAATCGAACAGACGTGTAGCGGCTGCGATTGGGTCTCCAAATAGAGAAAGCTGGCGTCGAGTCCGCTGAGCCTCTGCATGCGCCCGATGGTATGTGGCGATGGGTACCGGTGTGAGGAAGTCCACTGAACGCCGCTGTGCACTTCAGCGGCGGCAGGTGGCAGACTGGCAAGGTCAGACGAACCCGGGGACCCATTGGGCCACGAGGATCGACCCCGACGATAACTAGGGACAATGATGTCTGAGCAGACTGTTTACGGGGCACGGCCCGACCAGCCGCGGACCAAGGTCCGCATCCACCACCTGCAGAAGATGAAGGCCGAAGGCCACAAGTGGGCCATGCTGACGGCCTACGACTACTCGACCGCCCGAATCTTCGACGACGCCGGGATCCCGGTGCTGCTGGTCGGCGACTCGGCCGCCAACGTCGTCTACGGCTACGACACCACCGTGCCGATCTCGATCGATGAGCTGATTCCGTTGGTTCGCGGCGTGGTGCGGGGTGCACCGCACGCTCTTGTGGTCGCCGATTTGCCGTTCGGCAGCTATGAGGCCGGGCCCGCCGCCGCGCTGAGCGCCGCGACCCGGTTCATGAAGGAGGCCGGCGCCCATGCGGTCAAGCTTGAAGGCGGCGAACGAGTCGTTGAGCAGATCGCGACGCTGACCGCCGCCGGCATCCCGGTGATGGCGCACATCGGCTTCACCCCGCAAAGCGTCAACACTCTCGGCGGTTTCCGGGTGCAGGGCCGCGGTGACGCCGCCGAACAGACCGTCCACGACGCGATCGCCGTCGCCGAGGCCGGCGCATTCTCTGTGGTGATGGAGATGGTGCCGGCCGAGCTGGCCACCCAGATCACCGGCAAGCTGACAATTCCGACTGTCGGCATTGGCGCCGGACCCAATTGCGACGCCCAGGTACTGGTTTGGCAGGACATGGCTGGGCTCACCAGCGGCAAGACCGCCCGGTTCGTCAAACGGTTCGGCGACGTTGGAGGCGAATTGCACCGCGCAGCAACCCAGTACGCGCAGGAAGTCGGCGCCGGGAGTTTTCCCGCCGACGAGCACAGCTTCTAAAGGTCGTCGCTCTTTCCACGCATACCCACGACGCGACGAGGGAATCCTAGAGGCGATGGCTGCCAACACCCCGAGCGCGTCGCGTTACCTTGAGGTCGAGCGCAAGTTCGACGTCGGCGAGTCGACGAGCTCGCCATCGTTCGCCGGTATCGCGGACGTTCGTCGGGTCGAGCGGCTCCCAACGCAGGAACTGGACGCCGTGTACTACGACACGCCGGCGCGAGATCTGGCGTCCAACCGAATCACGTTGCGCCGTCGCACCGGCGGTGAGGATGCCGGTTGGCATCTGAAGTTGCCGGCCGGACCCGACGCTCGTACCGAGGTTCGCCTGCCGCTGAGTGCGGCGAACGGCAGCGAGGAGGCCGAAGACGTGCCCGGCGAGCTGCTCGACGTCGTACTGGCAATTGTCCGGGACCGCCCGGTGCACCCGGTCGCGCGGATATCGACCGCACGGCATGTCGACCAGCTCTACGGCGCCGACGACACGTCGCTGGCTGAATTTTGCGACGACCAGGTCACCGCCTCGCGGGTCGCGACCGCCGATGGACCCGAAGTCGAGCAGCGGTGGCGTGAGTGGGAGCTCGAACTCACCCAGCCCGCGGCGAACGCGGAGCTGATGGACAAGCTGTGCGATCGGCTGCTCGGCGCCGGCGCAGCGCCCGCCGGACACGGCTCTAAGCTCGCGCGGGTGCTCGGCACGACGCCGAAAGACCTGGCTGCCGGGACGTCCGACAAGCTACATCGGGCGGTCGCCGAACAGGTCGACAATCTGCTGGTGTGGGATCGCGCGGTGCGCGCCGAGGCCGATGACGCCGTGCACCAGATGCGCGTGACCACCCGCAAGATCCGCAGCCTGCTGCAGGCCTCGCCGGATTCGTTCGGGCTCTCCGATGACACGTCGATACTCGACGAACTGCGCGAGCTGGCCAACGTCCTGGGCGAGGCCCGCGACGCCGAAGTGCTCGCCGATCGCTACCGCACGGCTCTTGACAAACTGCCACCGAAGCTGGCCCGCGGACCTATTCAGGATCGACTGGTCGACGGTGCCGAGCAGCGATATCAGGCCGGGGTACGACATTCGTTGGCCGCGATGCGCTCACCGCGATACTTTCGTCTGCTCGACGCCCTGGAAGCGTTGGTCACCACCACTCCTGATCCGGGATCCGGCCCCGCCGCCGTCGGCGCCGCCGGCAAGAAGGTGCGCAAGGCTGCCAAGCGCGCTCGACGGGCGGACGACGATGACCTCGACGAGGCGTTACATCGAATCCGCAAGCGCGCCAAACGGCTTCGTTACACTGCGGCGGCGACCGGCGAGAAAAAGGTGTCGAAGCGGGCCAAAGAAGTTCAGTCGCTGCTTGGTGATCACCAAGACTGCGTGGTCAGCCGCGCACACCTGATAGAGCAGGCCGACGCAGCGAACGCCGCGAGCGAGGACGCGTTCACTTATGGGCTGCTGCACCAACAGGACTCAGACTTGGCCCGTCAATGCCGCGAGCAACTAGAGCCGGCCTTGCGGAAGCTCTTCAAGGCACTGCGCAAGCAAAAAGGGTGACGAAGTCGAGTACCGAACTACTCGTGTGCGTTGGCAATGGCCCCTCAGAAAATTCGTGAATGACCACCTACCAGGGCCGGCCCACCAGGGAGGCGACCTACCGGGCCGGGGCAATAGCCAACGGCGTGGAAGCGAACGAACGCCGCCGGCGGCGCGAGCCCCGCGTCATCGACTGGCACAAGGCCATCGCCAGCCTGCTCGACATCCTCGACGACAACGACGATCCCCACGATTGAAAAGGATAGGGTCGGAGGTCGCGGGTTCGCTAAAGGATTCGACCCCGACGACCACCGCACAACGGCGGGGCGGGCGAGCTGGCCTGTAAGCCGGATTCTGTTCCGCGCTACCAGGTAACGCGGCGGCGACCATCCATCTGGACACACCGTCACCGGGTGCCTCGAGCGGCCTACCCGCAGGCTCGGGCGAGCAACCCTCGGGCGCCTGCGCGACCGCACCGTGGTGCGGCCTTCTTGGCCTTGCTTCGGGTGGGGTTTGCCAAGCCATCCCGGTCACCCGGAATGCTGGTGCGCTCTTACCGCACCGTTTCACCCTTGCTACTAGGTAGCGGTCTGTTTTCTGTGGCACTTTCCCGCGAGTCACCTCGGATTGCCGTTAGCAATCACCCTGCTCTGTGAAGTCCGGACTTTCCTCGACTCGACATGCGAGCCGCGGTCGCCCAGCCAACTCGTCCGCGCTAATACCGTACTCGCTGCGTAATGCATGGGCCAGCAAGCGGCTAAGCGGCATGCAAATCCGAGATTGCTATCCCGACGGCGACTTCCATCTCACTGATTTCCATCCTCACCGGCGCTCCCGGCAACGGCGGTGCCCCCGAACGATACTGTCCACCGGTGGGGGTAACGAATTTTGCTGTGTGACTGTAATCTTCATCCACACTGGTTTCCACGCGCCATCCGGCGACGTCTTTGACGTAATTGCATCGCTCGCACAACCCGAGCCCGTTGCTCGCACTGGTGGCGCCGCCACCGGCCCAGGGTTTTGCATGGTCGCGATGGCGGATCGGCGCGTCGCAGTAGGGCGTACGGCAGCGCTGATCCCTCAGCCCGATAAAGGCGGCCAACCCCCGAGGAAACAACCGCGACCGTGATTCCATTGCCACCAATCCCCCGCTGGCCGGGTGAGCGTAGAGCCGGCGCAACGTAGCCCGCGACCGTTGATCCGTCACGGCGCCCGCGACCAGTCCGCGGGCAATGGTCGCCGGGATAGGCCCGTAGCCGCAGATGTCTGCCGGTGCACTGGAACCGCCCAACAGCGTCTCGTCCGACAGCACCAGGTTGACCGCGATCGGCGTTGCGGCTGCCGCGCTTCGCCCGGTGACCCGCTCGACAAGAGTGTCGGCCATCACCTGGCCACGTGAACGCCCGTCGGCGCAGACATCGGCTTCCCGTCGCAGCGCCGCATACATCGAGACACCTTGTGCCACAGGCAACAGCGCCGTCAGGTATGTCATCGTGTCGGGCGCGGGCCGGATGGTCACCGTCCGTTCGGTTTCGGCTTTGGCGGCCCGGTCGACGACCGCGTGCGGATCGAGCCGGTAAGCGATCGCCTTCGCAGCCGCCGCCACCCGCGCGTCGCCCATCCCGTCCAAGCCCGCTGAATCGGTACACAATTCGGCATCTAAGGCCCGCCGGTCGTCAACGTCCAGGCAAGCGCTTTCGCGCACGATCAAGGTGGCCCGCCACTCCGTTAACGCCCCAGCCTCCAAAGCGGCCAGGGTGTGCGGCATCTCGTGCACCAGGGCCTTGGCGAAGCCTAGGTGCCGGTTACCCCGCGAAGGCGAGTCACGTCGGGCGAGCGCGACCTCACTCGCCACGCCGCGCCCGCGCCGCGCAGCCGGCACACCCGCCGCGGCCTCGGCGGCGCGGCGTGCCGCGTCCAACGCCGCCGCGGCTCGGGCCTGACCCGCGGCCGCGGCGGATTTGATCCGTTCCAGCTCGGCAATGCGCTCCACCAGCACCGATTCCTCGCTGGCGGGATCGATCACCGTCAAGCTATCGAACATACATTCGACTATATACCGTGGCGGCGACAAGAGGCGACAAGAATGGTCCTCACATCCGCGGCCTCTTTATCGTCTACAGAAGAGGAAGCGAAGGAAGGACGGATCCGATGCCGGCGACCCGATGGGAGAAGCGCGTCGACGCCGCTGACTGGAGCTCCGTCGCCGTCGCCGTCGACGAGTACGGCGGAGCGCTGCTGCCCCGGCTGCTGACGCCCGCCGAGACGCAACGGCTACGCGGTCTCTACACCAGAGATCAACTCTTCCGCTCCACTGTCGACATGGAGCCTCGCCGCTACGGCTCGGGCCAGTATCGGTATTTCTACGCTCCCTATCCCGAACCGATCGAGCACCTCAAGCAGGCGCTGTACCCACGGCTGTTGCCGATCGCCCGGGATTGGTGGGCCCGACTGGGCCGGGATGCTCCGTGGCCGGACAGCCTCGACGAATGGCTGGATATGTGCCATGCCGCAGGCCAAACGAGATCGACGGCCCTCGTCCTCAAGTACGGCACCAACGACTGGAATGCTCTGCATCGAGACCTGTACGGGGACTTGGTGTTTCCGCTTCAAGTCGTGATCAATCTCAGCGACGCGGACACCGAATACACCGGTGGGGAATTCATGCTCGTCGAGCAGCGGGCGCGAGCCCAATCACGCGGCACCACTACCCAATTGCCGCAGGGTCACGGTTACCTGTTCACCACGCGCGACCGGCCGGTGCGGTCGGCTCGCGGCTGGTCAGCCGCACCGGTGCGCCATGGTCTGTCCGTCGTACGGTCCGGCGAGCGTTACGCGCTGGGACTGATCTTTCACGACGCCGCCTGAACGGCGCCGCGACGTCGCCGGAGCAGTTCCACGATTCCGTCGAGTGTGTCGTCGGGACCGATGTGCGCCCACACCGTTTTGCCGCGGGACGTTGGCGTACTCCCCCAATGGCGGCACAGTGCGGCCACGATGTCCAAGCCCGCGGCGGGACTGCCGGGTGCGCGTTCGCGCCGGATCAGCGGCGTGGTGCTGGAGTCGGATACTGCAACAAGGACGTCTTCGCTCGTGGCCTCGAGCCGCACATCGAACCCATGACGGGTGTAACTCAATGCGTTCTCGGCGAACACAGTGGCCACCGTGCTCGCCACTACGATCTTGCCGAGCATCGACCGAGCCATCAGATGTTCGCGCACGAAGATTTGTGTGGCCCGGACGCTGAACGAGTGCGGGCCGAACTGCTCCCGGGCGCGGTGTACATAGCGGCAATCACCCTCGCCGATCGCGGCTGCTGCCGCTGCCACACTGGAGTACACGGGGGTATAGCGGGCGACCGAAAGGTCCGTGAGCCGCCGCCGAACCAGCGGGTCCCTGCACGCGAGCGCGATCACCACGTCAGGCCACGGCGGGACGCGCCAACGGGCGCTGGTGAAAACCGCCCAGGCGCGATCGCGGTGCACCTCGAGTCCGTCGACGTCGATGATCACCGCTGGGAGCCCATCGACGGCGGCCTTGATCACCGCGTCGTGTACCTGGCGGTAGGTGCGGTCATCCAACACCCCGACCAGCCGCATGACGATGTTGTTGGTGCACGTGTCTACAGAAATACTCAACATCCCTCGCCAGCCCCTTGACATAAGGACGATTTCGGCCCGAATTTTACGTTTGCGAGCCCGAGTGTTTGTTGCTATTCCGACCGCGCGGACCTTTCGGCCGACCGCTTGGCGGCTATGCCGTTGGCGTGGCGTCTGATGCCGGATCCGCAATCGATGTCGCCGTGCCGACGACTTCCGTTGTGCGAGGAACAGAATCGCGCCCCAGCGCGATGGTGGCCGCGGTCATCGCTGTTACCGCTACCGCCAGTACCAGGGCTCCGATACCCTGGACAACCAGATGTTCCCCGAGTATCACGACACCCAGCAGCACCGCGACCATGGGTTCACCGACCAGCATGACCGGTACGGACGCTTGCAACGCGCCGGCATGAAATGCTGACTGCTGCAACACCGTTACCGCGACGGCCAGCACTATGAGCATGTAAGGCGCCGGCACCGTCAGTAATCCACGCCACCCGTACACGGCGAGATGGTGAACGCTGACTTTCGTCAGAACCGCGATCATGCCCACCAACACAGCGACGGCGCTGGCCAACAACATGGCACGCGTTCGGCCAACGGTTCGATGTGCTGCCACCACACAGAGGATCACCACTGGGACCGCGCCGGCCAGCGCGACGCTCCACGCGGGTACGGGCGGACGATAGTGGCCTTCGCGGGGCTGTCCCACGAGAACGAAAACGGCGAGCGCGGCGGTCAGCAGCAGCGCCCAACACCAATCGGCGCCACTCACATGTTGTTTGGAGAACCTCGCGCCCAGCGGCAGTACGAACAACAGCGCGGACACCAGCAGTGGCTGCACAAGCAGCAACGATCCATGGGCTAGCGCGAGCGCCTGGAACGCATACCCCCCGATCGCAACCAGTGTTCCCGCCCACCATGCCGGCCGTCGAACCCACGACGTCACAATTGCGCTCGAGTCGTTCCGGTGGGCCGCCTCGGCTTGGATCGCGCGCTGCCGGATAACAATCCCCACCGCGGCGAAAAACGCGGCAAGCAGTGCCGATCCGATCGCCACCGCGTGATGTGCCGCCCACTCCATGAATGCCCTAACTCAGATATCCGGTTTGGTTCACCAGCCGCACCGACGAAGCGCCGTCCGGGTAGAACTCGGCGATGCTCAACGATGCCAAATCCAGGTGCAGCCGGTACAGGATGCCCGGACCGGCGTCGAGGGCTTGGCGCAGCAGCATCTTGATCGGGGTTACGTGCGAGACCACCAACACCGTGGTGCCGCCGTACTCTGCCACGATCCGGTCACGTGCCCGGCACACCCGCTGGTTCACATGATCGAAGCTTTCACCGCCCGGCGGCTCTGTGCCGGTGTCGCGCAGCCACTGTCGATGCAATTCGGGATCGCGTTCGGCGGCCTCGGCGAACGTCAAGCCTTCCCATGCGCCGAAATCGGTCTCGATCAGGTCGTCGTCGACGGTCAAGTCCAGCCCTAGCGCTTTAGCGGCGGCCGCCGCGGTGTCGTAACAACGTTGCAGCGGCGAGGTGACCACTGCCGAGATTCCGCCGCGCTGAGCGAGATAGCGGGCCGCCGCATCTGCCTGCTGCCGCCCGAGTTCGGTCAGTGCCGGGTTACCGTGTCCCGAGTAGCGCCGCTGTACCGACAACTGGGTCTGGCCGTGGCGCAGCAACAACAGCCGGGTGGCAGCACCGCGCGCGCCGGTCCAGCCCGGCGGCGACGGGGTCTCGCCTGCTTGCGCGGCCGTCGCTGAATTGCCGCTCTGCGCCTGCTCTTCCGCGGCTGCGGCAGCGTCCATCGCCTCGTTGGCCAACCGATCGGCGTAGGAGTTCTCTGCCCGCGGAATCCACGTGTAGTTGACTCTTTCGAACCGCGACGCCAGTGCGCGCGCCCGGGCGTTGAGCTCCGCGAGGTCGGGATGCTTGACCTTCCAGCGCCCGGACATCTGCTCGACCACCAGTTTGGAATCCATCGCCACCGCGACCTCAGCGGCGCTCAGTTTGGCCGCCTCCTCTAAACCTGCGATCAAGCCGCGATATTCGGCGACGTTGTTAGTGGCATGCCCGATGGCCTGCTTACTCTCGGCCAATACCGTCGACCGGTCGGCTGTCCAGACCACCGCTCCGTAGCCCGCGGGCCCCGGATTACCCCGCGACCCACCGTCGGCTTCCACAATTACTTTCAGCACCGTCACTGGCCAACGCCTTTGACTCGCAACAAAATGGCACCGCATTCAGGACACCGCAGTACATCGTCTTCTGCGGCCGCCGAGATCCTCGCCAACTCGCCGCGATCGATCTCGATTCGGCAGGCCCCGCAGCGACGGCCCTGCAGTGGCCCCGCACCCGGGCCACCGCCGGCGCGCTGTCGCTCGTAAAGCACAATCAGATCGGGATCCAGCGCCGCGGTGAGTTCATCGCGCCGTGTTGCGTATTGCCTTCGGGTTTGTTCGATTTCGTCGACCGCACCGTCAAGAGCCTGCTGCGCCGCAGC
>Ga0335076_10009046_pt1 | contig 10035 bp, 12 predicted proteins | sample Lox_Sample_25_FD_206717 | JGI IMG/M metagenome (GOLD analysis project Ga0335076, IMG submission 206717) | Soil microbial communities from Loxahatchee National Wildlife Refuge, Florida, United States - Lox_Sample_2.5 | ecosystem: Environmental > Terrestrial > Soil > Wetlands | place: USA...
GGCGTGACCTCCTGCCTCCTCCTGCCCCACGTGCTCCGGTACCTCGCGCCGCGCGCGCCCGCGGCGATGGCGCGGATCGCCGACGCGCTGGGCGCCCCCGACGCCGCCGCCGGGGTGGCCGGCCTGGTGGAGCGGCTCGGCCTGCCCGGGCACCTCTCGGCCCGGGGGAAGCGGATGATGGTCTGGTCGGTCTTCCTCTACGCCGTGCTCGCCGGGGTCACCGCCCTCTCCACCGGCTACTGGATGCTGGTCGCCCTCCGCTTCGTCACCGGCCTGGCCATGGGGAGCGAGTGGTCCACCGGCGTGGCGCTCCTCGCGGAGACCTGGCTCGACCGCGCCCGGCCGAAGGGGGCCGGGTTCCTCCAGTCCGGTTTCGGGGTGGGTACCTTCCTCGCCGCCCTGACCTGGCTGGTGCTGAGCGCGCTTCGCCCCTCGGGCCGAGTACCTGGCGCCTCATGTTCGTGGTGGGCGCCCTCCCTGCCTTCTTCTGCCTCTACATCCGCCGGGCGATCGACGAGTCGGAGCGCTGGATCCAGGCGGTGCGGGCCCGGCGCTGGGCGGCGGTCACCCCGGCGGGCGGCGAGGGGCCCGGCGCGGCGGCGGGTAGCGCCCGCCGCCCCTTCAGCCTGGCGGAGGTCTTCCGCGCCCCGGAGAGCCGGCGGCGCGCCCTGCTCGCCTTCGCCCTCTCGGTCGCGACCACGGTCGGCTGGTGGGCGATCTCGAGCTGGCTACCGGCGCACGTGACCGGCGTGGCCCGGGCGGAGGGCCGACCCGACCCGGCCGACTGGGGCACCCGCGCCGCCCTCGTCTACACCGCCGGCGCGATCCTCGCCTACCTGGCGTCCGGCTTCCTCGCCGACGCGCTCGGCCGCCGGCGATACCTCTTCCTCACCTTCCTCGGGTGCTTCGTCCTGACCCCGGCGACCTACCTCTGGAGGCTCCCCCTGCCGGCGCTGATGGGGGTGGTCTTCGTGAACGGGTTCTTCACCCTCGGGTGCGCCTGCTCCTGGATGGCGATCTACCCCGTGGAGCTGTTCACCTCGACGGTCCGGGCCACCGCCGCCTCCTTCATCTTCAACGCCGCCCGGCTCATCGCCTGGGTGTTCCCGCTCGTGGCCGGAGTGCTCATCACCTCGTTCGGCGGCATCCCCCGGGCGGCGATGACCCTCGGGTGCATCTACCTCCTCGGCCTCGTCGTGCCCTGGCTCATGCCGGAGACCCGCGGCCAGCCGCTGCCGGAGTGAGGGCGGCGGCCGGGCCTTTCTCAGGCCGACCGCGGCCGGAGCAGGCCGGCGCCGCTCACGATCAGGATGCCGCCGAGCACGAGCGCGGCTCCGCCCGCGAAGGAGGGGCTGATCCGGTCGCCCAGGACCAGGACGCCGAAGGTCACCCCGAAGATCGGGGTGAGGAACGAGAAGACCGAGAGCCGGGTGGCGAGGTAGCGGCGCAGCAGCCAGAACCAGGTGAGGTAGCTGGCGAACGACACCACCACCCCCTGGAAGAGGAGGCTCCCCCAGGCCAGCGGGGTGAGGGAGACGCGCCCGGCCTGGCCGGTCACCAGGGCGACCCCGAGGAGGAGCACGAAGCCGCCCGCCAGCTGGTAGAGGAGGGTCTTCGCCGGGGGGGCCTCGGACAGCGCCGAGGTGCGGATCACCACGGTGGTCGCTCCCCAGGAGGCGCCGGCGAGGACGCCGAGCAGGTCCCCCCAGATCACCGAGAGGGTGAGCCCGGTCCCCGCCCCGCCGAGGAAGGCGAGGGCGATCCCGGCGAACGCCACCCCGATCCCGAGCCACTGGTGCGGCCGCAGCCGCTCGGCGGGGAGGAAGAGGTGGAGGCCGAGGGCGGTGAAGACCGGCGCGGTGTAGAGGAAGACCGCCATGTGGGAGGCGGAGGTGTGGCGGAGCCCCTCGGCGATGAAGACGAACTCCGCGGCGAAGAGCGCGGCCGCCTGGAGCCCCGGGCGCAGGGTCCCGTCGCGGAGTGAGAACCGCTCGCCGCGCCAGGCGCCGAACGCGGCCACGAGGACCGCGCTCAGCCCGGACCGGAGCGCCACCTGCATGATGGGCGCGACGTCGCGCGCCGCCAGCTTGATCGCCACCTGCTGCGCGCCCCAGATCGCGCAGAGGAGGAGCATGGTGCCGGCGGCGAACCCATCGATGGCCTTCCGGGTCGAGCGCATGGCGGGCGAGTATGCACCGGCGCGGCCCGGGAGGGGCGGCGATTCCCGGAGGGCTCCCGTGTCGCCGTCGAGCGTCTGCCGCCTCCTCGCCCTGCTCCTCCTCGCGGCCGCCGGCTCCCCGACGCGCGGCGCGGACGCCGCGTTCGATCCGGGGCCGTGGCTCGAGGACCTCGCCCAGGTGCGGTCTGCCCTGGCCGAGAGGTACGCCGACCTCGAGTGGGCTCGGCGCGCGACCCGGGGCGACCGCCCGCGTCCGGGGTCAGGGCTCGCGCCGCAGGGGCAGGAGCGCCCGGAGGCGCGGGTCGCGGAGGAACAGGCCCAGCCAGGCCAGGACGCCGAGGAGCGCCGGGGCGGGGAAGACCAGCTGCGACACGCGCACGTGGGTGGCCACCGCGCCGCCGAGGTAGCCGGTCACCAGCACGGCGCCCAGGACCGAGGTGCGAGGGATGAGGTAGAGGATCGCGCAGGCGATCTCGGTGACGCCGATGGGGACGAGGGTGCTCGGGGGATAGCCGAAGGACGCCCAGTCCTTGGCCATCTGCGGGCCCCCGGCGAGCTTGAGGACCCCGGAGAGCAGCATCATGAGGATCGGCAGCGCGCTCACGACGCGCCCCACCCAGAGCGTCTTCCGTCCAGCGGCGGTGTCGGCCATCGATGTCCTCCTGGGCCCGTCATCCTAATCGCCGCCGCCCGGGCCGAGCCTTTCCGGGTATCGGACGAGCCCGTCCGGGACCTGCCCGGGCTGGACGGGTGAGCGTGGACGCCCCCTCTTAGAGGAGTCGCGATCCACTCAGGAGGCATCATGGCCACCACCACCTTCCCCGCTCACGCCGCCGGCGAAGGGACCCACGCCCACCGCGTCGCGGCCTTCGTCCCCATCGGCCGGTTCCTCTTCGCCTTCATCTTCATCCTCTCCGGACCGCGTCACTTCTCCCCCTCCATGGTCCACTACGCCGCCGCCGCGGGCGTCCCGCTGCCGAGCCTGGCCGTCCCCTTGGCCGGCGCGATCGCCCTGGCCGGCGGGCTGAGCGTCCTCCTCGGCTGGCACGCGCGGGTCGGGGCGTGGCTCCTGGTCCTCTTCCTCGTGCCGGTGACCCTCTACATGCACGCCTTCTGGGCGGTCGCCGACCCGCAGGCGGCCCAGATGCAGATGGTCAACTTCCTGAAGAACCTCTCGATGATCGGGGCGGCCCTCACCATCGGCTGGTTCGGCGCCGGGCCCCTGAGCCTCGACGCCCGACGCGAGGCGAAGGGCGGCGCGGGCGGGACGGCCGCCTGAGCGCCGTCGGCCCCGGCGCGGCGCGCCCCCTCGGCACGAGCGGCCTCGCCGTCCCTCCCCTCGGCCTGGGCGCCGGGGAGCTCGGCGACGCGCGCCTCGAGGAGGGGGCGGCGGGGCGCCTCCTCGGCGCGGCCCTCGACCTGGGCGTGCGGCTCGTGGACACCGCCCGCTCCTACGGCCTCTCCGAGGAGCGGATCGGCCGCCACCTGGCTCACCGGCGCGCCGAGCTGGTCCTCGTCACCAAGGTCGGCTACGGCGTGCCCGGCGAGGCCGACTGGACCGCGGGCAGCGTCCGCCGGGGGATCGACGAGGCGCTCGCCAAGCTGCGCACCGACGTCATCGACGTGGTGCTCCTCCACTCCTGCGGGCCGGAGGCGCTCCGGGAGGGGGCGGTCCTCGAGGCGCTCGAGGAGGCCCGCCGGGCCGGCAAGATCCGGGCGGCCGGCTACTCGGGCGAGGGGGCGCCGCTCACCCTGGCGCTGGAGTCGGGACGGGTCGGGGTGGTCGAGTGCTCGGTGAACCTCTGCGATCAGCGGGGGCTGGAGCGGGCCCTGCCGGCGGCGGCGGCGCGCGGGCTCGGGGTGATCGCCAAGCGGCCCCTGGCCAACGCCCCCTGGCGCCACGCGGAGCGGCCGGCGGGCCAGTACGTCGAGCCCTACTGGGAGCGCTGGCAGGCGATGGGGCTCGACCCGGGCGGCCTGGCCTGGGACGAGCTGGCCCTGCGCTTCAGCGCCCACGCGCCGGGGGTCTCCTGCTGCATCGTGGGCACGACCCGGGTCGAGCACCTCCGGCGTGCCGTAGCGGCGGTGGGGCGCGGGCCGCTGCCGCGCGACCTGCAGGAGTCGGTGCGCGCCGCCTTCCGGGCGCACGACCGGGGCTGGGAGGGACAGGTCTGATGGCCGCGGAGCACGCTCCGGCGGCCCGGCGGCCCGAGCTCTGGCTCGTCCGGCACGGCGAGACCGAGTGGAGCCGCACCGGCCGGCACACCGGGCGGACCGACCTCCCCCTCACCGCCGCCGGGGTGGAGCAGGCGACCGCCCTCCGCGCCCGGCTCGGCGCCCGCACCTTCGCCCTCGTCCTCTCGAGCCCGCTCCGGCGGGCGCTGGAGACCTGCCGGCTGGCCGGGCTGGCCGGGCTCGCCCGGACGAGCGACGACCTCCTCGAGTGGGACTACGGCGCGTGCGAGGGACGGACGAGCACCGAGATCCGGGCCGAGACCCCGGGCTGGAGCATCTGGGACGGCCCCCTGCCCGGAGGGGAGACGCTCGAGCACGTGGCGACCCGGGCGCGGCGGCTCGCCGAGGTGGCGGGCGCCGCCGGCGGCGACGTGGCGCTCTTCGGCCACGGCCACATCCTCCGGGTCCTGACCGCGGTCTGGCTCGGGCTCCCCCCGCGCGAGGGGCGGCTCTTCGCCCTCGAGACCGGGTCGATCGGCGTGCTCGGAAACGAGGGCGAGACCCGGGTGATCCGGCGCTGGAACCTCTGACCTCGTTCGGGGCGCGCACCCGACCGAGCGCGCCGGAAGGGGCCGGTCCGGGCGAGGCGCGGTGGTTATCGTCGCCTGAGCAGGAGGTGATCCATGGCCAGGAAGATCGCGGACTGCCGGGAGCTCCCGGGCGAGTCGCGGTGTACCCTCACCATCGCCGGCGAGGAGGACGAGGTGGTGCGCGCCGCCGTGCTCCACGCGGTGGACGTGCACGGGCACCGCGACACCTCCGAGCTCCGCGACGAGGTCCGGCGCGCGCTCCGGGACGAGCCGGCCTCTCACCGGTGGGGGGACTGATGGCCGCCCCGGCGGGAACGCCGCCCCGGCGCGCGGGCCGTTGTCACATCCAGTGAAGCACCATCAGGCCCACGCCGGCCAGGAGGGCGGCCCCCAGCAGCGCCTCCGGGCGCCGGCTCGCAGCGCGGGCCGCGCGCCGGAGCGCCCCCAGCGCGTGCCGCGCCGCGCCGCCCACGGCCGCGAAGGCCAGGGACGCCTGCTCAGGCATCCTCTCCCCTCCGCCCCTCCGGGGAGAAGCGCACCGCCGCGATGCGGAACGCCCCCATCACCAGCAGCATCCCGGCGAGCGCTCCGATCTCCGGCGCCCGCAGCTCCCGCTTGTAGAGGCCGATCATCACCTCGCGCAGGACGAAGACCACCGCCGCGTCGAGGATGAAGGTGATCTTCAGGCGGTGGACCTCGAAGTACTCGATGATGCTCTTCAGGAGCTCGATCACCACGAACATGGAGAGGATGTCGGTGACGAGCACGTCGAACCCGGAGGCGATGCTCGGCCCACGCCACACGGCCACCAGGTCCAGGAAGACCCGGGCGATGCCCATCATCAGGGCCAGGATCGCGAGCGGCATGAGCAGCTTCACGATCCAGTCGACCGCGGTCCGGAACCAGCGGTTGGCGACGTCGTCCAGCGTCGCACCTGCGCCCCTCACTCCCTCCGCCATCGCCTTCCTCCCTCGCCTCGGGTGATGCCGCCGGTCCGGCGGCGGGCACGAGAACGGGCGGTCGCCCGGACGTATTCCCGCGGGCGCCCACCCTCCCTCGCCCGCGTGGCGACCACCCGTCCTCCGCGTGAAACCGCGGTGACCGCGCCCGGGTCGGCGCAGGGGGGTCAGCGCCAGAGGAAGGTGCCCGGCTCGGTGGCGGAGCCCGGGCACACGCAGCCGGCGCCGCTCGGGTCCAGGTGGACGAGCCCGGGGAGCGAGTAGCCGCCCGGGCCGCCGTAGCACCACGCGGCGCAGCTCATCCGCGCCGCGTCCCACCATCCCACACAGCCGGCGCAGGTGGTCGCCGCCGAGCCGGCGGGGGCCCACGCCTGGGCCGCCTCCTGGGCCATCGCCGGCGTGTAGCTGGCCGGCAGCGCGGGATCGCCGAGCGGCGCGCAGTCGAAGTACGCCTGCCCCAGCCCGTCGTCGTGGGCAGGCGGGCAGCTCGGGCCGGCGCAGCAGGCGGTGCCACCGGCGCAGCCCGCCCCGGCGCAGGCGAGCGCGTAGCAGCGCCCCCCGGCGCAGGCCGGGGTGGCGGCGGGGCAGACGTTCGCGCAGCCGCCGCAGTGGCTCGGATCGGTGGCCAGGTCCACGCAGGCGCCGCCGCAGGCCTGCTGGCCCGCCGGGCAGCGCGCCGTGCACGTCCCGATCGAGCACACCTGGGCGCCGGTGCAGGCGACGCCGCACATGCCGCAGTTCCTCGCGTCGGTCGCGAGGTCGGTGCACACCGTCCCGCCGGTCCCGGTGCAGAGCTGGAGCGGGGCCGGACAGGTGCAGGCGCCGGCGACGCAGGACTCGTTCGCGAGGCAGGCGACGCCGCAGGCGCCGCAGTCCCCGGTGTCGGAGCGCTCGTCCACGCAGGCGCCGGCGCAGGGGTCGGGCCGGGCCGCGGGGCAGGCACAGGTCCCGGCGAGGCACGCCTCGCCGCGGAGCGGGCAGGCGTTCCCGCAGGCGCCGCAGTTCCGCGGATCCGTGCCGGTGTCGACGCAGGCGCTCGGGCAGACGTCGGGCAGCGAGGCGGGGCAGGCGCACGCTCCGGCGAGGCAGACCTCTCCGGCGAGGGCGCAGGCGGCGCCGCAGGCGCCGCAGTTCCGGGCATCGGCCTGCTCGTCCACGCACTGCGGGGAGCCCGGGCAGCTGGTCGCCCCGGGCGAGCAGACGCACGCTCCGGCCACGCAGGTCCCGAGCCCGCACGAGTGGCCGCAGGCGCCGCAGCTCACCGGATCGGTGCGGAGGTCGGCGCAGGACTCGCCGCAAGCGACCTGCCCAGCGGGGCACGCGTGCCTGGAGGTGCAACCGACCGCGAGCAGCGCCGCCAGCGAGGCGCTCGCGAGGGCCCGGCCGAGCGAGTGGTCTACCCTGGGCGCCGTGCTCATGGCGCGGCGATCATATCTGCCGGCCGGAACGCGCGCGGCTCCCCGCTCCCCTCGAGCGCCGCTGGGTCGGGCCCTCCCGGGCGGCGACGTGAATGGGCCCACCGGAAGGCCTAGCGCGTCTCCATGAGACGATCGGCCCCGGCGGGGCAACCTGCCGCGCGGCACCCCACGTCGCATGCGCCGGTGACCCGCAACCATGTGTGCCCTCTCCGGAGCTTGAAGCCCCGCCTCCGGCCCCTCATGAGACGAGGCATTCGCTGCTGCCCTGTGTTGAGGGGATCGTGCCACGCCATGCCGACCACCCCCGGAACGCCCCCCGGCCGACGGAGCCGCGCGAGTGCGCCGCCTGTCACCGGAGGACCCGCGTCTACGTGGGCGCCCCGGACCCCAAGGGCTGGAGGCACGTGGGGCGCTATCTCGTCTGCGGCCGCTCGCGCTGCGTCGAGGACGCGCGGCAGGCGGCGAAGCAGCAGGGGTGATCGCTCCGCCTGCAGAGGACGTTGCGCGGCCCGCACCGCGCGTGCGACGATCCGCAGGCATGCCACCCGTCCCCGCCTGCGTTTCCGAGCGCCGTGAAGCCGGCCCAGCGACCCGCGAGGCGCCGTGACCCGCGCCTGGTTCCGGCGGCGGCTGGACGCGGATCCCCAGCGCTGGGTGCTCTTGCTGGCAGCTCTCGACGGGCTCGGCGGCTACGCGCTGAAGGCCGGGGACGACCCCCGGCTCTTCAAGAGCGGGGTGTCGGCAGCGATCGGGCTCGCCGTACTGACCATGACCCCCGCCTTGGGTGTGCTCGCGATGGTCATGCACGGCCGGACCCTCTGGTGGGCCGGGAGGCTCCTGCGGGGCCGTGCCCGCCCACGCGACATCCACGCTGCCTTCGCCTGGTCGCAGCTGCCCTTCGTGATCGCGGCGCTGCCGCTCGTGCTGGGGATCCCCCTGCGAACCGCGGCCGCGCTGATGGACGCTCCGCCCGCCGGCGTGCTCCTCGGCGCCGACCTGGTGCGTGCGTCCAGCGGGCCGCTCTCCGTGACCGCGGGGCTCGTGGCGCTCTGGAGCGTGGTCCTCTACGTCCGGTTCGTCGGCGAGGCCCAGGGCTTCGGGACCTGGCGCGCGATCGCGAGCCACCTGCTCGCGGCCGCCATGGTCATCGCCCTCTTCGCCGCGGGTCTCGCGATCGGCGCGCTGGCGCTCCCCGGCTCGGTGGGGCTCCCGCACCTCCTGGCCGGGCTCGCCGCGTCGGCGGTGCTCGCGGCCGCGATCGAGTGGGGTGTCCACCACGCGGCTGCGAGGCCGGCTCCTGTGTCGGCTGCCCTCGAGCCCTAGTAGCCGCCGACCCGCCCGCGCAGGACGAAGCGCACCTCGGCGGGATCCCTCTCGTCGCCGCGCGGCAGCGAGACGGTGATCGCGAGGCCGTCCCCGCGAGCCACCTCGAGCTCGGCCTCGCCCAGCCGCGCCGCCTCCGCCGCCGAGAGCTCCCCGGCGGACGCGAGGTCCGCGACCGCCCCTGGCCAGGCCCCCCGCGTGCTCCGGAAGGCTCCCGCAGCCGCGACCAGCACCAGGGCGTCGAGGCGCCGGACGGACGCCGCCGCGCGCCGGGCATACTTGCCGAAGTCCGGCATCGCGATGGCGGCCACCGGGTTCGGTTGGCGCAGCAGCCGATCCTGGACCCTGCTCCAGGCCGCGGCGCGCTCGGTCTCCGGAAGGTCGGCGGTGGCGACGAGCGCGTCCTGCGCCGCGCGCATGTCGCGCCAACCATCGCGGAAGGTGAAGCGCTGCCAGAAGGCCGTGTCCTTCAGGCCGTCGCGCTCCACCAGCGCGCGGGCCCGCGGATCCAGCCTGGCTCGGGCCGAAGCGGGGAGCGCCTCCCCGATCATGAGTTGTGTGCAGACCCACTCGTCCGAGAGGGTCACCGAGAAGGGCGGCAGCGCGTCGCGGATGACGCGAAGGCGCCTCGAGGCATCGCGATCGGCGCCGGCGCCCGGGAGCCGGTCGATCGCCTCGCCCAGCGACGGAGCCAGGCGCTCGACGACCGAGGCCGCCGCCATCCGCCCGACCAGCTGGCGTCCGAGCGCCACGTCTCGCCCGACCGCCAGGCCGTCGAGCCCGTCGCGGAGCGCGCGCTCGGGATCGCCCGCGGCCATCGCGAGCCTCATCCGGACGCCGACCAGGGAGGCGGCGAACGAGAGGCCGCTCCACCCACCGTCGCCGCCCGAGGACAGGCAGGGGTCCGCCAGCTCGACCCGCTCCCCTCGCGTCGCGCCGAGGAGCGCCTCGAGGGCCGGCTCCAGGCGCTCGAGGTCGGCGGCGATGACCGGCGGCAGGCTGGAGACCGGGAGCACGCCGGAGGTCACCTGGCGCAGGACCGGGTCGCTCCCGTGGAGCTTCGCGGCCTCGCCGATCCGCGCCATGTGACGGGCGAGCCCCTCGCCGGGGATGGCGGGGCCGGGCGGGTCCACGTGGGCTGGCCGCGGGTAGGTCCGGGCGAAGAGCGCGTTCGTGTCCCGGACCATGCGCTCCGAGAGGTCGTCGACCCGCTGGCGCGCCGCCAGGATGGCGGCGAGGGTGAGCGCAGGGAGCAGGATGACCAGCCACGCCAGGGCGAGGTCCCATCGCCTGGGCCGCCGCGCCGGCGGAGGCGGAACGGGACCTCCGTCACGGAGGGCGCGCAGGTCGCGCTGCAGGGTCATCGCCCCAAGGGTAGCGCATCCGGACGG
>Ga0335076_10009047_pt1 | contig 10034 bp, 8 predicted proteins | sample Lox_Sample_25_FD_206717 | JGI IMG/M metagenome (GOLD analysis project Ga0335076, IMG submission 206717) | Soil microbial communities from Loxahatchee National Wildlife Refuge, Florida, United States - Lox_Sample_2.5 | ecosystem: Environmental > Terrestrial > Soil > Wetlands | place: USA: Florida...
TTGTTCTCGACAGATCCGGTCCCGTCGCGAGTTGTGTTGGAATTTGCTGACGCGTCTTCGGGCGACATCAGGCTATCCGATCATGCGGCGAGGTCAATGATCGGATCGGACGGCTTCTCGGCGAGGCTCTGCCAGCCGTCGACCTTGCGCATGACGATCTGGCCGGAGGCGAGCAGCGCCCAGAACAGCATGGCGGCGGTTTCGGCGCAGGGCAGAATGGTCTGAACCTTGATGCGGCGCTTGAACTCTTCGTGCAGGCGCTCGATGGCGTTCGAGGTGCGGATCGACTTCCATTGGCTGGGCGGGAAGCGGGTGAAGGTGAACAGCCTGTCGCCGGCCTCCTCCAGGCTGTCGGCGACGGCGCGGCATTTCAGGCGCCATTTGCGGATGAAGGCCTTGCGCCGCGCTTCGACCTCGGCCCGCGTCGCGGCGTAGATCATGTCGCGATAGTCGTTGGAGATTTCCTCGTGCAACCGGTCGGGCGCGTGCGCCAGGAGATTGCGGTGCTTGTGCACCGTGCAGCGCTGGACCGGCGCGTCGCGCCACAGCACGGCCAGCGCCTTTTCCAGGCCAGGCGCGCCGTCGGCGATGACGAGCTCCGGAATCTTCAGCCCGCGCTGGACGAGATCGTCGAGCAGCGCGCGCCAGGCGGCCTCGCTTTCCCCGCCCATGCTCCGGATCGCCAGCAGCACCTTCTGGCCGTCCGCGCGCACGCCGAGCGCCACCAGGAGCGAGATCGAGGTCGCCTTACGGTCGAGGCGGACGCGGACAACCGTGCCGTCGAGGATCAGCCGCACGATCGGCTCCGCGCCGAGCGGCCGCGCGTTCCAGGCGTCCCAGTCGCCCTTCACCCTGCGCCACGCCCGGCTGACCACGTCCTTGCCGACCGGCCCGGCGAACACCGCAGCTAGCGCCCGGCGCACCCGGCGGGTGTTGGTCCCGGAAAGATAGGCCCCGGCGATCAGCGCATCGGCGGCCCGGGTGCGACGCTGATAGGCGCGAAGCGAGGCGCTCCTCCATTCGCTCGTCCCGCCGTCCGCGCCCACCAATCGGGCGCGCGGCACGGAAATCTCCGTTCTTCCGAACGTCCCGGTCAGACCGCGCTGGCGATGGCCGTGCCGGACGCCGACGACCGCCGGCGGTTCGCCATCCGCATTCGGTTTGCCCCGCCCGTAGCGCGGGCGAGACAGCACGCCGGAGAGTTCCTCCTCCAGCATCGTCTCGATGAAGCCGCGAACGCGAGCGCGAACCCCGTCCTCGATCGCGTCGAACCAATCGTCGAAAAGCAAAGAATCGGCGGCGACACCCGCCTCCTTCATGGTATCCTTCCTCATGGCGTGGTCTCCATTCCGACGCGCCAACGCCGGAATCACTTGGGTTAGACAACCCGGAGACTACGCCAACCCAATTCCCACCACCTCCGCGACGGCACCCAACCACACTTGATTCTGGACTGATCCCGAACAGGCCCCAACTGAGCGAGGCGTAGGCGCGCAGTAACTGCGCGCGGAAGCCAAAATGATCTTTCAAATAAGCATCTGCATGTCGCGGCCATTCATCGAGCGCCGACCAGGTCCCAGGGGCGTTTGGCGGGGAAGATAAGATTCGGTTGTCCGACTGAGCCGGTTGCGTAAGAAATAGGTTTCCGAACAATGGCGAGGCAATCGTCAATGCCAGGATGCAGAGAAAGACCGCACGGATAAGCGATCGTGATGTCACGGGCGTCTCATCGGCCGCTCGAACAGGAACTTCGTCCTGTTGTCTACTGCAGTTCGCGAAAAAGCTTTCGGCCGGCTGACCTTGTGGAAGGGCGCGCGAATCGGCGAAGGATAGCTCGGCGCCAAGGTCGCAACAACAGCAAAAAAGTCCGCCTAAAAAGAGATCGAAGGGGTAGAACCGCGCTCGGGAGAACCGGGGTCAGGCGTCACCAGCCTTTTCGAGGACACGAGCGCGAAACCTCGAATTCCCTTCGGAAGAATTATCGCGTCCGTTGACTTAGATCTCGACGGTGCGTAGTCGGCGCGGCCTGATCGAATCTTACCCCACAGCCGAAGGCTACACGCAGACGTGAAGGGTAGTTTACACAAGGCGCTCGATCATCCCGCGGCCTGGTGGCTCTGTTTTGCGGCCGGATTTGCGGCCTTCGCCGCGTCGCTTTCGAGCGACGGCACCTACGATTTGGAGAACTATCACTTTTACAACGGCTTCGCCGCGTTTCACGACCGGACGGGGCTCGATATCGCCCCGGGCGAATTGCAGACGACGCTTTTCTATGGGCTGGACGCGGTCTACTACCTCATCTTCAGATCGTTGAACGATCGCCCGGTCCTGATAAACATTCTGCTTTCGGTTCCTTATTCGGTCGCGGCGCTGGCGATTTTTCTGCTTGCGCGGCTATTCGCAAAACCCGGCTTTCTCTGGCCTGCCCTCATCAGCGCGGCGGCGGCGGTCTTCGGTCTGACCGGCGCCTCGAATCTCGCGACCCTGGCGACGACGGAATCGGAGCTCGTTCCGGGTTTGGCGATTTTGATCGCGCTTGCAGTATGGCTGACCCTCGAAAAGGTTCAGCGCAATACGTTCTGGACAGCGCTCGGCAGCGGCGGCCTCGCCGGCGTTTCGGTCGGCTTGAAGCTCACGCAGGCGCCGCTGTTCATTGGCATGCTTGTGGCGGTCGCCATCCGATCCGTCATCGGCAAACGATCGGCGCTCCTTGAAGCGATCGGGTTCGCCGCCGGAGGCCTGATCGCTTTCGCGGCGCTGGACGGCGCCTGGCTGTGGGGCAATTTCAAGAACTACGGGAATCCGATTTTTCCGTACATGAACAACGTATTTCATTCCGACCTTGTCGCGCCCGACGCGTGGACCGATCGCCGGTTCCTGCCGAAGACGGCGGCCACGGCGCTGTTCTATCCGGCGCACTGGGCTTTCAGTTCCTCAAACGAGGTCAGCGAACTATCGATGCGAGACCCCCGAATCCTGCTCGGCTGCATAAGCGCGCTCGTTATCGTTCTCGGTTTCGCGTGGCGCTGGCTGCGCAACCGAACGGCGCCTCCGATCGGAAGCATTGAATCTCTCGGCTTTTTGCTGGCGGTCGCGTTCCTCGTGTCTTACGCGCTGTGGGAGAAAGTCTGGTCGATCTACCGCTATCTCGCGATTCAAGAGGCCTTGAGCGGAGTTCTGGTTCTCGCGGCTCTGCCGATCATCCTACTGGGAGGACGCGGCAAGCCTTGGCTGATGTCCGGCCTGTTCGCGCTCCTGATGATTTCGTTCATGAGGATGACCGAATATCCGTGGTGGCGCCGCGTCCCGCGGGGTCCCCAGGCCATCTCCGTTCAACTGCCGCCGCTGGAGCATGACGCGATGGTTCTCTTTCTCGATCCTCAGCCCTACTCCTTCCTTGTGCCTTCAATGCCGATTTCTGCGCGCGCTATCGGCGTCAACAATAATCTCGTGCATCCGGGCAGCTCCGGCAGGCTCTGGGACATCATCGAAGCGGCCGTCCGGGATCACAAAGGAGCATTGTGGGGCATCGAGGATCCCATTAATTCTCCGGGCGTGGCCGATTCCTCGTTAGGCAGTCTAAGGCTGGGTCGCGACCAATGCGCGCCTCTGACCACCAATATGGAGGCTGGAGAGCACGGCAAGATCTGCAAGCTGCGGCGGACGCCGACGCCCTAGCTCGCCCGTCGGGCGGCGGACGGCGCGGTCCGGCATTCTCCCTCACCCCGCGTGCCGCTTCAGGAACGAGAGCGTCTTCTCGTTGAACGCGGCGACGTTTTCGTAGATCGCGGCGTGGGCGCAGTCCTCGAACACGTGGACCTCGCTGTTCTTGATGCCGTGCTTGAGCGGCTCGGCGAAGCGGGTCGAGGTCACCGTGTCGTGGCGTCCGAAGGTGATCTGGGTCGGGGCCGAGATCTTGCCGAGCTGGCCGAGCGCGTCGTGGGCGATCACCGCGTTCGACTGGCGGATGAAGGCGTCGAGCGGCTGCTTCGGCCGGCTGCGCACGAAGGCGGCGAGCTGGTCGATGTATTCGGGCTTGGCTGCGTAAAGGTCGGGCGTGAAGCAATAAGGAAAAATCCCGGCAATGATCATTTCCTGGACGCTGCCGAGGCCCTTGGCGATTGTTTGCCAGCTTTCGCCGACGACCTTCAGAAACGGGTCGGTCTTCGGCCATGAGGAGTGGAGCGACAGGGTCTTAACGCGTCCAGGATGTTTGCTGGCGAGCCAGATCCCGATTGCGCCGCCAAGCGACACGCCGCTCACATGCGCCTTCTCGACCCCGATCGCAGCCATGAACGCGGCGACGTCGTCGGCGAACATTTCGGTTGTATATTTCCCCTCGGGCTTGTCGGTTTCGCCCGCGCCGCGAGGGTCGATCGAGAGGCAGGTAAAATGCTTGGCGTAGTCAGCGACCTGGAATGCGTAGCAGGCGTTGTCTGCGGCGAGATAGGGGATGAGCACGAGCGGCTCGCCCGATCCCTGGCTCTCGTAATTGATCGTGATGTCGTTGACCTTGACCTTGGGCATGGAAACCTCCCGGCGCATCGCGCACGCCCTTCTTCGCGAGGACGTTGACGGAAGGCTACGCTCAAGCCGTCGGCAAGGTCAACGCGTCGCGCCTCCCGCCTTCGTCCAGGCCGACATGCCGCCCTCGATGTGCCGCGCGGAGGCCAAGCCCTGATCCTGCGCGGCCTGGACCGCCATCGCCGAGCGTTCGCCGAACGCGCAGTAGAAGACGATCGTCTTGCCCGATTGCGCCAGCTCGTGAATGAGGCCGCCCTCGCCGATGTTGTCCATGAGTTCGGGGTAGGGAGCGTGCAGCGAGCCCGGAATGGCGCCCGCCCGCTCGCGCTCCGACCTCTCGCGCAAATCGATCAGCGCGACGTCCGGCCGGTCGATGAGCGCCTTCGCCTCGGCAGCGGAAAAGGCCCAGCCCTTGCGCGCCACATCCTGCTGGTGCAGTCCCTGATGGATGTTGGCGGGGACCGCGACGTCCATCATTTTCGGGTTTGGCAGGTTGAGGCCCGCCATCAGCCCCACGTATTCGTCCGCGCTCTTGACCTGGAGCCGCGGATTGAAGCGCTTCTCCTCGCCGATGGTCGAGACGGTGTCGCCCTTATAGTCGTGGGCGGGAAAGACGAGCGTCTCCTCGGGAAACCGAAGCAGACGCTGCAGGCTCTCGTACTGCGCGCGTGAATCGCCATTTTGGAAGTCGGTGCGGCCAGTGCCGCGGATCAAAAGCGTGTCGCCGGTGAACACCCGGTCGCCGAAATGGAAGCTATAGGAATCGTCGGTGTGGCCGGGGGTATACAGGACGTCCAGGCTCAAACCTTCGACAGTGAGCCTGTCGCCGTCGGCGATCCGCATCGACACCACGTCGACTTTGCTCTCTTCGCCCATCACGGTCACGCAGCGGGTGCGGTCGCGCAGCGCGCCGAGGCCGGTGATATGGTCGGCGTGCAGATGGGTGTCGACGGCTTTCACCAGCTTGAGATCGAGCTCCTCCATCAGCTTGAGGTAGCGGTCGACCTTCTCGAGCACTGGATCGATGATCAGCGCCTCGCCGCCGCGACGGCTGGCCAGCACATAGCTATAGGTGCTCGAGACGCTGTCGAACAATTGCCGGAAAATCATCGAATCCTCCGCCGCCCTCCTATATCCTAACCGATGGGGAGGATTGGCGCACGCCGTTCAGCCAGCGCCTCTCACGGCTTCGATCACTTCGTAGTGGCGCACGCTTTCATCGAAGTCGATCAGGGCCGCGACCGCTCCCGGTTCAACGACCGCCCTGTCGATGTCGCGTCCGGCGAATCCCTCGATGGCGCCCCTGTCTCGCCAGCGGGTCAGAACCACAAACTCGATCGCCTCGCCGATCTGGCGTCTCCCGAGCTCGGCGCCGAGAAATCCGGGAAAACGCTCGAGCCCCGGCAGTACGTTGCGCCGAAAGTGGATCGGGTAAGCTTGGGATTTCGACGCGCTTGCGCGGCCGCGCCATTCGCGAAGAATCATCGGACGCTCGCCTGCGGCCGGTCGCGTAGAGCGATCCGTCCTTGCGGGTGACCCGATGTCTTCGTCATGGGACCCTGCTTGCGTTTCACTCCGGCGAGACTTGCAGTTCATTCGCCCAGACAGGTCGCTGCAGCGGATTGTCTTGGTCGCCTACCATGATCTTGCTGAAATGCATGTAGTCCGGCGGATCGAGCAGACCGCCCCAGAGCCAACCATGCCGCTGAAGATTTTCACGGCTTCCGAACCAGCGTTGAGCAGCCCAGGCGCCGAACGATCGCGGTCCCCGCTTGAACCAGCCGGCCACCAGCCCCTCGGATCGTGATAGGGGTTGGTCTTCGAGTTCACGTCAATGGATATGCCGTAGGCGTGGGAGCTGAAAACCCTCGGATTGTCCTGGGCCGGACGACAGTAGAATCCGACGGTGTCATTGTGCGCCGCATATTCTCCGGTCGGGAACTCTTCATACGGCTCAATCCGTTCGATCCGGAAGCCAGCCGCGAACAGTTCGCCGAAGATCTCGATCGTCTCCCTGGCCAGTTTGCGATGTACGATCAGCACGCCATCATGCACGCCGCCGTCGAAGCCGACATAGTTGAGCTGGATGGAAACCAGCTCATCGAGGGAGACAGGGCATCCCTCTTGCCAGGATCGCCCATTCATCTTTTCTCTGTGAACAGGCGAGAGGACGTCGACGGTCGCCTTGAACGTCCGCGCCTCGTCGGCTCGCGCTGGCCCCAGCGCCGGGATGCATACCGCCAGAAGCAACACCGCTCGCACATCGAGTGTGTTCCTTCTCACAACCGGCGGCTGCGAACCACATCGGGCCAAGCGGATCGAGCGGCTCACACCGGCTGCTTGACGATCCGGATATAGGGCTTTGGCGAACGCCATCCGGCCGGGAACAGTTTCTTGGCGTCGTCGTCGCTGACCGAGCCCGCGATGATGACGTCCTCGCCGTGCTTCCAGTTCACGGGGGTGGCGACTTTGTGCTTGGCCGTGAGTTGCATCGAATCGATCACCCTCAGGATCTCGTCGAAGTTGCGGCCGGTGGTCATCGGATAGGCGAGCAGGAGCTTGATCTTCTTGTCGGGGCCAATGACGTAGACCGTGCGCACGGTCGCGTTTGTCGCCGCCGTGCGGCCTTCCGATGTGCCCGGCTCCTCTGCCGGCAGCATGTTGTAGAGCTTGGAAACCTTGAGGTCGTGGTCGGCGACGATCGGATAGTTTACCTTCGCACCTTGCGTCTCCTCGATATCGGCGAGCCAGCGCCCGTGGGCGTCGGTAGGATCGACGCTCAAGCCGATGAGTTTGACGTTCCGCTGGGTGAACTCGGGCTCGATCTTGGCCATGTAGCCGAGTTCCGTGGTGCAGACGGGCGTGAAGTCCTTGGGATGAGAGAAGAGGATCGCCCACTTGTCGCCGATCCACTTATGGAAATCGATCGGCCCGTGCGTCGTCTGGGCGGTGAAGTCCGGCGCCGTGTCGTTGATGCGAAGAGACATCGAAACCTCCGTTGGAAGCCGCTCTTGCGTGAACAAGCCCGTTGGCCTTGGCTGGCGGGAGCCGACTCGGGGCGCCGTTCTTGCCGTTGTTCGTCTGGCCGCAAAGAGATCAAAGGAGACCTGCGGCGGATCGCGGCTCATAGCAGCGGCGCGGCCCGGAGACAAGCCAAAATCCGTCTATCGATGTTATATGCCGCGTATCACAGACGACGCATGATGATGATCATGTTCGGCGCGCCGCCACACCGCCTCGCCGGATGGCCTGGCGCGCCATCGGCCACTATGATTGGCGCCATGACGGAGTACGAGATCGCCAAGCTCGCCTCCTGGCTCGCCAAGGCCGGGCTTGAAGGGCGTACGGAAACTGCTCTGGTCGAAGGTTTCTGCAATCGCGCCGTCGCCGGCGGACTGCCGCTTGCGCGCGCGATGGTCCTCATCGATACGCTCCACCCGATCCACGAGGGGCGCGCGTTCCGCTGGGAGCGTGAGAAGCCTGAAGTGACGCTGACCGAGTATGGGCGGACCGCCGAGGGAGAGGCGGCCGAACGCTGGCGGACAAGCCCCCTCTACCGGCTCTTCATGAGCGACGAATCGCTTCTGCGCTTGCGGGTGACCGCGGAGGCGGAAGCCGAGTTTCCTTCCTTCGCCGAATTTCGTGAATCGAAGTTCACGGACTATGTCGCGATCATCAACCGCTTCGCCCAGGACGGCGCGATCGGGGAAATGGATTGCGTCTATTCCTATTGGACGACGGATCGGGCCGACGGCTTTTCCGACGACGAGGTCGGGGCGCTCAAGCGGCTCACGCCTTTCCTTGGGCTGGCGATCAAATCCGCCTCCCTCGGCCGCATCGCCTCGACGCTCGTCGAAACCTATCTTGGGCGCGACGCGGGCCGGCGCGTGCTCCGGGGCCGGATCGAGCGCGGAGTGGCCGACCGGATCAAGACGGTGCTCTGGTTCAGCGACTTGCGCAATTATACCCGCATCTCCGACAGCGCCCCGCCTGAGGAGATCATTCCGCTGCTCAACGACTATGCCGAGGCGATAATCTCGTCGATCAACGAGCACGACGGCGACGTGTTGAAGCTGATCGGCGACGGCGTGCTCGCAATTTTCCCGGCAGAGGAGCGGGCCCAGGCCTGCGCCGCTGCGCTCGACGCCGCCGGGGCGGCGCGGGAAGCTGTCGCCGCGCTCAACGCGCGCCGGCTCGAGAAGGGCCTGCCGGCGACCGACATGTACCTTGGGCTCCATCTCGGCGAAGTCTTCTATGGCAACATCGGATCGAAGGAGCGGCTTGATTTCACAGTCGTCGGGCCGGCGGTGAACGAAGTGAGCAGGATCGCGGCGATGTGCCGGTCGGTCGATCAGCCGATCCTCATCTCGGCGGCGTTCGCGGCCTCCGTCGCCGACGAGCGGCGGGCCTTCGCTTCGGTCGGGCGGTTCGCGCTGCGCGGGGTCGGCAAGCCGCAGGAGCTGTTCACCCTCGACTGGGACGCCGCTCTCGCCAGGTGACGGCGATTTTGACGGCCCTTGCGGGCAACCTTCGACCGAGGAGCGCGTTCTCCGCCCAACCCTGGAGAACGCAGATGACTACAGACAAGCGCTACCCCTTCTCACGCCCGCAAATCATGAGCGCCGGCGGCGTCGGCCTTGCCGCCGCGGCCTCGCCGACATTCGCTCAAACCGCGAACCCTTCGCCTGCTCCCGAGGAGCTGGAAGATCCCAGAGGCAAATATCCCAAGCCGCCGTTTCGCAGGCAGTCGCAGCCTTGGCCCGGTCTTGCGAGCCGCATGGACCCGCGCCCGGATCACGGCGAACAATCCTATCGCGGCGCGGGGCGCCTCGCCGGACGAAAGGCCCTCGTTACCGGCGGCGACTCGGGGATGGGCCGCGCCGCTGCAATCGCCTTCGCCCGCGAGGGCGCGGACGTCGCCATCAATCACCTGCCAGAGGAGGAGCCGGACGCGCGCGAGGTCATCGAGCTGATTCGCGCGGATGGCCGCAAGGGCTTATCCATTCCCGGCGACATGCGGGACGAGGCGTTCTGCAAACGTCTGGTCGACGAAGCGGTTCGCGGGCTCGACGGCCTCGATATTCTGGTCTGCAACGCCGGAAGGCAGCAGACGCGGGCCTCCATCCTCGACGTCTCGACCGAAGACTTCGACGCGACGATGAAGACCAACATCTATGCGCCTTTCTGGATCATCAAGGCCGCGTTGCCGCATATGCCGCCGGGATCCGCCATCATCGGCACCGCCTCGGAGCAGGCTTACGATCCGTCGCCTGACCTATACGACTACGCGCAGACGAAGGCTGCGACGATGAACTACGTGAAATCGCTGGCGAAACAGCTCGCGCCAAAGGGCATCCGCGTGAATGCGGTCGCGCCAGGGCCGATCTGGACACCCTTGCAGATCAGCGGCGGCGCCACCCAGGAAAAGGTTGAGAAGTTCGGAGACCAGACTCCCATGGGCCGGCCCGGACAGCCGGCCGAGTTGGGATCGATCTACGTGCAATTGGCCA
>Ga0335076_10009049_pt1 | contig 10033 bp, 7 predicted proteins | sample Lox_Sample_25_FD_206717 | JGI IMG/M metagenome (GOLD analysis project Ga0335076, IMG submission 206717) | Soil microbial communities from Loxahatchee National Wildlife Refuge, Florida, United States - Lox_Sample_2.5 | ecosystem: Environmental > Terrestrial > Soil > Wetlands | place: USA: Florida...
TTCAAAACCACCGGACCTTAATCGATTATTGATCACGATCAGGAATGCAATGGATAAAACTTCTCTGGTAGCTGAAACAAAAGTTTTGAAGCGTAAAGTGAGTAAAGTGCAGGATATGGTTGGAACTTCCGTTCCAATTCAAATGATTAAAGAGACGATAGAAAAAGTAGCCCCCACTGATGCGCGCATCTTGATTACGGGTGAAAATGGAGTGGGAAAAGAATTGGTTGCACGCTGGGTACATGAAAGAAGTAATCGGGCAAGTGGCCCATTGATTGAAGTGAATTGCGCAGCCATTCCCGGTGAACTGATCGAAAGCGAATTGTTCGGTCATGAAAAAGGTTCCTTTACTTCTGCATTAAAACAAAGAATCGGGAAATTTGAACAGGCCAATGGGGGTACGCTGTTCCTGGATGAGATCGGAGATATGAGTCCCAATGCGCAGGCAAAAGTATTGCGTGCCTTGCAGGAAGGCAAGATTACCCGAGTCGGTGGCGACAAGGATATCAATGTTGATGTTCGTGTCATTGCAGCAACTAATAAAGATCTGTTGAAAGAGGTCGAAGAAAAAAGTTTCCGGTTGGATTTATATCACAGGCTGAGTGTAATCATCATTCATGTGCCTTCACTCAACGAACGTAAGGACGATATTCCGCTGTTAATAGATAAATTCCTTGCCGACATTTGCGCTGACTATGGCATTGCAAAAAAGACTATCGATGAAGACGCCATTCACGCTCTCCAGGAATATAATTGGAGCGGAAATATCCGGGAACTACGCAATGTGGTGGAAAGATTGATTATTCTTTCCGGAAAATCCATCAATCGTGCTGATGTGGAGAATTATGTTCTTCCGAAAAAATAAAATCACCTTTTCATTCTCGTGTAGGAGGAAAGCCGATTTTGATTTTTAGCATCTTATTTTTCCTTAGCAAAGGCAAACATTTCTTCTTCATTCTTTAAGAATCGTAAATTGGACTGGCTTTCACCGGTTGTCTGAAACCCGGAAACCACAATTTGTTTTCCCGGAAACAGTGCTGATAATTTTTTTATGTATTGATCAGGTTCAAACCGGCCAGGTCTTGTGATCAGGTGAAAATATAAGTGTGTGGCGGGTTGATGATGACAGTAATATTGCAGCTCGTCGATAGAAATATTTTTTCCGAGATACACAGAACGGGTTTTATTTTTTTTCAGCAAATAATGCATAAACAAAACAGGGATCTCGTGAAATTCTCCTTTGGGAGTGAAAAGAATAATTTTTTTCCCTCCGGTATTGACCGGCCGTTCCAGTTCCTGGATCGCGAGATGCAATTTTTTAATGATCAGCCCGCTTGCAAAATGCTCCTGCGCGGGATTAACATTTCCGGCAAGCCAGAGAAGCCCTATTTTTCTGAGAAAGGGGAAAACAACATGGCCAACGGCTTCTTCTAATTCAAAATCTGCAATGGCTGCGCTCAATATTTCATCAAATCGTTCCTGATCAAAATCCAGCGAAGCCTCTGTTAGCCGGTTAACAAATATTTGTGCTGCCTGTTTTTCACTATCGATGGTCAGTGTAAGCCTGCATATTTCATCTTCAGTTAAAGAGGCAATCCTTGATATTTTATACCCTTTGTGATAGAGATAGGCGATCCGGAGCAGGTATTTGAGGTCCTCATTGTCATAATAACGATGATTGCTTGCTTTGCGTTTTGGGCTGATGAGTTTATATCGTTGTTCCCAGATACGCAAAGTATGCGCTTTAATGCGACATAAATTTTCAATATCTCGTATGGTAAAGACGTTCATTGTTCTTCATGAAGCTAATCATTATTAATGATGTCTGTTCTTTAAAAGTATAAGATTGCCAATAGTTTAATGAAGTAATCATCAATGCTTTTTATGAAAACTTTCTCTGCTAATATTTTGGCGGGTAAATTAATATGGTATTTTTGCCGATCATTAAAAATAAGCGGATGACGACTCATCAGATTTTCGTTCTTGTGCTCATTCAGTTGCTGATTCTTTTATTACCGGCAATTGGTTTCTATAAAATGTTTGAAAAAGCCGGTGTGCCTGGATGGAAAGCCTTTGTTCCCTTCTATAATACGTGGATTATATTGCAATTGGCCCAGCGACCGAAACATTGGGTGTTCTGGCAACTCGTGCCTGTTGTAGGTTGGTTCATCTCTATGGGAATTTTCATTGAATTTGTAAAAACTTTCGGGAAGTTTAGACTGATACAACATGCTGCGGCAGCATTGGTGCCTGTGCTCTATATGCCGTCTATCGGTTTTGACCAAAAAGAAAAATTTCTCGGTCCGGAAGTAGTAAAAAAACATAAGAAAACATCCGCGCGGGAATGGATTGATGCGGGCATTTTTGCAATCGTTGCGGCGACATTGATCCGCACTTTTATTTTTGAAGCGTATACCATTCCGACTCCTTCAATGGAAAAAACATTATTGGTAAATGATTTTCTTTTTGTGAGCAAATTCAGTTATGGCCCCCGGATTCCCAATACTCCGCTGGCTATGCCGTTTGTACATCACACACTTCCTTTTATCAATGCAAAATCATATGTAGAGTGGATTAAGATTCCTTATACGCGCTGGTTTGCATCACCGGTAAAAAGAAATGATGTGGTTGTATTTAATTTCCCTGCAGGCGACACGGTAATTAATAAAGAAGGATATGAATCTGAAAAACCTTACTACCAGGTCTGCCGTTTTGAAGTGGGACAGGGAGATATTGATGCCGGTCGCAAAATTGTATTGAATGACCCGGATGATTACCCCATTGTGGTAAGGCCGGTCGACAAACAGGAAAATTATATTAAGCGATGCGTGGCTGTTTCCGGCGATACCCTGCAGATCAAAAACCAGGTGGTTTATATCAACGGAAAAATATCTGCGTTTCCTCCATATTCCGAAACAACTTACCTGGTAACGACTGCCGGTCAGCCATTGGACGAAACCGCTATGAAGGATGACTATAATATAGACATCAACAATTCGGAAGAAATTATACCTACAGGATTGCCTAATCAGTATCGTATGCTGCTCACTTATTCAGCAAAAGAAAAAATGCTGAAAAATGCTTTGGCAAAAACAATTCTGCCCGAGCTCGATACCGCTATCAACGGAAGTGTATTTCCTTATGACAATATCCATAAGTGGTCAGTTGATAATTTTGGACCGATATGGATACCTAAAAAAGGAGCTACACTTACAATTACTCCTGAGAACTATTTTCTTTACGACAGAGCCATTCGGGTATATGAAGGCAACAAACTGGAAATGCACGATGGCAAAATTTTCCTCAATGATAAAGAGACAAACCAGTATACTTTTAAAATGGATTATTACTGGATGATGGGGGACAACAGACACCAGTCGCAGGATTCCAGGTATTGGGGATTTGTTCCGGAAGATCATGTCGTGGGCGAAGCCTGGCTGATCTGGATGAGTTGGGACAAAGGACCAAGATGGAGCCGCCTGTTTAAGACGATTAAATAAAGGCCGGGCTGGTGAGGAAGTTTTGTTTTTTGATACGTTCCCGGTTTGGATTATAGCCCCGGATGTAAATCCGGGGCTATAATCCGCCGGCAGAACTTCTTACTTCAATCTTTCCATCAAAATAAATTATCTTAGTCTGTCCTTCTGCACAGTGCGGAAGGATTTTCTGTCTTATTCTGATCTCTGAAATATTTTATGAAAAAAAGAGAATACCATTTTTCATTCGACCAGTATGATTCAATAGACGAATTGGATCAGGAGGATGCAATGCTCTTGAAGGAAGCGCAGAAAGTAACCTCACAGGCTTATGCTCCATACTCACAGTTTAGGGTAGGCGCTGCAGCAAAACTTGAAAATGGGAAAATAATCACAGGCGCGAACCAGGAAAATGCTTCTTTTCCTGCCGGAATATGCGCAGAAAGGGTATTGCTGTCAGCAGCTTCATCATTGTATCCGGACATTGCAATCAAAGCGCTTGCTATCAGTTATGTCAATGATCACGGTCAAAGTAATCACCCTGTTTCTCCTTGTGGGATCTGCAGGCAGTCACTACAGGAATTTAGCCAGAGAATGAATAAACCTATCCGGCTTATTCTTGCAGGCATGGAGGGGGAAGTATATATCATACCCGACGCAGATTCCTTATTGCCGCTTGCGTTTTCCAGCGAAGAGCTGAAATAGAATGGAAGATATCCGCAATTATTTTTTTGTTGACCACTTGGCAAACAAGGCGAGTGCATAGTTGAGTTGAACGAGAATAATGAATATAATGCTCAGGTAATTGTTGATAAAACAAAGTAAGGCTCCTAATGCATATAAGGATTGGGCTACGACAATCCTTTTCCTGATCAGTTTATCAGTTAGTTTTTTTTCATTTTCTGTTCCTGAAATATAATCATGGTGATAGGCGTAATCCCAATGAACATAAATCACCAGTCCCAATAAAAAAATATTGAGCCAGTATAATCCGATGGAGATCTTAAAATCCATATATTCCCCGAGAAAACCCGTCGTGAAAGGCAGAATAGATACAAACAATAAAAAGAAAAGGCAAATCCAGTTGAGGTTTCTGTCGCTTTTCTAGATGTAATTGAACTGGGTGGTATGACCCGTCCAGAAAATGCCCAATGTCATAAAGCTTAGAAAGTAACTCAGAAACCTCGGCATCAGATGAAGCAAGGAGGATAACAGTTCACCTTCTTTTTTTATCCCTTCCCGTGAAGGGATTTTAATATCCAGCACGAGCAATGTAAGCGCAATGGCAAACACGCCATCACTTATAGCTTCCAGCCGGGATACTTTTTGTCCTGCAATTTGATTGTAAGTTCTGGTAATGCTCATAAATAAATCGAATGGGAAAAATAACTCTCATCAAACCAGTTCAGCATTCATTTCTTTTTGTTGTCCCAGTCTTCCGGAATGAATTTGAATTTTCTTTAGCATTTTTTCTTCAAGCATATTGGCAAAGGCTTCAAAGTAAAGGATGACGTCTTCCCGTAAATTTTTTTTCAGCCATCTAAACCCCTGTGGTAAATGCTTCAGTACTTCCCTGTCTTCGAGATATTCCAGGTTATGAATATCGGTGGCAGTCAGTCCGATTTCTTCAAGCTTTGATATCATCAGGTAGGCGGGTGCTCCTGTTGTCATGCAATATTCTTCAGCAATTTCTGTCCATTCACCCTGTCCGGAGTGGGCATAATTCAGAATTTCTTCCTTAGTCAGGTTAGTCATTACCTGCAACAGGCTGCCGCAGTTACATGCTCCGTGATGACCCCAGGCATAATAAGCGCCCTCCCGCAACCTTGTGGCCGTATCTCGCAATACCCCGATAAGTTTTGAATTGGGATGAGCCATGCGGTTTTTTATAAAGATAAGAAATAGCTTATTTAAGTTTGTTTGGCCTTTGATTCAACGCCATTGCCCCCTTCATATATTTTTCAACCTCTTAATCCAAATTAGCCCTGAAAATATCAGGTAAGGTTTTATCTTTAACGATAAACACAGGCCATATGAAGAATTTGTTGTTTTCATTGATCATGATGATTTCCTTTGCTGCTGCCGCGCAGCAAACTCCATTATGGATCAGGTATCCAGCCATCAGCCCTGATGGAAAGACCATTGCGTTTGGTTATAAGGGTGATATTTACCGGGTTGATGTGAATGGAGGACCCGCCATCGCTTTAACCATCCATGAAGCGCACGATATGATGCCCGTGTGGAGTCATGATGGGAAATATATCGCGTTTGCCAGCGATCGTTATGGCAATTTCGATGTGTTTATCATGCCGGCAACAGGTGGCGAGCCTGTGAGGTTAACTTATCACAGCGCTAATGATTATCCTTATGATTTTTCGGTAGATGACAAACAGGTCATTTTTGGGAGTTCACGAATTATTCCTGAAAACAATGTCAGGTTTTACAGCCCGAGATTATTTCAAAATCTTTACCGCGTGAGCGTGAAAGGAGGTCGGGCTATACTTATTTCTTCAGCCGGATTCGAAGATGCCCATTATAACAGTATCGGGACGCAGATCGTTTTTCAGGACAGGAAAGGATATGAAGATCCCTGGCGCAAACATCATACTTCATCGGTGACCAGGGATATCTGGATCATGGATACCAAGAGCAATACGTTCAGAAAGATCAGTAGTTATGAGGGAGAAGACCGAGAACCGGTATTCAGCAATGATGATCAGTTCGTATATTATCTCAGCGAAAAAAACGGCACTCAGAATGTTTTCAAAACTCCTGTCCTGAACAAAATGGCTGAGCGGCAGCTCACTTCTTTCAAAGTAAATCCTGTGCGCCATCTCAGCATCAGCAGGGACAATACTCTGTGTTTTACTTATGACGGTGAGATATATACGCTGAAAGAAGGCGAAGAACCAAAGAAAGTTCAGATCCGGATTTTTAATGACGGAAGGGCAGGAGTGGAGAAAAATGTTTCCATAAATGGTAATGTCTCAGAATTTGCATTGTCACCCAATGGCAAAGAAATCGCTTTTGTGACCCGGGGAGAGATTTTTGTGACAAGCGTGGAAGGCGGACAAACAAAACGCATTACAAGCACTCCTCAACAGGAACGCATGGTGCAATGGAGCCCGGATGGCAGAAGCCTGGTCTATGCAGCAGAGAGGAATGACAGCTGGGATATTTACCGGGCATCCATTGCCAGAAAGGAGGAACCTTATTTCTATGCCGCTACGATTATTAATGAAGAACCACTGATAGCTACGGCTGAAGAAGAATACCAGCCGAAGTTTTCACCCGACGGAAAGGAAATTGCGTATGTGGCTGAACGTAATATTTTAAAAGTATATAACCTGGCAAGTAAGCAAACCAGGACGCTCCTGCCTGAAGGAAGAAATTATTCCTATAGTGACGGCGACTGGGATTTTAACTGGAGCCCTGATGGAAAATGGATTATCTGCAATGATCAGGAAGGTTCCTGGTTTAGTGAAAATGCAGCAGTAATCAAAGCGGATGGCAGCGAAGGAATACAGCATCCGGCGGTCAGCGGATTTGAGCAGAATAATCTTAAGTGGTCACTCGACGGAAAGGCAATCACCTGGACCAGCGCCAGGGAAGGACGCAAATCCCTGGCTCTGCAGGGCAGCAGGGAAGTAGATGTATATGCAGGATTCCTTGATGAAGAGCAGTATGACCGTTTTAAATTGAGTAAGGAAGATTATGCGTTGGTCAAGGAAAAAGAAGACAAGGAAAATGCCGAAAAAGAAAAAAATAAGAAAGCTGAAACTAACGGTAATGCACATCCTCAGACAGGCGATGCAGGAAAGACCGACAATGTCAAATCCTGGACTCCCGATATAAAAAACCTGCAAGACAGGATTATCCGTTTGAGCATCAACAGTTCTTCCATTTCTGATTACGCCCTGAGCAAAGACGGCAGCAAACTCTATTATCTGGCTTCGTTTGAAAAAGGGTATGATCTCTGGGTAACCGAGCCCCGCACAAAGGAAACAAAGATCCTTGCGAAGCTGGGTGGATCTCCCAGCGGGCTTGAGGTCAGCCAGGACGGGAAATCCCTTTTTGTAACCAATAACGGATCGCTGGTGAAAGTCGATGAAACCGGCAAGATATCTCCCGTAGCCATCAATGGGGAAATGGTGTTGAACCCGGCAAAGGAAAGAGAATATATTTTCAATCATGTATGGAGACAGGTTGAAAAGAAATTTTATGACCCGAAAATTGGTGGTGTGGACTGGAATAAAATGAAAGAAATCTATGCGAAATTCCTGCCGCATATCTCCGACAATTATGATTTCCAGGAATTATTGAGCGAGATGCTTGGTGAATTGAATGCTTCACATACAGGAGGTCGTTATAATCCAAGGCCTGATAATCCCGACATGACTGCCGCACTCGGATTGTTATATGACGAATCATCAGGAGGGAACGGATTGAAAATTACAGAGGTACTTGAAGGGGGACCACTCGATAAATCCATAAGCAAAGTGAGGGCCGGCGATATTATTGAAAAAATTGACGGGGAAGCCATTACTGACAGTGTTGACTGGGCTAAATTCTTAAACCGTAAAGTCGGGAAGAATACCCTGTTAAGCGTTTATGATCCTGCTGCCAATACCCGTTGGGATGAATCGGTAAAGCCCATTAGTTTCGGGGAAGAATCCACGTTGATGTATAAACGTTGGATGAAAAAAATGGAAGACATGGTGGCGAAGCTGAGCGGTGGGAAAGTGGGTTATGTTCATGTTCAGGCCATGAATGATGGAAGCTACCGGAATACATTTGATGCCGTGTTGGGTAGAAATTTTGATAAAGAGGCGTTGATTGTGGATACCCGTTTCAACGGTGGTGGCTGGTTACACGATGACCTTACCACATTCCTGAGCGGAAAACGCTATCTTGATTTTGCTCCGCAGGGGCATCGGCTGAAGGATGGTGAGCCCATGGGCAGGTGGACAAAACCGAGTTGCGTGTTGATGAGTGAAAGTAATTATAGTGATGCGTTTATTTTTCCTTATGTATATAAAGAGAACGGTGTGGGAAAACTGATCGGAATGCCTGTGCCCGGAACAGGTACTGCCGTTTGGTGGGAACAACAAATTGATCCGACGATTGTCTTTGGAATTCCCATGGTGGCAACGATCGGAAGAGAAAACCGTCCTACGGAAAACCTGCAGCTTGAACCGGATATCAAAGTGCCCTTGCCTTATGAAGATTTTCTGAACGGAAAGGATCCTCAGATCGAAGCCGCTGTGAAGGAAATGCTGGATACTATATCAAAGGAGAAAAAAGCATTTTAAAAGCGGTTGGTTAAACAAAAGAAGGGTTACGCTTAATTGCAATGGATTTACTACAAACAGTTGAAAAAATGATCAAACTTTCAGAATTACTTTCCTCAGAATGGATGACTGTCAGAAAACTTATTTCTGCCTTTATATTTTTTTTCCTGCTAACGACAGGATGTAAAGAGCCTTATACGCCACCAGTCAATCCTTCGAGTGTGAATTATCTTGTAGTGGATGGTTTTATAAACAGTGGGGCGGGACCTACAACTATCAAGCTAAGTCGTACCCGCAGTCTGTCCAGTACGGATTCCATGCCTGAACTGAATGCACATGTAACCATACTGGATGATCTTTCCCAAGTCTATCAGCTGACTGAAGTAGGTAATGGTATTTATATGCTTAATCAGCTCAATGCCGATTACCAAAGACAATACCAACTCGATATTATTACATCTGATGGGAAAGAATATCGTTCCGACCCGGTGATTCCTAAACAAACTCCGCAAATTGACAGCGTTCACTGGGAAGCGGACAATTTCGGAGCTCATATTTATGTCAATACCCACGATCCTCAAAATAATAGCAGGTATTACCGGTGGAGTTATGAGGAAACTTGGGAGCGTAAAGCGGCAGTCAACTCCGGGGTTATCTATGACAGTGGACAAGTAGTGCTTAGACCACCCTCGCAACAAATCTTTGAATGCTGGCCTACTGATACTTCAACCAATATTCTGATCGGCACTTCGCAGAATCTTTCACAGGATGTGATCTATCGTCAGCCGATTACCACTGTGTCAATAGGCACCGAGCAAATCTCCGTTTTATACAGTATTAACATTTATCAGTATGTTATCAGCGAAGAGGCGTTCAATTACTGGCAATTGATGAAAAAAAATACCGAACAGCTTGGGTCTTTGTTCGACGTACAACCCTCTCAAACGGCAGGGAATATTCATTGTCTCAGCAATCCGGCAGAACCGGTGGTGGGATATATCAGCGTATCCTCTGTGACTCAGCAAAGAATTTTTATAAACAATAGTGATTTACCCTATTGGGGGTATATATTCCCTTATGAATGCGATTCAACGATTACTGTTGCTCCAGACAAAATCAGCCAGGTCTTCCAGGATAGTGTACTCTGGATTCCTGTTACAATCAATATCAACGGTTCTGTTGTCGGGGCTACGCCAGAATGCGCAGATTGCCGATATGGAGGATTCTCCAACCAGAAGCCTTCTTTCTGGCCCTGAGAAAATAGTG
>Ga0335076_10009050_pt1 | contig 10033 bp, 9 predicted proteins | sample Lox_Sample_25_FD_206717 | JGI IMG/M metagenome (GOLD analysis project Ga0335076, IMG submission 206717) | Soil microbial communities from Loxahatchee National Wildlife Refuge, Florida, United States - Lox_Sample_2.5 | ecosystem: Environmental > Terrestrial > Soil > Wetlands | place: USA: Florida...
TACGTCTTCCATCTCGATTACCGAGCTGATGACGGCAACCAAGCGGATGGACCGGTTCATCGGGCTGCACTTCTTCAATCCAGTGCCTTTGATGAAGCTGGTGGAAGTGGTGCGGACGATTGCCACCGCGGACGACGTTTACGACACGGCGTACGAGTTCGGTAAGAAGCTGGGAAAGGTGCCGGTGCGGACCTCGGATAAGACAGGGTTCATCGTCAACCGGCTGCTGGTGCCTTATCTGCTCGACGCGGTTCGAGCGTACGAGGAAGGCGTGGGGTCGGTCGAGGACATCGATAACGCCATGAAGCTGGGTTGCGGTTATCCCATGGGACCGCTGACGCTTCTGGATTTTGTCGGGCTGGATACGACTTACTACATCACGCATGTGATGTATGACGAATTCAAGGAACGGCGGTTCGCTTCGCCTCCGCTTTTGAAGCGGATGGTGATGGCGGGGTGGTACGGGCGGAAGTCGGGGAAGGGATTTTACGATTATTCGGACCCGGCGAATCCGAAGGCGAACAAACTATGAGATCTACCACGGAGACACGGAGTCACGGCAGACCTCTGGTGTGATTTCTTGGTAATGGCTTAGCGGCGGTAGATCTCGCGACGATGGCCAATGCGAAGGACCAGTACGACAAGTCGGTCATCCTCCAGCGAGCAGATGAGTCGATAGTCTCCGACACGGTAGCGCCAGAATTCGTTCAGCGTGCCTTGAAGGCGTTCGCCAATTTTGCGAGGATCGTCGAGCCTGGCGAGTCGTTGGTAAAGAAATTTAGAAATGCGCCGAGCGATAGCTCTATCGAGCCGGGCAAGTTGCTTCTGAGCGGTTGGCGAAAGCTCAAGGTTCCAGGCCATAGCGGCGCATTACTTTTTCGAGCGGAATGGATTTGCTGCGCCCCGAGCGGATGGCCTCCAGTTCCTTTTCGGCAAAGTAGATGTCTTCCAGATCGTCCAAATATTGCAGGATAGCTTCGCGGGCGTAGTATGTCTTGGTCCGGCCGGTGCGTTTCGCGAGGCGCCCCAAGCGTTTTTCGATGGTTGCGGGAAGACGAATAGCCAGCATAGATTAACCTCGTTGCTATACAATTATAGCAAACTGAGGGTCTCGCACCAAGAGCAAGGTGGGCTGCGTTGCCACAGCTGCTGCAGCGGATGGTGATGGCAGGGTGGTACGGGCGGAAGTCGGGAGAGGGGTTTTACGATTCTTCGGACCCGGCGAATCCGAAGGTGAACAAACTGTAAGAGCGGCCGGTGCGGCGATAGGGGTTCCTTCGACTCCGCGACCGCAGCGCTTTGCGCAGCAGTTGCTCCGCTCAGGATGACAAATCGATAGGTTGGATTATGAACTTTGAAAATATTCTTCTCGAAAAGAAAAACTCGATCGCTTACGTTACCGTCAACCGGCCGAAGGTGCTCAACGCGCTCAACATGGCCACCATGGAGGAGCTGCGGGCGGCGTTTCATGACATTAAGAATGATGCCGGCATCCGCGTGGTCATCATGACCGGGTCAGGCGAGAAGGCGTTTATTGCCGGGGCGGATATTGGCGAGCTGGCCAAGCACGATGCGGTTTCGGGCAAGGAATACACACATCGCGGGCAATCGGTGCTGAACCTGATTGAGAACCTGGGCAAGCCGGTGATTGCCTGCATCAATGGTTTCGCTTTGGGCGGCGGGTGTGAGATTGCGATGGCCTGCACTATGCGGTTGGCGAGTGAGAATGCGAAGCTCGGGCAGCCTGAAGTGAAGCTGGGGATCATTCCCGGATACGGCGGCACGCAACGCCTGCCTCGCCTGGTGGGCAAGGGTATTGCGATGCAGCTGGTTTTAGCGGGCGAGATGATTACGGCGCAGGAGGCGCATCGCATCGGGTTGGTGAACGAAGTCACGGCTGCGGCTGAGTTAATTCCTCGGGCCGAGGCAATCGCGCAGAAGATCATTGCCAACGCGCCTTTGGCGGTGCAGTATGCGATGGAGGCGGTGAACAAGGGCATGGAGATGACTTTGCAGGAAGGCCTTTATCTCGAAGCGGTGCTCTTCGCTGTGGCCTGCGCAACTGAAGACAAGAAAGAAGGCACAACGGCTTTTCTGGAGAAGCGGGCGGCGCAATTCAAGGGGAAGTAGTTTTAGCGACGGATTCGCGCGGATTCCTGGTATCAAGAACGGGCTCGCCACAGAGCCCGGGAGAAGATCTCGATGAAGTGGGTCAGCATCGCGGTGCAAGCAAAAACTCAGGAAGATTTCACGCTTCTCACGAAGTTGCTGGCGGGGCTCGGGTTCGGCAAGGGCGAACTGGAACGATATCCGCATCTTCGGCTTCAGTCGTTTACTCCGACGGGTTCTGTGCTGGAGGTCGTGCACCGGAAGACGGAAAGAGGCCACCCAGATCTTGAGCTCATGATCTCCGATCCCGATACTGCCGCGGATGTCTTGAAGAGGATGGGATTAGAAATTCTCGATGATCAATCCGGACCCGATCCCAGGCATTCCATCCGTTCGTTCGGGGTGCGTTTGCCGGGGGGAACAAAGGTGTTCGTCACCGGGGTTCGGACCAGCGTGGCCGCGGAACGGGCGAACGCTGGACTGGCGGGCGCTCTGAATGCCAAAGGCAAGCGGTTCGCAATTGTGGTGTCGCGCTTCAATTCGTTCATCACCGAGCGATTGCTGGCAGGCGCGATCGACGGTCTGGCTCGATGCGGTGGGGCGTACGATGTCGAGATCGTGCGGGTGCCCGGCAGCTTTGAAATTCCATCGGCGGCGCGCACGCTCGCGGAAACGAAGAAGTACGACGCGATCATTTGTATCGGCTGCCTGCTGCGGGGCGACACGGCGCACTACGACGTCATCGTGAATGAGGTCACGCGCGGCATCGGGCAATCGGCTCAGGAGACCGGTGTGCCGCACGCTTTTGGGGTTCTTACCTGCGACACGCTAGAGCAGGCCATTGACCGGGCGGGCCTGAAGATGGGGAACAAGGGATTCGAGGCAGCGCTGGCGGCGGTGGAGATGGCGAGTCTGACCTCGGACCTCCGACCTCGGACCCCGGACCCGGGCAGGGCTACTTCTGGACGCCGCCCATCCCGCCAGGGTCGGTCCAAAAAGCAATCTGCGAAGAGAAACTCCGCTCGTTGATGCGTCCTTTCACAGCATCGGTTTCTTGTAGACTGATTCTGCTGTCTGTCGCCGAAAGCAGTGCGTATTCCCTCACAGTCTGACCGTCGGAGGTCCGACGTCTGAGGTCCGAATTCCGTTCTATGGGCACACGACGCAAATCGCGCGAATTGGTTCTGCAGATGCTTTTCCAGGCTGACCTGGGAGGACAGGCGACGGCGGAGGTGCGCCGCACGTTCTGGGCGGAGCGGGGATCCGTGGGGAGTGACGTACGCGGGTTTGCCGATGATCTGTTTGGCATCGCTACCGACCGCTCTACCCATATCGATCAATTGATCGAGAGCCACGCCGAGAACTGGCGTATGGATCGGATGGCTGCGGTGGACCGCAATCTGCTGCGGACCGCGGTGGCGGAATTCCTGGGATATCCCGATACTCCCAGGCCGGTGGTTATCAACGAGGCTTTGGAAATCGCCCGCAAGTTTTCCACTCCGGAGTCGGTGCAGTTCATCAACGGCGTGCTCGACAGCATCGGGCGCGATCTCGAAAAGAAAGCCTGACAAGAAAGACCAACCACAGAGGACACGGGGGATCAGTGAGGGATCTTTTTCGCCCGGTCTGACTCCTACGGATGCACGGCAATCAGGTCAGGAATGCAGGCGAGCGAAGTATCGCTGCAGAGACTGATGGGAAGCGAGACTTGCCCAATGTCGCCGCCCACCGAAGGGTTGAGAGCATGCACCAGGCCGTCGCTGGCGACCACATAAAGCAAGGTGTTGTCGGGCGTGAGAGCGGCCTGAATCGGGGTGGCGTTATTTATCAACTGGACAGCCGATGAGCCCTGGCTGGTCACATCGTAGACCAGAACGCTGGCCAGGTTGGAGGTGAGTACGTAGGCGCGGTTACTGTCGTTGGAGACAAGAAACTGTACGGGAGTGAAGAGGCCCTGTCCAAGATTGATCTGGGTGGCAGTGCCGTTACTGATGTTGGGAACGGGCGGCAAAGGCGGGGCGGCCAGCGTGCAGAGACCCGCCGCTTCCAGTCCATTGACGTTGATGACGTCGATTCCGATGGTCGGATTCTCGATCGCCAGCACTTGAGTTGCGTTGGGCAAGGACCGCACATAGGCGGGAGTGGCCGGTGTACTGATGATTTGGTTGACCGGAGGATTACTGCCGTCGGTGGCCAGGCTGTTGTCGCAGGTTCGACGTACGCTCAGGCCGGGGGTCGGCGTGCCGCCGGCAAGATAGGCGAACGCACCTTCGGGAAAGAAGGAGACATTCGGGGACGGTCCATCGAGCGGGACATACTTGAATCCATCCACGACCGAATAGACATAGAGTGTGCTGCCGGCGACGATGTAAGCCTTGAGGCTGTCGGGGGAGAAGTCGGCGGCAGTGACTCCGGCAATCGGATAGCCGGTACCGGTGTTGCTCACGGCATCGAAGACGTTCAGTATGCCGCTGGAGTCGTCATAAACGAGGACCTTGGTGCCGTCGGGAGAAATGTTAAGCACCCTGCCGACCACGCTGTGAAGTTGGATAACGGTCGGCGGACTGCTGGCTGGGTTGAGACGCATGAGGCCGTGAGCGCTTCCCAGGTAACCGTTCGTGCCCGGGGGATCGAAGAGAAACGAGTTTGGGGTGGAGGGCAGAGTTGCGCTCGTCGCGACGGTGTTGGCGGGAAAATTGATGGAGTCGACGGATGTGACACAACCGATGGCATCCTTACACGCGGTGCTAGTAACCCAGACCGTACCGGCCTTGGTGGTGCCGGTGGCGGTGCCGTTAATGACGCCCTCAGGATAGAGCGGCAGAGGGGGTATCGCTCCGATATTGCAGTTGGGCGGGGTGCAGGAGCCGATGATGGTCGACGACCCGGGTTGGGATACGGTGGCGAGGCCGTCGGTATTTACGCTGATGACGGCTGGCTGGGAGGAGGACCAAGTCAGACTGACGTCAGTCAGCGTCGTGCCCAGAGTGTCTACGATAGTGGGAGTGATGGTCTTGCTGCCACTGGAGATCGTGAATGAATTGCCCGCCCCGCCTGAGATTGCCAGGGTAATGGATTGCACCAGGCAGGTGGTGAACGGCATGGGTTCGCTGGTGACGCCAGCCGCCGAGGCCACGATCTGGGTAATGCCGGGGGTACCAGCGGTGGCCTCGACTTGGTTGATGGCCAGGCCGCTGACCGTGGTAAGGAGCGTAACTACCCTGGAATCTGTCTGTTGCCAAGTAAATGGTCCGACGGTCGAGGTGACGTCCATGTATTTACCGGGGGCATACAGGCTTAGCGCCGTGGCGGCGTAATCGGCAGTCAGCGTCTTCGAAACACAGTTCTCGGTTGGGGGCGTGACTGGGGCTATTTTGATGTTGTCGACGTGCTGATGCACATAGACTGTCACCGGCGGGCTGCTAATACCGTTTGCCTGGGCGGTGATCTGAGCGGTGCCGACCGGGCCGGGATTACAGACCACGGGGGCGGTGAGCGAATCCCAGGTGCCGGCGCAGGCCAAGCCGTTGCTGGCGATGGTGACCACAGACGAGTTGCTGGATTGAAAGGTGAAAGTAACGGTCAGGGCTTTGCCGGTGATGCTCTGGGCAGCCGCGGTAAAGGCTTGAGTCAGGCCGATATCAAGCGAGACATTGGAGGCTGGGGAGATGTTGACGATAGCGGGCATGACCACCGGGGCGGTGTTACCGCCGCCGCCGCAGCCCGGCAGAGCGATCAAGCAAGAGATAGAAATAAGGATGAATGTCGATGACCGCAAGGACAGACCCAACCTCCCCATGTACCCTCCCCGCCCCGAGAGAGAGGGACGAGTCTGCGTTGTTGTGGAAAGGAGCCAGTGTAAAAGGTGCGGCATTTTTCGGCAAGCGCGACGAAGCCCCTTGCTTTCAATTGGGATGCAAGTGTTTTGGTTGACGATGTGTGGCAGCGCTTGCTATATTTAAAAGGTTCCGCGAGCCAAGTTGAGCTTGCCTGTACGCGGTGGTTGTCATCGCAACGCGTCATAGCGTGCCGAGACCCCCAAAGGACGCGGCTGAGCTTTAAGAGAAATGCGTTTCCGGAGCGATCCGGAGACATCCTCGCTGAAACGCCCTGCGCGCACCTTTCACCCGTTGGAAGGCTATGCGGGGCCAACTGACGAAACGGAGCAGCTCCCGGAATTTGCGGGCGTGGTGCCACCGTCGTCAGCGTCAGTCTGAACGGGAAATCTGAAATTCCTGCCCGGTTGCAGGAAGTATGGTTGGCGGTGAGCCAGCCAGCCCCTGGCATCAGGGAAATGCGGGAAAGCGCCGCTGTGCGCCTCGCGTATTTGCGTGTGCGGCAGCGAGCGGAAGGAGCGGTGCAGAGTGCCTACGTTCAATCAATTGGTGCGTGCCGGGCGCAAGCGGCCACGGTACAAGACGGCCAGTCCGGCGCTGCAGGCGTGTCCGCAGAAGCGGGGAGTTTGCACCCGCGTGTATACCCAGACGCCCAAAAAGCCGAACTCGGCGCTGCGCAAAGTGGCGCGCGTCCGGCTGACCAACGGTATTGAAGTGACGACCTATATTCCCGGCGTTGGCCACAACCTGCAGGAGCACTCGATTGTGCTGATCCGCGGGGGCCGCGTGAAGGACCTGCCGGGCGTGCGCTATCACGTGGTGCGGGGAACGCTGGACGCCGTGGGCGTGGCGAACCGGAAGCAGAGCCGGTCGAAGTATGGAGCGAAGCGGCCGAAGTGACCGCGTTTTGCGGGCGTCTGAGCCCGCGGTGGTCATGCTGAGCGAAGCGCAAGATCTCGCTCAAGTAGAGCTAAGAGCTTAGAAGCTAAAAGCTAGATGCCTCGAAAAGGACATATCGCGAAGCGGGGAGTGGAAGCCGATCCGGTTTACGGGTCGGATCTAGTGACGAAGTTCGTCAACTCCATGATGTGGCAGGGCAAGAAGTCGACGGCAGAAGGAATCTTTTACGAGGCCCTGACCAAGCTGCAGACCAAGGGCGGCGACGAAGCTTTGAAGCTGTTCAAGAAGGCAGTGGAGAACGCCAAGCCGCTGCTCGAAGTCAAGACCCGCCGGGTGGGCGGCGCGAACTATCAGGTGCCGGTGGAAGTGAATGCCGACCGGCGCACGTCGCTGGCGATCCGCTGGCTGATTACTTATTCGCGCGGACGCAGCGAAAAAGGCATGGTCGACAAGCTCAGCAACGAGTTGCTCGATGCGGCGAATAATCGCGGCGCATCGATCAAGAAGAAGGAAGACGTCCACCGCATGGCGGAAGCGAACAAGGCCTTTGCGCACTACCGGTGGTAGGAGAGCAGCTTTGAGCTTTTCCGAGAGCGACGTCCGCCAGCTAAGAGCTGACAGAGAACAGCTGAATTTCGGAGCCCTAGAAAGAGTAGATACGAGTCGTGCCTAGACAAGTCCCATTAGAGCGGTGCAGGAACATCGGTATCATGGCCCACATCGATGCCGGTAAGACCACTACGACGGAGCGCGTCCTTTTTTATACGGGGAAAACGCACCGCATCGGAGAGGTGCATGAAGGCACGGCTACGATGGATTGGATGGAGCAGGAGCAGGAGCGCGGCATCACGATCACGTCGGCGGCGACGACCTGCACCTGGCGCGATATCCGCATCAACATCATTGATACGCCGGGCCACGTGGATTTCACGGCGGAGGTGGAGCGATCGCTGCGCGTGCTGGACGGTGCAGTCGCGGTGTTCGACGCGGTGCACGGGGTGCAGCCGCAGTCGGAAAAGGTCTGGCGGCAGGCCGATAAATACGGCGTCCCGCGAATTTGCTTCATCAACAAGATTGACAAGATGGGTGCCGATTTCGAGCATGCCGTCGATACCATCCGCAAGCGCCTGAATGCCAAGCCCGTCGCGATTCAAATCCCGGTTGGCCAGGAAGCGAAGTTTACCGGTGTGGTCGATCTGATCGAGATGAAGGCGATTGTGTGGAAAGACGAGACCATTGGCGCCGAATACCACACCGAGGAAATTCCTGCCGATCTGAAGAAGAAAGCGGAAGCGTTTCACACTCAGCTGGTGGAAACGGTGGCGGAGAATGACGACGAGATTCTGCACAAGTTTCTGGAGGGGGAAGCGATCTCGGCTGATGAGTTGCGGGCGTCGTTGCGCAAGTCAACCATTGCGCTGAAGCTGTTCCCGGTTGTCGTGGGGACGGCATTCAAGAACAAAGGTATTCAGCCGTTGCTGGATGCGGTGGTGGATTACCTGCCTTCTCCGCTGGATACGCCCGAAACAAAAGGTATTGATCCTGAGACCGGCAAGCTGGTGATTCGGAAGGCTTCTGACAGCGAACCGTTTTCGGCGCTGGCGTTCAAGATTATGGCCGACCCGTTTGTCGGCCAGTTGACGTTTATCCGGGTTTACTCGGGACAATTGAAATCGGGCGAATCGGTATTGAACTCGCGTACGCAGAGAAGCGAGCGCATCGGGCGTTTGCTGAAGATGCACGCCAACAAGCGGGAAGATATCCAGGAGATTCTGGCGGGTGACATCTGCGCGGTGGTGGGGCTGAAGAACGTCAGCACCGGCGATACGATTTGCGACGAGAAGCATCCCATCACGCTGGAATCGATTGAGTTTGCAGTGCCCGTGATTTCGGTGGCGGTCGAGCCGAAAACCAAGGCCGACCAGGAAAAGATGGGCATGGCATTGAGCAAGCTGGCCCAGGAAGATCCTACCTTTAAAGTTCACACCGATCCCGACAGCGGACAAACCATTATCAGCGGCATGGGTGAGTTGCACCTGGAAATCATCGTCGACCGCATGATGCGCGAGTACAAGGTCGAAGCCAACGTCGGCAAGCCGCAGGTGGCTTATCGCGAGACCATTCGCAGGCACGCCGAGGCGGAGGGCAAATACATCCGCCAGACCGGCGGCCGTGGGCAATACGGGCACGCGAAGATTCGTCTGGAGCCGAACGAGCCGGGCAAGGGCTACGAGTTTATCAACGACATCGTAGGCGGTACGGTTCCGAAGGAATACATCAAGCCGATCGATCAGGGCATGCAAGAGGCCATGGAGGGTGGTGTGCTCGCCGGCTACCCCATGGTGGACATCAAGGCGACGCTTTACGACGGCAGCTACCACGAAGTGGACTCGAACGAAATGGCTTTCAAGATCGCCGGTTCGATGGCTTTTAAGGAAGCGGCGCGCAAGGCGAGCCCGGTGATTCTGGAGCCGGTGATGTCAGTGGAAGTGGTCACGCCGGAAGATTTCGCGGGCACGATCATGGGCGATTTGAGTTCGCGGCGTGGGCGCATCGAAGGTTGGGAGCATCGCGCCGGTTCGCAGGTGATCAAGGCGATTGTGCCGCTGGCCGAGATGTTCGGCTACGCGACACACATGCGTTCCAGTACGCAGGGCCGCGCGGAGTACTCAATGCACTTTGCGCGTTATGAAGAGGCTCCGCGCTCGGTTGCGGAGGAGATTGTCGCCCGGGTGCAGGGGAAGGCAGTGGAGAGGTGATTGGAAGAGTCCAATATCGAAAGCCAGTTGGTTCTCTGAGAGTCAAGGCGGCGATTAAGGGAAAAAGCACAACGTTGACCTTGACTGCCAAGCAGGCGAGAAAGGTGTCGGACTTGTTGGGGAAGGCAGTGACTCATGCCGAGCAGTACGAGACAGATGAGATTGAGTTAGTGGTGCTGAGTGGGAGATCGGCAGCCAAGGAGAAGCAGGTGCTTTTATTTGCTCGTAGTCGGCCCCGACTCTCGAAGATTAACAGCTAACAGCTAAGTGCTAAGAGCCAGAGCTAAAGGCTAGAGGCTAAAAATGGCGAAAGAGAAATTTGAGCGCAATAAGCCGCACGTGAACGTAGGGACGATTGGTCACATTGATCATGGCAAGACGACGTTGACGGCGGCGATCACCAAGGTGTTGCAGAAGCACAACCCCAAG
>Ga0335076_10009051_pt1 | contig 10032 bp, 8 predicted proteins | sample Lox_Sample_25_FD_206717 | JGI IMG/M metagenome (GOLD analysis project Ga0335076, IMG submission 206717) | Soil microbial communities from Loxahatchee National Wildlife Refuge, Florida, United States - Lox_Sample_2.5 | ecosystem: Environmental > Terrestrial > Soil > Wetlands | place: USA: Florida...
GAATCTGGCGATGCCCGGCACCCGATGCCTCCTCGTTGAAGAGGAATACCGCGTCGTAGGTGGGCAGGATCGCGCCGCCGCTGTAGCCGAAGATGGCCGTCACGCCCTCGTCGGCGATCACCTGCATGATCATGCGGGCGCCGCTCATCCTCGTCCCGGCGAGCGGATGGGCGGTGGGGCGCGGCAGATTCGCGGGGTCGCTCATGAGCGGGCTTTGGCGGACCTCTTGAAGGGTGCGAGAAGGCGACGGAACTTTTGAGCGTAACAGCTTGGCCCTGTGGTGCAAACTCGCGCCGATCCCTCTATTCTGGAAACGCTCCCCGCCCGAGATGCAAGCATGCGTCACATCATCGCCATCCTGTTGCAGAACGAGCCCGGCGCACTCACGCGGGTGGCCGGCCTGTTCTCCACGCGCGGCTACAACATCGAGTCGCTGTCGGTGGCGGCGACGGACGACCCGACGGTGTCGCGCCTCACCCTCGTCACCCGCGGCTCGGATGCGGTGATCCAGCAGATCGCCAATCAGCTGAACAAGCTGGTGGACGTGGAGAGCGTGCTCGACATGACGCGCGGCGAGCACCTCGAGCGCGAGCTGGTGCTGCTGCGCCTCAGGGTCGACCCGCGGCACACCGACACGGTGCGCGGACTCGTGGTTCGCGCGGGGGGCCGCGTCCTCGATCCGGCGACCGAGGGGTTCATCGTCGAGCTCACCGCGAGTGAGGCCGAGATCAACGCTTTCGTCGCCGACCTCGCGCGCAACGCCCAGCTTCTCGAGGTGGTCCGCAGCGGCGCGCTCGGCATCCCGCGCACCGCGCGCACGCTGCGGGCGACGCGGCCGGTGCCCGCGTAGTCCGGCTCTACGGTATCAGCACCGTCGAGCCGGTGGTGCGCCGCCCCTCGAGATCGCGGTGCGCATCCGCGGCCCTGGTGAGCGGGTATTTCTGCCCGATGACGATCCGCACCTTGCGCGCGCGCACCGCCGCGAACAGCTCGCGCGCCGCGGCCTCGAGCTCGGCGCGCGTGCCGATGTAGTTGAAGAGCGTCGGGCGGGTGAGGAACAGCGAGCCGCGCTTGCTGAGCTCGAGCGGCGCAATCGCCGGCGCAGGCCCGGAAGCGTTGCCGAAGGTCACCATCATGCCGAGCCGCCGCAGGCAATCGAGCGACTCCATGAAGGTGTCCTTGCCGACCGCGTCGTAGACCGCGGCGACGCCCGCGCCCCTGGTGAACGCCCTGACGCCCGCCACCAGCTCGTCGCGCCCGGAGATCAGCACGTGGTTGCAGCCATGGCGCCGTGCGATCTGCGCCTTGGCCTCGCTTCCCACCACGCCGATGACCCGGGCACCGAGCGCGCGCGCCCACTGGCAGAGAATCAGCCCGACGCCGCCCGCGGCGGCGTGCACCAGGATCGGATCGCCGCGCTGCACGCGGTAGGTGCGCCGGATGAGGAACTGCGCGGTGAGGCCCTTCAGCATGAGCGCCGCGGCCTGCTCGTCCGAGATGCCCTTCGGCACCTTGACCAGCCGCTCCGCCGGCACGTTGCGCAGCTCGCTGTACGCCCCGGGGCTCGGCCAGACGTAGGCGACACGGTCCCCCACCCTGAAGCCGCGCACGCCGCGACCGAGCGCGGTCACGATTCCCGCGGCCTCACGCCCGAGGCCGCTGGGCAGTGCCGCTACCGGATAGAGACCGGTGCGGTCGTAGACGTCGATGTAGTTGACGCCGATCGCGCGGTGGCGCACCTGCGCCTCGTGGGGTGCGGGCTTGCCCGGGTCGAGGTCCTCGGTGCGCAGCACTTCGGGCCCGCCGTGCTCGGAAAAGCGAATCGCGACCGGCATGGGCTACAGCGCACTATCGTCGGTTTCGCCCGTACGGATGCGGATCACGCGCTCGATGTCGGTGATGAAGATCTTGCCGTCGCCCACCTTGCCGGTCTTGGCGGCCTTCATGATCGCCTCGATCACCTGGTCGACCAGCTCGCCGCGCACCGCCACCTCGATGCGCGTCTTGGGCACGAAGTCGACCACGTACTCGGCGCCGCGATACAGCTCGGTGTGGCCGCGCTGGCGCCCGAAGCCCTTGACCTCCGTCACCGTCATGCCGGAGACACCGATGTCGGAGAGCGCCGCGCGCACGTCGTCGAGCTTGAAGGGCTTGATGATCGCGGTGATCAGTTTCATGCAGGTCGGTCTCCGTTACAGCGGCGGCGCAGTGGCCATGATTGTGCAGCTTTCATGCCACGATCGAAAACAGGGCCCGGAGCGCCAAAGCTGCACCGCGCGCGCCAGCCGGCACGACCGGAGGTGCACCATCCGGGAGCGCGCCGCGCAGCCTCGTGCCCCGCGCTGGTGCGCCTGTCGCCACGCGCCCTGAGATATTCTTCACGCCGATGCTCGAGCAGATCGTGATCGTGGGGGCGGGACAGGCGGCCGTGCAGGCCGTCGATACACTACGCCGCCGCGGCTTCACGGGGAAGCTGACGCTCATCGGCGAGGAGCCGTGGCTGCCGTACCAGCGGCCGCCGCTGTCGAAGAAGTATCTCGCCGGAGCGCTCGAGCGCGAGCGGCTGCTGATCCGCCCGGCGCATTTCTTCGCCGATCACGGCGTTACGACGCACCTCGGCCGGCGCGTCACCGACCTCGCCCCGCGCGCGCGCCACGTGCGCCTCGACGACGGGCTGGTGATCCCCTACGACGGGCTGCTGCTCGCCACCGGCAGCCGGCCGCGCCGCGTCGCCGTTCCCGGCGCCGATCTCGAGGGCGTGCATTACCTGCGCACCATTGCGGACGCCGACCGTATCCGCGGCGGCTGCACGCACGGCGGGCGGCTGGTGATCGTCGGCGGCGGCTACATCGGACTGGAGGTAGCGGCCACGGCGCGCGAGCTCGGCATGCAGGTGACGGTGCTCGAGATGGCGGCACGCGTCATGAGTCGCGTCACCTGCCCCGAGATCTCGGCCTTCTACGAGAGCGAGCACCGCCGCCACGGCGTCGACATCCGCTGCAACGAGACGCTGCGCGCGCTGCATGGCGATGCGCGCACGGCTAAGGTGCGCTCGGTGCTCACCGAGCAGGGGGGCGACTACCCGGCGGACCTGGTGCTGATCGGCGTCGGCGTGGTGCCCGCGGACGAGCTGGCGAAGGCGGCGGGTCTCGCCTGCGAGAACGGCGTGGTGACCGAGGCGCACTGCCGCACCTCGGACGAGGCGATCTATGCCGCCGGCGACTGCGCCAGCCATCTCAACCGCCAGTACGGCCGGCACCTGCGCCTCGAGTCGGTCGACAACGCCTTCGAGCAGGGCACGACGGTGGCGCTCAACCTGATCGGCAACGAGACGCTGCACGACAAGCTGCCGTGGTTCTGGTCGGATCAGTTCGATCTGAAGCTCATCATCGTCGGCATCTCGCACGGCTACGACAGCGTGGTGATGCGCGGCAGCCCCGCGACGCGCGCCTTCTCCGCCTGCTATCTGCGCGCCGGCGAGCTCATCGCCATCGACTCGGTCAACAGCCCCAGGGACCAGATGGCGGCCCGCAAGCTGATCGCAGCGCACGCGCGCCCGCAGCCCGCGAAGCTCGCCGACGCCGGCATTGCGCTCAAGGACACGGTCTGACGGGCGTGTGCTTCAGAACGTGAACGTGAAGCCGAAGGTCGCGAGGTAGGGATTGCCGCCGAGGGCGGCGAAGCGCGCGTAGTCGATGCGCAGCTCGAGCGCGCGGATGCGGTACATGAGGCCGCCGCCGCCGGCGGCGCCGACGCCGGTGCTGTCCACCGGCAGCGGGTTGGCGAGCGGCGGACAGACTCCGCCCATGGGGCAGGTACCGACCACCGTCTCCATCCGGGTGTGCAGCCTGGCGAGCCCCGCCTTGAGATAGAAGTCCACGATCGGCGTCGGCAGATAGAGGATGCCGAAGGCCGCCACTCCCTTGCGGCTCGCGTCGCTCGCGAGCGGCACGTCCGAGTTCTGGTAGGTCGACATGCCGCTCGAGTGACCGAAGTTGACGTAGGCGAGTTCCGCGGCCAGCTCCGGGATGGGACGCCAGCCGACGATGAACTGGGAAGCGGATTTATCCGAGCCGAAGCCGGTAGCGAGCCCGTCGGAGGCATCGAGCCACGCCTTGCCGAAGGTCGCGCCGACGTACGGGCCGATCAGGTCGTCGGCGCGCACCGCACCCGCGGCGAGCGTGAGCAGCAGCGCACCGGTCAGCCGTGCGTAAACACCGGATCGCCGCGCCTCCCGGGACCGCTCGCGCATGCGTCTGCTCCCGCTCCAGTTCCAACAACGAGCCGGAAGCATACAACAAGGAGTCGGCGCAGGCGGCTGACGCCAGGCGCCGACAGTTGCGCAACCGTGAGCAGGGTCACAGCGCCGCGCGCTGCGCGCTGCGCGCGCCGCGCAGCGGCTGCCGCTCAGCCCAGCACCACCAGCAGGTCCTTGAGGTCGACTGCCGCGCCCGGCTTCACCAGCACCTCGAGCACCTCGCCGTCGCTCTCGGCGCGCACCGCGGTCTCCATCTTCATGGCCTCGAGCGTGAGGAGCACATCGCCGCGCGCGACCTTCGCGCCGACCGCCGCCGCCACCGTGGTCACGGCGCCCGGCATGGGCGCGCCCACGTGGCGCGGATTGCCGGGCTCGACCTTGGCTCGCGGCGGCCGCGCGGCGACACGCGTGCGGTCCGGGACGCGCACCGAGCGCGGCTGGCCGTTCAGCTCGAAGAACACGGTGCGCGTGCCGTCCTCGTGCGGCTCGCTCGTCGCCACATAGCGCACGATGAGCGTCTTGCCGCGCTCTAGATCGACGCTGATCTCATCCCCCGGCTGCATACCGTAGAAAAACACCGGCGTCGGCAGGATCGAGGGGTCGCCGTACTGCACGCGCTCGCGTGCGTACTCGAGCCACACGCGCGGGTACATGAGATAGGAGGCGAGATCCTCATCGGTCACCGGCCGCGGCAGGCGGTCGCGGATCGATGCGCGTTCCGCCTCGAGATCGACCGGCGGCAGCTGCGCGCCCGGCCGCTCGCTTAAGGGCGGCGCCCCCTTGAGAACCTTGCGCTGCAGCGCCTCGGGAAACCCCCCGTAAGGCTGACCGAGCTCGCCGCGGAAGAACTGCACCACCGACTCGGGGAAGGCGACCTCGGTGTGCGCATCGAGCAGCTGCTCGCGGCGGATCCCGCCCGTCACCATGAGCAGCGCCAGATCGCCGACCGCCTTGGAGGTCGGCGTCACCTTGATGATGTCGCCCATCAGCTCATTCACCCCGGCATAGGCGGACGCCACCTCCGGCCAGCGCGCCTCAGTGATGCCGAGCGCGCGCGCCTGCTCGCGCAGGTTGGTGTACTGACCGCCCGGCATGCCGTGCACGTACACCTCGGAGGCGCCGGCGCGCACGTCGCTCTCGAAGGCGACGTACATGCGGCGCACCTGCTCCCAGTAGGCGGAGATCGTGCGCAGTGCGTCCGGATCCACGCCCGGATCGCGGCGACCAAAGCGCAGCGCCTCGACGATCGAGCCCAGGTTCGGCTGCGAGGTGAGACCGGAAAGCGCGTCGATCGCGCCGTCGACCGCATCCGCCCCCGCCTCGACGGCGGCGAGCACGCTCGCGGCGCCGATGCCGCTCGTGTCGTGGGTGTGAAAGTGCAGCGGCAGCCCGGTCTCCTCCTTGAGCGCCTTCACCAGCGCGAAGGCCGCGCGCGGCCGGCACAGCCCCCCCATGTCCTTGATGCCGAGGATGTGGGTGCCGGCGGCCTTGAGCTCGCGTGCGAGCTTCAGGTAGTAATCGAGCGTGTACTTCTTCTCGTGCGGATCGCTCAGATTCCCCGTGTAGCAGATCGCCGCCTCGCACAGCTTGCCCGACTCGCGCACCGCATCGATCGCGACGCGCATGTTCTCCACCCAGTTGAGGCAGTCGAAGATGCGGAACAGGTCGATGCCGCGCGCCGCCGCGCGCGCCACGAAGAAGCGCAGCACGTTGTCGGGGTAGTTGGCGTAGCCGACGGCGTTCGCCGAGCGCAGCAGCATCTGCAGCAGGATGTTCGGCACGCGCTCGCGCAGCTGCGTGAGGCGCTCCCAGGGATCCTCCCTGAGGAAGCGCAGCGCCACATCGAAGGTGGCCCCGCCCCAGCACTCGAGCGACAGCAGCTGCGGCGTGAGGCTCGCGTAATACGGCGCGATGGCGGCGAGGTCGATGGTGCGCAGCCGCGTGGCGAGCAGCGACTGGTGGGCATCGCGCATCGCCGTGTCGGTGAGCAGCACGCGCTCCTCGCCGAGCATCCAGCGCGCGAAGCCCTCGGGGCCGAGCTGCTGCAGCTTCTGCCGCGTGCCCGGCGCCGGCGCCGGCAGCGCGCCCGGCGGCAGCCGCGGCGGAGCGCTGCCCGGTGCCGGCCGCGCGCGCCCCTGCACCTCGGGGTTGCCGTTGACGATGGTGGAGCCGAGACCCGCGAGGATGCGCGTCGCGCGATCGCGCTTCGCCGGCCACCGGTACAGCTCCGGCGTCTCGTCGATGAAGCGCGTCGTGTAGTCGGCGTGCGCGAAGCGCGGGTGCGTGATCAGCTGATCGAGGAAGCGCAGGTTCGTGACCACGCCGCGGATGCGGAACTCCCACAGCGCCCGGTGCATGCGCGCGATGGTCTCCTCGGGCGTCGGCGCCCACGCCGTCACCTTGACGAGCAGCGAGTCGTAGGAGCGCGTGATGATCGCGCCGGTGTAGGCGGTGCCGGCATCGAGGCGGATACCGAAGCCCGCGGGGCTGCGGTAGGCGGCGATCTTGCCGTAGTCCGGCACGAAGTTGTTTTCCGGATCCTCGGTGGTGATGCGACACTGGAGCGCGTGTCCGGAGACGCGGATCTCCTGCTGCGCCGGTACGCCGCTGTCGGGCTCACCGATGCGCGCGCCGCCGGCGATGCGGATCTGCGCCTTGACGAGGTCGATGCCGGTTACCTCCTCGGTGACGGTGTGCTCGACCTGGATGCGCGGGTTCACCTCGATGAAGTAGCAGCTTCCGCAAGTCGCGTCCTCGAGGAACTCCACCGTACCGGCGTTGCGGTAGCGCGCCGCGCGGCCGATGGCGAGCGCGGCGGCGGTGAGCTCGCTGCGCTGCGCAGCGGAGAGGAACACCGCCGGGGCGCGCTCCACCACCTTCTGGTTGCGGCGCTGCATGCTGCAGTCGCGCTCGTAGAGATGCACGAGGTTGCCGTGGTGGTCGCCGAGGATCTGCACCTCGACGTGCCGGGCGTGGCGCACCAGCTTCTCCAGATACACCTCGTCGTTGCCGAAGGCGGTGCGCGCCTCGCGGCGCGCGAGCGGCAGCAATTCCTGCAGCTGCGCCTCGTCCTCCACGGCGCGCGTGCCGCGCCCCCCGCCCCCCCAGCTCGCCTTGATCATCACCGGGTAGCCGATCGCGTGCGCCAGGCGCGCGCACTCGGCGGGGTCTTCGGGCAGCGGCCCGGTGGCCGGCATGACCGCGACCCCGGCGGCGACCGCGAGCTCGCGGGCCGCAATCTTGTTGCCGAGCAGCTCCATGGTGTCGGGCTCGGGGCCGATGAAGATGACGCCGGCGCGCGCGCAGGCACGCGCCAGCTCCGGGTTCTCGGACAGCAGCCCGTAGCCCGGATGGACGGCGTCCACCTGCGCTTCGCGCGCGATCCGCAATACGCCCTCGATGTCGAGATAGGCCTCGACCGGCTTCTTGTCGCGGCCCACGAGGTACGCCTCGTCCGCCTTGGTGCGGTGAAGCGAGAATCGGTCCTCCTGCGAATAGATCGCCACGGTGCGCAGCCCGAGCTCGCTCGCCGCTCGCATGACGCGAATGGCGATCTCTCCCCGGTTGGCGACCAGGATGCTGCGGATCCGCTGCGACGGGGCGGCTTTCACCTTAAGATCCACCACTCAGGAATCAACGGGAGGACCGCGACACGCGCGGTGTCGCGGACGCTTCGATGATAGCCGCTTTGGGGGACCCCATGTCGCGCCCGCCCGCCCGCCCGCTCCGCGGCCTGCTGCTCGCCGCCGCGGCTCTCCTCGGCTCAGGCTCACTGGCCGCCGCCGATCGCCCGCTGGTCATCGTCATCCACGGCGGCGCGGGCGTCATCGAGCGCGCGCGCATGAGCCCGGAGCGCGAGGCCTCCTACCGCGCAGGCCTCGCCGCGGCGCTCGATGCGGGCTACGCGGTGCTCGAGCACGGCGGCGCGGCGCTCGATGCGGTGGGGGCTGCGGTGCGCACCATGGAGGACGACCCACAGTTCAACGCCGGCCGCGGCGCGGTGCTCAACCACGACGGGCTGTGCGAGCTCGACGCCGCCGTCATGGACGGCGCCGCCGGCCGCGCCGGCGCGGTCGCCGGCGTCCACCACGTGAAGAACCCGATCGACCTCGCGCGGCTGGTGATGGAGAGGTCGCCGCACGTGCTGCTCGCCGGCCAGGGGGCCGAGGAGTTCGCGCTCTCGCAGGGCGTGGTGCTGGTTCCCGAGAGCTACTTCATCACCCCGGAGCGCGTGCGCGAGCTCGAGGAGGCGAAGCGCACCGCGGCCGGCCGTGAGCCGACGGCGCCGCTGCCGATCCGGCCGTACTCCCCGAAGGGCATGGGCACCGTCGGCGCGGTGGCGCTCGATGCCCAGGGTCATCTCGCCGCCGCCACCTCCACCGGCGGCATCACCAACAAGCTCTACGGGCGCGTCGGCGACACGCCGATCATCGGCGCCGGCACCTATGCCGATGCGTCCTGCGCGGTCTCGGGTACCGGTCAGGGCGAGTACTACATACGCCAGGTGGTCGCCTACGACATCTGCGCGATGCTCGAGTACCAGCACCGGCCGCTCGCCAAAGCGGTCGACATCATGATGCACGACAAGCTCGCGCGCAGCGGCGGCGAGGGCGGCGTGATCGCTCTCGACCGGGACGGCAGCGTCGCCATGGACTTCAACAGCGCCGGCATGCACCGCGGCGTGCGCGACTCGCGCGGGCGGCGCGAGATCGCCATGTATCGCGACAGCAACTGAAACGAAAGGAGCGCCATGTACGCCATCGCCATTCATGGAGGAGCGGGCGCGGTGCCGCGAGCGACGCTGCTGCCGGCGCGCGAGCAGCGCTATCGCGCCGGGCTCGAGGCGGCGCTCGACGGGGGCTACGCCGTGCTCGAGCGCGGCGGCTCGAGCCTGGATGCGGTGACCGAGGCGGTGCGGATCCTCGAGGACGATCCGGTGTTCAACGCCGGGCGCGGCGCGGCGCTCACCCGCGAGGGCGCGGCCGAGCTCGATGCGGCGATCATGGATGGCCGCAATCTGCGCGCCGGCGCGGTCGCCTCGGTGCGCCACGTGAAGAATCCGGTGGAGCTCGCGCGGCGCGTGATGGAGAAGTCGCGGCACGTGCTGCTGGTCGGTCCCGGCGCCGAGGAGTTCGCGCTCGAGGAAGGCATGGCGCTCGTGCCGAACCACTATTTCCGCACCCCGGAGCGCCAGGCACAGCTCGAGCACGAGCAGCGCGGCGAGCGGGTGTCGGACCTGGTGCCGCCGACCCGGGCGACGCAGCCGCCTAAGGGCACCGTGGGCGCGGTGGCCTGCGACCGCGACGGCAACCTCGCCGCCGCCACCTCGACCGGCGGCATGACCAACAAGCGCCCGGGTCGCGTCGGCGACTCACCCATCATCGGTGCCGGCACCTACGCCAAGAACGGCGTGTGCGCGGTGTCCGCCACCGGCCACGGCGAGTACTTCATCCGCACGGTCGCCGCGCATCACGTGTGCGCCGCGGTTGAGTACCGCGGGCTGACGCTCCAGGCGGCCATGCGCGAGCTGCTGCACGACATCCTCAAGGGGCTCGGGGGCGACGGCGGCCTGATCGCCGTCGACGGCGGCGGTCGCATCGTCATGGACTTCAGCACCGAGGGCATGTACCGCGGTGCGCGCGACTCGACCGGTCGCAACGAGCTGGCTATCTATTAGATTGGACGAAATCGCAGGAAGCGATTTCGTCGGACATCACTCCGGTTGCCGGCGGCAAAAGGCGTGGCTTTTGCCGCCCGCGCAGCGGGGAGTGATT
>Ga0335076_10009053_pt1 | contig 10032 bp, 9 predicted proteins | sample Lox_Sample_25_FD_206717 | JGI IMG/M metagenome (GOLD analysis project Ga0335076, IMG submission 206717) | Soil microbial communities from Loxahatchee National Wildlife Refuge, Florida, United States - Lox_Sample_2.5 | ecosystem: Environmental > Terrestrial > Soil > Wetlands | place: USA: Florida...
GAGTCCTTAAGCTGGTTCGGCGGCGACAAGCCGCGCGCGATCGTCGCCAAGGTGAAGGCCAACCCGGCGCTGATGGACCTGCAGGCCGAGCAGGAGCGGCGCCTGCGGCGCATCGGCGTCGAACCCGAAACCCGCAAATATACCCCCCATGTGACGCTCGCGCGGCTGCGCGGCGTCGCTCAGGCGGCGGTCGCCGACTACCTCGCCGCCCGCGGCGCGCTTCAGGCCGAAGCGTTCATGGCCGAGCGCTTCGTGCTCTATTCGGCTCGCGACGGGACGGGCGGCGGACCCTATATCGTCGAGGCCGCATATCCGCTGGGGTAGTAGAGGTGCTTATGACACTGTCGATCGACGCCGCGCGGCGCCGCGTGCGCCTCGACCCGCGCGACCCGGAATTCTTCAACGACCCCTATCGCGCCTATGCGGCGATCCACGCAGCCGCGCCCGTGTTCTTCTGGGAGGACTACGGCTTCTGGTGCTTCGCCCGCCACGCCGATGTCTCGGCGCTGTTGCGCGACCGCCGGTTCGGCCGCCAGATCACCCACCTCATGAGCCGAGCGGAATTGGGCTGGCCGGAGCCGAAACCGCATCTTGCGGCCTTCGACGCGCTCGAGCGCCATTCGATCCTTGAGCTGGAGCCGCCCGAGCACACGAGGCTGCGCAACCTCATCAACCGCGCCTTCGTCTCGCGCCGGATCGAGCGGCTGAAGCCCGAGATCGAGGAGCTCGCGCGCGAGAGGATCGACGGATTGGCTGATCGGGGCTCCGCCGACCTCGTCGCGGAATTCGCCGCACCCATTCCGGTCGCGGTGATCGCCGATCTGATCGGCGTTCCGCGCGCCCTCGGGCCCGAACTCGCCGAATGGTCGCACCGCATGGTCGCGATGTACCAGCACGGCGTGACGCGGGCGGTCGAGGAGCGCGCGGCCGAGGCGGCGCGCGCGTTCGCCGATTTCATCCGCAGCTTCGCACGCGCCCGGCGCGGCGATCCCGGCGACGATCTGATCAGCCAGCTGCTCGTTGCCGAAAGCGACGGCGGACGGCTGAGCGAGGACGAACTGGTCGCAACCGTGATCCTGCTGCTCAACGCCGGCCACGAAGCGACGGTGCAGGCGATCGGCAACGGGGTGAAGACGCTGCTCGAGCAGGGCGTCGATCCGCCGCTCGCTTTCGCGAGCGACACCGAAACCGCCGCAACCGTCGAGGAGTTGCTCCGGCTCGATCCGCCGCTTCACCTGTTCACTCGTTATGCGTTGGAGGACGCGGAGCTCGCCGGGGCGCGGCTGAAGAAGGGCGACAGGATCGGCCTTCTCCTCGGCGCCGCCAATCGCGATCCCGAGCGCTTTCCCAAGCCCGAGGCCTTCGACAACACGAGATCGCCGAACGCACACGTGAGTTTCGGCGCCGGCGTTCATTTCTGCGTCGGCGCGCCGCTGGCGCGGCTCGAGCTCACAATCGCGCTGCCGATCCTGTTCGCCCGGCTTAAGGGGTTGCGCCTCGCCGAGCCGCCACGCCATCGCGATACGTTCCATTTTCATGGGCTCGAGGCGCTCAGGGTCGAGTGGGGCTGAGGTCGCCGCCTGCGCTCACAACCCGGCGCTTTCGCGCCGCCCCCGCAGCGGATAAAAGGCCGCCCCGTGACGTCTTTATCGCGCCGATCGGGAAACCTGCAGAGCTTCCCAGTCCGATTCTTCTCAGAGCGTCGACCCTGCATGCTGACCAGCCATCGCCGCTATTTCGCGATTCTCGCCTTTGCTCTTCTGGCGACTCCGCTCGCGGTCGGGCTCGTCAGGCCCGACCCGCCGGCGGCCATCCTCAAGGAAGGGCGGTATCTCGCGCCTGCGCCGGTGATCCCCGCCGCGAGCGCCGACTGGCTCACGCTCTCGGCCCGCATCGACGCCTTCCTCGGCGACCATTTCGGCCTGCGCCAGGTTCTGATCCGCGCCCACAAGGATCTGACCAAGCCGCTTCTGGGCTTCGGCAACGATACGGTGCTGGTCGGCCGTGACGGCCGGCTCTTCTACCTCGGCCAGGAGGCGGTTCAACAGAGCGCCGGGCTCATCGTGCGCGACGAAAGAGTGTCGGACACCGTCAATCTGCTCGCGCGCATGAGCGCGGCGCTGAAGGCGCGCGGGATCGCCTTTCTCGTCGCCGTGCCGCCCAACGCCGCCACGATCTACTCGGACGATCTGCCCAACTGGGCGCAGAACCACGGCCGGCGAACCGAGTATGACCTCTTGCTCGACGGACTTGCGGCACATGGCGTCCGCGCGGTCGACCTCCGCCCGACGCTCGCGGCGGCGCGCTCGCAGGGTCCGGTATTTTACACGAACGATTCGCATTGGACGGCGCGCGGGGCGCTCGCCGCGTTCGACGCCGTCGTCGAGGCGGACGGGCGCCCGGACTGGCGGCTCGACCCTGGGTCCGCGCTGGGCCCGCCGCAGGCGCGCGAGGGGGGAGATCTCGCCCGGATGCTCGGGGAGGACGCGACCGAAACCGTCGAAGACCTAAACCTGCCGGCCGGGCGGACCCAGCTTTTGACTGCGGACCCGGTCAGTGACTTCGTCGCAACAATGGACAGGCCCGGTCCGACGATCATGGTGTTCGGCGATTCGTTCACCCAGGACTATTTCGCCCGGATGGCGCTGCAGCGCGCCGGACGGGTCGTATGGCTCGAATACCGGAAATGCGGCTTTGACTGGAATGCGATCGATCGGTTTCACCCCGATGAAGTCTGGTGGATGCCGAATGAGCGCTTCCTCATCTGTGATCCGGGCGTCGAGCCGGCGAACTTTGCCGAATGAGCATGGAGTCGGAGAGTCAGACGCTCCCCCGCGTCCGCAGCCTCCTCGTTCTCGGCGGCGCGCGGTCGGGAAAAAGCGCCTATGCGCATCGCCTTGCCGAAATGTTCGCTTCCGAACGGCTCTATCTCGCCACCGCCGAGGCGCGGGACGAGGAGATGGCGGCGCGAATCGTCCGTCACCGGGCGGACCGCGGCCAGGGTTGGACGACCCTGGAGGAGCCGCTCAAGGTCGCGGAGGCGCTTCGCGCCGAGGCGCACCCCGGCCGGGTGGTGGTCGTCGACTGCCTGACCCTGTGGCTCAGCAACGTGATGTTGGCCGGGCGCGACCCCGGCCAGGCGGTCGCCGGGCTGATCCGGGCGATCGGCGGGCTTTCCGGCCCGGCGATCCTGATTTCAAACGAAGTTGGACTGGGGATCGTCCCGGAGCACAGACTCGGCCGCGAATTTCGCGATTGGCAGGGGCGGACGAACCGGGAGGTCGCCGAGGCCTGCGACGCGGCGGTGTTCATTGCCGCCGGCCTCCCGCTCCAGTTGAAGCCCGCCCCTGCGCCGGCGGTCCGATTGAGCTGAACGGCGCAATTCTCTGCGAAAACCTCTGGCGATTCGGGGCGGGCCTGGACTAGGCTTCGCCCCGGTGAGAGGGGCCTGCCGGCCGCGCGGGGCAGCCGGCTCCCGTCGAGACATGGGTCGCCAGGATCGGGCGGGATGCTGCGTCTTTTCCAACGCCAGGGGCCGGACCAGGCGGCGCATTTCGAGATCGCGCATGACGGCGAGATTTATCGCATCGCATTGAAGCGCGTCGCCACCTCGCGGCGTTTCACGCTTAGGGTTCGAACCGCGACGCGCGATGCGTTGCTGACCATGCCGTCGCGCTCGTCGCTGAAGGCGGCGCGCGAATTTGCCGAGCGTCACGCCGCATGGATCGGAACACGACTCGCGCGACTGCCCGAACCGGTCGCCTTCGCGCCGCGCGCGCTGACGCCCTTGCGCGGCGTCGATCATCGCATCGTCCATCGGCCGGGCGAGCGCGGCGGGGTGTGGCTCGAGGCGAGCGAACGCGGGCCGCTCATCTGCGTTTCCGGCGAGCGGCCGCATGTGGCGCGCCGGGTCACCGACTTCTTGAAGCGGGAGGCGCGCAGGGATCTCGAGGCAGCAGTCGCCCGCCACTCGATGCAGCTTGGCGTCAAGCCGCGCCGAATCGTGCTGCGCGATACGGTCAGCCGCTGGGGATCGTGCTCGTCGACCGGCGGCCTCAATTTCTCATGGCGCCTGATTCTCGCGCCGCCGTTTGTGCTCGACTATCTCGCGGCCCACGAAGTGGCGCATATCGTGCACATGAATCATTCGGCGCAGTTCTGGAAGCTCGCGCGCCGTCTGCATCCGGAAACCGACCGCGCCGAGGTCTGGCTCAAGGTGCATGGGGCGAACCTGCATCGCTACGGCGCGACCTGGGAGTAGCGCGGCTCGCCCTAACAAAACGCGGTCAATTGCCGGTATAGGCGATCTTGATCAGCCTTGGCGTCTCGACGGTGGTCGTAGCGACGGTCACGCCGTTCACCACCATGTTGATCGCGGTGTCGGAGCCGCCGTCGGCGAGAAAGTCCAGACCGTGCCCGCCGATGGCGGAGTCGAAATAGATTTCGCCGAAGTTGGGCATCGGCGGATTGGCGCCGCCGACTTCCGGCCGTTCGAGAATCCATTCTGCCTGGTTTTCGAGCGAGCTCGTCCCGTCGGGCGCATCAAAGATGAACCCTGCGTGGAGGCCCTTCGTCACATTGACCATGCTGAAGAACGCCTCGGTCGGGGAGTCGAGGCAAATCAGCCCGATCATGGCGTCGCCGAAACTGACCGGAAAGTTGGTGATCGCGGACCACGAATTCGGAAACCACTCGAAGACGGCGTAACAGCTCTTGCCGCCGCTCGACACCAACTGGATGGTGCCGATTTGAGTGACGTCGGTATTCCCGTCGATGCCGATAAAGGCGAACGTATACTGCGTGCCCCCTCCGGGGCCGGGCGCGACGTCGGGCACATTCCACTCGCCCGAGACCCAGGTGAAAGTCTGGCTTCCGGTGGCGTGCACGACGGCGCCCGACCAGGTGGGATTGGTTACTGTCGAGAGATCCGGCCGCGTCCGGCTTGAGCGCTTGACGCCCGGCAGCAACTCATCCAGCGGCCGGAAGGTGGGCGTGATGTACGTCAGCCTACGCGAAAAGACCTCGTTCCAGCGCGCTGCGAGCTGTGGATGGAGCGCCGGATCGGGACGCGCGGGAAGGCCGTATTGCCGCAGGTCGCGCGCCGATGCGCTGAGCGGGTCGAATCCCTTGGGCGGCAATGGGTGTGTTCTGACCCCTCCGGCTTTCGCGGTCTTGAGCTGAGCCACGCACGCCTCCTCTGTTTCGCACCCTCGTGATTATCGATTGGCCTTGCGGCCCTCCGTACCATGGCCGAGCGAGCACAAAAAGCTGTGACGCGGCTCACAACCCGACGCGATTTCCGCCTGCGGCGAGGCGCTAGGCTCGAATCAACCGGTCGAGCGCGTCGAAGATCAATTGCAGATCCTGCGGGCGTGACAGGCGGTGGTCGCCGTCGCTGATCAGCGTGAGCGTCGCCGGCTCGCTCAGCCACTGCATTAGCGCGAGCGCGTGCGTATAGGGCACATCCTCGTCGCGCATGCCTTGCAGCACGATGGTCGGCGCGCGTGTGCGGATCACGCCATCGAGCAGAAGATGCTTGCGCCCGTCCTCGATCAGCGCGCGGGTGAAGCAATCCGGCTCGCTCGAATAGGCGGACGGCCTTCGCCATACGCCGTTCTCCATGATCGCGCGCTTGGCCTCGTCCGGCGCGTTGGCCCAGATCAGCGCTTCGGTGAAGTCGACCGCGGGCGCGATCAGGATGAGGCCCTTGATGCGGTCCGACTCGCCTGCCTCAGCGAGCGCGCGAGCGGCGAGCAGCGCAAGATAGCCGCCCATCGATGAGCCGACGACGATCTGCGGCCCCTCGCTTTGCGCGCGCATCAGCGCCAGCGTCTCTTCGAGCCAGCGGGAGATCGTTCCGTCCTCGAGCCGTCCCTCGGAACGGCCATGGCCGGAATAGTCGAACCTGAGGAGGCCGAGGCCGCGCCGCTCGGCCTCGGCGTCGAGGGCGGTCGCTTTGGTCGACTCCATGTCCGAGCGGTAGCCGCTAAGCCAGACGACGCCTGGGACGCTGGTCTGTACTGGCGCGCGGCGGCGAAAGGCGATACGCCGTTGATTCGGGGATTCTCCCACGCTCAAGAAGTGCGGCTGTCCGTCCGACACAATTGAACTCGCTTCCGATGATGCGACCAGCGGACCGCTCCTTGAAGACCGTCGGCCTCGGCGCGCGCGGCGAAGCGGGCTTGGCCGAGCCGGCGGCGCGAGTCAATCGCGCCTCCCTCTCGCCAGATCGCGGTGGCCGATGAGCGTAGGCGCGCTCGCTCCGTTCGGCCGCGGGGCCAACGCGCCGCTCGCCGGCCGGACGATTCTCCAGATCGTCCCTCCCGTCGGCGCCGGCGGCGACGAGCCGGCGACGCTCGCCGTCACCGCGGCGCTGGCGGAGACCGGGGCGCGGCCGCTGGTGGCGACCGATTCTGACGAAATGGCCGGCGAACTGCAGGCGATCGGCGGCCTCTTCGTCCCCTTTCCCGCCGCGACCAAGAACCCGCTGGCGATGACCCTCAGCGCGCGCCGCCTTCAGCGCATCATCGCCTCGGAGCAGGTCGACCTCGTGCATGTGCGCTCGCGCTGGGCGGCGTGGGCGGCGGTGAGGGCCTGCCGCAAGGCCAAGCGCCCGCTGGTCACTTCGCTCCAGGGCGACAGCAGCCGCGCGCGGCCGCGCACCAGCTTCGAGGCCGCGGTCGCCGAGGGCGATTTCGTCATCGCGCCGTCGGAATTCGCGGCCCGGCGCACGGCCGGGCTTTTTCCCGCCGCGCGGCTTCGGCTCAGGGTGGTCCGTCCGGGATTGGATCTCGGCAAGCTTCAGCCCGAACGGGTGAGCGGGCGCCGCGTCGCCGACATTCGCCTGGCCTGGGGAATCGCGGAGCACGAACGGATCGTGCTGACGCCTGCGCGGCTCGCGTCCGGCCGCGGCCACCCGACGCTGATCGAAGCGGCGGCGTTGATCAAGGCCCACGGCCTGGACGACGTCCGTTTCGTGCTCGCCGGCGACGCCGCAAGGCCGGTCTTCGCCCGCGAGCTTGATGCGCTCGCCGCAAAGCGCGGCGTCAAGTCGATGATGGTGCGGGTCGGCGCGGCGGCCGATCTGCCAGCGGCGTTTGTCGCCGCGGCGATCGTCGTCTTTCCCGCCGCCGCCGCCGTGGCCATAACCCGCACCGCGATCGAGGCCGCCGCGATGGGCGCGCTCACCGTCATTTCCGACATCGGACCGGCGCGCGAAATCATCGCCGCGCCGCCCTATGTGGCCGCTGAGGCGCGCGCCGGCTGGCTCGCGGAGCCGAGCAACCCGGTCGCGCTCGCCGAGGCCATCGAGGCCGCGCTTGGGCTCGGAGCCTCTGCGCGCGAGGCCGTCCGGCGCCGGTCGCGGGCGAAAATAGCGCAAGCCTTCTCGCTTGAGCGGATGACGCAGGATACGCTCGGCGTCTACGCTGAGGCGCTGGCGGGGTGACGCAGGGAGGGCGTTGGGGATGGTCGCTGAGACGCAGATCGCGCCGGTTCCGGTCGGCTATTCGAGTCGACAGGTGGCGCTTCACTGGATCGTGTTCGTGCTCGTCGCGTTTCAATTCGCGATCGGCAACCAGATGACTCATCTCTTCCGCGCCGCCCATGGCGGGAATCCCACCCGCGCGAACCCGATCTGGGCACCGGTCCACATAAGCGTCGGGGTCCTTATTCTCGTCCTCATGCTGGCGCGCCTCGCGCTTCGCCGCATCGACGGCGTTCCGCCCGCGCCGAAGCAGCACCCCGCTCTCGAATGGTTGGCCGGCGCCGTGCATGCGGGGCTATACGTCGACCTGATCGCGGCGCCGGTCGTCGGCGTTATCGCCTATCTCTGGCTGCCGGAGCTCGCCGGATTGCACCAGCTCATGGTTCGGCCAATCCTCGTCGCCCTGTTCGCGCTCCATTTCGCCGGCGCGCTGTGGCATTGGCTGGTCGTTCGCGATGAGGTGATGACGCGGATGATCCGTCCGGCGGAGTGAGGCGCTGGAGGCTCAGGTCCCCAATCGCTTTCCAGGATCAGCCTGAAGCCGATAACTCTCAGATGATCGTCAATCCGCCGCAGCTTCCGGCGTGTGGACGTGCTCAGGACGAATGCCGATCCCGACCAGCCGAGCCGGAATGCGGCGTAGAATTGGAAAGCTGTTGAACAGCTTGAAAAACGTCGGCGGCCTCGGCCTCGCCTGGCTCGCCAGAACGCGGCCGATGATCCTCTGCTGAATGGCGAGTTGCATCCGTTGCGTGAACCGCACCGGCGGAACGCGGCGGTCCTGAATCGCCTGCAGATCCTCATCTGTCGCCCGGCTGTCCCGCAGCGGGCTGGCGAGTTGGTTCGCCGCGGCCACCGCGTCCTGCACCGCCATGTTGATGCCGACGCCGCCGATCGGCGACATCGCGTGCGCCGCGTCGCCGATGCAAAGGAGCCCGGGCCGCCACCATTTTTTTAGCCGATCAACCGTAACGCTGAGCAGCTTGACGTCGTCCCAGCTTTTCAATTCGCCGACGCGGTCGGACACGAACGGCGACATCTCGACCACCCGCGCGCGGAACGCGTCCAGCCCCTCCGACTTGACGCGCTCGATCCCGCCCTTGGGAATGACATAGGCGCATTGCCAGTAATCGCCGCGATCGAACATCACCATCAGCTTGCCGGCTTCGATGTGGCCAAAGACATCCGCCTTGTCGCTGTCCTTGCGGGACATGCGGAACCACAGCACGTCCATCGGCGCGCCGTAGTCGTCGCTCTTGAGGCCGGCTTTCGCGCGCACCATTGAATGGCGTCCGTCGCACCCGACCACGAGGTCGGCGCGGATCGTCAACGCGCCATCCGGGGTCCTCGCGTTCAGGCCGACGACGCGCCCGTTCTCCTCGATCAGGCCGATCGCTTCGGCCTGCATGCGCAGGTCGAATGTCTTGTAGCGCCCGGCGTGCTCGGCGAGGAAGTTGAGGAAGTCCCACTGCGGCATCATCGCAATGAATTTGCAGTGCGTCGGCAGATGGCGAAAATCGACCATCTGAAGCCGCTCGGCGCCGACCTGGCCGGTCAGCGTCTCGATCTTTTGATGCGGGAGCTTGAGGAATTCGTCGATGAGGCCGAGCTCGACTATCAGTTCAAGCGTCGAGGGATGAACGGTGTCACCGCGAAAATCACGGAAGAAATCGGCCTGCTTCTCCAGCACCGTCACGCGAACGCCGGCGCGCGCAAGCAGAAATCCCAGCATCATGCCCGCCGGGCCGCCGCCGGCGATGCAGCACTGCGTCGTGATCGTTGCGTCGGGCATTCACGCCTCGCTCCGACCGGCATAGCACGCCAGCCTCCACCGCCGCCAAACGCGAAAATAAGGGCGGGCGTTCCTCCAGAGGAGAGCTGCTTTCCCCGGGCTTTCACCCGGGGGGCGCGATTTCCAGCTCTTCCTTCAGTTCTTGATGAACGCGCCGGTGCGCAGATCGTTCAGCGCCTGGCGGATCTGGTCTTGTGTGTTCATCACAATCGGCCCGTGCCAGGCGATCGGCTCGCGGAGCGGCCGGCCGGAGATCAGAAGAAAGCGCACGCCCTCCTCGCCCGCCTGGACGCTGATCTCGTCGCCGGCGCCGAACACGACGAGCGAGCGGTTGCCGACCTGGTCGCGCACCAACACGTCCGCGCCGTTGACTTCGGCCTCGCGCAGCACGCCGAACGGCTCGGAGGAATCCGCGAACGTCGCCGAGCCCTCGAAGATATAGGCGAAGGCCTGGCGGAAATCCTCGACCTTGAGCCGCTTCTTCTTGCCCGCCGGCACCGTCACGTCGAGATAGCGCGGCTCGGCGGCGACGCCGTCGACCGGACCCGACTTGCCCCAGAAATCGCCGCAGATCACGCGCACGCGCGTCCCGTCATCGTCGATCACCTCGGGGATCGCGCTCGCCGGAACGTCCTGGTAGCGCGGCCGCGTCATCTTGAGATGCGCGGGCAGGTTGGCCCAGAGCTGGAAGCCGTGCATGCGGCCTTTTGTGTCGCCGGTCGGCATTTCCTGGTGCAGGATGCCGCTGCCGGCG
>Ga0335076_10009054_pt1 | contig 10032 bp, 11 predicted proteins | sample Lox_Sample_25_FD_206717 | JGI IMG/M metagenome (GOLD analysis project Ga0335076, IMG submission 206717) | Soil microbial communities from Loxahatchee National Wildlife Refuge, Florida, United States - Lox_Sample_2.5 | ecosystem: Environmental > Terrestrial > Soil > Wetlands | place: USA...
CGTTTCCACGCGGTCGAGCAGGTAGCCGGAGAAGTCGAAATCGTCCCCGGTGGTCATCGCGGCGAGATCTTTGCGCGGATCGCGCGGGCCGGCGAAGAGCAGGCCGTTCCAGTTGGTGAGGGGCGTCGAGTGCAGCTTCACGCAGGGGTTGTCAGGGAAGCGCGGCGCGCCGAGCAGCCCGCCCTTCAAATCGTAGGTCCAGCGGTGCAGCGGGCAGACGATGTTCTCGAGATTACCGCGGCCCTGCAGCATGATCGCCTGGCGATGGCGGCAGACGTTGGAGAGCAGCTCGATGCCGGTGGCGTTCCGCACCAGTACCTGCGCGTGATCCTTCCAGCCGAGCGTGCGGTAGTCGCCGACTTTCGGCACCATAAGCTCGTGCCCCACATAGTTGGCGCCGGCAGCGAACAACATCATCTCGCGCGCGAATTGCGCGGGATCGAAATACCAGTCAACCGGAAGCTGGGGAGCCGAGGGCCGCAGCTGCGGCAGGGTGGCGAGGGTGGACATGGGCGCAAACGCGCGTAAGTACTTAAAGGCGCGGCATTTTACATGAATAAGGTTTGACCCCCCAGCCGCCCTCGGTTAAGGTGGCAGCCCCCTATGGCCAAGAAAGAAAGCGGCGCCGCCGAGCCCAGCTTCGAGAAGGCGCTGGCGGAGCTCGAAGCCATCGTCGCGAAGATGGAGGATGGCGGCCTGTCCCTCGAGCAAAGCCTGGCCGCGCACAAGCGCGGGCTGGAGCTTGCCAGGCTTTGCCGCGAGCGCCTGGAAGCGGCCCAGCAGCAGGTCAGGGTTCTCGAAGGCGAGGTCCTGAAGCCGCTTCTGGCGGCGAGCGATGGCGAGCGCGACGACAGTTGATTTTGGCGCCTGGATGGGCGCCATCCAGGAGCGCATCGAAGTCGCCCTGAACCGCAGCCTGCCCGGCTCGCAGCATGCGCCCGCGCGCCTGCACGAGGCCATGCGCTACGCGACGCTCGAAGGCGGCAAGCGCGTGCGGCCGCTGCTCGCGTTCGCGGCCGGGGAGCTGGCGGGCGCCGACCCCGCGCGCGTCGAGATCGCAGCCTGCGCGGTCGAAATGATCCACGCCTATTCGCTCGCGCACGACGACATGCCGTGCATGGATAATGACGTGCTGCGCCGGGGCAAGCCTACCGTGCATGTCGAGTACGACGAGGCCACGGCGCTGCTGGTCGGCGACGCGCTGCAGACTGTGGCCTTCCAGCTGCTGTCGGACAACGTGCTCGCCGACGACGCGAGGCTGCAGCTCGAGATGGTGCGCACGCTCGCCGCCGCCTCCGGCTCGCGCGGCATGGCCGGCGGCCAGGCGATCGATCTGGAGGCGACCGGCAAGCAGCTCAGCCAGGCCGAGCTCGAATTCATGCACGTGCGCAAGACCGGCGCGCTGATCAGCGCGGCCGTGAAGCTCGGGGCGCTGTGCGCGGGGCCCTGTCCTCCCGCGCTCGAGCAATACGGCCACCGCATCGGGCTTGCCTTCCAGGTCGTGGACGACGTGCTGGACGCGGAGGCAAGCACCGCCACGCTCGGCAAGACGGCCGGCAAGGACGCCAAGCAGGGCAAGCCGACCTACGTGTCGGCGATGGGCGCGCCGCGCGCCAAGGCCTTCGCCGAGGAGCTGCGCGCGGGGGCGCACCAGGCGCTCGCCTCGTTCGGCGCGCGCGCTTTGCGCCTCAAACAGCTCGCGGACTTCATAGTTCTGAGAAAATTCTAGGCATGGCAAGCATAGCCGGCGACTTGACGGGCGGGAACGGCAGCGACGGGGTGGCGGACAATTCGCGCGGCTACAATCCCGCGATGTTCGAGCTGCTCAAGACGATCAACGATCCGGCGCAGCTCCGGCAGTTGGACCGCAAGCAGCTGGAGCAGCTCGCCGACGAGTTGCGGGCCTACGTGCTGGAATCCGTGTCCCAGACGGGCGGGCACCTGTCGTCGAACCTCGGCACGGTCGAGCTCTCGATCGCGCTGCACTACGTGTTCGACACGCCCGAGGACCGCATCGTCTGGGACGTCGGTCACCAGACCTATCCGCACAAGATCCTGACCGGGCGGCGCGAGCAGATGGCGCGCCTGCGCATGATCGACGGCATCTCGGGCTTTCCGCGCCGGAGCGAGTCGAAGTACGACGCGTTCGGCACCGCGCACTCGTCCACCTCCATCTCCGCGGCGCTCGGCATGGCAGTCGCGGCCAAGGCGAAGGGCGAGAAGCGCAAGGCGGTCGCCGTGATCGGCGACGGCGCGATGTCCGCGGGCATGGCCTTCGAGGCGCTCAACAACGCCGGCGCCATGGACGCCGACCTGCTCGTGGTCCTGAACGACAACGAGATGTCGATCTCGCCGCCGGTCGGCGCGCTGACCAACTACCTGGCGCGGCTGCTGTCGGGACGCATGTACGACACCGCGAAGCGCGCGAGCGAGCACGTGCTCAAGCGCCTGCCCATCGCCTGGGAGCTGGCCAAGCGCGCGGAAGAGCATGTGAAGGGGATGGTGACGCCCTCGACGCTGTTCGAGGAGTTCGGCTTCAATTACATCGGCCCGATCGACGGGCACGATCTGGATGCGCTGATCCCCACGCTCACCAACATCAAGAAGCTGCGGGGCCCGCAATTCCTGCACGTCATCACGAGGAAGGGGCAGGGCTACAAGCTCGCGGAAGAAGACCCAATCACCTACCACGGACCGGGCAAGTTCGATCCGGCCGAGGGCATCCGCAAGTCCGCTGGCGGCGGCAAGCCGACTTACAGCCAGGTGTTCGGCGACTGGCTGTGCGACATGGCGAGGGCGGACAAGCGCCTCATGGCGATCACGCCGGCGATGCGCGAGGGCTCGGGCATGGTGCGCTTCTCGGAGGAATTCCCGGACCGGTATTTCGACACCGCGATCGCCGAGCAGCACGCGGTGACCTTCGCCGCCGGCATCGCCTGCGAGGGTCTGCGGCCGGTGGTGGCGATCTATTCGACCTTCCTGCAGCGCGGCTATGACCAGCTCATCCACGACGTCGCGATCCAGAACCTGCCGGTGCTGTTTGCCCTGGACCGCGGCGGCCTGGTGGGCGGCGACGGCCAGACGCACAACGGCGCCTTCGACTACGCCTACCTGCGCACGGTGCCGAACATGGTCGTCATGGCGCCGTCCGACGAGAACGAATGCCGCCAGATGCTGACGACGGGTTTCCGGCTGGAGGGACCGTCGGCGGTGCGCTATCCGCGCGGCACCGGCCCGGGCGTGGCGCAGCAGAACGAGCTGGCGACGATCCCGGTCGGCAAGGGTGACATCCGGCGCGAAGGCAGGAAGATCGCCATCCTGGCCTTCGGCTCGATGCTCAGGCCCGCGCTGGAGGCGGCCGAGAAACTCGACGCCACGGTAGCCAATATGCGCTTCGTGAAGCCGATCGACGAAGAACTCGCGCTGCGCCTTGCCGCCACGCACGATCTCATCGTCACTGTGGAAGAGCACCAGATCATGGGGGGCGCGGGCAGTGCCGTGCTCGAGGTCCTGTCGAAGACGAAGACGCCGGCGCTGCTGCTGGGGTTGCCCGATCGCTTTATCGATCACGGCGACAGCGCCAAACTCCTCTCGTCAGTGGGGTTGGATGCCGAAGGGATCTACAAATCGGTTCGCTCCGTAATACCCGAGTAAAATCATCGGGTATATAATCGCGGCATGAAAGCCAAAGACCTGCAGAACATTCCGGACGTCCAGGGCTCGCCAGATTCGCGCAAGCTCGCGATAGACCAGGTAGGCGTCAAGGCGATCCGCCACCCCGTGCGCATCATGGAACGGGCGGGTGGCGCGCAGCACACGGTCGCCACGTTCAACATGTACGTGGGCCTGCCGCACCAGTTCAAGGGCACGCACATGTCGCGCTTTGTCGAGATCCTCTCGGCGCAGGAGCGCGAGCTGACGGTGGACAGCTTCAAGGCCATGCTCAAGGAGATGGTCGACCGACTGGAGGCCCAGGAAGGCCGCATCGAGATGCACTTCCCGTACTTCATCGAGAAGAAGGCCCCGATCTCGGGCGTGAAGAGCCTCATGGACTACGAGGTCACCTTCATCGGCGAGATCAAGAAGGGCAAGCAGTGCTTCGCCATGAAGGTGCTGGTGCCGGTGACCAGCCTGTGCCCCTGCTCGAAGAAGATCTCCGACTACGGCGCGCACAACCAGCGCTCGCACGTGACCGTGACCGCCAAGACCAGCGACTTCGTCTGGATCGAGGAGATCGTGGATCTCGTGGAGAAGCAGGCCTCGAGCGAGCTCTACGGGCTGCTCAAGCGGCCGGACGAGAAGTTCGTGACCGAGCGCGCCTACGACAACCCGAAATTCGTCGAGGACATGGTGCGCGACGTGGCCGCGATCCTGAACCTGGACGAGCGCATCACGGCCTACACGGTCGAGTCGGAAAACTTCGAGTCCATCCACAACCACTCGGCCTACGCGCTGATCGAACGCGACAAGCACGGGCCTAGCCGCCCCGGCGGTGCCTAGAATCGCTTGGTGAGGGTCATGAACTGGCCCTCGCGCCGCATCTCGGTGCGATTCAGGAAGCTGTTGCCGAGCAGGGCGATGGTGAGGCCCTGCTCGATGACGACCGCTTCCACGCCCTGCAGCTCGATGCCGCCGACCCGAACGCTGTCGAGCGTCACCCCGTAGGCCGTGGTCGGGCCGCCCGCGGTCATCGCGGTGCCGCGCCGGCCCTTCAGGTAGTCGATGCGCAGCCGGTTGGCTTCGCTCGCGGGAATCGCGATGGTGGTCGCGCCCGTGTCCACCAGGAAGCGGATCGGGTTGCCGTTGACCTGGCCGTCGGCCATGAAGTGGCCGCCCGCGCCGGCGGCCAGCGTCACGCTCTGCGTGCCCGAGGTGGAGCCGCTGCTGTACGCCTGGCCGCGCATGAGCGTGCGCCGCTTGCCGTCCACTTCGACGACGGCCTTGTCCTGCTCCACGGAAACGACGGTCACGCCGCCGGCGGACTGGCCCACGCGCACGGTCTTCGGCGCCCCGCCGTCAATGGCCAGGATCGCAGCCGTGCTGCCGAACGTGCCGATGAGCGCGACGTCGGCGCGCGCCACGCCCGCTGTCAGCAGCGCCGCGAGCAGGGCGGGAAGCGCAATAGAATGGCGGGTCATGAAGCCGGTGGCCATATTCCGACACGCGAAGGGCGAAGGCCCGGCCTATTTTGCCACCTACCTCGAGCGCAAGGCGATCCCGTGGAAACTCTTCGCGCTCGACCAGGGCCGCCGCGTGCCCAAGGACGTGCGGCGATTCTCGGGGCTCGCCTTCATGGGCGGGCCGATGAGCGTCAACGACGACCTGCCGTGGGTCAAGCCGGCGCTGGAGCTCGTGCGCGAGGCGCTGCGCAAGGACGTGCCGGTGCTGGGCCACTGCCTGGGCGGCCAGCTCATGTCGAAGGCGCTGGGCGGCGAGGTCACGCGCGCCAAGGTGAAGGAGATCGGCTGGGGCGAGGTACAGGTCGCCGACAACGTCGTCGCGCGCGCCTGGTTCGCGCCGCTGACGGGGTTCGAGTCGTTCCACTGGCACGGCGAGACCTTCAGCATCCCGCCGGGTGCCACGCGCGTGCTGGGCAACGCGCATTGCGCGAACCAGGCCTTCGTGCTCGGCAAACACCTCGGACTGCAGTGCCACGTCGAGATGACGGAGGAAATGGCGCGCGCCTGGTATCGCGGCGGCGCCGACGAGATCGAGCAGGCCAAGGCGTCACCCGGCGTGCAGCCGGCGGCGAAGATGGAGAAGAACCTGCCCGAGCGCATCACGGCCCTGCACCAGGTCGCCGACCGCATCTACGACAAATGGGGCGAGGGCCTTAGTCGCGGAAGTTGAGGAACTGGACCGGGATGTCCGTGACGGACTTCCGGACCAGCTGGATCGCGGCCTGCAAGTCGTCCTTCTTCGCGCCGGAGACGCGCACCGCGTCGCCCTGGATTGCAGCCGCGACCTTGAGCTTCGCGTCCTTGATGAGCTTCTGGATCTGCTTGCCCTTGTCCTGGGGTACTCCGACTTTTACCGTGACCGGGCGCTTGACCTTGTCGCCGGAGATCTTCTCGATCGTCCCCGGCTCCAGCGCGCGCACGTCGACGTTGCGCCTGGCCATGCGGCCGCGCAGCACGTCGAGCACCTGTCCGAGCTTGAACTCGTCGTCGGCGAACACCGTGAGCACGAGCTCCGCCTGCTCCACGCGCGCGTCCGAGCCCTTGAAGTCGAAGCGGTTGCCAATCTCCCGGTTGGTCTGCTCGACCGCGTTCTTGACTTCTTGCCGGTCTACCTCGGAGACGATGTCGAAGGAGGGCATGCCTACTTGTTCAGACGCTGGATCTCTTCCTGCCAACGCTGCGTGATATCCACGAGCCATTCGACGTCGGCCGGCCCGCGGTAGATCGTGTAGGCCGACAGCTGCAGGGCCCGCCCGCGGACCAGCAACAGGGTCGTGGTGAAGGCGAGATACTGCGGCGTCTCCTTGTCAAAGAGCCTGGCGCCCGGGAGCGGCGGCAGGTGCGTGGCCTGCAGCACCGACACGACTTCCGGCTCCTTCTTGAGCTCGGCGATCAGGTTGGCCTTACCGACCGGCTGCTTCGCCAGGAACTTGGTCAGGTCGGTCGCCTCGACCTTGTCGCCGAGGCTGCGCAGCGAGTTGGCGACAAGCTTGTCGAACTGGTCGCGCGTGACGCGCGTGGTCTCGAGGTTCCTGGGCGTCACAGCGAGCATGTAGCGCTCGGCGTCGATCTTCTCGCCGGTCTCGAAGTTGCGCACGTCGGCGTCGGTGAGGGCGAACAGCAGGATCCGGTTGGACGCCGAGGTCAGCACCGCCGACAGATCCTGCAGGCGCGGCGAGGCGAGCTCGGTGGTGTCGGCGAATCCGGGCGGCGAATCCAGCACGATGCGCTCGATGCCGAGGCGCACCGCGAAGGGCGCCGCGGCACAGTCAAAGGAGACGGCCGCGAGAACTGCGGCGAGCAGGGCCGCGATCATGCGCATGGCCGCCATTCTACGTATGATCGCGGTTTTAGGAGCGCCGCACGTTGGCAACGATTCTCAGCTCCCTGCCGAAGGGGAAGAAAGTCGGCATCGCTTTCTCGGGCGGCCTCGACACGAGCGCCGCGGTGCACTGGATGCGCGCGAAGGGCGCGATCCCCTATGCCTACACCGCGAACCTTGGCCAGCCGGACGAGTCCGATTACGCCGAGATCCCGCGGAAGGCGCTCGCCTACGGCGCGCGCGAGGCGCGTCTCGTGGAATGCCGGCCGCAGCTGGTGGCCGAGGGCATCGCGGCCATCCAGTGCGGCGCCTTCCACGTCTCCACGGGCGGCGCGACCTACTTCAACACCACGCCGCTCGGGCGCGCGGTGACCGGCACCCTGCTGGTGGTCGCCATGCGCGAGGACGACGTCGGCATCTGGAGCGACGGCAGCACCTACAAGGGCAACGACATCGAGCGCTTCTATCGCTATGGGCTGCTCGCGAACCCGTCCCTGTAGATCTACACGCCTTGGCTCGACCAGAGGTTCATCGACGAGCTGGGCGGGCGCAGGGAGATGTCCGTCTACATGGCCAAGGCGGGCTTCAAGTACAAGATGAGCGCCGAGAAGGCCTATTCGACGGACTCCAACATCCTCGGCGCCACGCATGAGGCGAAGGACCTGGAGTACCTCGACAAGGGCTTCTCGATCGTCAAGCCCATCATGGGCGTCGCCTTCTGGCGCGATGACGTGAAGGTGAAGCCCGAGAAGGTGTCCGTGCGCTTCGAGCGCGGCACGCCGGTCGCGCTGAACGGCGAGCGCTTCGCCGACGCGGTCGCCCTGTTCATGGAAGCGAACGCCATCGGCGGGCGGCACGGTCTGGGCATGTCCGACCAGATCGAGAACCGCATCATCGAGGCCAAGAGCCGCGGCATCTACGAGGCGCCCGGCATGGCACTGTTGCATATTGCATATGAGCGCCTGCTCACCGGCATCCACAATGAGGACACGATCGAGCAGTACCGCAACAATGGCCGGCGCCTCGGGCGGCTGCTCTACCAGGGGCGCTGGTTCGATCCGCAGACCCTGATGCTGAGGGAGACGGCCCAGCGCTGGGTGGCGGAAGCCATCACCGGCGAGGTGACGCTCGAGCTGCGGCGCGGCAACGACTACTCGATCCTCAACACCAAGAGCCCGAACCTGACCTACAGCCCGGAACGCCTGACGATGGAGAAGGGCAAGCGCGTGTACTTCACGCCCGGCGACCGCATCGGCCAGCTCACCATGCGCAACCTCGACATCGCCGACACGCGCGACAAGCTGCGCGTCTACGGTGAGACCGGGTTGCTTGGGGACGCGAAGGGCGGGGTGGCGCTGCTCGGCGCGGAAAAGCCGGATAAGCGAAAAAGGCGCTAGCCGATCGGGGGCATCATGGCGGCGGGCGCGGTTTCGACGATGGTGCTCCGGGCGGTACCGATGTTCGCCAGCCTCGGGCCGGACGAGCTGCAGGCGCTGGCGCCGATGATCATGCGGCGCAGCGCGCCGCGCGGCTCGGCGGTCATGCGCGAGGGCGACTCGACCGATTGCCTCTACATCATCGTCTCCGGGCGGCTCAAGGTCATGGTGGGCGAGGCCGACGGCAAGGAGACCATCCTCAACATCCTTGGCCCGGGCGAGTTCTTCGGCGAGATGGGGCTGATCGACGACAACCCGCGCTCAGCCAGCGTGGTCGCGGTGGAGGCCTGCGAGCTGCTGGCCCTGACCAAGCAGGCTTTCCGCAGGTTCCTGGTCGAGAACACCGACCTCGCGATGGCCGTGATGCGCGTGCTCGTGCGCCGGCTGCGCGAGGCCGACCGCAAGATCGGCAGCCTCGCGATGCTCGACGTCTACGGCCGCGTCGCGCGGCTGCTCCTCGACATGTCGGAGAGCGTGGGCGGGCGGCGCGTCGTGACCCGGCGCATCTCCAAGCAGGACATTGCCAAGATGATCGGCGCCTCGCGCGAGATGGTGCACAAGGTCATGAAAGACCTCCAGGTGAGCGGCTACATCGAGGTGGAGGGCTCCACCATCGTGCTGCGCGACCCGGGCGCGCCGCACGGAGCCGGCGGCCGCGCCTGAGCCCATGGACAAGAAGCCCGAGGCCCTGGATCTCGCGGCGATTGAGGCCGACGAGTTCCGCCGGCTGAAGGCGGACGGCGGGGCGCTCGAGCGTGACGCGCAGGTCGAGCGCGAAGACCGGGCGCGGCGCGAAGAACTGGAGAAGGCGTGGCGCGAGCAGGAGGCCTACAGCCGCGCCGTCGCTGAGCTCAAGGACAAGGCGCCGCGGCGCCTTTCCCCGCGTGTCCTTGGCGTCGCGACGGTTCTCCTCGTGGCCAGCGCTGCGCTCGGGGTAATTTTTTATGACCGCCAGCCCGTCCCGGAGCAGATGTCCGAGGCTGAGGCGTTGCGCATCGCGTCCGAGGCCCGAATGCGCCGCGAAGAGGAGGCGCGCGCGAAGCTGGCGGCGGCCGGGCCGGAAGGCGAAGTCAGGCCCGCAGTCCCGATCGAGGACCTGGCGACCAGGGCCCGCGCCGCGGAAGACGCAAGGAAAGCCGCGGAGGACAAGGCCAGGGCGCTCGCCCTGAGGAGCAAGGAAGAGGAGCAGCGCAAGGCCGAGCTCGCGGCCCAGGCCCAGGCGCAGGCGATGGTGCAGGCCGAGGAGCGCGCGAAGGCGGTCTCGGCCGCGACGGTGAAGGAAGCGCCGCGCGTGGTGCCGCGGCCCGGCACGGTGTTCCAGGATTGCCCCGACTGCCCGCGCATGGTGGTCGTCCCCGCGGGCGAGTTCACGATGGGATCGCCCGCGGCGGAGGCCGGGCGCGGCCTCGACGAGGGCCCGCTGCGGCAGGTGTCGATCGCGCAGTCCTTCGCGCTCGGGCGCGGCGAGGTGACCGTCGCCGAGTTCAGGCGCTTCGTCGAGGAGTCCGGCTACAAGACCGAGGCCGAGCGCGACACGCGCGCGCAGGGCTGCTCCGGGTTCATCTACGCCGATCCGGCGGCCAGGGATCCGTCG
>Ga0335076_10009056_pt1 | contig 10031 bp, 8 predicted proteins | sample Lox_Sample_25_FD_206717 | JGI IMG/M metagenome (GOLD analysis project Ga0335076, IMG submission 206717) | Soil microbial communities from Loxahatchee National Wildlife Refuge, Florida, United States - Lox_Sample_2.5 | ecosystem: Environmental > Terrestrial > Soil > Wetlands | place: USA: Florida...
GGTCGGCCTCACCGGCTTCGGCGCACGCTATCCGCACGAATTGTCCGGCGGCATGAAGCAGCGCGTCTCGATCGCGCGCGGGCTGGTGCAGGACCCGCCGGTGCTGCTGATGGACGAGCCGTTCGCCGCGCTCGACGAACAGACGCGGATGACCATGGGCGACGAGCTGTTGCGCATCTGGTCTGCGACCGGAAAGACCGTCGTCTTCGTCACCCACAGCCTCACCGAGGCGGTTTATCTGGCCGATGAGGTTGCGGTGATGTCGGCGCGTCCCGGCCGCATCGTGGATCTCCTGCAAATTCCGCTGCCGCGTCCGCGCACCTATGAGATGCTCTCAGGCGATGCGTTCGGTACGCTTCGCGAGCGCATCTGGCGGCACATCCGGAAATCGGCGTGAGGCGGCGATGAGCGCAAAGACCCTCCGCAGCCTGATCGTGATCGCGCTGATCATGCTTTGGGAAATCCTGCCGCGACTGGGGCTGATCCCCGAGCTGTTCCTGCCGTCGCTATCCTCGACGCTGGCGGCGGGCTGGAACGAAGCCGGCGAATACGGTCAGGCACTGACCGTGACGCTCGCCGAAATCGCGATCTCCTTTGTGTTTGCCTGCGGCGGCGGCATTCTGCTCGGCGCCGTCGTCGGCAGCCTGCCCGGTCCGCGCCTCCTGATCATGCCGATGGTCTCGAGCTTTTATGCCGTGCCGCTTGTCATTCTCTATCCCGTCTTCACGGTGTGGCTCGGCATCGGATCCGAATCCAAGATCGCGTTCGCATCGATCTACGGCTTCCTGCCGACGATGCTCGCGACCGCGGCCGGCATCCAGACCATCGATCCGCAGCTCCTGCTCGCCGCACGCAGCATGGGCGCGACGCTGCCGCAACGCCTCGTCCGCGTCGTCATTCCCGCCGCGATTCCGACCGTGCTGTCGGGCCTGCGCGTCGGCGGCGCGCTGGTGATCGTCGGTGTCGTGGTGTCGGAGATGCTAGTCTCGTCGGCCGGCATCGGCTATCTGATCTCGCGCTACCGCACCATTCTCGACAGCCCCCACGTATTCGCGGGCGTGCTGCTGGTGCTTGCGATGGCGATCGCCTTCAATGCCGCCATCAGATGGATCGAACGCAAGGCGGCAATCTGGCAAACCGGAACCCGTGGGGGCCAGCGCGCCGCAGACGAGATCGCGGCAGGCAATCTGCAGCCTGCGACCTGACAGGAATAAGAGGAGAACTCCCATGCCCATGCCGAAGCATTTGTTGCCGACCACGGTGGTCGGAAGCTATCCGCAGCCGGAATGGCTGGTCGATCGCGCCATGCTGTCGAAATCGGTGCCGCGCACGCGCATGCACGAGATGTGGCGGCTGCCGGCCGAGCATCTCGAAGAGGCGCAGGACGACGCCACGATCGTGGCGATCCGCGACATGGAGCGCGCCGGCATCGATATCGTCACCGACGGCGAAATCCGCCGCGAGAGCTATTCCAACCGTTTCGCCACCGCGCTCGAAGGCGTCGATGCCGACAATCCCGCCATGATCACCTCGCGCTCCGGACACCAGACGCCGGTGCCGCGCGTGGTCGGCAAGATCAAGCGCACCGGGCCGGTCGAACTGCGCGACATGGAATTTTTGCGTGAGAATACCGACCGCGCCGCCAAGATCACCCTGCCCGGCCCCTTCACCATGAGCCAGCAGGCCAAGAACGAATTTTACAAGGATGACGAGGAGCTGGCGATGGCGTTCGCCGAAGCGGTCAACGCCGAAGCGCTCGATCTGCAAAAAGCCGGCGCCGACGTGATCCAGCTCGACGAGCCCTGGGTGCGCAACAATCCTGATCTGGCGCGGCGCTACGCGGTGAAGGCAATCAACCGCGCGCTCCAAGGCATCACGGTTCCGACCGTGGTGCATCTCTGCTTCGGCTATGCCGCGGTCGTGCCGGGCTCGACCAAGCCGGCCGGCTATTCCTTCCTCGCGGAGCTTGCCGACACAACGGCAGAGCAGATCTCCATCGAAGCGGCGCAGCCCAGGCTCGATCTCGGCGTGCTCAAGGATCTCTCGGCCAAGAAGATCATGCTGGGCGTGCTCGACCTCGGCGATCCCAAGATCGAGACCGTCGACATCGTCGCCGAGCGCATCCGCAACGGATTGAAATTCGTGGCTGCGGATCGGCTGGTGCCGGCGCCCGATTGCGGCATGAAATACATGCCGCGCGCCACCGCCTTCGGAAAACTCAAGGCGATGTGCGATGCTGCAGCAAAGGTGCGGAAGGAGCTGAGTTAAGGACTGAGCGAGGGCTGCGTGTTCGGCACCAGCGGCTCTTCGGCCTCGGTCTCCTCCTTCAGCTTCTCGCCGTGCACGGCCAGCGCCGGACCGATCCATAGGGGATCGACGAGATGATCGCGGCGCGGATTGGTCGTGTTCGGGTGCACGAGAACGCTCAATGTCCCGTGGTTGAGCATCAGCCACGGTACTAGCTTTTCGAACACATCGGTCGAGAACGCGACCTGATACATGGCCTGGTCGTGCGGCCCGACCTTCACGTCATGCCAGCGTCCGAGCGTGACGGAGAAGCGTTCACCGATCCAGTTGCGCAGCCGCTCGGCCTCGCTGCGCGTCGTCGCCGGATCGTAATAGACATGCGCGTGATAGCTTGCGATCTCTTTCAGCGGCCGCGGCGCCTTGCTTTCGGTCACGTCGATCACCCCGTGCTCGTCTCGCTTCCAAAACTCTTCGCGAGACTGCGCTCTTCACCGCGCGATGTCTATCGCCAAACATCGCGCGGAGAGACGGGGGATTACGCCGGCAGCGCCTCGAGCCTTTGCTTGGCACCCGCTGGCGGCAAGGTTTCGAGCAGCGGCTTAGCCAGATAGAGCACCTGATACGCCTCCTCGCCCCTGGCGCCTTCAGGCTCGCGCTCGGACAACAGCACGCGCGTGACCTTCCAGTTTTGCGCGTCGACACCGACGACGGCCGCGACCACGCCGGCCTGCTGCGCGGCCTCGCGATTGTGCGCGATCTCTTCCGCAAAGGCAGACGTCAGGTCGGCATCGTGTGCGATCGTCTGCTCCTGCTTATAGAGAAAGCGGGCGGCCTCGCCGCTGCCCTTGAGCGCATCCAGCACGAACCGCGTTTCGATCTGCGGACGGCCAAAGCTGTCGGTGACGGACTTGGTGCGGCCGTCGACCAGGAAGTCGCGAAAGCCTTCATCCTTGCGCCAGAGATAGAGCGAGGAATATTCGTTCTGAATCGCGCCGAAGCGGCCGCGCTCGCGCAACAGGAATCCCTTGAAGTACAGCTCGGGAATGGCATCGAACAAATGGCCGCGCGCCTTGGCACGGCTGCGGATGACGGAGAGGTCGTAGTCGGCCGGCAGCCTATGGGCGTAGTGAGCGGTGATCATGATCTGTCTCCTTGGATACGACGCTGTCAGGTCTTGTCGGCGACGTATTGCGCGATGCCGAGCCCGAACGACCAGTTCGCGGGATCGACCTCGACCAGATTGATGAAGACATCCTCCGGTCGCACGCCGGGATTGGCCTTGAGGTTCTCGACGATCTGGCGGAACAGCGCCTTCTTCTGGGTGACGTTGCGCGTATTGCTGACGGTGAGCTGGATCAGGATCAGATCGTCGCTGCGCGGAATGTTGAAATAAGTCGGGCTGTAGCTGAAGTTCGGCTCGTCGTGCTCGTTGATGACCATGAAGCGATCGTCATTGGGCACATTGAAGCTCGAAATCATCGCATTGTAGATGCTGTCGAGAATGGCCTTGCGATAAGCGGCGGGCTTTCCCTTGCGGAGCGAAACGCGGACGAGCGGCATGTTTGCCTCCTCTTGTTGTGATCTCGCCGCACAGATAGCTCTTTCCCAATCATTGAAAAAGTGTATTAATTAAGATATCAATGATTTGATTTCTAAATGGATGGCGACAATGAAGGCGCTCGATATAGAGGCCGTTCAAGCCTTTGTTCTAACAGCAGATTTAAAGAGCTTCACGCGTGCGGCCGAGGCCATGGACACCACCCAGTCCGCCGTCAGCCTGAAGATCAAGCGGCTGGAGGACGGGCTTGGGCGACGCCTGCTGGAACGCACGCCGCGGCTGGTCCGCCTGTCAGCCGACGGCAACGCCTTTCTCGGACCGGCGCGCAACCTGGTCGCCGCACATCGGGGCGCGGTCGGCTCGTTCGGCGCCGAACGGCGGCGGCTCGTGGTCGGCATCAGCCACCACATCGTCGGCGCCGAGCTGCCGCTGCTGCTCCGGCGGATGAGCAGCGCCGAACCGTCGGTCGTGCTCGAGATGCGCGTCTCGACCTCGCGCGAAGTGCTGGAGGAGCTCGAGCGCGGCGTCATCGATGCTGCGATCGTGCTCCGTCACGACAACCGCCGCCGCGACGGCGAAACCATTCTGGAAGAGACGTTCGGCTGGATGGCCGCGCCGGACTTCGAGCATCACGCAGGCGAGCCGCTGCGGCTTGCGACCCAGGCAGAGCCCTGCAGCGTGCGCAGCATGGCGATCGATGCCTTGAGCGCGGCCGGCATTGCCTGGACCGAAGTGTTCGTCGGCGGCGGCATCGCGACGACAGGCGCCGCAGTCTCCGCCGGCCTTGCGGTCGCAGCGCTCGGCCGCCGTGTGGCGCCTCCCGGAACGATCGATGTCGGCGCACGCCTCGGCCTGCCATCGCTGCCATCGCGCGACGTGGTGCTGCATGCCAATGTCACGGACAAGCCGACAAAGAGCGCGCTCAAGACGCTCGCCGCGACCATCCGCGCGACTGCAGGTTAAGACAGATTTAAAGCGGTTGCTAAGATTCGCACAACCGCCGCGGCGTGTCTGTCGCGTTGCGAAGAACGGAGACGATCCCCGAAAAATCACGGGCTTGCGTCACGGATTGCGGTGACGCTCCGTAAACTACCCTCCTTAAGACAATCTTGCCGCATCGCCCTTAAGCCTAAACCCTTGAACGGGAGACTATTTAGGTCAATGACGACGCGTCGCACCAGGAAGACTCGCGCCCGCAAGGAGCGTGCGACGGACGCGTTGCTCGCCTTGAGCCGCGTCGCCCTCGACAGTGCCGCGCAAGGCGTTTGCGTCTACGATGCGGATAATCGCATCGTGCTGTTCAACCGCCATTACGTCGACCTGTTTGATCTGTCGCACGACATTATCCGGCCCGGAATGACCTACCGGGAGGTGATGGAGCATAGCGCAGCGCGCGGAAATTTCGCAGCCGAAGCGATCGACGGAATCCTGCGCGAGCGCTACACGATGATCGCTGCGGGCGTTCCCTTCAGCACCCAGCAGCGGATGCCGAGCGGGCTCATCATGACGATCGACATCCGTCCCCTGCCGGAAGGCGGCTGGCTCTCGGTTTGCGACGACATCACCAGCCGCTCCAGGCTCGAGAGCGCGCTCGCCTTGCAGACCAAGCGCATCGAGCTTGCCGTCGCGCACATGTCTCATGGCTTGTCGATGTACGGGCCCGACGAGCGCCTGATCCTCTGCAACGAACAATATCTCAGCGTCTATGGTCTCGATCCCGCCATCGTCAAGCCCGGCATCGCGCATCGTGAGGTGATCGAGCACTGGGTCTCCGCGGGCAATGCGCCCGGCAGTCCGGCGCAAGCGGTCTATAACCAGCGCATGAGCGAGATCCGGCGCGGCGATTCCAGCGTCGGCTATCTCACGCGCGGCGACGGCCGCGTTGTCCAGGCGCTTTCCAGTCCGATGCCCGACGGCGGCTGGGTCAGCGCGTGCGAGGACGTTACCGAGCGCCTGCTGGATGAGGATCAGCTCAAGCAGAAGAATCAATTGCTCGACGCGGCCCTGGAGAACATGGTGCATGGGCTCTGCGTCTACGACAGGGATATGCGGCTGCGGGCCTGCAACACCCGCTATCGCGAGATCTACGGGCTTACTCCGGAGGAGGCGGCGCCCGGCACTCATCTCGCCGACCTTGTCAAGCATGCGATGAAGCATGGCGCCTTTTCGGCGCAGTACGACGCCGACCAGATCATGACCGCGGCCCAGGCCAGCATCATCAGCAAGGACACTGCCATCCTTCATCGGCGCATGTCGAACGGCAGCCTGATCGCGGTTTGCTACCGGCCGCTGCCGGACGGCGGCTTTGTCGCCACCTACGAGGACGTCACCGAGCGGTTGCGGAATGAAGATCAGCTCAAGCAGCAGAACATGCTGCTCGACGCCGCGCTGGAGAACATGGCGCAGGGGCTTTGCGTGTACGACAAGGATCTGCGACTCAAGGTCTGCAACAGCCGCTTCCGCGAGATCTATGGGCTGTCGCAGGAGGAGGCAGCCTCCGGCACACATCTCTCCGATACGGTCGTCCGGATCATGGAGCATGGCACCTATTCGGCGGAGCACAACGTCGAACAGATCATGGCGGTCGCACGCGCCAGCATCGATAATGGCGACAACGCCGTGCTGCACCGGCGCCTGTCGAACGGCAAGCTGCTCGTGGTGCGCTATCAGCCGCTTCCCGACGGCGGTTTTGTCGCCACCTACGAGGACGTCACCGAGCTCGAACGCACGCATGAGGAGATATCCGAGCAGCACCGCAGGTTCGACGCTGCCTTGAACAACATGTCTCAGGGCCTATGCATGCTGGACGACGAGTTCCGCGTCACCGTCTTCAACAAGCGCTATCTCGACATCTACGGACTGTCGCTGGAGATGGTGAAGCCCGGCATCGCCATGCGCGAGATCATGGAGAAGAGTTGCGCGCTCGGCAATCATCCCGGCACCACGGCGCAGGCGCTCTATGACGGCTACGTCGCCCAGCTCAGGAGCGGCGAATACAAGATACTTCGCCATCTCGGCGACGGCCGCATCATCCGCCTCAATCACAGCCCGATGGAGCAAGGCGGCTGGGTCGTGACCTATGAGGACATCACCGAGCGCCACAAGGCCCAGGCCCGCGTCGCGCATATGGCTCAGCATGACGCGCTAACTGACCTGCCGAACCGCGCTCTGTTCCGCGAGCGCATGACCGAAGGCCTCCAACAAGTCGAGGCGCAGGGCGCCGCCATGGCGCTGCTGTGCATCGACCTCGACAATTTCAAGACGGTCAACGACCGGCTCGGTCACGCCATCGGCGACCAGCTGTTGTGCTGGGTGGCGGACCGGCTGCGTGAATGCGCCGGGCCTGAGGACACGGTCGCCCGTCTCGGCGGCGACGAATTCGCGGTGCTGCAACGCGGGCCGCAGCCGCAATCGGCCGAGGATCTGGCGCGTCGTCTGGTCGACATCGTGAGCCGGCCGCCCTCGTTCAACAATCAGCTGGTTCATTCCGGCATCAGTATCGGCATCGCAGTCTCACCCAGGGACGGGCGCGACGCCGAGCACCTGATGAAGGCCGCCGATCTCGCGCTGTATCAGGCCAAGTCGAACGGCCGCAACGGGTACGAATTCTTCCGCCCCGAAATGGAGCAGCATTCCCGTCTACGGCATCTGGTCGAAGTGGATCTGCGCGGCGCGCTCGAGGCCGGCGAATTCCATCTCGCCTATCAGCCGCAGCTTCGCGTCGACACCGGCGAGCTCACCGGCTTCGAGGCGCTGCTGCGCTGGACCAGCGCCAAGCGCGGCCCGGTGAGCCCGGCGGAGTTCATTCCGATCGCGGAAGAGACCGGCATGATCGTGCCGCTCGGCGAATGGGTGCTGCGCACGGCTTGCGCGGCCGCGGCCAAGTGGCCCGACGCGGTCAAGATCGCGGTCAACCTGTCGCCGATGCAGTTCCGCGCCCGCGGGCTCGCGGCCATGGTCACGAGCGCGCTTGCCGCCACCGGCCTCGCACCGCACCGGCTCGAACTCGAGGTCACCGAGAGCGCGCTGCTCGAGGACGACGCGGCGACGATTGCCATCCTGCACCAGCTGCGCGCGCTCGGCATCCGCGTCAGCATGGACGACTTCGGCGTCGGCTATTCTTCGCTGAGCTACTTGCGCAAGTTCCCCTTCGACAAGATCAAGATCGACCGCTCCTTCGTCGGCACGCTCGGCGAATCCAGCGAGAGCAAGGCGATCGTCCGCACCATCGCAAGCCTCGGCCAAAACCTCGGCATGGAGACCACTGCCGAAGGCATCGAGACCGCCGAGCAGCTCGATCTCGTGCGCCAGGCCGGCTGTACCGAGGCGCAGGGCTATTATTTCAGCCGTCCCTGTGCGGTCGAGGACGCGTCCCGCATCATCGAAGAGATGCACCCGGTTTCTCGCGTCGCATAAGGCGCCACGGGCGCGCTGATCTCTGCACTTTCTCAATTGCGCTGTTTCGCTATAATTGCCGCTCGTCAATGCCATCCGGGCCGGTAACGAGATGCGCAGCGAAGATAAATCACTTCAAGATTCCCTTGAAGCTTCCCTTGGCGCCCTGCTCGATCGCGGCGATGCCTCCGTGCCCGTCTTCGTGTTCGACGGAATGCCGGTCTCGCGTGGCGCCTTCGCGCAAAGGATCGATGAGACCGCGGCCTGGCTTGCCGCCAACGGCATCGGCAAGGGCGATGTGATCGCGGTCTGGCTGGTCAATCGTATCGAATGGGTGAGCCTCCTGTTCGCCGCCGCGCGCATCGGCGCCGTCGTCGCTGCCGTCAACACGCGCTATCGCAGCGCCGAGCTCGCCCACCTGCTTCGGCTGTCGCGGACAAAGCTGCTGGTCGTCGAGAGCAATTTTCACGGCATCGATTTTGCCGCGATTCTTTCCGGTGTCGAGCGGACGATGGTGCCCGATCTCCAACGTCTCGCGACGGTTGGACGCGGCGCCTTCGCGGCAGCCTGGCCGACCGTATCGTTCGATGCGTTCGATCGACATTATCCGCCGGCGCCGGCGCATGATCAGGACCTCGACGCGCCGGTGCTGCTCTACACGACCTCCGGCACCACCAGGGGACCAAAACTGGTCGCGCACTCGCAACGCACGCTCGCAAGCCATGGCGCATCGATCGCCAAGGCACTTGGGCTGTCCGCGCAACAACATTCGCTGTTCCTGATGCTGCCGCTCTGCGGCGCGTTCGGCCTCTCCTCCCTGCTCGGATTCCTCGGCGGTGGCGTGACCATCCATGCGCTCGATGTCTTCGAGGCCACGGCCGCATTCAGGATCCTGCGCGAGCAGAAGATCACGCACACAGTCGGCTCGGACGAGATGTTCCGCCGCATTCTCGCATTGACCGACGAACCGCGTCCCTTCCCGCATGCGCAAATATTCGGCTTTGCGGCATTCCAGCCCGGCTGGCGCGAATTTGCTCGCGTCGCCGAGGCCCGCGGCCTGCCGTTCCATGGACTCTACGGATCGAGCGAAGTACAGGCGCTGTTCTCGATCAGCCGGAGCGACGCATCCTTCGCCGACCGGATCGAACCCGGCGGCGTTCCGATGTCGCCGGACGCGATCGTGCGCGTGCGCGACACCGAGAGCGGCGCGCTTGCGCCGGTGGGCGTGTCCGGCGAGATCGAGATCAAGGCGCCGTCGCAATTCGTCGGCTACTTTCATAACCCTGAGGCCACCGCGGCAGCGATCACGGCAGACGGCTTCTTCCGCACCGGTGATATCGGCGCCCTGCGCGGCGACGGCTCGTTCATCTACGAGACCCGCGCCGGCGACGCCATGCGGCTCGGCGGCTTCCTGGTCGCGCCCGGTGAGATCGAGGATGAGCTGAAATCATGCGCGGGTGTCAACGATGCGCAGGTCGTCGCGATCGATCTCAAAGGACAGGCCCGCTGCGCCGCCTTCGTCATTGCGTATGGCGAGAGCCCGCCGATGACGGAAGCGCTGACGGCGCATCTGCGTGAGCGGCTAGCCGCCTACAAGGTTCCCGCGCGCATCTTCTTCGTCGATGCCTTTCCGGTGACCGAGAGCGCCAATGGCATCAAGATCCAGCGCGCCAAGCTGCGCGCCATGGCCATGGAAAAGGTCGCGGCGGAGCCTTCGTAAGCCTCGCCGTCGGATTGTGCGGCGGCACAGGGATAGTATGGTTGTCCGACGATTCTATGTGAGGGTGCAGACGCCGCCATGGACATGCTGGTCAAGCTCTACGATCTGCCG
>Ga0335076_10009058_pt1 | contig 10030 bp, 3 predicted proteins | sample Lox_Sample_25_FD_206717 | JGI IMG/M metagenome (GOLD analysis project Ga0335076, IMG submission 206717) | Soil microbial communities from Loxahatchee National Wildlife Refuge, Florida, United States - Lox_Sample_2.5 | ecosystem: Environmental > Terrestrial > Soil > Wetlands | place: USA: Florida...
CAACTTCTTCGGCATCCGCATCCAGGGTTCCTCGAACGACGTCGTCGCCGGGAACTACGTGGGCACGAACCCCGCCGGGATCGGGGCGGGGCCCGGCAACACCGTCGCGGGCGTCTACGTCGGCGGGAGCGCCGCAGCCGCCAACGACAACCGCATCGGAGGCACGACCGCGGCCGACCGGAACGTGATCTCGGGCAACACCATCGACGGCATCGAGATCACGGGCGGGACGGGAGGCGCGGCGAGGACGCTCGTCCAGGGCAACTACGTCGGCACCGACCCCACTGGCACGCTGAAAGTGGCGAACGCCAACCAGGGCGTCGCGATCTTCGCGACCGCCCCGAACGTCAACACGAACACCGTCGTGGGCGGCGCCGGCGCCGGCGCCGGCAACGTCATCTCGGGAAACAACGGCTACGGCATCCTGATCGCCAACTCCGGGACGAGCGGCACGCTCGTCCAGGGGAACAAGATCGGGACGAACGCGGCGGGCGCGGCCGCCATCCCGAACGCCGTGGGCATCCGCTTCGACGCCGGCTCGGTCTCGAACAACACGATCGGCGGCGGCGCGTCCGGAGCCGGCAACGTCATCGCGTTCAACACCGCGGAAGGGCTCCGCTTCACCAACACGTCGGGCACGGGCAACGCGGTGCTCGGCAACTCCATCTACTCGAACGGCGCGCTCGGCATCGACCTGAACTTCGACGGGGTGACCCCGAACGACGCGGGCGACGCGGACGTCGGGCCGAACCTGCTCCAGAACTACCCCGTCCTCACCTCGGCGCTCACCAACGGGAGCGGCAACACGCTGCTCTCGGGGACGTTCAACAGCGCCGCGAACACGACCTATCGCCTCGAGTTCTTCGCGAGCGCCGCGAAGGACCCCACGGGCTTCGGCGAAGGCCAGCGCTACCTGGGCTACAACATGGTGACGACGAACGGAGCCGGCAACGCCCCGTTCGCCGCGCACATCAACGCCAGCGTCGCCACGGGCGAGTTCGTCACCGCGACCGCCACCGACCCGGCGAACAACACCTCCGAGTTCTCGGCCGCGCTCGCCGCAACCGGCTCGGCCATGGGTAGCGGCTGCCCGTCGCCGATGGTGCCGACCGGCCCCAACCTCGTCGCGCATCCCGCGTTCGACAAGGGCAAGGCCAGCACCGGCGGCGGGACCGCCGGCAACAGCTTCACGCTGTCGGTGCCCTACAACGACTTCGACTGTCCGAGCGACACGGGCGCGACGATCCGCGTCGCCGCCGGCTTGTGCGGCGGCACGGCCATCTCGCTGACGCAGTTCCCCGGGGACCCGATCTCGAGCGTGGCAGCAGCGCCGAACTCGCTCTACGTGAACGGGAACAACACCTTCCCCGTCGGCGGGCCGGCTCCCTACCAGCCGTTCGTCTCGTGGCGGCAGACGGTCGGCGGGCTGACGCCGAACACGACCTACACCTTCTACATGTACGCGTCGAACGCGAACAACCCCGGCGTCGTGATGCCCCCGATCCTGCCGACGTTCCGGTTCTGCAAGGGCGTGACGGGCGGCCCGCCCTACGCCTGCGCCACCCAGCTCAACGCCGTCGACTTCGTGATCCCCAACGAGACGGCGGCCAGCGGCGACGTGTGGCTGCGCTACCAGGTCAGCTTCACGACCGGCGCCGCCGAGATCTCGGCCGACCTCGCGATCGTGAACAGCTCCACGGACACGAACGGCGACGACATCCAGATGACGCAGTTCGGGGTCCGCGCCTGCGCGGTCCCGACCGCGGTCACGCTCACCGGCTTCACCGCCACGGGTCAGGACAAGAGCGTCCACCTCGAATGGGCGACGGCTTCGGAGCTCGACAACCTCGGCTTCAATCTCTACCGCTCGCTCTCGGCCGGCGGACCGTGGACTCGGATCACGCCGTCGCTCGTTCCGGGGCTCGGCTCGTCTCCGATCGGGGCCCGCTACAGCTGGGACGACGGCGGGCTGACGAACGGGACGCGCTACTACTACCGACTGGAGGACGTCGACACCCGCTCGCTGTCGACCTTCCACGGCCCGGTCTCCGCCGTCCCGCAAGCGGCGCCGAAGAGCACGAAGCCGGATCCGAACCCCAGCGGGCCGGGAGCGCCGCCGAAGAAGTATGGCGATCCCGCGGCGGTTGCCGTGCGCGTGCTCCCGGCCGGCGCGCATCGCGTGGTCGTCGAGCTCGACACGGGCGGCTTCTATGCCGAGCGCGACAGCGACGGCCTGGTGCGCGTCTCGGTCCCCGGCTTCGATCTCCCGTCGGACCCGCACGCCCCGGCGCTGTCGTTCCGGCGCGTGCTCGCGGACGGCGAGGTGGGCCGCGGCGTCCACCTCGGGAGGATCGAGGCCGCTGACGTCGTCGCCTTCCCGGGGCTCGCTCCGGCGGCGGTGGGCTTCGCCGAGGTGAGCAACCCGGGCGACGGCACGCTCAGGCCCGCGCGGCGCCGCTCGTTCGTGCAGCGGACGCCGCGAGCCGATCTCGCGGTGCTCGAGGGCACGGCCTTCGCGGGGGAGCAGAAGAAGGTCGTGATCCGACTCTCGCCGCTGCGCTACGACGGCCGGCAACTGCTGCTGACGCGGAGGCTGCGGGTCGAGCTGGTGTTCGAGGGACGCGAAGCGCGCGAGACGGGAGCGGGCCGCGTCGGGCGCTTGAAGCCGCGCGGCGCACAGCCGCCCTCCACAGGGACGCTCGCCTTCCTCTACACGACGACGCAAGGGCTCCAGGCGGTGGCTTTCGAGTCGCTGCGCCTGAGCAGCGGGCCGCTCGCGGCCTCGAAGCTCGCCTTGCAGCGGCAAGGCGTCGCCATCCCCTTCCACGTCGAGCCGGCGCGGGACAGCTTCGGCCCCGGCAGCGTGCTCTACTTCTACGCCGATCGCGAGGCTTCCTCGACCGACTTCACCGGCGAGGTGGCCTACGAGCTCGTGCGCGGGAATGCGACGCCGATGACACTCGCGCCGGCTTCGCCGCTCGGCGCTCCTGTCGCGCGACCGTCCATGGCCCTGCGCCGCTTCGAGTCCAACCTCATCTACCAGCCGGCGCTCCTGGATGCCGTCGATCCGTGGCTCTGGCTCGCGGTGTTCGGCGGAACCAGCAAGAGCGTCGGCTTCTCCGTGGACGGGGTCGACGCTTCGGCGCCGGGCGAGCTCACGCTCTACCTCCAGGGCGGCTCCGACGCCGACGACGTGGTCGACCACCACGTGCGCATGCAGCTGAACGGCGTCCCGCTCGGCGATACGAGCTTCGACGGCAAGGAGCCCGACTCCTGGACGGTCGCGTTGCCGGCCGGCGTGCTGCAGGAGGGCGGCAACACGCTGACGCTCGAAGACGTGGGCGACACCGGCGTCTACTCGCTCGTGTTCCTCGATCGCTTCGAAGTCAGCTACCCGCAGCTCCCGACGCTGCGCAGCGGACGCCTCGCGGGGACCTGGTCCGACACCGGGGCCGCCAGCCTCGCGGGCAGCGGCCCGGCGGCGGCGGTCGACGTCAGCGATCCGCAGCAGCCGCTCTGGATCGGCGCGCTCACCGCCACCGGAGGCGCGATGCGGCTCCACGTCGACGGCGGTCACAGCTACGTCGTCGCCGCTTCGAGCGGGCTTCTGGCGCCGCGCGCGGCGCCCGCGCCGAGCTCGTCGCTGCGGGACGCGGCGAACCAGGCCGACTACATCGTCGTCACGCCCGCCGCGTTCCTCGGCGCGGCCGAGCCGCTCCTCGAGAGGCGCAGGAGCCAGGGGCTCGCCGCGAAGGCGGTCTCGCTCGAGGAGATCGCCGCGGTCTTCGGGCACGGAGCCGGCACGGCCGAAGCGATCCGCAGCTTCATCAGCTACGCCTATCAGAGCTGGTCGCGGCCGTCACCGCGCTACGTCCTGCTGCTCGGCGACTCCTCCTACGACCCGCGGAACTTCATGGGCAGCTCACAGCCCTCGCCCTTGCCCGCGCTCTGGACGAAGACGAGCTACCTCTGGACCGCCACCGATCCCCTGCTCGCCGCGGTCAATGGCGATGACGACCTGCCCGATCTCGCGCTCGGCCGCCTGCCCGCGACGACGCTCGACCAGGCACGGACGCTCGTCGGCAAGGTGCTCGACTGGGAGAGCTCGGGCCACGGGCTCGCCGGCACGGCCGTGCTCGTCGCCGACAACCCCGACGCCGCCGGAGATTTCGAGGCGGACGTCGACGACATTCGCGCGAGCTTCCTCGCGGGACGACACACGACGACGATCAGGCTCAGCGAGCTCGGGGACGCGACGCGGCCGGCGATCCTCGACGCCTTCGACCAGGGGGCCTCGTTCATGAGCTACGTCGGCCACGGCGGGTCCGCGGTCTGGGCCACCGAGAACGTCCTCAACTCGTGGGACCCGCCGTCCTTGCGGGCCCAGGCCGAGCAGCCGGTCCTGATCACGCTCGACTGCCTCAACGGCTATTTCGTAGCGCCGAACTTCGAGTCGCTCGCCGAGGCCTTCCTCAAGGTGGAAGGCCGCGGGGCGATCGCCGCCTTCGCGCCCTCGAGCCTGAGCCTGGACGAGCCCGCGCACGCCTTCCACCGCGCGCTCATGGCCGAGCTCACCTCCGGCCGTCACCAGCGCCTGGGTGACGCCGTGCTCGCCGCGCAGCAGGCCTACGCCGCGTCCGGCGTCATGCCGGAGCTGCTGTCCGTCTACCACCTGCTCGGAGACCCGGCGCTCGAGATTCGCTGAGCCGCGGCGGACCAGCCGGCGCGCGGCGTTCAACCCGTTGAAGGTTCGCGACTTTTGTCTTCCTCCCCTTGACATTCGACAGGAGCGGCCGATATTCCTGTAGAACGTCTAGGAGAAGCCCGATGCCCGAACCGAAAGACGCCCGCAGCGATCTGCTGCAGGGCACGCTCGACCTCTTGATCCTGCGGACGCTCTCCGGCGGGCCCATGCACGGCTGGGGCATCTCGCAGCGGATCGAGCAGGTGAGCGGCAGCGTGCTGGTCGTGAACCAGGGCTCGCTCTACCCCGCGCTCTATCGGCTCGAGGAGGTGGGCTGGGTCGCCTCCGAGTGGGGCGCCTCCGAGAACAACCGCCGCGCGAAGTTCTACCGGCTGACGCGCGCCGGCGAGCGCCAGCTCGCGCGCGAGCAGGAGAACTGGCAGCGGCTGGCGACGGCCGTCTTCCGTGTGCTGGAGACGGCGTAGCCATGGCTTTCGCACACCGGCTGTTCTTCCGTCTGCGGTCGATGCTCTCGCGTCCTCGCCTGGAGAACGAGCTCGATTCGGAGCTGCGCCTGCATCTCGAGCTCGAGGCCGAGAAGAACCGAAGCACCGGCATGAGCGCCGAGGAGGCGCGGCGCGCCGCGCAGATCAGCCTCGGCGGAGTCGACCAGGTCAAGGAGAAGATGCGCGACGCCTGGGGCGCAGCAGCGCTCGAGGCGCTGCGGCAGGACCTCCGCTACGGGCTTCGCAGCCTGCGCCAGACGCCGGCGTTCACGGCGGCGGTGGTGCTGACGCTCGCGCTCGGGATCGGCGCCAACAGCGCGATATTCAGCGTGGTGAACGGCGTGCTGCTGCGCCCGCTGCCCTACGGCGAGCCGGAGCGGCTCGTGGTCGTGCGCCAGACGCTGAACCAGCCGCAGACCGCGAACCTCGGCTTCTCCGAGAAGGAGCTGCTCGACTACCGCGCCGCGAGCCGCGCGCTCGAGAGCCTCGTCGAGTACCACACGATGTCGTTCACGCTGCTCGGCAACCGCGAGGCCGAGCGCGTTCAGGCCGGGGTGGTGTCGCCGGAGTTCTTCGACGTGCTCGGCGTGACGCCGCTCCTCGGCCGCAGCTTCCGAGCCGCTGACGACGCGCCCGGCGCCGACGCCGTGCTGGTGCTGAGCTACGACTACTGGATGCGCCGCCACGGCGGCGATCCCAACGTCGTCGGGAAGGTGTTCCGCATGAACAACCGCCCGCACACGGTCGTGGGGGTGCTGCCCGACGTGCCGCAGTTCCCGAACCCCAACGACGTCTACATGCCGAGCTCGGCCTGCCCGTTCCGGTCGAGCGCGCAGACGCGCGAGAACCGCGCGGCGCGCATGCTGAGCGTCTACGGCCGGCTGAAGCCCGGAACGTCGCTCGAGCAGGCGAAGGCCGACGTCGCCTCCGTGGCGGGCCGCATCGCCGCGGACCACGCGGCCTTCTACCCGAAGGGCGGCGGCTTCAGCGCCTCGGCCGTCCGCCTCGGCGACGACCTGACGCTGCGGGCGAAGCCCACGCTGCTCGTGCTGCTGGGCGCCGTCCTGTGCGTGCTGCTGATCGCCTGCGCCAACGTCGCGAACCTGATGCTGTCGCGCATGCTGCGGCGCAACCGGGAGCTCGCGATGCGCGCGGCGCTCGGCGCCGGGCGCGGGCGGCTCGTGCGCCAGCTCCTGACCGAGAGCACGCTGCTCGCGGTCGCGGGCGGCCTGATCGGCCTCGGGCTCGCCGCCGCGGCGCTGAAGCTGCTGGTGGCGTTCACCGCGCGATTCACGCCGCGCGCGAGCGAGCTGCACATCGACGCGGCCGTGCTCGGCTTCACGCTCGTGGTCTCGGTGCTCACCGGCATGCTGTTCGGCGCGCTGCCCGCGCTCAGCGCGCGGCCCGAGCTCGCCGAGGTGATGAAGCAGGAGAGCTCGCGCGCGGCCTCCGGCTTCGGCCCGCGGCGTGCGCGCTCGCTCCTGGTCGTCTCGCAGGTCGCGTTCTCGTTCATGCTGCTGATCGCCGCCGGCCTGATGCTGCGCAGCTTCTGGAAGCTGCAGCAGATCGACCCCGGCTTCCGCTCCGAGAACGTGTTGACCGCCGGCGTCGCGCTCAACTGGTCGAAGTACGACACCGACGACAAGGTCCGCGGCTTCGGCGAGGAGCTGCTGCGCCGGCTCGAGGCGGATCCCGAGGTGCGCTCGGCGGCGCTCAGCTACAACGTGCCGCTCGGGCAGTCGCAGCCCTACAACCGGCGCTTCCAGATCGAGGGACGTCCGGTCGAGGAGTCGGCGCGGCCGTCTCTCGACTTCCGGGTCGTGAGCCCGCGTTACTTCGAGACGATCGGGCAGCGCCTCGTGAGCGGGCGCTCCTTCGAGCCCGGCGACGTTTCGAGGGCCACGCCCGTCGCGCTCGTCAACGAGTCGCTCGCGCGCCGCTACTGGGGGGACAAGGACCCGATCGGCGAGCGCGTCAGCTTCGGCGACGAGGGAGAACCCTGGGTCACGATCGTGGGAGTGGTCGGCGACGTCCGCTACTACGGCCTCGACCGCGAGCCCGGGCTCGAGCTCTACCGGCCGTTCGCGCAGCAGCCGGGTTGGGGCGCCGTCATGGTGAGGACGCGCGTGGAGCCGACGCGGGCCGTGGCCGCGCTCGGCCGCGCCGTGCACGAGATCGACTCCGAGCAGCCGGTCGACCGGGTCCGGCCGCTCTCCGAGGTCCGCAGCGAGTCCATCGCGCGCCCGCGCATCACCGCGATCCTGCTCGGCATCTTCGCGGGGGTGGCGCTCCTGATCACGGCCGCCGGGATCGGTGGCGTGCTGGCGCTCTCGGTCAGCCAGCGCACGGTCGAGATCGGCGTGCGCATGGCGATGGGCGCCGAGCGCGGCTCGGTGCTGCGGATGATCCTCGAGCAGGGGCTGGGGCTGGTGCTGGCGGGGCTCGCGACGGGCCTCGTCGGGGCCGTGGCGCTCTCGAGCCTGATCGAGCGGCTGCTGTTCGGCGTGCCGGGCACTGATCCCTTGACGTACGCGGCCGTCGCCGGACTGCTCCTGAGCGTGGCCGCACTCGCCTGCCTGCTTCCCGCGCGGCGCGCCGCCTCGGTGGACCCGCTCGTCGCGCTGCGCCACGCCTGAGGCGGAGGAGGACGCCATGGACCGTCGCCAGTTCCTGACCACGATGCCCGCGGTGGTGGCGCTCGAGCTCGCGGAGCGCGGCCGCGGCGGCGCGCCGGGGCCGGGCTCGGGCCCGCACTCTGCCGCCGGTCCGCTGCGCCCGCCCGCGCACGGCCCGATCGACGTCGCCTTCCTGGTCTCCGACGGCGCGACGGTCATCGACTTCACGGGCCCGTGGGAGGTGTTCCAGGACGCGTACGTGCCGGAGCGCGGCACGGACGGCTCGGCCTTCCGCCTGTTCACCGTCGCCGCGACGCGCGAGCCCGTGCGCGTGACCGGCGGCCTGCGGCTCGTCCCCGACCACTCGGTGGCCGACGCGCCGCAGCCGCGCGTGGTCGTGGTGCCGGCGATGCGGCGCTCGCCCGCAGTCGTCGACTGGCTGCGCAAGACCAGCCAGGCCGCCGATCTCGTGATGTCCGTCTGCACCGGCGCCTTCGTGCTGGGACACGCGGGCCTATTGGCCGGCAAGCACGCGACCACGCACCACGACTTCCACGACCGCTTCGCCGCCGAGTTCCCCGACGTCACGCTCGAGCGCGGCGCGCGCTTCGTCGACTGCTCCTCGAACGTCTCGACCGCCGGCGGGCTGACCTCGGGCATCGACCTGGCGCTGCACGTGGTCGAGCGCTACTTCGGCCGCGACGCCGCCCAGCGCACGGCGAGCTACATGGAGTACCAGGGCCGGGGCTGGCTGACGCGGACGGCCTGATCGGTCGAAGCGAGACCTGACGCCTTACGATCGAACGCGCTCGCTCTACCTGGCGACCCGCCCCTCGATGTTCCAGCCGTCGACGGCGACCACCGGCGTTGCCGCGCCCAGGTCCTTGGCGGCGTAGCGCGCGGCGATCTCGCGCTTCTCGCCCGGCAAGAGCGTGACGTAGTTGTCGTCCCAGAGCACGGGCAGCACCTCCTCGCCCGCCTCGCCCTTGCGCACCGCGAGGTGGACGAAGAACGCGAGGCGGTCCGACGGGTTCTCGAGCGTCACGCGCGCGCGGCCCTCCTCGAAGCTGGCCGCGGCCCGCAGCTCCGCCTTCGGCAGCCGATCGAGGCCCGTGAGGTCGGCGAAGTGCGTGACCGGCGTGACGTACCAGTCGGTCTTGTCCCAGGCGAGCACGTCCGGCTTCGTCGAGAGCCAGTACACGTTGCGGCTCAGCGTGCGGCCGCTCGCGTCCTCCAGGCTGAGCGCGAGGAACCACGTGGCCGTGAGCCCGGGCGGCTCCGGCACCTGGAACACCTTCACGCTGCCGTCGGGCCCGACGTCCACCGGCGCCGTCTTCTCGAAGAGCGTCTTCGACGCGAGGTCCAGGACGCGCGCGCTCGCCTCGAGACCGGTGTAGGCCTGCAGGCTCGAGTTGACCACCGCGACCGAGCGGTCGTCGTACGCGTACTGCACGTGCAGCGGCTCGCCCGCCTTCTTGGCGCCGAAGTAGGAGCCGCCCGGCCGCAGGTAGAAGTCGTAGAGGTGCCAGATCAGGCCGGGCCAGGCGTTGTTGAGCATCCACTGGATCACGCCCGTGGCCACGTACTTGCGCTCGCCGAACGACTCGAGCATGGCGCGGTGCGACTCGTAGGCCGCGGCCTGGGCCTTGCGCGCGTACTCGGCGACGTCGCGCGAGGGGCCGTAGCGCGCGTCCATCGCCTTCGTGAACACGTCGAGCGTGCGGAACGGCCCGCCGCCGCAGTGGTAGTACCAGGCCTCGCCGATCGGCCACAGCTCCGCCTCGGGCAGGAAGCGCTTCAGGCTCTCGAGCGGCGGCGGCGCCGGCCCGGGGCCGATCTCGGTCGCGAAGCCGTGCGGGCCGCCGACCTTGGTGTCGGTGTACCAGTAGAGCGGCGGCACCCACTGGTAGGGCCCCATCATCTTCACGCCGCTGTCGCCCGAGTACTCCGCCTTCTTCTCGGTCGCGGACGAGACGACCGGGTTCGGGAAGCCGAGCTCGCGGATCACGTCCAGGTAGGCCTTCTCGACCTTCGCGGGCGGCGGGTTGTCCGAGCCGTTGAGCCACGTGAAGACCGACGCGCGGCCGCGCAGGCGCAGGATCTGGTCGCGCAGCGACCCGGTCGCGACCGCGAGGTCCTCGGCGTCCCATTCTTTCCAGTGCTCCCAGTTGTCGCAGCAGCACCAGCCGGGCATGACGAGGATGCCCTCGCGATCGGCGACGTCG